>Ga0209515_10007225_pt1 | contig 13448 bp, 5 predicted proteins | sample Subgroupgradi54m_FD_187454 | JGI IMG/M metagenome (GOLD analysis project Ga0209515, IMG submission 187454) | Subsurface groundwater microbial communities from S. Glens Falls, New York, USA - GMW60B uncontaminated upgradient, 5.4 m (SPAdes)... ...
CGTAGATTCCGCAGAACTGCTTGCCGCTCACGCTGCCGGGCAGCCGGCTATCCACGGGGGCGGTGATGCAGTACGGATCGTAATCCGCCGGCGTCACCAGCGTATTGTCCACCGCCTGGAAACCGCCATACCACGTGCGGAAATAGCCGACAGCGAGGCCCATGTTCGCCCGCAGTTGCTGCTGGACCGAAACATTGCCTTGCCAGTTGTAGTTCTGCAGGTTGAAGCCTCCGATCGAGTCGTCTGAAAAACGCACGTTGCCTTCCCTGACCTGACCGAACGTGCGGTCACTCCACGCTCCACACTCGCCGTTGGCCAGGGGGTTTCTGAGATTGCAGTCGGGGACGAAATTCCCGTTCGCGTCGTTCCAGGCGATCGTCGTGCTCGTGGGCTGATTCGACACGGGGAGGTTCACGGCGACGCCCGTATTGCGGGCCGGATACCGGCCCAGCGCCACCTTGAGCGCCGTCTTGCCGGTGCCAGACAGGTCGTAGGCGGCGCCCACCCGCGGGCTGAGGTTTTCCCAGCGGGGCGAGTGCTTGACTTCCGGGAAATCGCGCGCGGGCACGTACGGGCCCGCCGGCAGGTGGGATTCCGGGATCAACATGTCATACACGCTGTACCGGACGCCCAGGTTCATCGTCAGCCTCCGCATGGTCCACTGATCCTGCGCGTAGAACCCGTTCTCCGTTCCCTTCTGATACGGCCCGTATGGCCCCGTGTAGATTGAGACCGACACGGGCAACTGGTTTCGGAACGTGTATGAGATGGCCTGATTGACGAGGAAGGCGTCGCTGTAGCTCTTACGGCCCTGGCTGAACTGGTTCAGGTCGGCACCGGCCTTGAAGTTATGTGTCCCGGTGATGTAGGACACCGCGGCCCGTTCGTGTACACGGTCGTCGTTCAGTATTTGGTAGAACGTGTTCCGCGATCCGTACCTGAGGTTCAGCCCCGTATCCAGCACCGAGATCGTGTCGTAGCCCACACCCGGTATCCGTGCCTGATTGCGGTGATAGGCACTCTGCGACCAATCCGCCTCAATCAGGAGCCGATTGGTGACCGGGTAGGTGTATTGGGCAGTCGCCAAGAACTGGGGCAGCTGCCCCGGTCCTGAGCCGTCGTAGTGGTGCTCAGCAACGGCTTCGGGCGCGATGATGGGACTCACCTGCTCCAGGAGGGCAAACGTACACTGGCAGGACGGATGATGGGTGTACATGCCCACAATCTTCTGCTTTGCCGTGGCCTGCCACGTGAGGCGAAGCGAGGCGTCCTTGGAGTAATCATGGTTGTAGGCCGGCCGGTTCAAATCCGGCTCGTAGAACACGGTCCCCTGTCGCTTGTTGTAGTAATTACCGGCCTGATACAGCGATCGGTCCTCGTACCGAGCGGCGGAGAAGAACCACAGCTTGTTCTGCTTGATCGGGCCGCCAAACCCTCCTCCGACGTCGTAGTACCTTCTGACGGCCCCCGCCTTCGTCAGCCCACGGGCGCGCAGACTGTCGTTGATGTTGTCGGCCTGCAGTTTGGGGCCGGTGAGCTCGGTACTTGCTGTTCCCGAGAATATGTTGCCGCCATCTTTCGGAATGATGTTGATCTGGACGCCGCCGGTCGTCGCTTCCGCGGAGCCGGCCGCCGTCTCGACGACGACTTCCTCGAAGGTGTGCGCGTTGTATTGGAAGCCACCTCCGCTGAACACTCTCGAATCCATGCCGCCAAAGTTATAGGTCATGTCGTCGGCGCGCTGGCCGTGCACCCCGAAAAATGCGCGGTCGCTCCCAACGCCGCCGACATCGTGGAGGGTCGAGGCGTTGGCTCCGCCGTCGGCCCCCACGATGAGCGTGATGAACTGCGCGGGACGCCTGCTGGTCGGGATGGCATCGAGGATGTCGCGCGAGAGGGTGGTCTGCTGCTGAACGTTCTGGGTGTCCACGACCGGGGACTCGCCCGTGACCGTGATCGTCTCCTCGAGCGACCCGACTTTCAGCTCGGCATTCACGTTCGCCGTGAACCCCGTCGTCAACGCGATACCTTCTCGCTTGACTGTGCCAAAGCCTGGCAAAGTAAAGGTAACGGTGTACGCGCCCGGCCGCAGATCTACGATCCGGTAGAGGCCCTGGCCGTCAGTGGCGACGGATCGAACCTTTTCGATCAGAGCGGGGCTGGCCGCTTCCACCGTGACGCCGGGCAGCACGGCGCCCGTCGCGTCTCGGACCACTCCCGCTATGTTGCCGGACTCAGCTTGCGCCCACACGGTGGCCGGCAGGATCAGGACACCCCATACCAAGACGAAACGCGCGAATCTCTGGGCGTTCATCGTTCCGCTCCCTTCAAGAGCAAGTTGTAGACGGGGTCTTTCTTAAGCCTTTACGACACCGTTGTCAATCGTTGTCGTCATTGTCAATCGTTGTCGCCATTGTTCGTCGTTGTCGCCGTCGCGGGTCCGGTCCGAACTAATGCCGGCCTCAGACGCCGGAGAGGAGATCGAGTTTGCCGGTGCTGTCACCGAAGCGCTCGACGTTGATCCCCATCTTGTCCAGCAAGGTGAGGTGTAGGTTCGCCAGCGGAGGTCACATTCTCCTCCTCCACCGACGACCATGATTGGCAGATCGTGACCCTAGTTCAGGCTTGACATCTCCCGCGAGAGCGTATAATCCGTCGTCGCTGAACAGAAAGCAAGTACTACGGGGGAGTCCTGTACGAGCAGCCACGTCAAGGGAGGGCACCGGTAATGGACAGTACATTCGACGGATCCCGGAAGCGACGGGTCCTTTTCATTCTCGTGTTCCTGTTGTGTCTGGCGCCCGTCGCCAGCTATGCCCAAGAGGCCGTCATCCTCGGGCGCGTGACAGATGAAAGCGGCGCCGTCCTGCCGGGCGTGACAGTGACGGCGACCAGTCCGGCGTTACAGGTTCCGCAGGTGCTCGCCGCCACCGATGAACGCGGCGAATATCGCCTCGCGTCCCTGCCGATCGGAACGTATACCGTCGTGTACACACTCGAGGGTTTTGAGACCGTGCGACGGGAGGAGATACGGCTGACGATCGGGTTCCAGGCGAAAGTGGACATCGTACTGAAACTCGGCATTCTGTCGGAATCGGTCACGGTGACCGGCGAAGCGCCGGTGGTCGACGTGACGTCAACGACCACTCGCACCCAATTGACGAGAGAAACCCTGGAGCTCATTCCCACGGGCCGGAACAGCATCGTCGGCCTCATGATCCAGGCGCCCGGCGCGCGCCCGCAGCTGGATTGGAGCTTCACGACCGGCAACCCCTTCTTCAAGGTGTTCGGAGAGCTCGGCGAACAGTGGGTGGCCCTGGAAGGTGTGGTGACCAGCGGGCCGAAAACGGGTACTCAGGGCGGCAATCATTATGACTATGCCGCCATCGAGGAGTCGACGGTGTCGACCGTCGGCAACACGGCTGAAGCCCCGACCAAGGGCCTTCAGATCAACGTCCTCTTGAAGGCGGGCGGCAACGACTTTCACGGCAGCGGCTTTTTTTCCGACACCGGCCACCGCTTCGAGAGCGACAACCTCAATGACGCGCTGAGGGCGAGGGGCATCACCAGCGGCGATAAAGTGCAGTCGCGGTGGGATGCGAGCGGCGAGCTGGGCGGCCGGCTCATTCTGAACAAGCTCTGGTTTTATTACTCGACGCGTCGGCGCGCGGAGAAAGTCCAAGTTCTGAACTCGTTCAAGGATGATGGCTCACCGGGCGCGAGTGACCAGTTTCAATACTTCCACACCGCAAAGCTTTCGTATCAGATGAACCCGGCGAACAAGTTCATCGGCTTCGTTCAGTACGACCGTCAAGGAGGTATGACCCCCGGGAATCAGTTTACGAGCTGGGACGGCCGCCTCTACAGCCCCACGCAGTCCACCACGAGCAAGATTGAATGGCAGACCATCAGGGGCAACAAGTTCGTGTCGCTGCAGGCCGGGGCCTGGATCTGGAACGTGAACCGGCAATGCTACTCAAACAACGTCGCGACGATCGACCAGCTCACCAGCCGCGTGACGGGGTGCAACACCAACTACGGGCTCGATTCCTTCGAGGGTAGAAACCACAGCAAAGGCACGATGAGTTGGTACAAGCCGGATCTGTTCGCCGGCAACCACGATATGAAGGTGGGTTTTGACTACGCGGCAGCGCACGCGGATCGGAAGATCAGTTCCCGCGACGGGACCAAGAACAAGGTGACGGGGTTGCCGACAGGGCCGGTCGGCAACTACCAGCTCATTTTCAGAAACGGAGTCCCGTTCGAGATGGCCGGCTGGAACAACAGCTACAAGGACGGCCAGCCGGACAGCGTGCCGAAGGATCTCACCCATACGACCTGGATCTATGGGCAGGACAGCTGGACCATCGCGCGTCAGCTCACGCTGAATCTCGGCGCGCGCTATGCGCACGCGGTCGGGTTGATACCAGAGCAATGCCGCCTGGCGTCGGAGGCTCCGTTGGACACTGTGTACCCGGCCCAGTGTTTCCCGCGGATTGAGTTCCGGACGTGGAATTCGGTGGTACCTCGCCTCCATGCGGCGTACGACCTCGCCGGTGACCACAAGACCGTGATCAAGGGCGGCTGGGGACGGTTCGCTCACAACTGGCACTCTGACGAGCTGCAGATGGCGAATGAGAACGTCCACCTCTCGACGCTGTTCCTGTGGCATGACATCAACGGTAACAAGCTGTTCGATCCTGGCGAGATCAACTTCGACCGGAACGGGACGGACTTCGTCTCCACGAGCCTGTTTACCGGTGGCGAAGACGGGCTCGCCGGCGCCGTGCCCAACCTGAACCTCAAAGAGCCGTTCAGCAATGAGTACTCGGTCTCCCTCGAGCGAGAGCTGATGCGTGATTTCGCCGTGCGCGCGACGGGGATCTATTCGCGACAGCAGGTGTTCCGGGTGCAGAACAACCTGCGGCCGTACGGCGTGTACTCGATTCCGATCACGAATCCGGACCCCGGCCCCGACGGGAGGCTTGGAACCGCCGATGACCCCGGGAAACTGATCACCTACTACGACTATCCCGCCGCCTATAGAGGACGAAGGTTCCAGCAGCCGATGCTCGTCAACGGCAGCGCCGCTGACGATCAGAAGTTCAAAAGTTTCGAGCTTGCGGCGAGCAAACGACTCTCCAACCATTGGTCGTTGCTGGCGTCCTACTCCACCACGAAGGTCTACATTCCGCACGTCCAAAACACGGCGAGTACAGGCAACGACTTCACCAATCCTGGCTTGCAGGTCTTCCTGGCCACGTTCGATCCGAATGCGGAAATCAACACCCTCATGAACCTGCGGGAGTGGCAAAGCAGGGTCGACGGTGCCTATATCTTCCCGCACGATCTGCTCGTGTCGGCGAACTTCGAGCACCGGAGCGGCGCGCCGTACGCACGGACAGTCTCCTTCACGGGGGGCCAGCAGATTCCGTCGCTTGTGGCACGAGTGGAACCGATCGGCACGCGTCGACTGCCGAACATCAATCTTCTGCACATGCGTGTCGAAAAGTCGTTTCGAGTGTCGAAAGGACAGAAGGTGGCGCTCCGGCTGAATGTCTACAACGCGACGAACATCAACACTGAGCAGAGCATCACCCAGTTATCAGGAGTAAATTTCGGGAGACCGGCGGGTGTCATACCGCCGCGGATTCTCGAGTTGGGTGTGAATTACACCTTCTGACGTCCGAGCAGATTGCTGTCTCAGGCCCGTTCAGCACCGCGAGGGGTACTGAACGGGCTTCTTCTTGAAAAGGAGCCGGTATGAGGGTTGGAGGAGCGGTGGTGTGTCTGTTCCTGCTGGGAGCGGTGCCGCTGTACGCGCAAGGCACACCGAGGGTCGAGCTTTCGGGCGGGTACTCGTTCATGCACGATGCGGATCGGAGTGAGGACTTCTCGACCGGGTGGTTCGGCTCCGCCGTAGGAAACATCAATGGCTGGATAGGCGTCGCCACCGAGATCGGCAGCAACTCCCGGACTTGCCGTAAGTGTCAACGTGGTCCTTTCGCCAGCGCGACCCTCCGCGGCACGGATCTTCACCTTCGGGTCTTCACGTATATGGCCGGGCCGAGGGTCGCCTCTCACGCGATCTCCGCCGTCACGCCGTTCGCGCAAGTCCTCTTTGGAGGCTCGCACATCAGCGGTGGCGTCGAGTTCGATGGCGCGTTGAACACCGGCTTCACCTATCAGCCCGGCGGTGGCGTCGACCTCAACGTGAGACCGAGAGTCGGCATTCGGCTTCAGGGTGATTACCGGGTGATTCGAACGCAGGGGCACAACGGCAAGGAGTCACGCTTCCTCGCCGGCGTGGTCTTCCGGCCCGGTCAGCCATAGCCACCAACGTATATGTGTTTGACTTGCCCCAGCCGGAAGCGTAGCCTTCGGGTTCCCTTTTTTTGACAGCCAGGGAGGCCACTCATGTCGAGCACGAGGATGGCGTTTGTTATCGCGGTGGGCTGCGCGCTTGTGATGGCGCTGCCCGGTGGAGCCGCCGCGCAGAGCGTGATTGCAGGTGTCGTCAAGGACACGAGCGGTGCGGTCCTGCCGGGAGTCACGGTCGAAGCCAGCAGTCCGGTTCTGATCGAAAAGGTTCGGACCGTCACAACCGATGAAGCGGGCCAGTTCCGGATCGTGGATCTGCGGCCCGGCGCATACACCGTCGTCTTCACGCTGGCCGGGTTCAGTACGGTCCGCCGCGAAGGGATCGCGCTGACGACGAACTTCACCGCATCGATCAACGCGGAGATGCGTGTGGGCAGCCTCGCAGAAAGCATCACGGTCACGGGCGAGACGCCGATCGTCGACGTGCAGAGCGCCACCCAGACACAGGTCCTGACGCGCGACCTGCTCGACTCGATTCCGACGGGGCGGAGCATCTGGGCGGTGGGCTCGATGATGACCGGCATTTCCCTGAGCGAGCCGGACGTGGGCGGCAGCCGGGGCATGCAGCAGGTCTACATGGCCGTGCACGGCTCCGACAGGCGCGACAACGCCATTCAGATCGACGGGATGGCCGTGAACGGCATCGAGGGGGACGGCGCGATCCAGAACTACTTCAACGACGGGATGTTCCAGGAGATGAGCTATCAGACGAGCGGCCTGACGGCGGACGTGCAGTCCTCAGGCGTGCGGCTGAACATGATTCCGAAGGACGGCAGCAACAGCTTCAAGGGATCGGCATTCTGGTCCCACACTCCCGGCGACTGGCAGAGCAACAACTTCACCCCGGCGCTGGCCGCGACGGGGCTGCGGTCGCCCAACCGCGTGTCGAGAATCTTCGATTTGAACCTTGGACTGGGCGGGCCGATCATGAGGGATCGGGTGTGGTTCTTCTCCTCATTCCGGCGCTGGGGCGTCGACCAGACGATCACCGATTCCTTTGTCAATGCCGATTCAACACACCAGACATACCAGCCCGATCTGTCGCGGCAGACCGTCGATGACAACGTCATCAAGAGCGGGGTGCTGCGGCTGACGCTGCAGATGGCTCAGAAGCACAAGCTCGCCGCGTACCTGGATCGCATCGTCAAGTTCAGGGGGCACGAGTGCCCGGCGCTCTCGGCCGAAGAGGCGTGTGGGATCCGCACTCCAAAGCGGTACTTCACGGCGCAGACCAAGTACACCGCCACGCTGACTGCCCGGCTGCTGATCGAGGCCGGGTGGTCGGAAAACGACGAGACCTATTCGACGGGCGAGGTTCAGTCGAGCGTGAAGCCGACCGATGTGGCGCGGTACGACCGGACCAGGGACGTGCGGTGGAGCTCGTACAGTACCGGGACAACCCCCCGGGCTGACTATTACTTCCGCGTGCCGGATCGCCACACGTTCTCCGGTACTGCCTCGTATATCACCGGGTCGCACGCGCTCAAGACAGGGTTCCAGCTTGGCAAGGGTGGGAACCTGCAGCAACGCCAGGTCCACGGCGGTATCGACCTGGTTCAGGAGTACCGGAACTTCATTCCTGTGTCAGTGGTGGTCTCCAATACTCCGGTGTTTTCCCAGGAGAGGATCAAACACGACCTCGGATTGTTCGTGCAGGATTCCTGGACGTTCAAGCGCATGACACTGAACCCGGGGCTGCGGATCGAGTTGTTCAACACGTACGTCACGGCGCAGGAGGCGCCCGCTGGGCGGTTCGTGCCCGCGCGTCAGTTCAACAAGATCGAGAACCTGCCTAACTGGAAGGACTGGGCGCCGCGGTTCGGCGGGGCCTACGATCTGTCCGGTAACGGCAAGACGGCGCTCAAGGCCCACGTCGGCAAGTACATGCGCGCGTTCTCCACCGTGGGGTTCGCCAACGTGTACAACCCCATGGCCTTCTCGACGGATCGCCGGACCTGGACCGACTTGAACGGCGACGACATCGCACAGAACAACGAGATCGGACCAGCCAATACCCCCTTCAATATCAACGGCGTCAGCAATAAGACCGCCGATCCGAACATCAGGCGGCCGTATCAGTGGGAGTACAGCCTGGGGATTCAGCGCGAGATCACGCGCGGCGTCTCGGCTTCCGCAAACTGGGTCCGGCGAGACTTCAGGCGCCTGTTCTGGACCGACAACGTGCTCACGACGCATGACGACTACACGGTCGTGCAGGTCCGGAATCCGCTTGATGCATCGGAACTGATCCCCATTTACAACCTGAATGTGGCCAAACGGGGGCTGGTCCAGGAGATTGACAAGAACTCAGAGAGGAACCGGCGGTGGTACACGGGCGTCGACTTCGGTGTCACCGCGCGGGTAGCCGGCGGCACTGTGTTCGGCGGAACCAGCATCGGCCGCCAGATGTTTGTCAACTGCGAGGTCGACGACCCGAACAGTCTTCGCTTCTGCGACCAACGCGATCTGAAGATTCCGTACCTCGCGCAGTTCAAGCTGGCCGGATCGTACGCGTTGCCCTTCCAGGTTCAGATCAGCGGGACGTTGCAGGGCTATCCTGGTGTTCCATCAGGCACCGCCCGTCAGGACGTGCTGTACAACTCGGCGCTCAGCCGGGTCGAGGATCCGTCGCTCAACGTGAATTACATCGTCGACCGGACGATCGTGCCGAACCTCACAGCTGCGAGCGTGACCGTGCCGCTCATCCGGCCTGGCTCGACATACCTCGATCGCCTGAACCAGATCGACGTGCGGCTCGCCCGGAAGTTCACGGTCCGCCGCGTACAGGCGCAGGGACAGTTCGATATCTTCAATGTGCTCAACTCGAACACCATCCTGGGTGAGGTCGAAACCTTCGGGACGTCGCTCCATCGACCCACCGGAATCCTGCAAGGCCGGCTGTTCGCGGCTGGCGTGCAGTTGACTTTCTAGCAAGCGCCGTTGGCGCTCGAGTTCGCGACTGAGGCACTATGGGTGCCCCGAGTCGCGAACTCGCATCCATGAAGCGACCTCCCGACGCCAAGCACGCTGCGAAGGAAGATCGGCAGATCGGCTGGGCCGCCGTGGCTGCGATCTTTGCGCTCGCGCTCGCGGTGCGCCTCGTCCACGTCTGGCAGATCCGCAGGGCACCGTTCTTCACCGTGCTGATGGGCGATGCTCGAGCCTACGATGAGTGGGCTCAACAGATCGCACGGGGCGACTGGTTGGGTCACGAGGTGTTCTACCAGGCGCCGCTCTACCCGTACTTCCTGGGGACGCTCTACAGGATTGCCGGCCGCGATTTGCTGGTCGTCCGGGTCTGCCAGGCGATCATCGGCTCGCTTGCCTGCGTGCTGCTCGGCCTCGCGGCCTCGCGTTTCTTCTCGAGACAGGCGGGCGTGATCGCGGGGCTGGCGCTGGCGCTCTACGCCCCCGCCATCTTCTTCGATGGCCTGCTTCAGAAGTCTGTGCTCGACGTGTTCTTCGTCTGCCTGTCGATCTGGCTGCTCAGTGACCTCGTCGAGGAACCGCAGAAGGAGGAACCGCAGAAGAAGGCGCCGTGGTTCTGGCTTGGACTCGCCATGGGCGCGTTGAGCCTCACGCGGGAGAACGCCAGCGTCTTTGTCGGCGTGACGTTGTTGTGGGGCCTCGCGCGCCGCCAGCGTCCGAGTCGGGAGCGCGTCGCAACCGCCGGGGTGTTCCTGCTCGGACTGGCCGTCGTCCTGTTGCCGGTTGCCGTCAGGAACAGCCTCGTGGACCGCGGCTTCTACCTGACGACGTCCCAGTTCGGGCCCAATTTCTATATCGGCAATAACGCGCGCGCCGACGGCACCTACATGTCGTTGCGCTTCGGGAGGGGGGCGCCCGAGTACGAGCGGCAGGACGCGACCGAACTTGCGGAAGACGCGACGGGGCGGCGTCTGACGCCGGCCGAAGTGTCGAGCTACTGGACGACGCAGGCACTGGCGTTCATCCGGTCGGAGCCTCTCGCGTGGTTGAAGCTGCTGGGCAGGAAGATCGCGCTCCTGTGGAACCGATCCGAGATGCTCGACACGGAGAGCCAGGAGAGTTACGCCGAGTGGTCCACGCCGCTGCGGCTCGCCGGTCGGCTGGGCCATTTCGGCGTCCTGGTGCCGCTCGCGTTTCTCGGGATGATTGTCACGTGGCCATTGCGAGACAGACTGTGGGTCATCTACGGGATCTCGGCGGCGTACGCCGCGAGCGTGGTGATGTTCTACGTCTTTGCGCGCTACCGCTATCCCCTCGTCCCGTTCCTGGTGCTCTTTGCCGCGGCAGGTCTCGCCGCGTTGCCACGACTTCGCCACGCGAATGCGCCCTCCTCAGCGCTCGTCGCAGCGGTGCTTGCGGTCGCCGTCTTCGTCAACTGGCCCCTGCTCTCCACGGATCTGATGCGCGCGATCACGGAGCACAATCTGGGAGCCGCGCTCCAGTCCGACGGCAGACTCGATGAAGCAATCGAGCACTATCGCCGCGCGATCGCGATCAGGTCCGACTACGCGCCCGCGCACAACAACATGGGGGCGGCGCTTCGGGCGAAGGGGCAGGTGGCCGACGCGGTCGCGAGCTACGAAGAAGCGCTTGCGCGGCGGCCCGACTATCCCGAGGCGCACTACAACCTGGGGAACGTCCTTCTGGATCAAGGCAAGCTGGATGACGCGATCGACCACTTCCGGAGGGCCTTGCAGTCGCTGTCCGGGCCGGATGTGCACAACAACCTGGGCATCGCACTTGCCGCCAGGGGCCAATCCAACGAGGCCATCACGGAGTTTCGTAACGCCTTGCGACTCGACCCCGATTCGTCCCGGACGCATCGGAACCTGGGCGACGCTCTCGCGTCACAGGGGATGCCGGAGGAAGCCATCGAGCATCTTCGCCGCGCGGTGCAGCTTGATCCGCGTGACGGCCCGGCACACTACGATCTGGGCAGCGCCCTCCTGGAGGCAGGAATGTTGAAGGACGCGATCGACCAGCTCCGAACGGCTGTTCGGCTGATGCCGGACTCGGCCGACTCGGCCGACGCCTATAACAACCTGGGCATTGCGCTCGCGTCGCAGGGCGAGATCGACGAAGCCATCGATCAATTTCAACAGGCGCTGAAACTCCAACCGGCGTTCGTCGACGCGCAGCGGAATCTCGCCAAGCTCCGCAGTCTGAGGCCGGCCAGTCAGGCGCCGAGTCGAAGCAGGCGCATTACTCCAGCGGTTCTACCTTGACGAGCGACGCTCCGAGGTTGTTGCCGACCCAGAACGTCGGCGGGTTCGTTGCATTGTCGACGTTCACCCGCCGGATGTTCGTGGATCGCGGCAGGACATACGCCACCACCTCGCCGGTCTTCGTGTTGAGGCGCGCCACGCGATCGTTGTTCATGCCGCCTGCCCACGCGTATCCGGCCTTGTCGGAGATCGCGTCATAGACGTTGGTCCACGGCGTCGGTATCGCCCACTCCTGGAATTTCTCGGACCTGGTATCGAACATCGCGATCCTGTTGCCGCGGAATTCCGCGAACCAGAGCCGGTCCTGCGCGTCCATGTGTCCGCGGCGCGGGCCGGCATTCGGCGTCGGCGTCGCGAACGGGGTGACGTTCTTCGTCTTCGCGTCCACCTTGATGATGTAGGTGCCGTTCAGGTTCATCCCGTAGAAGTTGTTCTTCGAATCGGACGCGACACCGTACGAACTGAGCTCCTTGATGAGCGGCGAATCCTTCGGCAGGCCGACCGAATAATCAACGGTCTTCCACTCGCCTGTCTTCACGTCCACCTGGTATTCGTTGTCGCCGCCAATCCACACCTGCCCGTCGGTGTCGTCGTTGATCGGCATCACCATCGCGATTCGCGCCTCGTCTCTGTCCTTGAAGGTCGGAGCGCCCCAGGTCTGGAATGTCTTCGTCTTCCGGTCGAACTTCGCAAGGCTGCCCTGGTACATGGTGCCCATCCAGATGTTCTGCTGCTTGTCGAGCACCAGATCGAGCGAACCGAGAGGCGCGCCCGGCTTCGTGATGGGCAGCGGATACTCGACGACCTTGCCGGTTTTCGGATCGAGCATCCCGAGCACGTGCGTGCCGAAGTCGCCGTACCAAATCATGCCGTCGGAATCGGCGGCCGCATCATGCGGCAGCGTCTCCGGCCGCGGCAGATCGTATTCGGTGACGATGACGCGCGTGGCCTTGCCCGTCGGCCGCGGGTAGGTCCTCAGCGGGTACGTCCACGTCGACGAGGAGCTGAGATTGATGGACGCGAGGTACGCGGCCGCCGCGGCGACGCGATCCTTCATCACGGGGTCCTCGCCTTCGCGGCCCCCCATGCTCTGCTGCATGATCGGGTTCCCGCCTCCACCGCCATGCTCGTGCGGCCGGAGCTGCGGACGCTCCGGCGTGCTCCCCTGCGCGTACCGCCCCATCCGCTCGAGGACCTTCACCCACTCGGCGGCCGTATGGCGTGAGCGGGCGACGCGCTCGAGCGTGTGGCACTGCGTGCAGTTCAGGAGGCCGTTCTTCACTTCGACGCTTCCCGGCCAACTCATGAACCACTCGCCGTTCGACAGCTGAGAGGCAAGGTCCTCCGCCTTGCGCAATTTCAGATCGAGTTGAGCGGTGTGGGTCGCGGTGACGTCGGCGGTTGCGGGACCGTCGACCTCGAACCCGGCCGCTCGAATGCGAATCGAATACGCACCTGGCTCCAGCCGGTTCGCCGGAAACGTGTAGCGCCCCCTGGCGTCGCTCACCACCGTCACGGTCATCGTGGAGCCCGCGCGCTTGGCGCTGACCAGCACGCCTTCCAAGCCTCCTTCCGCCTCCGACGTGACGACACCCGTCAAAGCGGCTGACGGGGACTCAGCCGCCCTCAAGCTGATGGCAGCCGTCATGAGGGCTGCAAGCGCGATTGCGAGAGCACCTGGAAAGATGTCTTTGCGCATGATGTTCGCCTCTCTATAGATCAAGCTACCCACGCGGGACTGGGGCCGGTCTCGCAAATCTCGCCGCGTCGATCGAGACGTTCGGCTGCACGTCGCTCAGCTCGATGTTCATTTGCATGTAGGTCTGGGTCACGGTCCGACGAAACGGAATCTTG
>Ga0209515_10007226_pt1 | contig 13448 bp, 11 predicted proteins | sample Subgroupgradi54m_FD_187454 | JGI IMG/M metagenome (GOLD analysis project Ga0209515, IMG submission 187454) | Subsurface groundwater microbial communities from S. Glens Falls, New York, USA - GMW60B uncontaminated upgradient, 5.4 m (SPAdes)... ...
ATGTAATTATATTATTAGTATTAATTTATAGAGTTTATATATGGATTTAAGACAAAGAATTATAAAACTTTTTTTCCCAATAGTTGCAATAATCGCTATCCTTTTTGCCGGTTATTTTTATATGCGTTTGATTAAGTTGCAGAAAAGCCCCCAAGCAGTCGCACAGCAAGAAGTTAGGGAGATTGTGGCAAAAGTTTCAAGATTAATAGTGCTTCCAGTCGGTGAGGATCCGACAATCGCTACAGTATCTGATCCAGCAGCGTTAAAAGATCAACCATTTTTCGCTAATGCAAAAAAAGGTGATAAGGTTTTGATTTATACTAATGCTAAAAAGGCTATACTTTACAGCGTGACGCTTGATAAAATTGTGGAAGTAGCGCCGCTTAATATTGGTGAAACACAAAAGGTAACTCCTCCAGCCCCAGCCCCAACAACTACCACTACAACAAAAACTCGCTAAAGATCAAATTAGTTTATGGAGAGTTTTTGTTTTGTTAAGTATTATATGCCTCAAAAAAAATCGTTTTTTCTAGTAATTTGCTTAGTTTTTGTTTTAGGTATATTAAATACTAATATTGTTTTTGCTTCTACGACGGATGGGACGATTGATGTCACCTATAAATATGCCTGGGGCGAAAATATCGGCTGGCTGAATTTTGGCTCTCCAAATGGAAATGTTCATATCACGGATAGCGGAATGACTGGCTATGCCTGGAGTGAAAATTATGGTTGGATAAATTTAAATGCAAACGGTCTTGCTGGCGGACGAGTAACGAATAATGGAAATGGAGTTTTGGGTGGCAACGCTTGGGGTGAAGGGTTGGGCTGGGTTAGTTTTGGTGGCGTAACCATAGATGCAAACGGAGTTTTTTCAGGTTATGCAACGATAGCTAATGACAGTAGTAAAATAAGTTTTAATTGTTCCAACACTAGCTCCTGCGGATCATCTGATTTTAAAGTGCAGACAGATTGGAGGCCTGCAAATACTAGGCCTGGTGGTGGAGGAGGGGGTGGGGGCCGTATTTTACCGCCTGATTCAACTCTGATAACAACAGAAGAAATTCTGGGAAGTGGTGTCTGTCCGACAGAACTTATTATTACTGATAATATAAAAATAGGTGCTCGTAATGGATTATACAGTGATTACAATAAAGGTATTGTAAAACAAGTTGCTATTCTCCAAGCGCATATCAATAGAATTCTTTCTGCATCTTATAAAGAAGCAGCTGGGCCGGTAGATGGAATTTTTGGGCCACTCACCAATAAGGGAGTAGAACGATTACAAACAGCTCTAAATACTTTTCTTAAACCAAAACCGTTGCTTGTGATTGATGGTATTATTGGTCCATTCACAAAAGCGGCAATTAATAATTCTTGCGGGGCTTTAAGTTTGCCCGCCCCCGCCTTTGTTCCTACTCCTTCTTCTACTCCTACCACCCCTACTATTACTCCTATTTCTCCACCGACTGAGGTTATCAATCCACCACAAAATATTCCAAAAAGTGGTCAAGTTAATGTTCCACCAAATGTCCCAAAGGGGAGTCAACCCGCTCTCCAAAATACTAAACCCAACCTAATTACTAAAAGTATAAATAGTGTAAGTACTTATATTAATACTTATATAATGAAGCCTGTAATAAAAACAATTGTAGATATTGGCTCTGCAATAAAAACAACAATTACAAGTTTTTGGCATGGATTTTCTGCCCCTATAATTAATTTGTTTAAATAAATGTTTTTTCATTGATGACTTTTGTCGCTAATTTTGTTATATTTTCTCTATGTCTTTATCAATAGGAATCGTTGGTCTGCCAAACGTGGGTAAATCCACGCTTTTTAACGCGCTGACGAAAAAGAGCGTGCCGGCAGAAAATTACCCTTTTTGCACGATTGATCCATCGGTCGGGATTGTGCCAGTGCCGGATGAACGTTTGACTAAGCTTTCAGAAATTTCTAAATCAAAAAAGACCATTCCTGCAGTGGTAGAGTTTGTAGATATTGCAGGATTAGTGAAGGGCGCAAGTGAAGGTGCCGGGCTCGGCAATAAATTTCTTTCTCACATTCGAGAAGTGGACGCCATTATCGAAGTCGTGCGAATCTTTGAGGATAAAGATATGATCCATGTGCATGATAAAATTGATCCGCTTTTTGATATAGAAGTTATTAATTTTGAATTAGAACAAGCAGGAATTAAAAAGCCGACACTTTATGTTTTAAATACTTCAGAGGCAGCGGAAAATGTGAAAAAAGATTTTATTTCCAAACTCCCGGGTCCTTATATTGAAGTTGATCCAATTTTCGGCACTGGATTGGATAACCTTATCAAAGCAGGCTATGATTTATTAGACTTGATTACATTTTTTACAACAGGGGAGGATGAATCACGTGCCTGGACAACTCTACGGGGGGCAACAGCGCCCTTTGCGGGCAAATCAATACATACAGATTTTCAACAGAAGTTTATTCGCGCAGAAGTTGTGGCCTATGAAAAGATTGTAGAAGGAGGCTCTTTCGCAAAAGCGAGAGAAAAAGGCTGGGTCAGAACAGAGGGTAAAGAATATATAGTTAAAGATGGGGATGTGATAGAATTTTTGATATGAAAACAGGAATTAAACTTTTTTATTCAAAAGATTGGCCCTCCTCATCGGCGGGTAAAACGGATTATGAACTCCTGGATACGGGCGAAAGGGAGAAGCTGGAGCGCTTCGGTAAATATACTTTTGTGCGACCATATGAAGATGCAGTTTGGGCTAAAACTCTGAAAAAAGAATGGAAACAAATAGATGGTAAATTTTGGAGCTCAAAACAGGGGGCTAAGGCGGGGTGGAAAATGGAAAATAAAATAGAGCCCAAGTGGGAAATGTCATACAAAGATATAAAATTTTTAGCTTCACCTACATCTTTTAGACATCTAGGATTTTTCCCCGAACAAGCTAGTCACTGGGATTTTATAGAGGAAAAAATAAAAGAAGCAAAAAAGACTTCACAAAAACCAATTAAATTTTTAAATTTATTTGGCTACACTGGAGTAGCGAGTCTTTTTGCGCTTCGGGCTGGAGCAGAAGTTACTCATGTAGACGCTTCAAAACAAACTCTTAAATGGGCGAAAGAAAATCAGCAACTCAATAGTCATTTGGGTCTCGAAAATTTACCAATGCGAGTTCTTGAAGATGATGCTATAAAATTTTTAGAAAGAGAAGAAAAAAGAGGAAATAAATATGATGCAATTATTATGGATCCGCCGAAGTTTGGCAGGGGACCCAAGGGAGAAATCTGGAAAATAGAAGAAATGCTCCCAAAGTTACTTTTGCAGGTTAAAAAAGTTTTGAACGATAAGCCGCTTTTTATTATTTTGACTTCTTATGCCATTGATTCTTCTTCACTTTCTTTAGGATATGCGCTTGAGGATATGATGAAAGATTTTGAAGGCAGTACAGAAAGCGGCAAAACCGCCATGACAGAGCAGGGGGAACTTTGCGTATTGGAAAAATCTAATAATCGTATAATTCCGCTTGCTAACACGGCTGTTTGGGAAACACTAGAAAAATAACTTTTTTTTGCTATAATAAGCATATTATGCAAACACAATCAAAAGTTTTGAAGTGGTCTCTTGTTATTGGTATTGTTATTGTGCTTAATTTATTTTTTAACTATGCTCTTTCTTTAGTTTATAAAAATCCTCAATATGAAGCTTTTTGCCCCAATACTTCACAAGTAGTTACTATCCCAGACACACAGAAGGCTTGTGTAGATACAGGCGGTCAATGGACCAATAGTACTTATTATGGCAAGCCACTACAGATTGGAGAAACACAGCCGAATGGGTATTGTAATTTGCAATTTACTTGCCGAAATAATTTTGAGACTGCGCAAAAAGTTTATGATAGAAATGTATTTATTACTTTAGTTATTTTGGGTGCTATTTGTGTTGCTATCGGAAATTTCTTCACTGGCAATATGTTGATTAGTGTAGCTTTTTCTTTGGCTGGTGTTTTGTCATTTGTTGTTGCTTCAACGCGATATTGGACTTCCGCTGATGATTTGATCAAGGTAATTATTTTAGCAATTGCTTTGGCTATTTTAGTCTGGGTGGCTGTAAAAAAATTTAGAAATAATCAATAAGAACAAGTGAAAGAATACGATCATAAAAAAATTGAAAAAAAGTGGCAATCATTTTGGGAGAAAAAACAAACATACCAAGCTAAGAATTTTTCTAAAAAACCTAAATATTACAGCTTGATTGAATTTCCATATCCTTCTGGCGATGGTCTTCATGTCGGACATCCACGGCCATATATCGGAATGGATATTGTTTCCAGAAAAAGAAGATTGGAAGGTTTTAATGTTTTGTATCCTATTGGTTGGGATGCTTTTGGCTTGCCGACAGAAAATTATGCGATAAAAACGGGCCTTGATCCGCGAGTTGTTACTAAAAAAAACACTGATACTTTTCGAAGGCAGATAAAATCTCTTGGTATCTCTTTTGACTGGTCGCGAGAAATAAATACCACTGATCCGAAATATTATAAATGGACACAGTGGATATTTTTACAGTTTTTAAAAAAAGGTTTGGCGTATAAAGCTAAAATAGCGATAAATTGGTGTCCTAAAGACAAGACCGGTCTTGCAAACGAAGAAGTCGTAAATGGCTGTTGTGAGCGATGCGGAACTCCGGTAGAAAAAAGAGAAAAAGAGCAATGGATGCTCGCGATCACTAAATACGCTGATCGGCTTGATAAGGATTTAGATACAGTGAATTATCTTCCGCAAATAAAACTGGCACAGAGGAATTGGATAGGGAAGTCCGAGGGGGCGGAGATAGATTTTTCACTTTCTGGGGTTGATAATGTTAAACACATTATAATTTTGCATGGGAAACACGGCAATCCAAATAATTATGTTTACCCTTGGCTCAAAGAACAATTTGAGAAAAAAGGATACACAGTGGAATTGCCTGCCTTGCCTAATACTGAAGAACCAAACGACGAAGAGCAGGCTGATTACGTAGAAAAACATTGCCGGCTTGATGAAAATACTGCGATAGTAAGTCACTCATTTGGGGGAATCGTTGCGATGAGACTTTTGGAGCGTGGCAAAAAAATACAACGTGTTGTTCTCGCTTGTGTTCCTTTTTCTGGGCAGTTTAATGATAATAAAATTAGAAAGACTGTCTCGGATGCATGTAAAAAAGGATTCGATTTTAAAACGATTAAAAAAAATGCAAAAGAATTTGTTGTTTTGCGCGATGAACTAGATGAAATCGTCCCACATGAGGATGCCAACACATGGCAAAAAAACTTAAATGGTAGATTGTTAGATGGGAAGGGTATAGTTTCGCATTTCTCTGGAGAAACAGAGCCAGATATGCTACTTGCGAGCGTACCAACTGTTCGTGTTTTTACAACTAGACCAGATACGATTTTTGGGGCGACTTATCTCGTGCTTGCTCCAGAGCATGAATTATTTCAAAAATTAAAAGATAAAATTTCTAATTGGGATGAAGTACTGCGATATATCATAGTAAATAAAAATAAAACTGATGTTGAGCGTACCGCAGAAGGAAAAGAAAAAACAGGAATTGAATTGAAGGGGATAAAAGCAATTAATCCGGCGAATAAAGAAGAAATTTCTATATGGATAGCAGATTACGTGCTTGCGACTTATGGCACAGGGGCGATAATGGCAGTACCAGCTGACGATAAACGAGACAGGGAATTTGCAGCAAAGTTTAAGTTGCCAATTATAGAAAATTACAAAAAAGCAAATTTTGAAGATTTTGGAAAAAAGATTACAAAATTCAAGCTTCGCGATTGGATTTTTTCTCGCCAGCGATATTGGGGGGAGCCGATACCGGTCATACATTGTGAAAAGTGCGGAATAGTTCCCGTGCCAGAAAAAGATTTGCCTGTAGAGCTTCCCAAAGTAAAAAATTACCAACCGACAGATAGCGGAGAATCTCCACTTGCGCATATTACAAAATGGGTAAATACAAAATGTCCAAATTGTAAGGGCCTTGCAAAGAGGGAAACAGATACCATGCCAAATTGGGCAGGCTCGAGCTGGTATTATCTTCGATATACAGATTCGAAAAATTCTAAAATGTTTGCTGATAAGAAAAATTTAAAATATTGGACGCCAGTTGACTGGTATAATGGAGGTAATGAGCATACGACATTGCACCTTTTGTATTCTCGTTTTTGGCATAAATTTTTATTTGATCAAGGACTAGTGCCGACATCCGAGCCATATAAAAAACGTACTTCACACGGACTTATTTTGGCTGAAGGGGGAGAAAAGATGAGTAAATCAAAAGGTAATGTAATAAATCCAGATGATATTGTAAAAATATATGGCGCAGATACATTGCGCATTTATGAGATGTTTATGGGGCCGTTTAATCAATCCGTGGCTTGGTCTACAGAAAGCATTATTGGGTCAAGGAGATTTATTGAAAAAGTTTGGAGATTGGGATTAGCGACGCAGTCAAAAAATTTGCGAGGTCCTCGGTTTCCTGGGGCCCCACACCCCAGCCAGACCGTCGCAAATTCTTCGCCTGCGTCGCTTGAGAAACTTCTTCATAAAACAATTAAAAAAGTTTCCGAAGACATCGAAGAGATGCATTTTAATACGGCAATTTCAGGAATGATGATATTGGCGACAGAAATGGAAAAAGTAGAAAGTATAAATTTAGAAGATTATAAAAAATTTTTACAAATTTTAAGTCCATTTGCTCCGCACCTTGCAGAAGAACTTTGGTCAGTGCTCGGAGAAAAAAAATCAATTAATCTTTCAAGCTGGCCAAAATGGGATGAAAATTTAATTCAGGACACAGAAATTAAAATAGCGGTACAAATAAATGGCAAAGTTAGGACTGAAATTATGGTAAAAACGGATGAGGATGAAGAAGAAATAAAAAAACGAGCTATTTCAAATGAAATTGTCTTAAGGCACGTAGCAGGTGGAAGCATAAAAAAAGTTATTTACGTAAAAAATAGGCTTATTAATATTGTTGTTTAGTTATTTATGGAGAAGATTTTAAAAATTTTCACTAAAGAATCAGGAAGCATAAACCAAGCTGCGCTTCTTTTGGGTTTGCTTACTTTGTTGTCACAGATTTTGGCGCTTTTTCGTGACCGTGCTTTTGCGCACTTTATCGGACCGTCTCCTTTGCTCGATGCTTATTATGCGGCTTTTCGCGTGCCAGATCTTATCTTTATTTCTATAGCATCTCTGGCTTCCATTACTGTGATAATTCCTTTTATTGTTGCCAGAATGAATGGGGATAAGGTGACTCCTGAAGCACGAAAATATTTGAATGATATTTTTACTGTGTTCTTTTTTTTGATGATCTTTGTTGCTCTTGTCGCCTTTTTTCTTATGCCATATTTGGTCAATTTTATTGCTCCAGGCTTTACTCCTTTTTATCAAGCGAAAGTCATTTTACTTTCTAGAATAATGTTACTCTCACCCATTTTAATGGGCCTCTCAAATCTTTTTGGTACAGTGACTCAACTTTTCCGTAAATTTTTTATTTATTCTTTAAGTCCAATTTTTTATAATTTGGGAATTATTGTTGGTGTTATATTTTTTTATCCAATTTTTGGAATTTCTGGATTGGCTATGGGCGTAGCTTTTGGAGCCTTGATGCACTTTGGAATACAAGCCTTAGCCTCACACTCTTGTGGCTTTACACCCAAGTTTTCCGGCTCCATTAATTTTAAAGATATAAAAACTGCAGTCTTGACGTCGCTTCCTAGGACATTAGGTCTTGCTTTCAATAATATCGCCCTTATTTCCATTATAGCCTTGGCTTCTTTTTTAAAGAGTGGTTCTATCTCAGTATTTAATTTTGCATTCAATCTTCAATCAGTACCGCTTAATATTATCGGCATATCTTATGCGGTGGCTGCTTTTCCGACCCTAGCAAAATCTTTTGGGAGTGGGAAAAAAGAAGAATTTAAAAAACACTTAAAAGAAGCTTCAAGGGCAATAGTTTTTTGGTCTCTACCGGTGATATTTCTTTTTATTGTTCTTCGGGCGCAAATCGTGCGCGTAATTCTTGGATCTGGATCTTTTTCTTGGGACAATACCCGCTTAGTAGCGGCAGGTCTTGCGATTTTTTCTGTTTCGATTCTTGCCCAGGGGATGATTACACTACTTTCTCGTTCATATTATGCGACAGGGAATACCAAACGACCGCTTATCGTGAATCTTATTTGCTCTGTCTTGATCATAATTTTATCTTATGTGTTTATTCATCTTTTTGAGAACTGGATCTTTTTTCGATACTTTATAGAATCCCTGCTCAAGGTTGGAGATATTCCCGGCACCGAAGTATTGATGCTCCCGCTCGCGTATTCAATCGGAACCATTTTAAATTTTATTTTGCATTGGATTTTTGTGAAGAAAGATTTTATGCCTGACGAATCTTTTATCACCAAGACTTTTTTCCAAAGTTTGGGCGCATCGTTTTTCTTGGGACTGGTGGCTTATTTAAGTTTAAATATCCTTTCGCCGATTTTTGGTACGACTACTTTCTGGGGCGTGTTCCTCCAGGGTTTCATCTCAGGTCTTTTGGGAATTTTAGCCGCTATTGTGGTTTTATATCTGCTTAAGAGTGAAGAACTAAAAGGCATAACTCAAACTCTCTCAACCAAGTTCTGGCGCGCAAAAATTATTGCTCCACAACAAGAAGAACTATAAAATTATGGATTTAAAACACATTAGAAATTTTTCTATTATAGCGCACATTGACCACGGCAAGAGTACCCTGGCGGACAGAATGCTTGAGATTACGCATACCATAGAGACTCGTAAAATGCGCGATCAAGTTTTGGATTCCATGGATCTTGAGCGCGAAAGGGGGATTACTATCAAAATGCAACCCGTTAGAATGGAGTATGAGTGGAGCGGAGAAAAATATATATTGAACCTAATTGACACCCCTGGGCATATAGATTTTTCATATGAGGTATCTCGCGCTTTAAAGGCCGTAGAAGGCTCTATTTTACTTATAGACTCAACACAGGGTGTGCAGGCGCAAACGCTGACTACGCTTGCCTTAGCGCGTGAAGGAGGCCTTAAAATCATTCCCGTGCTTTCAAAGATTGATTCGCCATTATCCAGGGTAGAAGAGGTAAAAGAAGAAGTTATTGAACTTTTAAAATGTCTTCCGCAAGAGATACTGCTGGTTTCCGGACGTACAGGCGAAGGGGTCGAAAATCTTTTGCAAGAAGTCATAAAACGAGTGCCAGAACCAAAAGAAACTTACTCGGGTGAAAATAATTTACGCGCCTTAGTTTTTGATTTTAAATATTCCAATCATCGCGGAGTGATAGTTTTCGTGAGAGTGCTTGATGGTAAAGTTAAAAAAGGGGATACTCTGCTTTTCGCAATTTCTGGAGAAAAATTTACTGCGCTTGAAGTTGGCACTTTCTCGCCAGAAGAAATACCAAAAGAAAGTCTATCTAGCGGAGAGACGGGTTATATTGTTACCGGAATAAAAAAACCCGGTATAGCATCTGTCGGAGACACCATAACCATGTTTAAAAATCCCTTGCCAGCTTTTCCTGGGTATATGCAGCCGATGCCAGTAGTGTGGGCGAGCGTGTTTCCGGAAGACGCAGATGATTTTGCAGAATTAAAACTTTCTTTAGGTAAATTAAAACTTTCCGATTCAGCTTTTTCTTACGAAGAAGAAGCATCTGGCTCTCTCGGTAAAGGTTTTCGTTGTGGATTTTTAGGCATGCTTCATTTAGAGATTATTACCGAGCGTTTAAAACGCGAATTTAACTTGCAATTAGTTATTACTACGCCTTCTATAACTTATGAAGTTTTACTCAAAAACTCTTCGGCTGGCTCAGGGTCGGTCGGAAAAAGAATAAAAATTTATTCTCCGTACTTTTTTCCTGATGATGCGAATATAGAAACTGTCTTTGAGCCTTGGGTAAAGTTAAAAATAATTACTCCAGTAGAATATATTGGCAATATTATGCAACTTCTTTTTGATCACGAAGGGGAAATTGGTGAAACCGAAAATTTCGGAGATAATCGTTCTTCAATCTCCGTCAAAATGCCCCTACGTGAGCTCATGAGAAATTTCTTTGATGAATTAAAAAGTACTTCATCAGGTTATGGTTCCGTATCTTACAAAATAGAAGGCGGGCGTGAGGCCAACGTCACCAGGCTTGATATCTTAGTGGCGGATGAAATTGTGCCAGCTTTTTCCAGAGTTGTTTCTAAAAAAAGAGCGGAAGAGGAAGCGGAAGAAGCAGTGGAGAAACTGGCAAATTTATTGCCTCGGCAAATGTTTACTTTAAAAATCCAAGGCCGCGCATTTGGGCGTATTATTTCTTCTCGAACTCTTTCCGGTATGAAAAAAGACGTGACTCAACATATGTATGGAGGTGATATCACGCGCAAAATGAAACTTCGCGAAAAACAGAAAAAAGGAAAAAAGAAAATGAAAGAAAGGGGCAGGGTAAACATTCCCCAAGAAGTGTTTTTGAAGATGATGCGCGCGGGGGATAAATAATGAATAAATAATTTTATTACCTAAATATCGGAGAGTACAGCAATATCATACTGACGATAATGAGTATGCTAACTACTGCCCAAGCAAGCTGTATTTTCTTTTGATGTTTTTTATTGAAAAGCATATACTATTAGTGTAACATAACTTCCATATTATGAGAAATTTTCAAAGAAAAGGGGTCTGGAGAAATATATTGCAATCGAAACCTATTTTGATATTTTTAGGTATTTTAATATTAATTTTTGCTTGGAGTGTCTTGGGTTTTTGGAATAAGATGGGGGAAAATAATAAAAGTAAAAAAATAGCCGAAGACAAAGTGGCCGAGTTAATGAAGCAGAAAGAAAAACTAAACTCCGATATAAATAGTTTGAAAACAGTAGAAGGCAAAGAAGCAGTTTTTAGAGAAAATTTTGGTTTGGTCAAAGAAGGAGAAGACATGATTGTGATAGTGGAAGATAAAAATAAGCCCCAAGTTCCGCTTGAGGCGAATACGTGGGGTTTCTTTTCTTTTTTTAAGAATTGGTTTAAATAGAAAACATGCTACAATATAATTATGAAAATTGTATTTTTTGAGGTGCCAAAAGCAGAACAATCTTTTTTCTCGGGGTCTTTTAGTGATGCAGAGATTTCTTTTTTTGAGGAAAAATTAAACGAAAATAATATTGATAAGGCAAAAGACGCTGAGATTATTTCTGTTTTTATTAACTCAATAATCACTAAAAATATTATTGATTTATTGCCAAATCTAAAATTTATAACTACCCGCTCAACGGGTTTTGATCATATTGATCTGGAACATTGCGTCACCAAAAGAATAAAAGTTTCTAATGTTCCGTCTTATGGAGCGCACACTGTTGCTGAATTTGCTTTTTCTTTGATTTTAAACCTTTCACGAAATGTTTTAAATGCCAATAATCATTTGCGAGCCTCGATGGATTTTAATTTCTATTCTTCTTTGCAAGGTTTTGATTTGCAGGGTAAAACTCTTGGAGTTATTGGAACTGGCCGAATTGGTAAAAATGTGATAAAAATCGCCAAGGCTTTTGAAATGAATGTTTCTGCCTTTGATATTTTTCCAGATGCAAAATTTGCCACAGAGAATAATTTTATCTATAAAAGTTTATTAGAAGTTCTTGGAGAATCTGATATTATTACGCTTCACACTCCTTACACTAAAGAAAATTATCATTTAATAAATAAAGAAAATATTTCTAAAATGAAAAAGGGAATATTTGTCATAAATACAGCACGGGGGGCCTTAATTGATACAGAAGCTCTTATTGGGGGAATTAAAGAGGGAATTATCGCCGGTGCCGGTCTTGATGTTTTAGAAGGAGAAAGGGATTTAAAGATTCAATGTGAAATTGTTGGTTCCGATAGTTGCGAAAAAATAGATTATAAAATGATAGTTGAAGACCAGATTCTAATAGACATGCCACAAGTAATCGTGACTCCCCATATTGCTTTTTATTCCAAAGAAGCTGTTATGGAAATAATAAAAACAACTGTAGAAAATATAAAAGGATTTATCGCTAATCAGCCACAGAATCTTGTAAAGTAATTAGTAGTTAAAAGCTAAAAAATAACGGGGCCTTTGCGAGAGTACGCAAAGGCCCTATTGATTTTTTTTCTGTGACATGTGTGTATTATACATGTCAACAGGAATTACTGCGCTGTAATCACAGTCTGTTGCTGAGCAAGTGATTAAAACGTCAGGGTGACCAGGGAGCAACCCCCGGCTGCTTGTCGTTAGTTCTCCGCATTGTGGACACGTTTCATAAAGCGGGTCCGAGGTGAATTTTTTTTCTGACATTTGACTACCTCCCTTGGTTAGCAAAATATAAATTAAATTAAATGTGTTAAGAACTTATAACCAAAGCTATCTTAACACAAATGACAAGAAAAATAAAGTAGAATAGTATTAAAATTATTTTATACTAAAACTTTTCTATAAAATACTTTCTTGACGAGTTCGACTGTTATGAAATAACAAATATCGATTCCTACAATCACAAACAAAATGATAGGAGGAAGTGGTGAAAATCCAAAATAATGTCCCAGTGAGGATAGTGCAATACTTAGAGCAACAATAATGGCAGAGAACATTGATATTACCACTATTTTATTTGCTGGCTCTAATTTAAAAAATGATTTGTTGCTTCGTATTAAGAAAATAACCAATGATTGCGTTATAAACGATTCAATAAACCAACCCGTTTGAAAACCTGAAGCATTTAAGGAAAATACTTTAAAGAGCATAAAAAAAGTTATAAGATCAAATACGGTACTCGTGAGACCAAATGTAAGCATAAATTTTTTTATGATTCCTATATTCCATGGTTTAGGCTTGTTTAAATATTCTGGCTCTACATTGTCATAGGAAAGAGAAAACTGCGAGCTTTCGTATAATAGATTATTTAAAAGAATTTGGACAGCGGTCATCGGAAGAAAAGGCAGAAAAACGCTTGAGATTGTCATAGAAATCATATTTCCAAAGTTTGACGACACTGCCATATAAATATATTTCATAGTATTGGCAAAAGTTTTTCTACCTTCTATTACGCCGTCAATCAACTCTCTAAAACTCTTTTTAATGAGAATAATATCGGCTGCTTCTTTGGCAACATCTACTGCAGTATTTATTGAAATTCCCACATCAGCCATACGAAGCGCAGGGGCATCGTTGATACCATCACCCATATAACCGACAACATTGCCACTCGCTTGGAGCGCTTGAATAATGCGATTTTTTTGAGCTGGCGTTGCTCTTGCAAATATTGAAATTTGTCTTGCCTTAATTTTAAGTTCTTCGTCCGAGAGTAAATCAATTTCGGAATTTTCGATTATATGAGCTGTATCTAGACCCACTTCTTTTGCTATATGTAAAGCAACCAGCGGGTGATCTCCGGTAATG
>Ga0209515_10007228_pt1 | contig 13448 bp, 13 predicted proteins | sample Subgroupgradi54m_FD_187454 | JGI IMG/M metagenome (GOLD analysis project Ga0209515, IMG submission 187454) | Subsurface groundwater microbial communities from S. Glens Falls, New York, USA - GMW60B uncontaminated upgradient, 5.4 m (SPAdes)... ...
TCGCTCGCCTTGCGCGTATGCAAGGGCTACGCGACGCGGCTCGCTTCGCGCACTCGGCGCGCCAAAATGCGCCTTTCACTCCCGAATCGACTGTTACAGTCCACTAGCAACCGAGGTTCGGTTTGCGGAGGCGCGATATCGGTGCTTAATCCTTCTCGTCAATCCATGCCTGCTGGATCGCTTCGAGGATTTTCTCGCCGGTATGTTTGGGGTCATCGCTGAACGCTTCCAGTTCGAGCACCCAGTTGTGCAAATCAGTGAAGCGGATTTTCAGCGGGTCAACGTCGGGGTACTTGTCGTTGAGTGCGATGGCAATTTCCAGGCTGTCAGTCCATTTCAGGGGGTGCGGCATACTCATTTCTCCCGGGCATGGTTGATTGTGTAGCGTGGCAATTCGACCGTCAGCGGCTGGTCCGCCACCTCCACCTGACAAGACAGACGTGATTGCGGGGCCAGGCCCCAAGCCATGTCGAGCAGGTCGTCTTCCTTGTCTTCACTGGGCGTCAAAGAATTGAATCCTTCGCGGACGATGACGTGGCAGGTAGTGCAGGCGCAGGACATTTCGCAAGCGTGTTCGATTTCGATGCCGTGCGCCAACAGCGCCCGGCACAGATTCTGTCCCGGTTCCGCCTCGAAAGACGTACCGGCAGGACACAAATCGGCATGCGGATGGACTTTAATGGTGGTCATGAGTTCGTCGCTTCTTTCATCGCTTCTTCATCTCATCGTTCAGCTTATTTCATCCAGCGTCTTGCCGGCCAATGCTTTTTTGATACCTCGATCCATGCGCAGTGCGGCAAAGTCTTCCGTGCCATGCGCCAACGCCTCAATCGCCGCTTTGATCTCGGCAGCCACATCGCCCGTCAGCACGGCACGCAAGGCCGCGATCTGCTGCTGCAACTGCACCAGTGTGTCGGCCGACAGTAAATCGCTGTCTTGTTGCAGTGCGTTAGTAGTCGCCTCAAGCAAACGTTCGCCGTCCACTTGGAGCTCCCGCAGGGCGCGCTGCTGCATATCGATGGCTGCGGTGCTGAACGATTCCTGCAGCATCTGGGTGATTTGTGCGTCGCTCAAGCCATAGGAAGGTTTGACAGTAATCGCCGCTTCGACCCCGGTTTTCGTTTCACGCGCCGTCACCGACAACAGACCATCGGCATCCACCTGATAGGTCACCGAGATGCGCGCCGCCCCCGCCGCCAGCGGTGGAATGCCACGCAATTCGAAACGCGCCAGCGAACGGCAATCGCTCACCAACTCGCGCTCGCCTTGTACCACGTGAATCGCCATCGCCGTCTGGCCATCCTTGAAGGTGGTAAATTCCTGTGCCCGCGCGATCGGAATGGTGGAATTGCGCGGAATGATTTTCTCGACCAGGCCACCCATGGTTTCGATGCCGAGCGACAGCGGCGTCACATCCAGCAACAGCCAGTCCTCGTCGGCATTGCGATTACCCGCCAGCACATTGGCCTGAATCGCGGCGCCCAGCGCCACGACCTTGTCAGGGTCGAGATTGGTCAACGGGGTCTGGCCAAACAAGTCGCCCACCGCCTTTTGAATCTGCGGCATACGCGTAGCGCCACCCACCATCACCACGCCTTTGACTTCCGCGACACTCAAGCCCGCATCACGCAGCGCCTTGCGCACCGGTGCCAGGGTCTTGTTCACCAGATTCTGGGCGATTTGGGTAAAGGTTTCTTCACTTAGCACCAGTGCCACCGTTTCATTCGAACCGAGCCTGGCATCAATACGCGCCTCGCCATGGCTGCTCAGATACTCCTTCGCTTCACGCGCCTTCACCAGCAGCAAGCGCATATCCTGCGCTGACAATGGCTGTAATTTGGCCTGTTCGACAATCCAGCAAAACACGCGCTGATCGAAATCGTCGCCGCCCAGGGCGGAATCACCCCCCGTCGCCAGCACCTCGAACACGCCTTTGGTGAGTTTCAGAATCGAAATATCGAAGGTACCGCCGCCTAGGTCATACACGGCATAGATACCTTCAGCGGCATGATCCAGTCCATAGGCGATCGCCGCCGCCGTCGGCTCATTCAGCAAACGCAGCACGTTCAGTCCGGCGAGGCGCGCCGCATCCTTGGTAGCTTGCCGCTGCGCATCGTCAAAATAGGCAGGCACCGTCACCACTGCACCGACCAGTTCGCCCCCCAGACTGGCTTCAGCCTGGGCGCGCAGTTTTTTCAGAATTTCGGCCGACACTTCGACCGGCGTTTTTGGGCCTGCGAGCGTCTTGATCTGCAACAGCCCACCGGCATCGACAAAGTCATACGGCGTATTTTCGATGTGGGCGACATCCTTGACACCGCGTCCCATGAAACGCTTGACCGATACAATCGTGTTCTTCGGATCCTGTGCCTGCACCGCCTGCGCGGCATAACCGACCTGCACCTTGCCCTCTGGCGCATAACGCACAATCGATGGCAGCAAGGCATGCCCCTGCGCATCCGGCAACACCATCGGGATGCTGTTGCGCACCGTCGCCACCAGTGAATTGGTCGTGCCCAAATCTATCCCCACCGCCAACCGATGCTGGTGCGGCGCGGTGGACATGCCAGGTTCGGAAATCTGTAACAGGGCCATTTAATTTTCTATCGCTGCATACACCGCATCAATCTCTGCGGCAAATTTATCCACGAACATCCATTGCCTGACGCTGTTCACCGCTGCCACGTAGTCTGCCTGCTGATCCAGTTGCTGCTCCAGCGTGCGCTGGAATTGTTTTTGCATCGCTTTCAATTCGTTTTCCAATGCCAGCAAAGGTTCGCTCCTGCCACTGCTACGCGCTTCCTGCAAGGCTTCGCGCCATTCCATTTGTTGCATCAAGAATGCCGATGGCATAGCGGTATTGCTGTGTGCCTCCAGATCGGCGCCGTGCAATTCGCATAAATAGGCCGCCCGTTTCAACGGTGATTTCAACGTCTGAAAAGCCTCATTGGCACGCGTCGCCCACTGCATGGCCACGCGTTTCTCGGTATCACTGGCTCTGGCAAAACGGTCGGGATGTACCTGCGATTGAACCTGGTGATACGCGCGCTCCAACGCATCACGATCCAGCGCAAAGCGCACCGGCAGATCGAACAATGCAAAGTGGTTATTTTCCTGTTTCATGGTGTAACCAAAAAACCTAACCGCAGAGACGCAGAGACGCAGAGAACAGAACTTCTCCTCTGCGTTCTCTGCGTCTCTGCGGTTAGCGATCTGTCTTGCTCTGTGGGTCAAACCGTAAACGACTCACCGCAGCCGCAGCGCGCAGCTTCGTTCGGATTGTTGAACTTGAATCCCTCATTCAAACCTTCGCGGGAGTAGTCCAGCTCGGTGCCGTCGATGTAGGCCAGGCTTTTCGGATCGATGAACACTTTCACTCCATGACTTTCAAAGGTGTGATCTTCCGGCTGCACTTCATCCACATATTCAAGCTTGTAGGCCATGCCCGAACAACCGGTGGTACGCACGCCAATGCGCAAGCCCAAACCCTTGCCGCGTTTGGCAAGGAAGCCCGAGACGTGTTGTGCTGCTTTTTCCGACAAGGTGACGGCCATGACAATTCCTATGCTGCTTTCGCTGTACCTGCATCATGCTTGGCTTTGTAATCTTCCACCGCAGCCTTGATCGCGTCTTCCGCCAGAATCGAGCAATGGATCTTGACCGGCGGCAATGCCAGTTCTTCAGCAATCTGCGTATTCTTGATATCCATCGCCTGATCCAGCGACTTACCCTTGACCCACTCCGTCACCAATGACGAAGAAGCAATCGCCGAACCGCAGCCATAGGTCTTGAACTTGGCATCTTCAATCAACCCGGTTTGCGCATTGACCTTGATCTGCAGCTTCATCACATCTCCGCAGGCCGGTGCGCCGACCATGCCGGTACCCACCGTCTCATCGCCCTTTTCAAAGGAACCAACGTTACGCGGGTTTTCATAGTGGTCTAAAACTTTTTCGCTGTATGCCATGATATTTCTCCAGTCGTCAGTCGGCTGTCGGCGGTAGGCGGCTCTTGCTGACGACAGCCGACCGCAACTGCCGACAGTTTTTCAATGTGCCGCCCACTGCACCGTATTCAAGTCGATGCCATCCTTATACATTTCCCACAGCGGCGACAGATCGCGCAGTTTGGAAATTTTGCTGTGCAACAAATCGATCACAAAATCAACTTCTGCCTCGGTGGTGAAACGTCCCACCGTAAAACGAATCGAACTGTGCGCCAATTCATCACTGCGGCCCAGGGCGCGTAGCACATAGGAAGGTTCCAGACTGGCTGAGGTACACGCCGAACCGGATGAGACCGCCACATCCTTGATCGCCATGATCAACGACTCGCCTTCGACAAAATTGAACGACACGTTCAGATTGTGCGGGACGCGGCGTTCCAGGTCGCCATTCAAATGTACTTCTTCCATGGTCGAAAGGCCGCGCCACAGCTTGTCGCGCAACATGCGAATGCGTTCGTTTTCAGTTGCCATGTCTTCGCGCGCCAGACGGAAAGCTTCACCCATGCCAACGATCTGGTGCGTCGGCAAGGTACCGGAGCGCATTCCGCGCTCGTGACCGCCACCGTGCATTTGCGCTTCAATCCGCACCCGCGGTTTACGGCGCACATACAAGGCGCCAATTCCCTTCGGGCCGTAAGTCTTATGCGCGGAGAAACTCATCAAATCGACTTTCAGCGCATTCAGGTCAATCGCTACCTTGCCGGTCGCCTGTGCCGCATCGACGTGGAAAATAATACCGCGCTCACGACAGATTTCGCCAATCTGCGGAATATCCTGAATCACACCGATTTCATTGTTCACGTACATCACAGACACCAGCACGGTATCCGTGCGCAGGGTCTGCTTGAATTGCTCGATATCAATCAAACCATCCGGTTTGACTTCCATGTACGTCACTTCAAAACCGTCACGCTCGAGTTCACGGCAGGTATCCAGCACCGCCTTGTGCTCGGTCTTGACAGTGACGATGTGTTTGCCCTTGTCCTGGTAGAAATTTGCCGCACCCTTGATAGCGAGATTGTTCGACTCGGTAGCGCCGGAAGTCCAGACGATTTCGCGCGGATCGGCATTGACCAGTGCAGCGACCTGCTCGCGCGCATCTTCAACGGCTTTCTCCGCTTCCCAGCCAAACGGGTGGCTGCGCGATGCCGGGTTGCCGAAATGCTGCGACAGCCAGGGCACCATCTTGTCCACCACGCGCGGATCGACTGGCGTAGTGGCTGAATAATCCATGTAAATAGGTAAATGAAGCGACATAATTTTTTCCATCAAACAGTCAACGGTTGTTTACCGTCGCGAAAGACCTTGACCTGCGGGGCGGGGTTGGCCTGCTGGCGTTGCAATTGTTGATCCACCAAGTCCTGCAAGCTGACAGAATCCAGATAATCCACCATCTTGCGATTCAAATTGGTCCATAAATCGTGCGTCATGCAGCGTTGTTCGTCCAGACAATTTTCCTTGCCGCCGCACTGGGTCGCATCGAGCGGCTCATCCACGGCGTAAATAATGTCCGCCACCGTGATCTCACGCATCGGCCGGGCCGGAGTATACCCGCCCCCCGGGCCACGCACGCTGTCAACCAACTCGTGCCGGCGCAGTTTCCCGAACAATTGTTCCAGATAGGACAATGAAATTTTCTGGCGCGCGCTGATCCCCGCCAGTGTCACCGGCCCCGCCCGATGACGCAAACCCAGATCAATCATCGCCGTCACTGCAAAACGCCCTTTGGTCGTAAGCCGCATCCATGTCCTCCACAACAGAAGTCCTGCGATCACACCAGTACTTGACTAGTTTAGTCAAGTATAAAGTACCCGATCATTCTGGTCAACTTTGGGGGTATGAAAAAAGCGCTTGCGCGCTTTTTTTCGGTCGGCGGATGCGGTCGGCAGTCAGCGGTTAAAAACGTCGTACTTCGCCCCTGCCGCCCGCTACCCTCATGCCGCAACGTACATCGTGGCGCGCTTGCGCACATAGTCGAGCAGGCCAGTGCAGGAATCTTCGACGTAGTTCAGCACCTGCTCGAAACCGTCTTCACCACCGTAGTAGGGATCAGGCACGGTCGCTTCTTCATGGTCAATCGCGAAACGCATCAGCAGTTGCAACTTGTGCTGATACGGCTTCGGACATTTTTGCTGCATGAAGGCGAGGTTTTCCCAATCCATCGCCAGAATCAGATCGTAATCACGAAAATCTTCCGGCTTGACCTGGCGGGCACGCAGTTCGGTCAGGTCGTAACCGCGTTTCTTGGCCGCATTACGCGCACGTGGATCGGGCGCTTCGCCAATATGATAGGCATGCGTACCGGCCGAGTCGATCTCGACATGCGGCTGCAAGCCGGCCGTCGCGATCTGCGCACGAAACACGCCTTCTGCCGTGGGAGAGCGGCAAATATTTCCCATACACACAAACAATACTTTTGTCATCATGACAGTCACCTAAAAGAAACCTGCGTTCAAATATTCGATTCAATCTTCCAGCGACACGGCCCTGCTGCTGCTCAGCCGGGCAAAACATTGCTCTCACCGGCCGCACCAAAAACCTGCTGCTTCAAAATATGCAACTGATCACGCACCCGCGCCGCCAATTCAAACTCCAGATTGCGCGCGTGCTCCATCATCAATTTCTCCAGGCGCTTGATCTCTTTCGAGACATCCTTCTCGCCCATCGCCTCATAGTGGGCGCGCTCTTGCGCCGCTTTACGTTCCAGCTTCGCCTCTTGCGGATCGTACAGACCGTCGATCAAGTCCTTGATCACCTTGACGACACCACGCGGCGTAATGCCGTGTTGCGTGTTATAGGCCACCTGCTTCGCGCGCCGCCGATTGGTTTCGTCAATCGCACGCTGCATCGAGTTCGTAACCCTGTCGGCATAGAGTATTGCCATGCCTTCCAGGTTCCGCGCCGCACGCCCGATGGTTTGAATCAGCGACCGCTCGGAACGCAAAAACCCTTCCTTGTCCGCATCCAGAATCGCCACCAGCGATACTTCCGGCAAATCCAGTCCTTCGCGCAGCAGGTTGATGCCCACCAGCACATCGAACAACCCCAGCCGCAAATCCCGCAAAATCTCGACCCGCTCCACGGTGTCAATATCGGAGTGCAGATAGCGCACCTTGACCCCGTGATCACCCAAAAAGTCAGTTAAATCCTCGGCCATCCGCTTGGTCAGCGTCGTCACCAGCACGCGTTCCTGCTTTTTCACGCGCAGCGTGATCTCGCTCAACACATCTTCCACCTGGCTCGTGGCCGGCCGCACCAACACCTGCGGATCAACCAGCCCGGTCGGGCGCACCAACTGCTCCACCACCTGCCCAGCGTGTTCCGCCTCATATTGGGACGGGGTGGCAGAAACAAAGATGCACTGGCGCATCTTGGCTTCAAATTCCTCAAACTTGAGCGGCCGGTTATCCAGCGCCGAGGGCAACCGGAAACCATAGTCCACCAGGTTCTCCTTGCGTGAGCGATCGCCCTTGTACATCGCTCCCACCTGACTCACGCTGACATGCGATTCGTCGATGAACAACAGCGCATCAGCCGGCAGATAATCGATCAGCGTCGGCGGCGGATCGCCCGGCTTGCCACCGGACAAATGCCGCGAGTAATTCTCAATGCCCTTGCAAAAACCCAACTCGCCCAACATCTCGAGATCAAACCGCGTGCGCTGCTCCAGTCGCTGCGCCTCCACCAGTTTGTTCTCTTGGTAGAACCAGTCGAGCCGCTCGCGCAACTCAAGCTTGATATCCTCAACTGCGCGCAATACCGTGGCCCGTGGCGTCACATAGTGCGACGATGGATACACCGTAAAACGCGGTACCTTCTGCCGGATCCGTCCGGTCAAGGGATCAAACAACTGAATGCTCTCCACCTCGTCGTCGAACAATTCCAGGCGCACCGCCAGTTCCGCATGTTCAGCGGGAAAGATGTCGATCGTATCGCCCCGCACACGGAACGTGCCGCGCGCAAAATCGACTTCATTGCGCTCATACTGCATCGACGTCAAGCGCGTCACCACATCCTGCCGCGACAGCTTATCCTGTACCCGCAGAATCAAGATCATCGCGTGGTAATCGCTCGGATTACCGATCCCGTAAATACACGAGACCGTTGCCACAATCACCGTATCGCGCCGTTCCAGCAACGATTTGGTGGCCGACAAACGCATCTGTTCGATGTGCTCGTTAATCGACGAGTCCTTCTCGATAAACAGATCGCGCTGCGGGACATACGCTTCCGGCTGGTAGTAGTCGTAGTACGAAACGAAATACTCCACCGCGTTATGCGGAAAAAATTCCCGCATCTCTGCATACAACTGCGCCGCCAGAGTCTTGTTCGGCGCCAGCACCAAGGCAGGACGCCCAAGCCGAGCAATCACATTGGCCATGGTGTAGGTCTTGCCCGACCCGGTCACGCCTAGCAGCGTCTGAAAACTTAAACCATCGTTCAACCCCTCAACCAACTGTTCAATCGCAGCTGGTTGATCTCCAGCAGGCGGGAACGGCTGCGCCAGTTGAAACGGACTGTTTTCAAATCGGATAACGTTACTGCACCCCTCTGCCTCGGACATTACCCTCACCTGGTGCATGTTTGGAGGCCGCCACACCCGCCAGCCCTACCGGCCAGGCGCGCTTCCCATGCTAAAATCCGGCCCATCACGCAGCACCCGGAAGAGTGCCAGCCAAGTGACAAACCATGCGCTTGCTGCATTGCAAAACGCAATTATCGCCGATCTCGGCGCAGCAAATGTAAGCTATTGTTTCTTATAGAATTTTTTCTTGATAAATTTGCCAAAAAACGCCCTTCCGTGAGGCCAAAATCAGGCATGGCCGCCAAAGCCGCTTGCCTGTTGATTTTGCCGCAGACGAGCCGAAAACACTCCCGTCCTACATTTTTTTCTAATTGATTCATTCGCCCATGCACTCCGACCTTTTTGCCCCAATTGAACTTGCCCCCCGCGACCCCATTCTCGGCCTGAACGAGGCGTTCAATGCCGACCCCCGCAGTACAAAAGTCAACCTTGGCGTTGGGGTCTATACCAATGACGAAGGCAAGATACCTCTGCTTAAAGCGGTAAAAGAAGCCGAAGCGCAACGCATTGCCGCCGCCGCACCACGCGGCTATCTTCCAATCGAAGGACTGGCCGCCTACGATCAAGGCGTGCAGAAATTGCTGTTTGGCGAAGATTCCCCGCTGCTGGCGGCCGGTCGCGTCATTACAGCGCAAGCCCTGGGCGGCACTGGTGCACTCAAAATCGGCGCCGACTTCCTCAAGCGCCTGAGCCCCGCTGCGCAAGTGTTGATCAGCGACCCGAGCTGGGAAAACCACCGCGCACTGTTCGAGAGCGCCGGTTTCACCGTCAACACCTATCCCTACTATGATCCGGTCGGTCATGGTGTCAATTTCCCTGCCCTGCTGGACACGCTCGATCAGGCCCCCGCGCACACCATCATTCTGTTGCACGCCTGCTGCCACAACCCTACCGGCGTGGATCTGACTGACGAGCAATGGAAACAGGTAGTGGCCGTATGTCAGACGCGCCAGCTCACGCCTTTCCTCGATATGGCCTATCAAGGCTTCGGCGAAAACATCCAGGCCGATGGTATTGCCGTGCGTCTGTTTGCCGAATCGGGCATCAGCTTCTTTGTCTCCAGTTCGTTTTCCAAGTCGTTCTCGCTCTATGGCGAACGCGTCGGGGCGTTGTCGATCGTCACCGCCGACAAGGATGAATCCACCCGTGTGCTGAGTCAGCTCAAGCGCGTGATTCGTACCAACTACTCCAACCCGCCAACCCATGGCGGCACGATTGTCGCCACCGTACTCACCACTCCGGCACTGCGTGCCATGTGGGAAGCCGAACTGGCGGAAATGCGTGATCGCATTCGCGCCATGCGCACCGGCCTGGTAGAAGGTCTGCAAGCACGCGGCGTCAAACAGGATTTTTCGTTTGTCGCCAGCCAGCGCGGGATGTTCTCCTACTCCGGGTTGACGAGTGCGCAAGTCGATCAATTGCGCAACGATTATGGCATCTACGCCGTCGGTACCGGACGCATTTGTCTGGCTGCGATGAACAACAAGAACCTCAATTACGTCGCCGACGCGATCGCTGCCATCGTCAAATAATCATGCGCGTCAGACGCGCAAGTCGCGCCGTTTGACCCGCTGCGGAAGTCTTGTATAATGCGCGACTTCCAATTCCCCGATAGCTCAGTTGGTAGAGCGCCGGACTGTTAATCCGTAGGTCCCTGGTTCGAGCCCAGGTCGGGGAGCCAGACATACAAGGCCTCGCAGCAATGCGGGGCCTTTTTGTTTCCGCTTATACTCTGTCACTTACATTCTCCGCCTCGCCATCCTCGCAACGATATTCATGTCCGAGCCTTCGTTCACGCCGCGCAGTGCCTTCATCCTGATGCTGGTGCTGGCCGTCATCTGGTTTGGCGTGCTGGACTATCGCACGCTGATCAAGACCGATGAAGGCCGCTATGCGGAAATCGCACGCGAGATGGTGGTGTCCGGCGATTGGGTGACGCCGCGCTTGAATGGCATCAAATATTTCGAGAAACCTCCGTTGCAGTACTGGATGACGGCAATTGCCTTCAAGTCCTTCGGTGTGCACGAATGGACGGCACGTCTGTGGACTGCCTTGACCGGTTTTCTGGGCGTGATCCTGCTCTGGTTCACGGCACGACGTTTGTTCAACCCGGCTGTCGCTGCCTGCAGCGCCCTGGTGCTGGCCTCCAGCCCGCTGTATCTGGGCATGAGCCAAATGAATACGCTGGATATGGGCGTCAGTTTTTTCCTGCAAGTGACACTGTGCGGTTTTCTACTGGCGCATTTTCAGCCCGAGGTCGATGAACGATCACGTCGTCGCTGGATGCTGCTGTCATGGGCTGGCATGGCGCTGGCGGTGTTGAGCAAGGGTTTGATCGGATTGATTCTGCCCGGAGCCGTGATCACGCTCTATCTGCTGGCAACGCGCAATTGGGCGCTGATCGCACGCATGGAATGGCGGCTTGGCGTGACGTTGTTTCTGTTGCTCACGGCACCCTGGTTTGTTGCGGTATCGCTGGCGAACCCGGAATTCGCGCACTTCTTCTTTATTCATGAACATTTCGAGCGTTTCTTGACCAAGGTGCATTTGCGCTATCAACCCTGGTGGTATTTTTTGCCGATCTTTGCGCTGGGCATGCTGCCCTGGCTGGGTTTTGTATTGCAGGGTCTGTGGCAAGGCGTGCGTCGGCATGATCGCCCTGCGCATGCCCAGATCACACGCTTGCTGTTGATCTGGGTCGTGTTCATCTTTGTGTTCTTCAGTATTTCCAGCTCCAAACTGTCCTCGTACATCGTGCCGATTTTTCCGGCACTGGCTGTGCTGATCGGTCTGCGATTAACGCGCACCGGCGTGCGCGAGATGCGCTGGCAGGCTTCCACGCTTACCGTGCTGGCACTGATGCTGATCGTGGTCCTGTCGCAATTGCGTGAAAAAGATGACGCGGCGGAAGCCGTGCGGCTTGCCACGACGCACTACCGCGCCTGGCTCTATTGCGCCATCCTGGCCTGGATCACCGGTCTGGCACTGAGCCATGCCTGGCTCAAGCGCCGACATTTGCGACCAGCCCTGGTGACCTGCGCACTCGGGGCTTTTTTCGCCAGCATGATCGCGTTGCTGGGATACGAAAATCTGGGCCGTCTCAGTTCAACCAAAACATTGAGCTCGCAGATCAAACCGCTGCTGCAAGCGGACACGCCGTTTTATTCGGTGGAAACTTTCGACCACACCCTGCCGTTTTACCTGCAACACACAGTGACCCTGGTGGCGCATCAAAATGAATTAGCATACGGCCTGCAGCAAGAACCCGCGCACTGGATCCCGACCTTGAACGAATTTGCGCAACGCTGGAAGGATGACCGCGCGCCCTTTGCATTCATGCAACCGGGAACTTACAAAACACTTGAAACCATGCACCTGCCGATGAAAATCGTTTATCAGGATCATCTGCGCATGGTGATCACCAAACCATGAACCTGCTCACCTTCGGCCTGATCCTGACCGGCGTGCTGCTCAACGCCGCTGCGCAACTGCTGCTGAAAACCGGCACCAATGCAGTGGGCGCATTTGAATTCACGCGCGCCAATATCCTGCCGGTCGGCATCAAGCTGGTCACACAGTGGCCCATCATCGGCGGCCTGTCCTGCTATGTCATCAGCGTGGTGGTGTGGATTCTCGGCCTGTCGCGCGTGGATGTTTCGATTGCCTACCCCATGCTCTCGCTCGGTTATGTAGTCAATCTGTTCGCCGCTGCCTATTTTTTTGGTGAACCATTGACGAGCCAGAAGCTGCTGGCAGTGACCATCATCATCATTGGCGTTGCCCTCCTCGCAAAATCCTGATGTCCTCTCTGCCCTTTCTCCCATTCACCCGCCCGCAGCTGGATGAAGACACGATCGCTGGTGTGGTCGAAGTGCTGCGCTCCGGCTGGATCACCTCCGGTCCCAATGTATTGAAATTTGAAGCGGCGCTGTCCGACTATTTCGGTGGCCGCCCGGTGCGCTGCTACAACTCCGGCACCTGCACGATGGAAATCGCCCTGCGCCTGTGTGGCATCGGTACTGGCGATGAAGTGATCACCACACCGCTGTCCTGGGTGGCGACCAGTAATGTGATTCTGCAAGTTGGCGCACGCCCGGTATTTGTCGATGTTGATCCAGTGACGCGCAACATCAATCTCGATCTGATTGAAGCCGCGATTACGCCACGCACCAAGGCCATCATGCCGGTCTATCTGGCAGGCGTGCCGGTGGACATGGATCGGCTCTACACGCTGGCACAGCAACACGGCCTGCGTGTCATCGAAGATTCGGCCCAGGCGCTGGGCAGCCGCTGGCACGGCAAAGCAATCGGCAGCTTCGGTGACTTTGCTTCGTTCAGTTTCCACGCCAACAAAAACATCACAACATCGGAAGGCGGTTGCCTGGTATTGCCCGACGCCAGCTATCTGCCATTAGCCGAAAAAATGCGCTTGCAGGGCGTCACGCGCAGTGGGGTCGATGGCATGGATGTCGATGTGCTGGGTGGCAAGTTCAATCTCACCGACATTGCCGCGCGCATCGGCCTGGGACAACTGGCGCAGATTGAAGCCTTCACGCAACGCCGTCATGCGCTGGCCGCACGTTATTTCACAGGATTCGACGCAGCCAAACACGACACGCTGCACGCCGCTTTGCCACCACGCGATTTTGAGAATTCCAACTGGCACATGTTCCAACTGGTGCTGCCGGAACACGGCATCACCCGCGCCGCTTTCATCACGGCAATGAAGACGCGCAACATCGGCATTGGGGTACACTACCCGCCGATTCATTTGTTCAGTCTGTATCGCGCGCTCGGCTTCAAACCCGGCGATTTCCCGATCGCAGAACGCATCGGCCGCAGCATCGTCACCCTGCC
>Ga0209515_10007230_pt1 | contig 13444 bp, 14 predicted proteins | sample Subgroupgradi54m_FD_187454 | JGI IMG/M metagenome (GOLD analysis project Ga0209515, IMG submission 187454) | Subsurface groundwater microbial communities from S. Glens Falls, New York, USA - GMW60B uncontaminated upgradient, 5.4 m (SPAdes)... ...
ATACGGCCCGAATTTGAGGCATGGCACGGTTTTTCCCGTCTCATGCCTCTTTTTTTTCGCCTGTTTCCCCTCTGAAATTCACTTTGGGGACAGGCTCTACATACGGGTCTCAGCCGGCAGGGCGGAGGCAATCCCGGCAAAGGTGCCGGCCTTCTGCCGGTCGAGGAGCCGTTGCACGCGGCCGGCGCCCGCATTGTAGGCGGCCAGCGCGAGCGGCCAGTCGCCAAATTTCTTGTGCAGGGTGCGGAGCAGTTGCGCCGCCGCCCGGGCCGATTTTATCGGGTCGGTGCGCTCGTCGGGCAGGGTCGTGCTCAGTCCCAGTTCCCGAGCCGTGGCCGGCATGAGCTGAAACAGACCGCGGGCGCCCACCGGGCTGCGGGCCGCCGGGTTGAGGCTCGATTCGACCTCGGCCAGCCAGGCGAGCTCGGCCGGCACGCCGGCCGCCGCGAACACCGTGCCCAATTGGGCAATGAGCTCATCCGCCCCGGCGGGTTTCGGGCGCTTCTGGAGGCGTTGCCGCCAAAGATCGTAGTGGGGGATCAATTGGCCCGGTTGGACGGACGCCGGGCGGCTGGTTTGCTTCGCCACCTCGATGTAGTCCAGGCGCTCTTCGAGCCAGTCATCGTAGTCCTCATAGCCGGGCAGCGTCCCCATGGCCAGCAACGCCGCCCGCGCCTCGGGCTCGAACTGCGCCAGGGCGGAAAGGTCGTTGCTTTCGAGCGCGCCCTGCAACCGCGCCGCGAAGTTGTCCCACTGCGCCTTGTCGGGAAATTCGAATCGCTCCTTGATTTCGGCGGGAGCAAACTCCTCGAACAGCGCCTTGCCGGCTTCGTAAAGCTGGTCGGTCGAGACCTCGTTCGGCGCCGGCGGTCCGGCCTTGGGCGGCTCCGCGGCCGTCGCCAAGACCGTGCCCAGCAGGCCGATGGTCCAGTGGTTGCGCAATTTCATGCAGGGGAAGACACGCCATCCATGTCCGGGTTGCCCCGCTTCGGCGGGCGGGCGCATCTCGGGGATGCGCCCTCGGCGGGCTTTCGCAGGGAATCCGCGTTGACCGGGCTGGGTGGGAGGGTAGTTAAACCCTCCCGCACCATGAACCGCGTCCACATCAAAACGTATGGGTGCCAGATGAACGAGCGCGACAGCGAGGCCGTCGCGGCCCTGCTGCGCGCGCGGGGCTACCGCCTGGTGGACGCCGAGGCCGACTGCGACATCCTCCTGCTGAACACCTGCAGCGTGCGCGACGCCGCCGAGCAGAAGGCCATCGGCAAGGCGGCCAATGTCGCCAGCCGCAAGAAAAAGAACCCCGACTTCATCCTCGGCATCCTCGGCTGCATGGCGCAGAACCGCGGCGCCGGGCTGCTCGACCGGCTGCCGGACGTGGACCTGATCGTCGGCACGCAGAAATTCCACCAGGTGCCGGATTTTCTGGACAACCTCCGCGCCGCGCAGGCCGCCGGCGTCCCCATCGGCGAGACCATCGTGGACATCGGCGAGGAGGCCGGCTCGCAGAACACCATCCGCGACCACGTGCTGGAGGAGAAGCAGGTGTCGGCCTTCGTTTCGATCCAGCAGGGCTGCAACATGGATTGCTCGTTCTGCATCGTGCCCAGGACCCGCGGCGACGAGCGTTCCCGTCCGATGGACGAGATCGTACGCGAGTGCGAGCAGCTGGCCGAGCGCGGCGTGCGCGAGATCACACTGCTCGGCCAGATCGTCACCAGCTACGGCCGGCGCGACTATGCGCACACGGGAGGGGTCACCCCCTTTGTGCAGCTGCTCGAGCGCGTGAATGCCATCCCCGGGATCGCGCGCATCCGCTTCACGTCGCCGCACCCGCGCGGGTTCAAGGAGGACCTGATCGCCGCCTATGGCCGGCTGGAGAAACTCTGCGAGTATGTGCACCTGCCGCTGCAGTCCGGCTCCAACCGGATCCTGAAGGCGATGAACCGGCCCTACACCCGCGAGCGCTACGGGCAGATCGTCGCGGACCTCCGCGCCGGCCGGCCCGACATGTATTTCTCGACGGATGTGATCGTCGGTTTCCCGGGCGAGACGGCGGAGGACTTCGCTCAGACGCGCGAGCTGTTCGAGGCCTGCAATTACGACATGGCGTATGTCTTCAAATACTCCATCCGCACCGGCACGCCGGCCGCGACGATGGCGGAACAGGTCCCCGACGTGGTGAAGGAGGAGCGCAACCAGGACCTGCTGCGCATCCTCGCCGCCAATTCGGACCGGCGGAACGCGGCGCTCGTCGGCACCACCCAGGAGGTGCTCGTCGAGGGCCGCGACAAGAGGGGCCGGCGTTACACGGGCCGCACCCGGGGCAACCGCATCGTTCACTTTGACGGCAGTGAACGCCTGATCGGGGAATTGGTGCCGGTGAAGATCGACCGCGTTTCCACCGCGGTGCTGTATGGCGAGCTCGAATTGGCGGGAGTTAATGTTTGAACCACAAAGACACCGAGACACAAAGTATGACCACTTTGTTTTCCTTTCCCTTCTTGGTGCCTTTGTGCCTCTGTGGTTAATTTTATGTCCCTTTTCCTCGCCACCCTTCTGCCCGGGCTGTTTCTCGCGCTGCTGGGCACCTTGCTGCTCTGGAACCATGCCGTGATCGGTTCCACCGCCCGCGCGCTGCCGCGATCGGTCAACGCGACCTGGCTGTTTTTTGGCGCGGGGGTGGTCTGGTTCATCTGGCGGCTGTCCCGCCTGGGCGAATCCGACCTGATTTTCTCCCAGACGCCGCAGCCGGTGATGATCGGCTTCGGGGTGCTGGCGGTGCTGGCGTTCATCTATGCGCCGGATTTTCTCGCGGTGCGCGGCCTGTGCGCGCTGATGCTGCTGGCCGCCGAGCCCCTGCTTTATGCCGCCTACATGGAATACCAGCATCCGCCGCGGCTGCTGATGGTGACCGCCGTGTATGTCGGGCTCGCGCTGGCGATCTATCTGGCCGCCGCGCCGTATCGGATGCGCGACTTTTTCGACTGGCTGTTCCGGATGCCCGCCCGCCCGCGCCTCGTCGGCGGCATCCTGCTGGCGTATGGCCTCGCGACCGCGGCCGCGGCGTTCACTTACTGAACCATGGCCGCGTCCGCCCCAACCCCCACGGTGCTGCTCATATTGGCGGGACCGGCTGGTGTGGGCAAAAGCACGCTCTGCGACCGCCTCGTGGGTGCGGTGCCCGGCTTCGAGCGCGTCATCACCGCCACCACCCGCCCGCCGCGCGTGGGCGAGGCCGACGGGCGCGATTATCATTTCCTGCGCGAGAGGCAGTTCGACGAAAAGCTGGCGGCCGGCGAATTCCTCGAGTGGGCCTGCGTGCACCAGAAATACCGCTACGGCACCCTGAAATCCGCGGTGCTCGACCGGCTGTCCCGGACCAATCTCGTCATGAACATCGACGTGCAGGGCGTGCGCAGCATCCGCGCCGCCGCCGCCCACCTGGCGCTCCTGCGCGACCGGTTGGTGACCGTGTTCGTCGCGCCCGACTCGTTCGAGGTGCTGCGCGAGCGCCTGCAATACCGGGGCAAGGATACGGAGGAGGAGATTGCCCGCCGCCTCCGCACCGCCGAAATCGAGCTCGGCGAGCGCAATTCCTACGACTACGTGATCCACAGCGGCACCAAGGAGCAGGATTTCCGTGCGCTGCTCGCCTTCTGGGAACAGGCGCGGCGCAAACCGAGGTAGGGGCGCTTGCTCGCGCTCTTTGGGCGCCCGCAAGCGGGCTGGCCCACCGTTGCACTTTTCAGTTTCGCAAGTTCAGAGGAAAAACGCGGCCAACTGCATGAGTCCGGGTTAGAGGCTATCCGGAAACTCGGACCCAAGGCATGATTGGATCGATTGTAGGGGCGCAGTCTTGCTGCGCCCGCTCGGGTGCGATCATCCTTGGGCGCAGCAAGACTGCGCCCCTACGCCGACAGAGAAAATCAACCGGCGATTTTAGCCACACCGTAGGTTGGGCGACTGATCCCGGGAATCCAGGAGGATTCAACGTTGATGAATCCCTTTTAGTGGTAAAACCAACTCCGGAACTGACCGCCGGCTTTGCCTTCCCCCCACCGGAAATCTCATTTCGTGTATTTTGTGTGTTTGCTTCGCCATCTCCGCCAGGCCTCCGTCATGGTGGCCACTGATCGCGTGGAATCAGCACGGACCGTGTCACTGGGTGATGACCGTTTTCGAGTTCACGCTTTCCCGAATGCGTCGGTGCCAGGCGCCCGCCTCGGCGGCGAGGTCCTTCGGCACGCCGGCCTGCTTGGCGAATTTCCCCCAGCGGCCAATCGCCACCTGCACGGCGTCCGCGATCTCAGCGAACTCGGCTTTCGCGATGCCCACCTCGCGGCACATCGACCCGATGGCCGCGAGCCGGGGCCACACCTCTCCGTTCACGCGGAGACCGCGATCAAGCATCCCGGCGTGGAAAGTGACGTCGAACGCCGGTGTCAATGACCAGGCCCGCCGCTCCTCGTCATATTGGAACGCGTGATTGCGACCGTGGTCATCCGGGTTGGCCGCGAGCACGTTGAACACCATGCGCCGGGCGATTTCCCGGAGTTCGGCCAAGGGAACCGCAAGCCGCAGGGCGGCGCGAAACAAGTCGAGATAGTCAAGCGAGCGACCGGCGCGCTGCGGGTCGTGGTGCCACAGCCGGGCAAGCGAGTGGAAATGGATCCGGCGGGCGGGATCGCCGGCCGTAACGTCGAAGCGGTGAACGAGCAAATGCCGCCGCTTTTTCCGCGGGCTCTCCGGGATCACCTGCGTCGAGACGGCTCGAATGCCCGCGGCTTTCGACATCAGCGCGTAGGCGTGCTCGCATTCGGCGAGTCCACCGCGCGGCGACAGGTCAAACTTGAGCAGGGCCGGCACCCCGACACCGTCGGGTGCTCCGACCGCGAGCGTCCCGTCGCGATACGCGAGGACGAGCGTCTTGGGATACGCCCCGCCGGCGCTCGCGCCCTGCACGAACTGCCGCATGACGACAGCGGGCGCGCCGCGTTGGATTTCGGCGGCGCCGCGCGCCAGTGACGCCGTGGCGATCGCCGCCAGCTTCGCCTGGGGCATCCCGTCATCTTCCAGCGCCGGATGAATCTGCAGTGCGCCAAGCCCCCGCGAGTTGCGCCAGGCCAGAAGGTTTGCCGGCGTGAGCGGTCCCAGTTTCTGCGCGGCGAAGTGAAGTTCCGCCACCTTGCGGCCCCAGGCATCCGGCAAACAATCGGCGAGGAGCCCGGGAAGCCCGTCCTCCTCCTTGCCGGCATTGAAAACCGCCGCCGTAAACGGGAGCTTGAGCGGCGAGAGATCATGCCCGAGCTCGAGCCACGCCGGGTCGTAGGCGAAAAAGTTGGAGCCGCGGTTGATGAGGTGGCCGACGACCGTCCCGTTCCACCACCGAATCTCGAGTTTCGCGGGCATGTCAGACTTTAAGCTTCGCCGTCGACGCGCGCCGACGTTCCGGCAGCGCCATGAGCTGCTTCATCGTGAGCGCGGGGTCCACGGGTGGGACCAGGGCCGGGATCGCATCGACATAGCCGAGGACGGCGAGGGTGCGAACGACATGCCTGAATTCGATCGTGCCGTCGCCGGACTCGATCTTGCGATACGTGGGCAGGCTGATGCCCACGATGGAAGCGACATGGACTTGGGAAAGGTTGCGCGCCAGCCTGGCATCACGAATCCGTGATCCCAAGGTTGCCGTCGCCTCTTTGTCTCCGAGAACAGAAATCATACTTTCTCTAGATTGCATATCCTCGGTATTATAGCAAGTATACCTTCCTTTCAGTGCCGAGACCTATGTCCTGCTAAAAGCCGAGCGGATAGGGCCGAGCGGATAGGGTCAGGTCTTGGGGCTTGGGGTGGGCCGTAACATATAGGGTAATCGTCGCGCCGCAGCTGGTAGGCCAGCAACTCGCGGATGTCTTCCTCGTCCTCTATAACCAGAATTTTGGCCGGTGCATCGGACACAACCCTCACTTTTGCCGCTTTTGGGCCGATCCGGGCTAACGGCAAAACCGCCCGGCGGTTTTGCTTTTAGCCTGCATATCCCAGCAATTCTCGATGATATCCCGCTGCGAGCATCCGCGAACACACGAACAAAAGCAGTTGGAGTGTGAAATATGCAGGCTATGTGCATCAGATAAAGAATTCTTCACGATCAGGTGAAAACGCGCCTTTAGCGCGGTTCATGCTGCGGATGTGATCTTGAATACCGTGCCGGATTGTTCGCCGGCACAGCTGGCCCCCCGCGTCAGATCGGAATTTGCGGGCGCGTGGCTTCCGGCCAGTCGATGTGGAAGAACTTGCCGCGCGGCTGGTCGACCCGCTCGTAGGTGTGGGCGCCGAAATAATCGCGCTGGGCCTGGAGCAGGTTGGCCGGCAGGCGGGCCGAACGGTAGCTGTCGTAGTAGGCGAGGGCGGAGCTGAACGTCGGCGCGGCCACGCCGCATTCGGCGGCGAGCGAGACGACCTTGCGCCAGTTGGCCTGCGCCTTTTTCACCGTCTTGTTGAAATACGGATCGAGGAGCAGGTTCGCCAGGTTCGGATTGCGGGCGTAGGCCTCGGTGATCTTCTGCAGGAAGGCCGCGCGAATGATACAGCCGCCGCGCCAGATCTGGGCGACTTCGCCGAAGCCGAGCTTCCAGTTGTATTCCTTCTGCGCGGTGCGCATGAGCTGGAAACCCTGCGCGTAGGAGCAGATCTTGGAGCAGTAGAGCGCGTCATGGATCGCCTGCACGAGGGCCTTCTTCGAGCCGCGGTATTTCTTGCCCGGGCCCTTGAGGATCTTCGAGGCGGCGACGCGCTCCTCCTTGATCGCGGAGATGCAGCGGGCGAAGACGGACTCGGCGATCGTCGGGGCCGGCACGCCCATGTCGAGCGCGTTGGTCGAGGTCCACTTGCCGGTGCCTTTCTGGCCGGCGGTGTCGAGGACGATGTCGACGAAGGCTTTTTTCTTCGTCGCCGGATCCTTCTGCTTGAGGATGTCGGCGGTGATCTCGATGAGGAAGGAGTCCAGCGCGCCGCGGTTCCACTCGCTGAAGATCGCGCCCATGTCGGCCGCCTTGAGGCCGAGCAGGCCCTGCATCAGGGCGTAGGCCTCGCAGATCATCTGCATGTCGCCATACTCGATGCCGTTGTGGACCATCTTGACGTAGTGGCCCGCGCCATTCTCGCCGATATAGGTGGCGCAGGGCACGCCACCGACGATGGGCTTGCCGGGAGATGCGCCGGTGAGCGGACGGCCGGTCCTGGCATCGACCTTGGCCGCGACGGCGTTCCAGATGGGTTCAAGTTCCTTGTAGGCCGCGGCGTCGCCGCCGGGCATGAGCGCCGGGCCGAAACGCGCGCCTTCCTCGCCGCCGGACACGCCGGAGCCGATGAACCGCAGGCCTTTTTCCTTCAGGGCCTTTTCGCGGCGGATCGTGTCGGTCCAAAGTGCGTTGCCGCCGTCGATGATGATGTCGCCCGGCTCGAGGAGGGCGGCGAGGCCGTCGATGACGGCGTCGGTGGCTTTGCCCGCCTGAACCAGGATGATGGCCTTGCGCGGTTTGGCCAGCGAGGCGACGAACTCCTCGAGTGTTTTCGTGCCGACGACGCCACCCGGGGTGGACGGATTCTCGGCGACGAACTTGTCGGTCTTTTCCGTGGTGCGGTTGTAAACCGAGATCTGGAAGCCGTGGTCGGCTATGTTCAGGGCGAGGTTCTGACCCATCACGGCGAGTCCGATGAGTCCGATGTCAGATTGGGCTTTGGGCATACGCGGCGAACCTACCGGATCGGGTCCAAAGACCAACCCTTTTCTCCCAATATTACACCGGTTGCTTAAGGCTTGGGCGCGCTCTGCTGCTTGGAGCTGTAGGACCCGGCGCTGGGAAAGAAGGGGGCGAGTCGCTCGACCAACGGAGTCAGGAACTTAGGTTCGTTGCGGTTGTAGACCCAGGAAAAGAAGACGACGGTGAACACGACAAAGACGATCACTCCGGCGATGACCTTGTTCATGCGCATGATCCGGCGGAAGAGGAACACCGCGACCACGAACGCGGCGATCGCAATGAAGATTTTCAGCCACACCGCCGGGGGCAGTGTTTTCATTTTCTCGACCGCGGTAACCGCAAACCAAAGCATAGTCATTGGGTTATCCAGAAACCCCGGTGAGACCAGTCCTTTTTGGCCCCGGGTCGTGTTTAACCGTGCTTTGACCTTTCATGCCGGCCCCGGTGGAAGATCAGGAGTAGCGGCCGGCGATGCCGAAGTAGTCGAGCAGCCAGGCCTCTTTCCAGATGCGAAAGCGCCCTTCCGGGGTGATCTTGCCGTGTTCCTCCCGGTCGGCCTGCGGCAGCAGATATCCCAGTTCGGTGTTGATCATCTCCATGTGTTGCTGCTGCTGGTTGATATCGTCGATCGGGCTGGTTTCCCAGGTGATGGAGCTTTCGCCGGAATGCGCCAGCCGCTCGCAGTGCCGTGCCAGCAACCGGCCGAGGCTGCGCCGCCAGGGATTGCGGTCGACGTGCCAGCTCTCGGGATAAAAGCCGCCGAACGGGATGTAGAGATTGTCGGTCACATACCGTCGCGTGCCGGTGGTGAGGGTGGCGAGGCTGTAGCACGCGGTGATGGCGCCGTTTTCCTGCGGCACGAACAGGACGTGCAGGCGGACGGTGTGGTCGTGGTTGTGGTAGACGGAGGTGCGCAGCCAGATCCCGCCCCCGATCTCGGCCTTGAGCGCCTGCACCTGGGTGAAGCGATTGTCGCGGAGCCAGTCACGCACGCGCAGCAGGCGTTTCTGGGTGGGCCACTCGTCACCGCCGGTGTTGACCACGTAGCGGGGAAAAAGCGGCAGCGGGCTGAGGCTGATGGCGCTGACCTTGAGCCAGTTGAAGCCGGACTCGAACAGGAACCACAGGATGAACACGGTGATCGCCACCACCCAGAACGGCCGGTCGATGAGCGTGAATCGCTCGTTGGTTTCCGCGGCAAAAATCGCGAAGAGGATCCAGCGCAGCCAGCGGATCGGAATCGCCAGGATGGGTGACGCCACGCGCAGGTTGATGTAGAACAGCGCCAGCAGGAGCGCGACTGCCGGGGCGAAGAGCAGGGTCAGGGTGTCCGGCATGGGGGGGAAGGACGCGGCGTTGCCGCGACGGTCTCAGTTCAGGCGCACCGGCATGATGACGCAGACAAAGCTCTCGAGCGTCTTGAACACGCCGGGGCTGACCTCGTCCTTCAGCTCGAAGAAAACCTCGTCCTTGGTGAGTGCGCGCAGCGGATCCATCACGAACTGCGGATTGAACGCCACCTGCAGGTCGGGACCGCTGTAGGAAATCGCCATCGATTCGTGCGATTCGCCGAAATCGGGCGAGGAGGCGGTGATCTCCAGCAGGTTGGCGGAAAGCTTGATCTTGACCGAATTGGATTTCTCCGAGGTGACAAGGGCGGCGCGGTGCACGCATTGCAGGAAAAGCTCGCGCTCGAGCTTGATGCGCTGGTGGGTTTCCTTCGGGATGACCTGCTGGTAGTTCGGGTAGTTGCCTTCGACGACCTTTGAAAAGAGGTAGATGCTGTCGGTAAGCCCGCTGGTGTCCTTGCCGGTGTCGATCTGGAACGCGGCGCGGCGCTCGTTGAAGGCAATCTTGATTTTCTCGCCTTTGCCGAGCAGCCGGAGCAATTCGGCGACGGTTTTGGCGGGCAGGATGATGGCCCCGGCGCTGGTGGCGGGAACGGCCATTTCCTTGCTGACCAGGGCGAGCCGGCGGCCGTCGGTTGCCACCAGGGCGAGCTTGCCCTCCTTGAAATTGAAATAGACGCCGTTGAGGATGTAGCGCGTCTCGTCGGTCGATTGCGCGTAGGAAACGTTGCTCAGCATCATGGCAAGTTCGCCCTGTTCGAGGGAGAAGGTCTTGTCGTCGGCCGAATCGGGCAGTTTCGGGAATTCCTCGGCGCCGATGCCCATGATGCGGAAGTTTGAGCCGCCCGAGGCGATCTTGACGTGGTGGTTGGCAGTCGAATCAAACGCCACGTCGACGTTCGGCAGCTCGCGCACGATGGTGGCGAGGCGTTTTACCGGAAGCGTGACCGTGCCGGCTTCCTTGACCTCGGCCTTGATCTTGCAGCGGATGCCGAGGTCGAGGTTGGTCGTCGTGAGCGAGATGTGATCATTCTCCGCCTCGATCAGCACATTGCTCAAGATGGGCATCGCGGCCTTGGAGCCCACGACATTGAGGACTTGGGCCAGGCCATTGCTGAAGTGGTCGCGGTTGATCTTAAATTTCATCGGTCGGGGCGTGGTTGGAGCTTTTAACTAACAAAGGATGATTGGAGATGTATTCAACAAGGAAGTATTCGTATTATTATGGTCGGCGATTTTCGCAGTAACTGGCGGCATTACGAGGGAAATACCGCTTCCCGGCGGATGTGAGGCCGGCCTGAATAACCGCCAATAACCCCCGGGTTGTTCACAGGAAAAAGTTATTGGGAATTTTCCTGCTTCATTTTCACAACCTTTCGGCGCAGGGCCCGCATCTGCGCGTGCCGGACGCCGCGCTGGTAATGGGTGAACAGGCCGTAGAAGATATAGGCCAGGAAAATGAAGAAGAACGCGATTTCCTGGAAGCGGACGATCAAGATGACGGCGATGAACACGCCCACGAAGGTCTGGAAGCGCGTCTTCGTCTCCCAATTCACCTGCTTGAAACTCGGGTAGCGGATGGTGCTGACCATCAGGAAGGACACGAGGATGAGCAAAAGGGGCAGCGCGATCGACCATTCGCGGAGATCCTTCGCGTTCCGCGCCATGTTCAACAGCAGCAGCACGAGCGAGGCCACCGTGCCGGCCGCCGCCGGGATGGGCAGGCCGACGAAATCCTTGCTGGTCTCGATCCCGCTCCGGTAGAGCAGGGGATTGGTGATGACATTGAACCGCGCCAGCCGCACCGCACCGCACAGGAGGTAGACGAAGGCGATGAACCAGCCGAGTTCGCGGAACCACTGGTATTCCTCATGGGGCGCCAGGATCAGGAAGAACACCATCAACGCCGGCGCCATGCCGAAGGACACCACGTCCGCCAACGAATCGAATTCTGCGCCGAACAGCGAGGTGCGGCCGCCGAGCCGGGCGAGCCGGCCATCCAGGGAATCGAACACCACCGCGGCGAGGATCAGCCAGACGGCGTGGGTATAAAGCCCGATTGAAGTGAGCTGCAGGTGGCTCGAGGCGTATTCACCCGCATCGGTGATGAGCCGGGCCTGGATGCATTTGATGATCGCGACGAACCCGCAAAAGAGATTTCCGGCCGTCATCAGGTTCGGCAGGAAAAATATGCGGCTCGCCTGGGTGACGTGGTAGGGGTTGTCGCGCTGCTCGAGGTCGGACATGGTGTCGTTACTTGGTCAAGCTTTCGAGGTATTTCCAGAATTTCGAGTCCTGCTCCACCAGCTGCTGTTCCGACACCGGCAGTTTCATGCGGAACAGCCAGTCTTCGAGGGAGGATTTGTGCAGGATGTATTGCGTATGCAGGGTGTCGCCCTTCACCTCGAAATAGAACCGGAATTCACCGGCCCGCAGCCGGTAGAAATTCCTGCCGCCCCGCTGGAACTTGCCGAGTGGCTCGCGCGGGTGGGCCAGGTCGGCGGGCCGGATTTTGCTGATCGGCTCGATGGCGGCCAGCTGCGCCAGCTTGTCGAGCTGGTTGAGCTCGCGCATGCTTTGTTCGGAAAAAGTAACCTGATACATGATGGGAGGCGTGGGCTTGGCGGTTCCGGGGTGGCGCGGGTCCCATCCGGACGCCAGCACCCGCAACACCTCTGTGTAATGAAAGGTAGCTCTTTAACCCACTCTATTTCGACGGCAACGCTATTCGCCGGGCCGGCTGCCGGGAACTTTTCGTTGCCCGCGGGCGCCGGGGCCGGGCGCCACCGTCAACTCGCAGATGCGCTCGGTGAGCACGGGGCTGGTCATTCGACCGGGTCGGTCGTGGGTGGCATGATGTCCGCGTAGGCTTGCTCGAGGCCGTGCCGGCGATGCCGGTCGAGGAAGAAGATCGTGCGGCGGTGATTGTGGTGGGCCGCCGGCGCCGACCAAAGCGCCCGGCGATACCCGTCGATCAGCGCGGACTCGTGCTTCATCTCGAAGACGAAGGAAAAGCCGCCGGTCATGTGCAGCCCGCGCAGCGGAATCACCCGGGTGAAGAGGAGAATCTTGCCGAGGCGCGCGATGGAGGAGGCCAGCCCGATATCCGTGAGCCAGAGCTCGGGTGCAGTCGGAACGAGTCGGTCGCGCAGGAGGATCTTCGGCTCCCGGGTATCCACGGAGATCGCCTCGAAAAGGGACGTGCGGGAGGCGGCCATCGCCTGATGGGCCTCGGCTTCGTCGGGCGTCAGTTCCCCGGCGGCGAAGACGCAGCTTTCGAGCACCGACTTTCCCTCCGGACGGTAATCGATCTGGTAGAAGTCGATGAGCAGGGCCTGCTCGGTCTCACCATCGAAGATGATCGTGCGATCTTTGACCGGCAGCGTGAGTTTTTTGGCGGCCTTGATGAGGTCGAACGACTTGCTCGCGGGATGAGCCGTGATCTTCGGGGAGCAGGATCTCAACGCCGCGCGAGCGGCCTTGTAGGCGGCGGTGTGCGGGCTGTCGGTGCGGCCGGGCGATTTATTGAACGAAGAGGACATGGGAGAGAAACAAAAAGTGCGACGGATGGCCTAATGAGGTGGGCGCTCCCGCAAGCGGGATTGCGGCCGAAGCCGTCCTGACGCCTTGGGACAAAGACCTCGAACCCAAAACTTGGACCGAGGCTCATCCGCCGCGAACCGGACGATGGTTTTCGTCGGGGAATTTTCAACCCGGAAAAAGGGCGGTAGCGTGAGGCCAACCCACCTTGCGCATCCGGAGATTGCGCCGAGGGAACAACCAGCCAGCCAAGGATGGGGAGGTGTCCGAGCACGAACAGGAGAACAAGGTCGATCCCGGCCCGGCCTTCCAATGGGGCCGCGCTCCTGGGAGCGCGGAGATACGCAGCGCGGTGGCCGCGCTGTTCGAGCGCACAATGGCTTCAATGGGGCCGCGCTCCTGGGAGCGCGGAGATGACTGCGAGCACTGTCAGCCTCACCGAGCACGCCTATGGCTTCAATGGGGCCGCGCTCCTGGGAGCGCGGAGATGCTCCTGAGTGGGCCGCGGGCTCGTGGCTCATCGTGGCTTCAATGGGGCCGCGCTCCTGGGAGCGCGGAGATCCCGCGCTGCACCATCTCGTGCAGAGTGGTGCGCTATGCTTCAATGGGGCCGCGCTCCTGGGAGCGCGGAGATGCCACTCCGTTGAGCGGAGTGCGATCTGTAGCTCCAGCTTCAATGGGGCCGCGCTCCTGGGAGCGCGGAGATATGTCGAGCGGAGGCAAAGGCGGCGGCCAAAAGAGCAGCTTCAATGGGGCCGCGCTCCTGGGAGCGCGGAGATCGGCGGGTTT
>Ga0209515_10007232_pt1 | contig 13441 bp, 9 predicted proteins | sample Subgroupgradi54m_FD_187454 | JGI IMG/M metagenome (GOLD analysis project Ga0209515, IMG submission 187454) | Subsurface groundwater microbial communities from S. Glens Falls, New York, USA - GMW60B uncontaminated upgradient, 5.4 m (SPAdes)... ...
CGTGAAATCAAAAAACACCTGCCTGATGCAGATGTTTTTTGATGGCGGACCGTACGGGACTCGAACCCGTGATCTCCTCCGTGACAGGGAGGCGCTTTAGCCAACTAAGCTAACGGTCCAAAAGTATTCAAAGATTAGCAGAATGATTTTAAAAAAACAAGGATAAAATAAATCGAGCCCTCGAAGTGGTGATTTGAACACCGACATCTTCGAGGGCCGAACAACAGGGGGTGCAACAGGCCTCCCTGTCAGTTCTTCTTCTTGTTTTCCTTGGGAGCAACCCGGAGGGCCTCGGCGCGAGGCGACTCAAAAGCTCCCTCTTGACCTGCTCGGGAGTCCCGGGGATCGAGAGGGGCCTCATGCCCCCAGACGCATCCCCCAGGACAAGGTCGCACGGGATGGGCTTTCCGCCTCCTTTGGAGCGGAAAAGCCCCTGGGCCACGACGAGACGGCAGGTCCCGCCGTGCCTTGCGGTGAAGTCCACCGCAGGCGCCAGTTCACTGACGAGTGCGAGGCACTCGTCTACCGACCATCTTCTCTGCCTGCTGGGCACCAGATCCACCTACCTTTTTAAGGGACGAGCCTCTGAACAGAGGCAACGTCGTTGACGATGGCGCGAGTATAGCGGAATGATCGCGAAGTGTCAAGGTTAATTCGCGAACCGAGATCCTTCGACTTGGCTCAGGATGACGTTCATACGGTCATCATCTCCACGCGGTTGGCTTTGGCTGCTTTGTCGACATCGCCCACGACGAGTACCACCGAATCCCCTGGTTTCAGATGACGCTCTTTTTTGAGATGCATAAGTATGGCATCAATGAGTTCCTGCTCGGTCTTGGCGCTCGGCAACAAAAAGGGGCGAATCCCCCACGAGAGTACCATCTGGCGATAGGTGTGCTCATTGTCGGTGCCCACATACACGGGCAATTCGGACCGGTATCGCGCAATCAGTCTGGCAGTAGCGCCAGAACGCGATGCTGCGACAATGGCTTTCGCGTGCGATGACTCGGCAAGAACACGCGCCACTTTGCCGATCTCTTTATTCGCCGCTTTCATGGTGCTGACGTTTTGTCCCACGACGAGATCGTCGTATACCGACTTCTCGGTGCGCGTGATAATCGCAGCCATCGTGGCGACACTCTCCAACGGGTACTGCCCGGCGGCTGATTCTGCCGAGAGCATCGTGGCATCGGTGTGATCCATGACCGCGTGGCCCACATCCGAGGCTTCGGCGCGTGTCGGTCGCGGGCTCGTCTTCATGGATTCGAGCATCTGCGTCGCAACGATCACGGGCTTACCTGCGGCAAGGCACTGATCAATAATCTGGCGTTGCAACACCGGAATATCCGCCGTCGGCATCTCAAGCCCCAAGTCGCCGCGCGCCACCATCACCGCATCGGTTGCGGCAAGAATCGCTTTAAAATTTTTAATCGCTTCGTGCTTTTCAATTTTTACCACAATCTGCATCCATGGCGGCAATAGTTTGCGCAGCGCCTTCACGTTGTCGGCGCTTTTCACAAACGAGAGCGCAATAAAATCAACGCCTTGGCTCACCAAAAATTTGGCATCCTGTTTATCCTTGGCCGTGATGGGATCAATGGAGAGTGTGCGCTTTGGCACATTGATACCCTTGTGACTCGTGAGCACGCCACCGAGCAGCACCGTACAGTGAATATCCCTGCCGGCAATCTTCTCAACTACGAGTTCAAAATTTCCGTCGTTTAATAAGATGTGGTCGCCCTTCTTGAGGTCTTCATGGAGTTTGGGATAGGTGACTGGAATCAACGGCGAGCTGTTAGCTTTTAGCTGATAGCTGATAGCTTTCGTCGTGAGCGTGACTGTTTTGCCCTTGACGAGCTCGACGCCTTCTTTCGGCAACTCCCCCACCCGAATGCGCGGGCCCTGAAGATCGCCCAAAAGAGCAACGGGAACGCCCACTGTCTCTGCCGCTGCGCGGATATTTTTAATGAGCATGGCGTGGTTCTCGTAGGTGCCATGCGAAAAATTCAACCGACACACATTCATGCCCGCCCGCATCATGTTTTCAAGTATCTCCTGTTTTTCCGACGCCGGCCCAATCGTGGCTACAATTTTTGTTCGTTTCATAAAAGTGTTAGCTTCGAGCTGATAACTTATAGTATTGAATTCTAGCAGGATTGAAAGATAAAAAACAACTGCTGCGCTTATGCACAGCAGTTGTTTCACGAGCCTAGAACCTAGTTCCTAATAGCTAGCACCTCTCACTTAGTAATCCATCCCCATGCCGCCGCCCATACCACCCATTCCTCCCATACCAGGGGCTCCTGCGCCATCCTTCTTTTCCGGAAGGTCAGTGACCACCGCTTCGGTCGTTAAGAGCATCGAGGCAATCGAGGCGGCGTTCTGGAGTGCCGACCGCGTTACCTTCGTCGGGTCAATGATTCCGGCTGCAACGAGGTCTTCGTAGCGGTCTTCCATGGCGTTGTAGCCCATGGTGCCGGTTTGCTTTTTCACTTCCTCAACCACGACGGCGCCGTCTTTGCCCGCGTTTGCGGCAATCTGACGCAACGGCTCTTCAAGCGCTCTCCAGACAATCTGCACGCCGATCTTTTCCTCGCCGTTGACCATCAGGTTCTGGAGCACCTTCTGGGCACGAAGCAGCGCCACACCTCCGCCCGGGACAATGCCCTCTTCAGCCGCGGCCTTGGTGGCCAGCACGGCATCTTCAACGCGGTGCTTCTTTTCTTTCATTTCGGTTTCAGTCGCAGCGCCCACTTTGATGATGGCAACTCCACCCGAGAGTTTTGCCAAGCGTTCCTGGAGCTTCTCTTTGTCAAAGTCGGAATCACTATTTTCGATTTCTTTGCGAATCTGTGCAATGCGGCCTTTAATCTTTTCCGGGTCGCCCTTGCCTCCAATCAGGGTTGTGTTCTCTTTGGTGGCCTTCACTTTACGCGCTTGGCCCAAGAATGCCACCTCAACGCTGTCGAGCTTCAAGCCGACATCTTCGCTGATCACGCGGCCGCCGGTTAACACGGCGATATCTTCAAGCATTTCTTTCCGACGGTCACCAAAGCCGGGCGCTTTCACTGCAAGGGTGTTGAAGGTACCGCGGAGCTTGTTAACGACGAGGGTCGCCAATGCTTCGCCTTCCACCTCTTCGGCAATGATCACGAGTTCTTTGCGACCCATCTGGGCGAGCTTTTCCATGGTCGGCACAATGTCCTGAATGGAAGAGATCTTCTTATCGGTAATCAAGATGTGTGCCTCATCGTACGATGCTTCCATGCGGTCGGCGTTCGTAATCATGTAGGGCGACACATAACCGCGATCAAACTGCATCCCTTCCACCACTTCTTTCTCGACACCGAACGACTGTGATTCCTCAACGGTAATGACGCCGTCTTTGCCGACGGAATCCATCGCATCCGCAATGATGCGGCCAATTTCAGGGTCGCTTGCTGAAATAGAAGCGACTTGAGCAATTTCTGCACTGGTCTTCACGGCCTTTGAGACGTTGTTCTTGAGCTCTTCCAGCACTGCTTTCACGGCCTTGTCGATACCGCGACGAATAATCATCGGGTTGGCCCCTGCCGCAACGTTGCGGAGGCCCTCGGTAATCATCGCTTGAGCGAGTACGACCGCGGTGGTGGTGCCATCACCGGCAATGTCGTTCGTCTTCGTTGCGACCTCTTGGAGGAGATTGGCACCGACGTTCTCAAACTTATCTTCGAGATCAATCTCTTTGGCAACCGTCACGCCATCGTTCGTAATGGTCGGGCTGCCGAAACCTTTGTCGAGTGCGACGTTGCGCCCCCGAGGACCGAGCGTCACTTTCACTGCAGCAGCGAGCTTATCAACGCCACGCTTCAGGGCCGCACGCGCCTTTTCATCGAATAAAAGTTGTTTCGCCATACAATTTCGTAATTACTAGTTACCAATTACTGATTACCCGTTACCACCTACTCAACAATCGCGATAATATCCGACTCGGAGAGCACGAGGTACTCCTTGTCGTCGATCTTCACTTCGTCGGGAGAATATTTCTTAAAGACGACGGTGTCGCCCGCTTTCACACTCATGACCGCGCGTCGGCCATCATCCAAAAGCTTGCCGGGGCCAATCGCGAGCACTTTGCCCTTTTCCGGCTTTTCCTTATCTGCCGTGTCTGGAAGCACGATGCCGCTCTTGGTCATTTCTTCCTTCGCAGTCGGCTCCACAATGACGTGGTCGTTTAACGGACGGAGGTTCATCATAATATGAGGTATTAGGTTATAGCGATTAGGTTCTAGGGTATTGTTCGAGCATAGTCGAGAATGTCCTGAATCCGTACGTTTAGCACTCGATGTTTGGGAGTGCTAACAGGGGTGTCCCTATAGTAGATGAAATTTTTCATCGCTGTCAAGAGCGCTGACCCCCTCCCGAATTCAACCTTTAAAAAAAACGAGCCGTGCAGGAGAGCTGCGCGGCGTGGGTGGGGTCGTGCCATCGCCCGGTAGAAACTATTCGAGACCGATGACATTGGAGATCCCGTGATTCATGCGCGCCTTCTTGCGCGCAGACGCCTTGAGGGCATTGAGATCCTGGCCCTCTACGGCATCCAACCGAAAGATAACTCTGGCATGTTCCGGGGTCTCCGATGCCGGCTCATCCGGATGACAGAACCGAGCGTAGTGCTGATCATCGATTGCATATATAAAAACGAAAATCCTCGTCATGGCGTCATGCCTCCTCGTCCACTTGTTCAGGAACCCGAACGAAAGAGAACCTTAGGTCAGCTGCTCTCCCCTGTCAATGGATGTCGCGAGCGCTGCAACGCTCCAAAAAAGCATCTGTGTTTGGTGCAGGGTCCAGAAAGAGTGATCGAAGAGGGTGAGTGCAACGACGGCAAGAAGGGCAAAAGTAACTGGTAACTGGCCACCGCCAAGGCGGGGTCCCGCTGTGGCGGGATAATTAGTAATTAGTAATTGACGATGCGATTGGATGACGCGCCTGATTGCACGAATGAGTGAGGCGAGAAACGCGAGGTAGAGACCTCCGCCGACGAGGCCGAGTTCAACAAAGACAATAACAGGAGTGTTGTGCACGGGCGCAGCCGCTTCGAGGGAACGGGCGGCTGCAGCGGCGGTTGGTGATGTGTCTTGATTGGAGATCCTTCTCCGCCAGCTGGCGGATGGCTCAGGATGACGAGAGAGCGTGCTTTGGCCGATACCGGTACCAAGTATGGGATGCTTTTTGAAGAGATCCCAGGCAGTTGTATACCCGCTAACGCGTTCGGTGGTTGATTTCACTTCGAGTCTCCCCTTCCCGGTGAGTCGCGCCGTGGTCGGTTCGCTATAGATCACCCCTAAGGCAACAAAGACGAGCACTGCAAGCAGCGCAAGTTTTGTGAGTAGATAGTGTTCGGGTGGTTCTTGATTACGAAATGTTCGGTAGGTCAATGCGGTAAAAACCGTGAGGAGAATAAAGAACACGAGCCATGCCGCGCGACTGAACGTAAAAAATAATCCGGCGAGCAATGCTGCGTACGGCAGCCAGAGCGCAAGGGTGCCGACGAGTGTCCAAAGAATGAAGGCCACATTGGATTCGGCTTGGAATGCGCGTGCTCGCACACGCGGGCCATACATCACGATCAACCCCGCACCCAACAGCAACGCAACAACAAGAAACTCGCCCAACATATTCGGATGCGGCAGCGTTCCATAGGCCCGCAACCAGCGACGGAGTTCGGTTTCGATCACAAACGCTCCGCTCTGGCTCGGATCATGCACTGCAACCCCGAGCCATTTGTTTGCCGCAATATTTTGCATGAGAAATTGCCAAGAACCGAGCGCGGCTTGGATAATGGCACCAGCAACCAAGGCACCAACGGCAATCCCGTGATACGTACTACCTGATACGTGATACTGCCGAAGCGCCACAAAGAGCGCAATGCCTTCGAGAAGCTTGAGCGACTGATAGAATGCCACGAGTTTGTCTGGCGACCAGAGGATGGACGCGAAGGACCAGAGGGTGAGGGCAGTGAGGATCGCGTAAACAGTAAATGGTAAATGGTAATTGGTAATTTTTGAACGATCCTTGAGGCATGCTTTGATGTGCGGAACGAAAACGCTCGCGATGAAGGCGAGAATGAGAATGTCGGTAGCGTACAGTGAGATCGTTGCAAACTCCCAGTACTGCCCGCCGAGCATGCCGGGCCGGGTGATCCAGCGAGTGCCGAACGGAAGAAAGAAAAGCAGTACGGGCAGGAGGGATTGCTGAATAACGAAGAAGGAATAAGGAATAGTGAAACGGATTGGCTTCGTGGCATCCATAATTCTCCATTCATGACCCTTTATTCATTATTCTTGATTCTCCCGCCAGGGCGGAACCCCCCGACCGCGGTCGGGGTGGCTAATTCCTCAACTCGTCTCAGCCATTGATCGCGCAGGGCGCGACGGCGGTCGTGCTCATGAAACTTTAGCACATGATCGCTCACGACGACAGCCGTTCGGTTCTCGCGCGTTTTTCCATGCGATGAACGCTTGATTTTTTTATATTGCAACAATCGAACAAGACTTTCAGCAAGATCGCCAACCCAGCCAGCCAGAATCCATTCGAAAACCGTTCGCGTTCCATGCCCCATGCCCCATGCCCCATGATTCACGGCGATCGGTGGCCGCTCGCGCAGCGGAAACTGCTGCCGATAGCGTTCAACGAACGGACGGTTGGCGGTAATAAAATCCGCATACGCACCGCGATCAACGAGCGGCACCACCGACCCCACCCACCAGGCAAGATACGGATCACTTCCATCATCCAATGCAAGTGGCACCATCGAGAGCGCATCAGTCGTGACATAAAACGAAAGGCAGATGCGACTTCGGATCTGGCTGCCATGTCGTCGCAATCGCGCAAGGTGAAGCAGGGCCGTCAGGAGCAATCGCGTTGTCCATACTCTCCCCGGCCCTGCAACCACAAACACATCAACATCACTCTCCTCTTTCGCAACCCCGTAGCCCATGGTGTTACACACCGCAAACAGTTTCAGAAATGGGATACGAGACGCAAGAACACTTGCACGCCGCGTAATCTCCCACTTTTGATGCACTGCGGCCGACCGCGCTTGTCGCGTTCTCGCAATCCCCTCGCGACCGATAAGCATCCAATACCCGTCGGTCGAGACGAGGCGCTGATCGCGCGAAAGCATTGTTTCAAGCTCACCGAGCGACACCGCCGGAGCATCGTACTGAAACAAAAAAGCCCATGCCTCAAACGAGGTCAAAGGCAGATCAAAGAAATCAAAAAAAGCAATCGTGGCAACCAGGGCATCGGGGGCGGAGCGGAACATGAGAGCCAGGTTATAGGTTTTAGTTTGTAGGTTTTATGATAACGGCGCGGACCCGGAAGCTATAACCTATCACCTAAAACCTAACACCTTCACAACACCTTCTTCAAATATTGCCCCGTAAACGAGCGCTTTACTTTTGCCACTGCCTCGGGTGTGCCCTCGGCAACCAATTCGCCGCCATCGGCTCCCCCGCCGGGGCCAATGTCAATGAGCCAATCGACCGATTTGATCACATCAAGATTGTGTTCAATGACGAGCACGGAATTGCCTTTATCAACCAATTCTTGCAACACATCGAGTAAGCGCTTCACGTCAACCGCGTGCAGCCCCGTCGTGGGCTCATCGAGAATATAGAGTGTTTTACCGGTTGCTCTGCGACCCAATTCGGTCGCGAGTTTGATCCGTTGCGCTTCGCCACCGGAGAGCGTCGTTGCCGGCTGACCCAAGTGCAGATACCCCAAACCGACCCGCTCGAGCACTTCCAGTTTTTCAAGTACCGATGAGAGAAGCCCAGCCCGTTCATGCGCAAAAAACCGCAACGCCTCCGAGACCGTGAGATCAAGAATATCCGCGATGTTTTTGCCATGCGAACGAATCTCCAGCACTTCGGGGCGATACCGCCGCCCGCTACAGGCCTCGCACGAGACATACACCTCGGGCAAAAATTGCATTTCAATGGCGATGAGCCCCGCGCCCTGACACGTTTCGCAGCGCCCGCCTTTGACGTTAAAACTAAAATGCCCCACGCGGAAACCGCGCGCCCGTGATTCGGGGATTTCAATAAAGAAATCGCGAATGCCCGTAAAGATGCCGGTGTACGTTGCCGGGTTTGACCGCGGAGTACGTCCAATCGGCGATTGATCGATCGTAATCACTTTATCAACGGCCTCGATCCCGCGGATCTCTTTGTGCGCGGCGGGTAAATCTTTGGCCCCATAGAGCGAGTGATGGAGCGATCGAGAAAGAATATCGGATACTAAGGTTGATTTGCCGCTCCCGGAAACCCCCGTCACTGCCACAAACAAACCCAGCGGAATCTTCACGGTGATGTGTTTCAAATTATATGCCGATGCATCGATCACTTCGAGCGCATGACCGTTCCCTTTCCGACGATGCTTTGGAGCAGAAATCGTCAATGCTCCGGAGAGGTACTGGCCGGTCTGTGATTTTGGGTTATGGAGAATTTTTTTCACCGTGCCTTGCGCCACAATCATCCCGCCCTCTTCCCCGGCTCCCGGCCCCATATCAATCACCTCATCGGCTGCCGCAACCATGGCCGGATCATGCTCGACGACGATGACAGAGTTCCCGGCATCGCGCAAACGCTTCAAGGTGGTAATCAGTTTGTCGTTATCGTGCGGATGCAATCCAATCGTCGGCTCATCAAGCACGTAAATGAGCCCCATCAAGGGGCTGCCGAGCTGTGAGGCCAATCGAATGCGCTGCCCTTCCCCACCGGCCAACGTCGTCGACGGACGATCAAGGGTGAGATATTCCAAACCGACATTCGAAAGCGCATCAAGGCGTCCGGTGATCTCGCGGAGTAACGGACGCGCAATTTGTTGTTCGCGCTCGCCAAATTTTGCACCGCTTTTGACCACGGCGTCACCGAAGGCATTAAAATATTTCCGCGCATCACCGATCGAGTCGGCCATCACCTCGGCAATCGAGCGATCAGCAAGACGCACCGCAAGCACCTCGGGTTTCAACCGCTTGCCGGCACAACGTTCACACGGATACACCCGCATAAACCGCTCGAGCTCGCTTTGGACATACTCGGAATCGGTTTGATGGTAGCGCGCTTCAAGTGGCGGGATCACGCCCGCAAAATTCCCCCCGGCTTTTTCATCGCCATAGAGCAAGATTGTCCGCTGTGCAGGACTCATACTCTCGATGCTTTGCTCAAGCGTAAACCCCGCAGTCTTGCCCACGGCACGGATGGCATCCAAGAGCGGCTGCTGATTGGTCATTAACCGCGACCAGGGTCGAATGGCTCCTTCAAGAATGGTGAGGCGCGGATTTGGAATGACAAGATCGGGGTCCATAACCGAGCGCACGCCGAGGCCACTGCAATCAACACACGCACCTTCCGGATTGTTGAATGAAAAGAGCGACGGCTCAAGAGCAGGCAAACTCTTACTGCACTGCGGGCACACCAAAACAATACTTAAAAATTCTTCCGTGCCGTCGTCGGGATTCAGCATCAGCAAGCTCCCCGACCCCAATTCCAAGGACCGCCGAACGACATCTTCGATTTCGGGAGCCCGCGTTGCGGCATCGATGGCACCGACGACGGCGTGAACCGTAAGCCCCGGCTTCACCCCATTCGCCCGCGCCTCATCAACGGACACGAGTGACCCTCCAATGCGCAAGCTTTGGATCTGCTGGTGTCGGAGCGCATCCCACAATCGCGCGTGCTCGCCATGTTTTCCGGTTTTGACTGGGGCCAAAATCGTGATGCGATGCTTGGTGGCCTTCCGCCGCACGCGTTCCTGCATCTCGTGCATGGTTAAGCGCACGAGGGGGATGTGACAATCGGGACAATGCGCAATGCCCAGATGCGAGAACAGCACCCGAACATAATCGTAGACCTCGGTCATGGTCCCCACCGTTGAGCGCGGATTGCGCCCGATGGATTTTTGGTCAAGGGCAATGGTGGGCGAAAGCCCTTCGATCCGGTCCGTATCCGGCTTTTCCATCAAGTGAAGAAACTGTCGCGCATAAATCGAAAAACTCTCGACATAGCGACGCTGTCCTTCGGCGTAGATGGTGTCAAACGCCAGGGACGATTTCCCAGATCCCGAGGGGCCCGTGATCACCACAAGGCTCCCGCGCGGGATATCGACGTTGATATTTTTCAAATTGTGTACCCGAGCGCCACGAATGATAATGGTATCGCGAGTCATACCCGGTGGAGCGCTTCACATGAGATAACATTCCGAAAATTGTACCAGAAGAAGACAAGCGTGGCAAGTGGTGGTATACTTTCGTTCAGTGGATATGGGGAATTCACCACTGCTCACCCGATCTCAACGCCGAGAACAACGTCGCGTGAGCGCCCGACGCATGCGGGTCAGCGGTCAACGCGCCAAGGCTCTCGCCCGCCTTCTTTCTTCAAAAACGAAGGAAAAGTCCCAACATTGACAGGGAAAGGCTCGCGTGGTATGCTCATGGGCGATTGAGGAATATTGAGGAATGAGGTATTTTTGATATGCGCACGCTCTTCATTGCACTTGAAATTATCTCCGGCATCCTGATGGTCGCGGCGATCTTACTGCAACAGCGCGGCTCGGGTATCGGATCAACCTTTGGCGGCGGTGGACATCTCTACGCAGTCCGTCGCGGTGCTGAAAAATTTTTGTACGTTGGCACCATTGTGCTCTCGGTCGTTTTTTTTGCTTCCGCGATCGCGCTGACCCTGCTTGCGGGGTGACGACGAACAATGACATCACCGATACGCTGGGGTAAGGCAACCGCGCGAGCTCGTGAACTGGAGCGCGGTATCGTCAAAGGGCTCACCGTGAGCCGTTTTCCAAGCTGGGTTCAACTGTCGTTCCTTCCGCGCCTTTTAAACAAAAATCAGAAACGCGTGCTCGCCGGGGCAGTGCTGTTGTTTTTTGTGAGCGGCGTCAGCCTCTTCTGGCGATCGACGACCCGTTTTCGAACACAAGTCCCCACCCTTGGCGGTACATTGACCGAGGCGATCGTGGGGGCTCCAAAAAGTTTGAATCCGCTCTTTGCAACCCTCAATGCTGCTGATGGCGATATCACGAGGTTGATCTATCCCGGTTTGGTCACGACCGACTTTCGTGACCCGCGCACCTTTGTCCCGACGCTGGCCGAACACATTGGGGTGAGTGATGACGGACGAACCTATACCGTCACCCTCCGATCCGACATCCATTGGCATGACGGCATGCCGCTGGTTGCCGACGACGTGTTGTTTACCATTGAACGAATCCAAGCCCCGGAAACCAAAAGCCCACTTGCTCCCTCGTTCTCTGGTGTGGTCGCCGCCAAACTCAATGATCACGCATTCACCCTGACACTGTTGAAGCCCGTTTCCTCATTCCTTGCATCACTCACCTTTGGCGTTCTTCCCAAACACCGCTGGGCAAACCGAACACATTGGCTTGAACACGACCCGGAACTCATCGGCAGCGGACCATTTCGATTCGGAAGTTTACAACAAAATGCAGACGGAACCTTGAGTGCCATCACGCTCATGGCCAACCGGACTGGCCCACTGACGGCGTGGATCGAAAAGCTCGTGTTCCGATTTTTTACAACCCCGAGCGATGCCCACGATGCATTTCTTCGAGGAAAAACCGATGCAATCTTAGTCAACAACGACGAACAGAACGAAACGCTGCTTGCGAGTGAAGCGAAAAACCACACCGTCATGACACTCGCCATTCCGCAATATACCGCGGTGTTCTTTAACCCACGAGAGCAACCGATCTTTACCGATGCGGCCCTGCGCCGAGCGCTCGCCGCAGCCCTGCCAAAACAAGAACTGGTCGCGAGCGCCTTCGGAAACCACGCCGAGATCGCATCCGGACCATTTGCCCCAAGGATATTCTCCGTCCCGACACCCCCAGAGACACCCCCCCTCGACGGCGGGCGGCTTCTCGATCAAGCAGGATGGCGACTCACCAACGGTATCCGCGTGAATAATCAAAAAAAGGTGCTGCGCTTTACCCTCACCACCAGCGACGCTCCGGCGTTTCTGCGACTGGCGCAAGCGATGGCGGATCACTGGCGGGGGCTTGGTGCACAGATTGACATCCGTACCGTTGAAAGCGCGCGACTGCTCTCGGATGTGATCCGACCGCGAGCGTACGATGCCCTGCTCACCGGACAAAATCTCGGCGCTGATCCCGATCCCTTTCCCTTCTGGCATTCATCACAAGAAGACGATCCGGGCCTGAACTTCGCACTCTTTCGCAATGCGCGGGCGGACGAAATCATGGATCAAGCGCGGGCTATTTCCGATCCGGCGGCCCGACGCAAGCTCTACGCGGAACTCACGAACATTCTGCAAAATGAAGCCCCAGCCATCTTCATCGCCTACCCGACGGTCCGCTATATGGTGCCAAAAAATCTCAAAAACATCACGCTCACGGCAATCGCAGTTCCCGCAGACCGCTTTGCAGGTGTAACCCAGTGGTACATCAAGACAAAATCGCAGTGGCACTGGTGAGCATTTGAGGAATTTAGGATATGGAATTTAGAATACAGGCTTTGGTACCGCGCAATCCACTCGTCTCCAGAATCCTAAATTCTAAATCCTAAATTCCAGCAACACGAGCCCCCGTGGTGGAATGGTAGACACGTACGCTTCAGGAGCGTATGACCGAAAGGTCATAGAGGTTCAAATCCTCTCGGGGGCACCACAACGACATCTTCTATCTCTTTAATCCGATAAACGGTCCTGAAATGGGACCAGAAATACTTCGTGTTACTTCAGTATGATAAACGAACCAACTCCACGATATACCAATGCAAACCCTCCTCGATCGGCGACACCCGCTGCCCCACCCGGGCGGCGGCCGCGTCGTGGGCGAGCAGGCCCCAACCGCGGCGGCGGGAATACCCGAGCCCCCGGGCAGATGGGACGCCCGAGCCCAAATCGCGATCGACGGCAACGCATTGCCGTCTGGCATAATAATAATCCGGAAGCGACACCCTCCGCACCCGTGGCATCCACAAAAGATGTACTGCGCGTGATGGCGCTCGGTGGCCTTGAAGAAGTCGGACGCAATTCGATGATCCTTGAGTACGGCAATGATATCATCATCATTGACCTCGGCCTGCAATTCCCCGAAGAAGATATGCCCGGCATCGACTACGTCGTGCCGAACATCAGCTATCTTCGCGGCAAAGAACAAAACATTCGCGGCGTCATTATCACGCATGCCCATTACGACCACATTGGTGGTATCCCACATCTCATCGGACAGCTCGGTAACCCGACGATCTATGGGACACCCTTAACCTTGGGCATCATTAAAAAGCGGGAAACCGATTTCCGCAATGCGCCCCTCAAAACCCAAACGATCGACAGCACGGAGCGGATCCAGCTCGGGACCTTCATGGTCGAATTCTTCGGCGTCACCCATAACGTGCCCG
>Ga0209515_10007234_pt1 | contig 13436 bp, 14 predicted proteins | sample Subgroupgradi54m_FD_187454 | JGI IMG/M metagenome (GOLD analysis project Ga0209515, IMG submission 187454) | Subsurface groundwater microbial communities from S. Glens Falls, New York, USA - GMW60B uncontaminated upgradient, 5.4 m (SPAdes)... ...
GAGAATATGGTAAAGGAGAAAAACTCCGAGTGCCGTAAAAAGGAGCGACTCGGCATGAACTCCCATCGCATACATCGCGTAGAAGGTAAGCCAAGGAGGCGGAAAAAGATAAAGGAGTGCCATATAAAAGGCCGCCTTTTTGTTAAAGAAGCGTTTCACAAGATGATACCACGTTAGGAGGGTTCCCCACTGAAAGAGAATGCCGGTGAAACGGAGGGCAAAAACGCTTTTTCCAAAAAGGAGAAAAAGAGGGGCGGTGAGGATACCGTAGATGAGACTTCCCCCACTATAATGGTCCGCCGCGTAATCGAAGAGAGGGATCTTGAGTCCTTCGATCAGTTCTTTTGCGATGGTTCCACGGAGAAGATCTTCCGAGAAAGGGTCTGGAAAACAGAAAAGAAGATGAAGAGTTCGGGTCAGGAGAAAAAGAAGGGTGAGGAGAAAAACCATTTACGGCGATTGTTTTAAGCGTTCTTCTGCCAAAGCGAGCGCTTCGTAGTAAGGAACAGGGAGGTCCAAATCCCCCTTTTCGAACCAACCATCCCGAGGACACCCACGATACAGAGAGTGAGGTTTCCCTTCGTCTATAGAATCCTTTTTCGCATGGGTGTCAAACCAATCACGAAGAAAACGCCACCCCTCACGAATGGAACCCTTCATGAGGTTATATTTGGGAAGGGGGAAACTGACACAAAAATTCATTTCTCCATAAGGGGTAATCGCGCAGGCGTTCTGAGCGGCCTGACAGTTCATGCGACCTTTCCATCTCCGCGGGTTTTCCTCCTCCTTCGCGGAGGGCTTGTGATAGAAAAGCGGAAGGGGTCCTTGAAGGATTTGGGCCGCCCTTTCAGGGTCAAGGCGGTAAGCGAGCGGTTCGAGTGAGCCATCCGACCTTGGACTGATGACGGCGGTAGTTACCGCTCGGACCCCCCATTCCTTCGCCATCGAGCGCATCTTCCCGACTTCTTCGACATTGACGGTGATGGCAGGAAGAATGAGCGTGAGTGGAATTTTTCTTTGAATCAACCGCTCGATACCCAAAATACATTTAGAGAAAGAGCCCGGAACACGCGTCACCTTTTCATAAGTCTCCTGCGTCGCTCCATAAAGTGAGAGTTCGATCCTTAAAGGAAGAAGGGAACGGAGGCGATCAGCAATTTCCTCTCTGATGAAAGTGCCATTTGTCTTAAGGGTGACCGCGAACCCCTCTTCTTTAGCGCTTGTTAAGAGCTCAAAAAAATCTTTTCGTGTGAACATTTCGCCCCCCGTGAGGATAAGGGAGAGAGACCCTTCCTCCCGCAATTCCTTAAAGATGGAAATAATTTTTTCTGTTTTCATCTCTTCCTTTTTGGCGATATGGGTGGGATTATAACAATGGACGCAACGGAGGTTGCATCCATAGGTGAGCTCCATCGTCACCTCAAACAGCGTCCGTGAGGCCTCTGTCCTCTGAGATGCCTCATTCCAGAATTGTTCTGGTGTCAGCTCCCCCATCCAACCTTCAGGCCTTGGAAGCGAATACCCCATCGGATCGACTCCATTCCTTTACGAAGGAAATCGCGCTCTTCCCTTTTACAAAACCAAACCGATAGCACGGAACCGTCGAGAAAAGTTCTTCGCAGAAGGCAAGTGTTTTTTGAATCAGTCCCTCATTCCAGTGGGGCAGAAAAAGTTGTGGCAGAAGAAACTTTGGAAAGTCCTTCCGCGAAAGGCGTTCGAGGAAATTCTGAGAGGCGTGGCTGATAAAAAAAAGCTCCTTTAGGGGAGCGTATTCCGGAGAGACCCGCCCCGTGTCCCCCGTCCAAGGGGTCCCATGCACGAAAAAAGAACCATTTTCTTTCTTAATAATGACAACCTCATCACTCAAAATGGAAACATCTCCTCCCTCAAGAAATAATTGTGCAAGGGTGCTCTTCCCTGATTCGGAGGGGCCTACAAATCCTCTTCCTTCCCGTCCTTCGCGAATGCCGAGTCCATGCACGACGATTCCCTCCCCTTGACTCAACAGATGAACGACCAAAAGTTTCCCCAATGGCCGCATGAGTTGCACGAAAGACCAGCGAGGGGAGATGACAGGAAAGAGTTTATGGAGAGGTCCCGAGGGCCAGTCGGGGGCCGCGAAGATCGCCCCTTCCAAGAAATCTTTCGTAAGACGCGCGAGGAATTGTCTTTGTTTGGTCTTTGAATGAAAGGTCTCAATGAGATAGTGACCGTCACTCTCATAAAGGGTCCAATGGTCCTTCAACTCAAAGAGCACTTTCTCTTTTAAAAAATCAGGAAGGTCTCCGCAATAAACGGTGAGGTGAACCCGCACTTTATGCCGCAGGGGGAAAGCCCCATAATGGAGTGGGAGATACCGCGCCACCGAGTCTTCCCACTCAATTTGAAATCCCACCCCCCCGATTTCAACAGTAAAAGAAGGCATCGGAAAGAGACTTATGAGCTTATTCCACTATCGAGACTAACGGCGGCTACCGCTTTACGGCATATGTTTATTCTACATCCTGCCGTCCCATTACTTTGGGTGCTAACCGTTGTAGTGGAACAGGTTGAAAGAATTGCCTGTTCGTGGTTTAGGCGGATCCGAAAAATTTTTGGCGTTTCATAGATTTTTTTCATCGTTTTTCCCTCCCTTTATCCGTTCAGCCAGAAGATGCGCTGTTTGACAGAAGTGGTCCACCGGCATCTCCATATTCCCATTTTCAAAACTTGCTGGAAAAGGCATCTTACCGCACATCGAGTAGACCGTGCACTGCCGACAGGGTGAATTCGTTTGATACGTCAGGGATAGAATGATCGGAAACACTTCTTGAAGGGCTTCTTTGAAAGAGTACTCCTTCAGGGATGCCCTCGGCTCCCCCACAAAGGTACAGGTACCCAGGTCTCCCCAGGCCGAGACATGAAAAGTAGTGGTCCCGCAGCCACAGCGGTAAAGTCTTTCGGTCGGTTCGTCCGACACCTCTACGCAACGATCCTCCCTATCAAGATCTTTCTCATCGATTTCAAGCGCGACAATCTCTTCGGGAGTAAGCCGGTAAGAACACGGTTTTAAAGAGCCGTTGAGATCAGGGTAGATCGTGGTGCTGAGGCGAAACTCTAGTCCAAAACTTTCAACCAATTCTTTAATTTCATGGAGTCTTCCCCGGTTGAGCGTCATCGCCTTTGTTTTGACTTTGACGGGTAGTTTCCTCTCCACAAGGAGACGCACCCCTTCGACAAATCGCCTGAAGGACCCGGCCACCTGCGTGACCGTGTCAAAGACCTCCTCCGTGCCACCGTGGCAACTGGTTTCAATGGAAAAAGGAGGGTCCTCTGCAAGCCGATCGGCAATTTCAGGAGTTATCATGGTGGCATTTGTAAACAGGGTGATGAGAAAGCCTTTCTTCTTTGCATAGTCATAAATCTCAAAAAAATCTTTCCGCATGAAGATCTCACCGCCTGTAAAACAGAGCCAGAGGCACCCCGTTTCATAGATCTCATTGAGGATCCGAATCACTTCTTGATGGTCAAGCTCTTTTTGAATGTCTTCGGGGTTATTGTGACAATCCGTGTAACAATGGAGGCAATGAATATTGCATTTATAAGTCAGCTCGATCTGGCCCCGGATAGGCCTTCCCACTTCATGGCCTTTCCCATCGAGAAAACTGCTGAAATCTCGGTATTCTATTTCAGGAATTTTTGTCTCTATCTTAAGGACCCTCATGAAAGGGAGGAAATGGTTTCGATTGGAATCACTTCTTCCTTTTTAAAAGTAAATTGCTTTTTGGGGAACCGGCATGGAAAGTGCGGGAGAGACTGATAAAATCCCTCTCGAAAAGACCCTTTTCGAAGGTCATAACTTTTTGTTCTGTTTCCGGAACAGAGTTGCAACTGTCCCCATGCATCGATATGAAAGGTAAAAAAACCCGATTCACATTGTGGCGATTCGGTATTCACCGACCGATCCTCTCTCTCTTTGAGCATCTCCGTATCTTTTTCTTCGATTTCTTGGAGTTCTTTCTCTGAAAGCTGATACTTAAAAACATCCTCCGAATCATCCAGGCGTCTACGAATGGATTCACCGAACTTGAAAGGAACGCCTAATTCCTTGACAAAAGATCTGATTTTCAAAATCTCCTCCCGATTCACCGTGAGCCCCGTCACCTTCAAGACAAGGTGGAGATTTCTTTCCAAAAGGAGCGTGATCGCCTGTAAAACCTTTTTGAAAGACCCCTCCCCTTGCGTCACCTTTTCAAAAGTTTCTTCCCCTGTTGCGTGGAGACTCACTTCAATCGAGAAGGGAGGATTTTCTTTCAAAAAGTCGGCCACTTTTTCAGTGATCAAGGTTCCATTGGTAAATAAGGTGAGTAAAAATCCTTTCTCCTTCGCCGCCTTGTAAATCTCAAAAAAATCTTTCCGCATGAAGATCTCACCGCCTGTCAAACAGAGCCGGAGGCATCCCTCTTTTTCGAGTTCGTCCAAGATGCGTAAAATTTCTTCTGTTTGAAGTTCCATGGGAAAATACTGGGGATGGTTGTAGACATCGGTGTAGCAGTGAACGCAGTGGAGATTACAGCGGTGGGTGAGCTCCCATTGTCCGACGAGCGGAAGCCTCCCCGTTTCACTGTTTGCAAGGAGGCGCTCGAAGAAGTCACGATCTGAGATGAAAGAGAGAAAATCACACTTCAACGGAGCGTTTTCTCCACAAGTGCTTGTCTTCTTAATTGCTTCAAAAAGGACATCACGTCGCGCCTGACGTTTTGACCTTTGACTTCGAAACCCTCACCCACGTGAGTGATGACCTTTTCCACGTTCCTTTTGCCATCCAACGCTTCCCAAATCGCCGTTCCCACCGGGGTGAATCGCAAAAGCTCCCTTTCATCGGGATCGATCAAGATGGCCTGTCCCTCCAGCATTTTCCAGGGAATTTTTCTGTTTTTCTCGAAGACGTCGGTCAGAAGAATATTTTTCGCTTCCTTCCACATCTTGTAGGTGAGACGTTCGTGAAAATAGATCCGAAATAAATAAAGATGGAGAGAAAGAGAGCGAAAACCAAGACGCGCCGCCTCAAGCAGCCACTCTTTCGCCTGACGAAACTCCTTCTTCTTGAAGAAACTAGCACCGATCCAGAACTTTAGCATCGTCTCGGGTCCGTTCAGTTCTAAGGATCTCTGGAAAGCAAGAAGCGCCTTATCCCATTCTTTCTTTTCGAAGAAAAGGCGACCTAACCCATAGTGGGCTCCGGATAACTTTGGATTTTTCGAAAGGGCTTCTTCGTAATAAAAGAGGGAGCGGCGGTGGTTTTTCTGAAATCTAAAAACTTTACCAAGACCGCATAGGGCAGAATTATGATTAGGATCGAGTGAGAGCATCCGTTCGTATTCTTCCTTCGCCTTCTCCCATTGACCCAGTCCTTCATAAACCGGTCCAAAATTGTTGTAGGAGGTGGCATAGGCGGGATCGGCGGCAATCGCCTTCTGATAAAGACGCGAGGCTTCTTCCTTCTCCCCCTTCTCTAAGAAGAGCCAAGAAAGGGTGTAGAGACTTGCGGCATCGTCAGGATCCAACTTAAGAGCCTCTCGATATTTCGAGATGGCTTCTTCTCCCCTTCCCTTTTCTTCCAAATCCTGTGCCGATTTTTTGTGATCGTAAGAGGCGCTGGTTGAGAACGGATCTTGGATGAGGCGTGCCAAGGCATCCCCTAAATATTTGTAACGAAGTGGGGTAAAGCCCCCCTCGACAGAATAAGCAATGGTCACACAATCACTCCGGATCCCTTTGACCCGCAGGGAGGAGATGAGTTCCTCCGGGAAGAGCCATGGTTTATTACGGCGCGGGTCTTCTCCCTCCTCTGATAAAAATCCTGAGATGAGGAAATCGGTATCGATATCGAGGAGAACCGTTTCTTCAAGAGGAGGGAGACTCTGAAGAGTACATACAATGAGTGGGAAACCATAGAGTTCCGCCCGAATTTTTGTTTTCTCACTCTGAATGTGGGTAAAGGTGCGCGGACGGCTTTTTTGGAAGATTCGCAAAAGGTGAAGCATTTCTTTTTCCCACGAAACACCACGAGGCGCTTCGGGGGTCACCCAATAAAAAGTTCGCACGATGCCTTCTCTTAAAGCAAGGCAGAGATAGTTGCCAATATGAACGAAAGAGTCTGTCCTTCGCCCCGTGAAATCCCAAAAAATCTTTTCTTGAGCGAGCGCCTCTAACTCGTGTAGAGACGATACGTTGAAAAGATCGGAAAAGGACTTTTCTGGAATCCAGTCAAAGTCGATGTGGGCATCGATATGAAGGAGGGTTCGGCTTGAAAAATTCCACCTTTGCCAGATGCGGAGGGCTTCATCGTGATCTTCCATGAGATACACGGAAGGGAGCGGCTCTCTCCCAACCCGATGGCCTAAGGGTGTCGAAGACCCTCTCAAAGTAGCATGCGTCGCTAAAGCGTCGGTCACTGCCTATCGCTCTCGGAGTCGGATGACTCCGATCTCCTTCAATTGCAATAGAAGCCCTGCAAGATCCTTTTCTGCCAAGAAAGGATCGACTTCGAACTCAGAAACGACTGTTGCATGGATGTCTCGGGCCGATCTATTCCCGTCAATGAGCTCCCAAATCCTCGACCCCGCTTCATTCAGTGTAAAGATGCAGGGCTCTTCTCCCAAGGTTTGACGGATAGGGACAAGGACTGTCTCTTCTGCGATATTTCTTGAGACGATGGAGGATGACTTCTCGTAAATTGTTTCTAACTCTAACGACATATAGAAATTATCTTAATATACTACCACAGCACTGTCAAGATATTTTTAGCCAAAGTTATGCTACACTAAAGAAGGGTAGGGAAAAGATGCGTAACTCCTTTCAGTCGACCAGCGTTTTAACGGATCGTACGAATATCACAGACATTCCGGAGATAACCGATCTTTTGCTCGCCTCTAAAAAGGTGCGGTTGACGATCGAGGGATTCAGTATGTATCCCACCCTTCGTACAGGAGATTGGGTCGACATAGACCCCGCCCTCAAACAGACACTCAAGGCGGGAGACCTGATTGTCTTTCGAAAAGAAAAACAGTTGGTCTGCCATCGTCTTGTAGAAATTTTCGAGAAAGACGGCAACACGTGGGTCAAGACGAAGGGGGATACGGTAAAGGGAGGTGATCCTCTCATCGGAGTGCATCAAGTCCTTGGAAGGGTAAATCGTATCGAACGGAATGGCCATTCTTGGAGTCCTGATTCCTTCCCCCAGAAACCCTCCTTGAAGGATTCCCTTGTCTTTTTTCTTAAAAAGTATCTTGAAAATAAACCCAAGGTCTTTCTCAAGAATCTTCTCCTTTCCTTTCAATCCTATGCCTTCTTTCGCGTTCTCCTGCGCCTTTTTTATCGTCTTTGGATTCGTCCTAAGGTGATTTTTTTGATAGGGATTCCAACTTCGCAGACCGCCGATCCGAAATTTTGGCATTATCTCCCCAAGTTTTCTATACCAGAGCCCCACGAAGACCTCCTTCAAAAATCCTCGTATCGATTCTTTGCGAAACTGGGAAAAGAAGTGATAGGAAGTCTTGAAATGAATGCGTCCTTAGAGGAGGGGCGTCGTAGCGAATGGTTCGTTTCTCATCTTTTTGTAAAGACAAAATGGCGAGGGTGCGGTGTTGCGACGACGTTGTTACAATGGGCTATTCCAATCCTTCGAAGGCAAGGAGTTCCTTCGCTTGCGGTTTGTGTCACGCCTCAAAATCATCCGGCACTCTCCTTTTTTAGAAAACTTGGATTTCAAGGAGTCTTACAAAAAGAATCTCTCTTATTCAGAAAGGAAATTTCTTTTCCAATTCAACTTCTCGACCGCGAAGGAGAATTAGAACCATTCCTTTACTATTTTTCATCAACCGGTTCCCTGGAGACGCTCTCCTTGGACCGAATGGAGACACTTCGAAAAAGTTTTATTAAAAATGTAGCCAGACAGCTCCTTTTCGAACAAGTCCTTTTTGAAATTAAAGACGCCTTTGAAAAAGCGGGTGTCCCATTTCTGGTCCAAAAAGGGATGGCGGTCGCTTACACGCTTTATCCCGATCCGGCAACGCGTCCGATGGTCGATATCGATCTATACCTCCGGAAAAAAGACATTCCGACGGCGATGCAGTGTTTAAGAGACCGGGGCTACAGAATGGACGGGGCCGACTTCTGCGAAGAGATGCTCCGATTTGGGGGCGAGTTCTGTTTCTATCGGGAGAATGCCTCGGCGATCGAACTCCATTGGGGCCTCCAGCAGTACGAGCGGTTCAAAGGAATCGTCGCCATTGAAGAGCAGAAACTTTGGGAGAAAGCGGTTTCTTATTCCATCTCGGGAAGGAAATTCTTAACCTTTTCTCCGGAACACCAACTCATCGCCCTTGCCATTCACTTGGGTCTCAATCATCGGTTTCAAGGAGCGCTCAAATGGTTTCTGGATATTGATCGTCTGGTTCTGACGTACGGCGATACGCTTCATTGGGAAGAAGTTTTTGAGACGGCGAAAAAATGGGGTGTCGCAAAAATCCTCTGCCAGACCCTCCTTGCCACACAGAAACTTTTCGACACACCGCTCCCTCCCCTCCCGATCCAAAAGCGTTCCTTTCTGCTGAAACGTGTTTCCCTGCAGTGGCTTCTTTTGGATCGCCCTTTGGATTGTTTCCGGGTGCTCTTTCGAATCTTTTTTCCGAGCCGGGAGTGGCTCGTTTATCGGTATCGCTTAAGAGAGAGAAAGAGGGTTCATTTTTATCGCTTGCTTCATCCTCTTTTTGTGTTTTCCGGAAAGACGCGGTAGGAAGGCCAGTTATTTCTCCGAAGGGGTGTCAACGGGCCGAACCGCCCCGACCCGTTTTAACTGGGCCAGGAGCCCAGATAAATCTTTCTCCGCGACCTCCGGTTTCACGTCAAATTCCGAAAGGATCGCGTTGCGGATCTCTCGAACGGATTTTTTCCCATCCAGAAGTTCCCAGACCCTCGCCCCCACTTCACTCAGCGTGAAGATGCAGGCTTCCTCGCCGAGGGGCTGCTGCACCGGGACCAGGACGGTCTCCTCCGCGACTTTTCTTGAAACAATATTGGGCGATTTGGCGTAACTACTCTCTGACATAAGCATCTTCTATCATAGAGAATGGAGAAATTTTGTCAAGGAGGATTGTTCTATCCAGCGCACCTCTTCCTCTCTTCTAAACCACGTTTCCTGACGCTTGGCGTAGTGGCGGGTAGCACGCTGAATATTCGAAACCGCTTCTTCCAATGAACGATTTCCCTTTAAATAACCCGAGAATTCCGAAAAGCCGATCATCTTTTTGGCGGTGGGGCTCAATCTTTTTTTGAGAAGACGCCCGACCTCCCGGAGTGCCCCCCTTTTCACCATCTCTTCGACGCGCCGGTCGATTTTTTCATAAAGAATTTTCCAGGGCAGGCGAAGCCCGATTTTTTGAATCGTGTAGGAAGAGGCAAGAGGGCTCTCTTCCCTTTTCCCGAATTCCGACGGTTTCCGGCCTGTCACTTCATAAATTTCAAGAGCTCGAATCAGGCGGTAGATGTCGTTCGGGTGGATTTTTTTAGCGCGAAGACGGTCGATGGTTCGCAGTTTTTCATACAAAAAGGCGCTTCCCTTTTCCTGAAAAAGTTTTTGATATTTTTTCCGAATCGCTCGGTTCGCCGCCACAGGGGCATGATACCCTTCAAGAAGTGCCTTAAGGTAAAATCCGCTTCCTCCGACGAGGACCGGCGTTTTTTCCCGGCGCAAAATCTCCCCGATGATTTTCTCGGCTTTTTGAGAAAACTGCGCAGCGCTGAACTCTTTTGAAAGCGGAAGAAACCCGAGGAGGTGATGCCGGATGCCTTTGCGCTCTTTGACGGAGGGTTGGTTGGTGAGAATCGGCGCGCCCCGGTAGATCTGCATCGCGTCAAAGGAAACGATTTCCCCTTTGAATTTTTTGGCAAGCCGGACGGCCAATTCAGACTTTCCGCTCGCCGTCGCCCCGACAATCACGAAAATTTTTCTTCTTATGACTTTAATTCTTGAACAATCTCTTCCCGCCATGTGTCGAAAAATTTTTTCAATTCTTCGAATGCGACCGGTTCCAAGAGTAACAACATATCGGCAGCGTCTGAGTCGAAGGTGTGAATACGTTCAAACGCCACGCCAAGCCAATACAAATCGAAGCCGGGGTCCTTGCGAACGGCCGCCTCCGTCAGTTGCCTTTTGGAAAAATGCCCTTTTTGAGCCAAAAAATAAACATCGATAAAATCCCTCAAGGTTGCGCGGCCGAATAACGCTAAGATTTTATTGGATGCAAGGTCCGCGAAACTATCGATCTTTAAATGAGGAAATTCCTGAAATTCTCCGGTCGGTTCGAAGCGAAAAGCTGCATCCAGCGCCAAATGAATGAGAGTCGTTTTCCCTTTTAACGAGACGACAAGTTCCGTAAATGAATGGAATGCCCTCTGGCGCTTACATTCAAATCCTTGAGCGATCAGATGTTTTTCAAGCTGATGACTGAAAGGATCTATGATCTCTTCTACTGAAGTAAAAAAATCGAGATCGTTGCTTTGTCTATGCTTTAAATAAAAATAAGCCAGCGCGGTACCGCCCGTTAGATAAAACTGATCGCTGTCTTTGACCCCGCCAAAATTTTTGAGAACTTCCTCCTGGACTGAATTAATGATTTTCAACGAAATCCTCCCAAAAAGCCCGCACTTCCCATGGGAAAAACTGTTTCATCTTCAGAAACGCTTGCTTAAATCGTTCGCGTTCGACCGCGATTAAAAGGGTTTTGACATCTTCGAATCTTCCTCGGGACAGCACCTGTTGCACATAGAGTTCCAAATCTGCCGGCTTGGAGAGATCCAGAGAAACATCGTCTTTGAGAAACCAAAACAGTTTTTTATTGGGTGAGACGTTCATGATACCTTATTGTATCAAAATCAGAACGGAAAGGATAGACTAAACGCCGCGGACGGCCATGCGGTATTCGAAGTAGGCGCCTTGAGTTTCTTGACGCAGAGTTTCGGCATTATACTCGATGAAGTCACGCTTCCCTCTCAAAAATTGTGTAAGGGACGCGGTGGGATCAACCCCCTGGGCAATACTTGTGGGATCGTCTTCTTTCGGTGCCTCTTCGGAGGCGGCAATCACTTTAAGCACCTCCGCCGCACCGGTCTCTCTTAAGAGGGCTTCGATTCCATCGGCCCAGCTTCTTGGGCCAATCAGTTCAATGCGGATATTGTCTCCGAATTTCGCCCGAAGCGCCCGCACCGTTCCCTCAAGGCCCGCTTCCTCATTTTCAAGAATGAGTGAAAAATGGAAAGGCGAAATTTTATATCTTTGCCCGAGAAGAGAGATCACTTCGGGCTTGGAGAGTCCTTGATTTAAATTTTCGAAGAAATTTCCTTTGACTTTATCCGACAAGACAAGAACATCTCGCACGCCGGTGTTGTCGGTGCCAAAAGAAGGAAGCGCGTCTCTTTCTCTGGCAAGGTCCGCGGCAGCAAATGGGCTGTCCAGAAGAAAGCGGTTATGGAAGAGCCGGATGACCGGCGTCTCTTTCGCAAGGGACTGATCACGTACTTCGGACGGAATGGATGCTCTCCTACCCCCATCCCGCGCGGCGGCGACTTTCTTGGCGCCGTCTTTGGCATCCCTGCCGGTCACCCTCGCCCAAGCCCATCGTACCCAGTTCCTCACTCCCTTCCCATCCCTTAAATCTTTTCCGTATGCTCGAATGGCTGGACCGCCCGGGATAACCCTGAGGTCGGGTGGTCGTATGGGCTCTACTCTAAGCCGTGCATCGGCAGGTGAGCGCACATTTGAGACATGCTCTACAAGTTGGCCGTCATGTGCCGTTCCTTTTACGGGCTCAAACCACTCGACCCGCGCCTCCTCCTCGCCGAGATACGCTACATTCAGTGAACCCTCCCCCTGTAACCAGGGATCGACGCGAATTTGAACTTCTCCATGTTTGTAGATTTCTCCGAATCCGCGCCGTATCGGCGCCTCAGTCGCCAAATGAGAAATTTCTGCTTGAATCCATACGGAACTGTTTTGGATCCAAACGGTGTACAAATTTTCTCCCGTATCAATAGAAACTATTCCTGTAAATGGAATGTCGTTCAGCGAATTCCCTTCCTGCGCTCCTAATAGCATCGATCGGCGTCGCGCCCCATCCTGTGCCGAAGCCCTTTCCGGATTAAGGGGCACGAGCTCATCCGCTGTCACAGCCAAACGAACTTGGTTCGCTTTGAACTCTTCGGCGCGGACCGCGATCCGGAAAGGATATTCCTTCTTTCCTATCTTTACAAAAAGAGGAGACTGCTGCTCGCTTGAATCCCATTCTCTTCCTCCCCGTCTTAATGAAAAATTTGGTATCGCCTCTTTTCCTCCTTGCAAAACCTGTAAGGTGACTTTTCCTTGGGGCTTATCGATACCTAAAAGAGTGACAAGAAAACTTCCGACCCAAATGCCCTGCCCAATCTTATACCCTCTCGTCAGCGTCCTCTCCCGCCCGCCGCCGTCCTGCCCCCAGAAGACCGGTGAATTTTTCGGGGTTTCTCCGCTAATGATCGTAAAGGCGGCAAGCCACGCAGTTGTTGGATCTTCGGAATTGACCAAGGCTACCTGACTGCCAGTCAGTAAGACTCTCCGGTCATCGCGCCCCACTTCGCCAAACTGACCGTCCCCAACGCTGCCTATGAGAGGCGTAAAAACGCGAAGATAAGATTTTCCGTTTTCTCTTACAATATTCCCGCGCACCACCTTGACCGCCGACTCCATGTCGCGGCGATCATAATCATCCATGAAGGAAAGAATCTCCTCAAATCTTTTCCGGGCTTCAGCGAGTCGCTCTTCGAAGGTGCCGGTTAGAATCGGATTGGTGAGAGACCATGCCGGACGGATCAGAATACCTTGTAACGAATTATACTCATAATACGACGCCATTCTTTCGAAGTCTTCCTTCAGTTCCTTACGCTGTGCGACCTCCGCTTGGTGCGCTTTGATAAGATCCGGTATCACCTGAAAGGTGATGGGAATGACAGTGACGGCACTGGTCAATATCACAGTCATCACAAGAGAGGACAAGATCCGCGCTCTGCGCCTTCCCCCATCGGGAGCGGTTAAGGTCGGTTTTCCGGTCAAATCGTTTTGAAGAGACCTGACAACAACACCCTGCCTTCCGCCATCCGCTGCAGAGGGGGTCCGTAGATGGCTCTGGGGAGAGTAAAGCGCGGCTTCTACCGCAATCTGATTCCATAGAAATAAGGAAAGGGTGAGGAGTGCTACAAATTTTTTTGTCGTTTTTGTTTTTTTCATAACTTCTTTAAAGACTGAAAGAAATGGATAAAAAAATAAATGAGCACGCAACTTACAGAATAAAATGAATGTAAGTTGCTGTGCGAATTTATCCAGCACTAATTTTACAATTCCGCAACATGCAAATTAGTGCTGG
>Ga0209515_10007235_pt1 | contig 13436 bp, 9 predicted proteins | sample Subgroupgradi54m_FD_187454 | JGI IMG/M metagenome (GOLD analysis project Ga0209515, IMG submission 187454) | Subsurface groundwater microbial communities from S. Glens Falls, New York, USA - GMW60B uncontaminated upgradient, 5.4 m (SPAdes)... ...
TACTGAAAAGCCTTATCATACTGAAGCGTTTGGTGAGGTTCCTTTTGTTTGCATCAAGATTCCTACCGGTGGTGGAAAAACGCTTGTAGGTTGTCATGCGGTAGAGAAAATTATGACTGGTGCGCTTCAGTATAAGTTGGACCGAGGGATAGTGCTTTGGTTTACACCATCGGAAGCAATCAAAACTCAAACGATCAAGAAATTTAAGGACAGGAAAGACTGGCACCGTAGAGTGCTTGATGAAGCATTTGATAACAAGGTAAAGGTATTCTCAAACGAAGAAGCGTTAAGTATCCGGAAAGAAGATGTTAACGATAATATCTGTATTGTTATTGCCAGCCTTGAGGCGTTCCGAAAAGAAAAATCTCTGCAGAATAAGTATAAGGTGTATCAAGAAAATGGTACTCTCTTGGATCATTTTGAGCACATAGACGAGCCGGATTACCTCGAACGAGACAGTGAAGGATCAGTAATTAACTCACTGGCAAACGTTGTCCGATTAAGCAATCCGCTTATCGTGATCGATGAAGGTCATAAGACTACAACCAAGCTATCAATTGATTTCCTGAAAGACCTCAATCCAAGTTTTATTATTGAGTACACTGCTACTCCTAGAAGCGGCAGCAATATCTTAGTTAATATCTCGACCACTGAACTAAAGGATGAGCAAATGGTTAAAATACCAATTGTTCTTGAAAGTGCCAATCAATGGGAGCTATCTTTGGCTCGTGGGTTAGAACAGCGCAGTGAACTGGAAAAGTTAAGTAAGAAAAACAAAGGAGAATACATACGTCCAATAGCCTTAATTCAAGCGCAGCCTCACAGTAAAACTGCTAACAACGTTACTGTCGAACAAGTAAAAGAACACTTACTCAAACTCAAAATAAAAGAAGAAGAAATAGCAATAAAGACATCCGAAAAGAACGAGCTTGAAGGTGTAAATTTATTTAGTCAGAAGTGTAAGATCCACTATATCATTACTGTTAATGCACTAGCAGAGGGTTGGGACTGTTCTTTTGCGTATGTGCTTATTTCTCTGGCCAACGTTGGCGCTAAAATAGCTGTTGAACAGATAATTGGCCGCATTATTCGTATGCCCTACGCAGCAAGAAAGCAAGCTGAAGATTTGAACCGCTGTTACGTTTTTGCCTCAGCTAAAAACTTTAACGAAGCTGCCAGTCAAATTATCGATGGACTTGAGAGTAATGGATATAGTCAGTCGGACTTAATAAGTGCCGACGATAAAAACCAAAAAGATCATTCAATTATAGAGCGAATGGTTGCAAAGGACTTTGCCCCGCCATTAATGAGCTTTGATAATGAACCTCTGTCTTTTGAGGACTTAGTGGGTGCTGATTTTGAATTATCGAAACAAAATCCTGAGTTCGATTTTGTAATTCATTACGATAATGATGGTAGAGCCGTTATTGATATTAAAGAAGATCACTGGGTAAAAGGTCGGCAGCAAATGCTCCGCCTGACATATAAAGATAAAAGTTTTTCAGAAAAGGAACTTGCTTTGTGGCTGGATAAAAAGCTAAGATTTACCATTCTTGAGCAGACGGACAAATTGAAATTTATTGAAAAAGCATTAAATTACCAGCTTAAAAAAAGAACTCTATCTGAATTATCAGTTAACCGACATGTTTTTCTAGATAAACTTAACGGTGTGATAAATGAAATTCTACAGGCACAGGCGAAGAAAAATTTTGATGCATGGCTGGGTAAAAAGATAGCAGTAAAATCTTTTGAGCCATTTCCAGAAACAATTACCATTGACCAAGAAACGCGCCAAGAGTTTAATAAAAATTATTACCAAAAAATAGACAAGCTCAACAAGGAAGAGCTCAATTTTATTGAAAGACTTGATTTAGATACTTTACCTAATATTGAATTTTGGGTAAGGAATAGAGAAAAGAAAGATCCATTTTACCTACAAGGCTGGCAGAAAAATAAATTTTATCCGGATTTTATAGCTCAAACTACAAAAGGCAATATCCTCGCTTTGGAGTGGAAAGGTGAAGATCGTATCAGCAATGAAGACACGGCTAATAAGGTTACATTAGCTGAAGTTTGGCAATCGTTAGGTAGAGGCAAGCTACACTTTTTCTTGGTACATAACGGTAATGTAGAGAAGGTGCTTAACGAGATAAAAAAGTTATAATTTTACTGTATAGTAATATGAGACTTGTAAATAATTTGGATGAAGAAACTACCCCGGTACGTTATAAATAGCCGCACTTGATATAAAACACTGTCTGTAGTTACAGACAGTGTTTTATATTTTTGTTTTCAGCATTTTGTATTACTTAGCTTTTTTAACCTTTACCCACTCAACCTTGTTGGGGTTTGCTAAAGCAAATCTTTTAGTCGTGATTGCTCCAGTCTTTGCATGGTGAGGTTGTTCTTTTTTCCAATCATGTTTTTTCTTGTCCATTATTGTTCACCTTCTCTCTAAAATTAATTTTTGATTTATTGCAGTTTAGATACTGCATTCATTAAGTGACAGCAGGTTGTCATTCCAATCGCCATCAGCATATGTCCGAAGATAAGGGTGTCCGTAGGCGGGACGTACCACACCCACATACGCAACTTTGCTGGGGATCCTTGGGTCAACTACGTAGAATGAGTTGACCTTGCGGGCTATATGATCAATTGCCTCATCACGGGTTAGCTTCCAACGGTTCACACCAATCCCTCCGCCGATATGGGTTATGTGTTCGTGTGGGCTGTTGCGGTGAGGCTTATTGATACAAGTAACTTGATAATTTGCCATGAGCAGCTAGTTAATGATAAATTTTCCATTTTTGTGTCGAATCCGACCTTTAAATTTAATTCGTAGCCTAACTGAAACGAATATAGCAGGTTCACTCTTAGTCGTCAAATTTTCGTCAATTCTCGAAAAAAGCTTGACAAACTAACGATTCTAAACTATATTGACTATATGCATCCTATCCAAGATAAACTAATAAAGTTAGCTGGGAATTACAATCTTGGCAGAATGAGCTATCGGGAGATAGGTCATCTTATTGGTGAGAGTCATCCGCAAAAAATAAAACACCATCTTGGACAATTAGAGGTCAAAGGGCTTATCAAGTCCAATATTGAAGGGACGACTATCCGCAAAACATCAATAGACAGAAGTATTGTTTCTATTCCTATTCTTGGTTCTGCTGATTGTGGACCGGCCACTGTATTTGCTGATGAAAACATTGAGGGTTACTTAAGAATTTCGTCTAAGCTTGTATCAATAAAGGGAAAGTTATTTGCCTTAAAAGCAGTTGGAAAGTCTATGAACAAAGCTGATATAAAAGGCAAGTCAATAAACGACGGTGATTATGCAATAATTGATTCTAAAGATAATCAGCCAAAAAATAATGACTACGTTGTCTCAGTAATTGATGGGGTATGTAATATTAAAAAATTTATTAAAGACGAAGTACATCACCAAATTGCTTTAATATCAGAATCAACTCAAGACTTTTCTCCTATTTATATACATCCCAATGAAACTAATTATTTTATTTGTGGAAAAGTTGTAGACGTAATCAAAAAGCCAGCTATTACTTATAGTTAATATTTGTTACTAGATAGACCGTCCGTTTTTGCAGACGGTCTGTTTTTTAATTTTTAATTGAATGAAATATTAGTTTACGGCTTCTGTCTTCCCCCTCTTTGAGTCTCAAAAAAAATCTGGCTCAAAAAATCTTTGGATTAAACCTGTTTTTAAAAAATAGACAAATCAGTTTTACCCCACAAACACAATGGGCAGCACTGTGTGCTGCCCTTGAATCTGTATCTAAAAATGATATGTGTTTGGTTATGGTGCCTCTCTACGCTTCGGTTAAAACCTATTTTATCAAAAACTCCTAGATTTTACGAGCGCTTGACATTACGCCTAGTTCACCTAATATGTTGTCAGAGATGAACAGCACGGGTGAAGAATCAGTAGTAGAATAGCTAGTGGAATCTGGGTTCTACTAGTAAAACTCTTAAACCCCTTACTTCTATTGCACTTTACCTCTTCACCTAACACTGTCTACTATCTCACCAGAGAATCAACTGAACGACTAAGTAAAGAGGTAAAGAACTAAACTAGACTAATCACAAATTAAAGTATATATTCAAATACTAAAGTAATTACTTATCTAACAATTAAACCAAAGAAACATCAACTAAACAACAATCAATTTAACAACAACTACCTAACCAAAACAAAACCCTAACAAACAAAACTACATATCAACAAACCAAAAGCATACCAAACCAATACCAATACAGAAATTAGGGTGGTGTGGAAGTTTTCCCCCGCCGCAACGCGGCGGGATGAATAGAGTTATTAAGGCGTAGGCTAGACTTATCTTTAAAGTTTGACTTTCGGCTCATATGACTGACAACATTGGTTTCTCTCTTTGGCTAGAAATGGTCAAAAAAATTCCAGGATGGGAGTGGGCGACCGGAGTACTGATTGTTTGTTGCGCGATTATTTTATTCTGTTTATTTGAACTGTTCGTTCTTGACCGCTTAGGTATTTTTCACGCCTTTGAAAAAGGCAAAATCAAAAAGAAAGATTTAGAACAAGGACTTGCTGACACGCTCTATGTAGAAATTACCATCCCGAAAGAGTCGCTGACCACCGCCTTCCAAATTCAACAAAAAATATTAAAAGCCTTCCATTCAGTTTACACTGACCCCATCGAAGGACCCCATAAATTTTCCAGAATCTTTTACCTCCTGCAAAAACCGTACCGATTATGGAAAGTTTATAGAGCTAAACAAATATTTTTTACCATGCAGATTTGGGCGCAGTACCCATATATTGCATTCCGTCTCAATATTCCCAAAGCCTTTTTCTCACGAATAGAAAAGGCTATTTTTAATGCCTACCCTCGGGCAGAAATTACTCTGCTCGATAAACCAGGAATTATTGAAGAAATTAAAAAGGTCGGAAAAAGTTACTTAAGCTACGGGCAAGCAATCATCCAAGGAGAATTTTACCACCGAGTCAAAACCTTCAAAGACGTGTCGAGTGATCCGGTGGACTCCGTCATCTCGGCCATGGAGGGTTTAGAAAAAGGACGTTATATGGTATATAACGTCTTTATTTTACCCGCGTCTCACTACTTCAATCAGATTATTCACTATTTGATTGAAGACCAAGAAAGAAAGCAGCTTCCAGAAGAACAAAAACTGCCTGACTCTAAAAAAGAATTTGTCTCAAGCCTGACTAATTCTCTGCGAATTGCCATGGAAGAAAAAATGAAGGCGTCATTATTTCAAACCATTATCTCCTATTGGACAATTTCTAATACGCCAGAAGATGCAGAAGCTAAGCTTGAAAATATTCAAGCCGTGTTAACTGAGGTTAACCAAAAGAATATGAATACGCTCAAGCACACCAAATTTCAAACTAAACAAGTTGAAGCACTTGCAGCGTCCGGCGAGCTGCAAACAATTATTAATACCAAACCAATACTTAAGATTAAGAAGTTTCCGTTCTGGCCGTTTTCAACATACAAAAACCATGGCCAGATTATTTCTGATACTGAGCTCTATTCCTTCTGGCATTTACCAAATACCAACAACGAGACTATTTCTTCAATAAAAATGGCGAAGTACAAAAAAATGCCAGCAACCCAGCAAATGCGTTCATACCCTGAAAACTTTTTTATTGATTTAGGCGGCTCTAATTTCCGCATGCAAGAAGATGCAAAAATTGGCATCCCGACTTGGGATGACATGAAAAAACACATTTACATTTTGGGCGGCACAGGTGCCGGTAAGTCTGAAACCCTAAAAAGCATACTGAGTAATTTACTCCAAAAGCAGGGTGAGGAAAAAACAGCCTGCCTGATTGTTGACCCCAAGAATGATTTTGCAACTGACCTGCTCACCATGATACCCGAAGAAAGAAAAGACGATGTCATTTACTTTAACCCTCAAAAGCAAAAAGAAAAAGCGTTGAGCTTTCCCTTCTTTGCTCAGTTTTCTGGCGACAAAAATAATAATGACCGAATAGAATTTTTAATTTCTATTATGAAACGATTTGTGCAGATTGATTCAGCCCACTCTTGGGGGCCGGAATTAGAAAATATCTTACGGCAATTGTTTGCAACAGCCTACATATTGCCTGAGCAGTCCTTGTCTGGGCTCGATATGCTTTTGCATGAACCTAACCAAATTAAAAATATTTTAAAGTTCCTACCTGCCAGATTGCAAAAGTTTTGGACAGATTCCATTTTAAAACGCACTAATAACGACTTAGCTAAATATTTGGCAACTACGAATAACAAAATTGGGAAATTCTTAGATTACCCAGAATTTATGAATATTGCCGATCGCTTGGAAACCAAGATTACTTTTGAAGAAATGATTAAAACCGGCAAGATTTTTATTGCTAATTTTGGTTCTTCGAGCGAACAGATGAAAAAATATTATTCAGTCTATCTCACTGCCCACATTGCAGAGGCTATCTTTGGCCAAGCCAGACTTAATGCTGAAGACCGCAAACGCACCGTCTTTGTGGTAGATGAATTCCAAAGAGTAGCTAGCGATATTTTTGAAACGCTTTTCTCGGAAGTCAGAGCGTTTAATACCGCCTTAGTTATCTCTAACCAGTTTATGGGGCAACTAGACGAACGAATCCAAAAGTCCATTGAGTCAAACATTGCCACCAAAATTTTTATGCGTACGCAATCGGTTAATGACGCTGAAATAGCTGAGAAAATTTTAGGCGGCAAAATTGCGACTGAAGATATTATCAACCTGCCAACTGGCACTGCCTACATTAAAACGCTGGTGCAAGGCGTTCCGCAAGATGTCATGTCTATGCAAATAAAAAGGACTCTTCACCCAACCGACATTGTTAAAGACACCGAGGAATATTTTATCAAACAAACAATGGAAAAATACGGCACACCGCTTGAAGTGATAAGGCAAAAACGAGATACCACTAACAATATTTATTATTCAGCTAATCGAGAGCAGATTTTCTTTGAACACATGAGCAGACACAGCACCTTTGAATCAACTGAAAAAACAGAAGAAGTTATAGAAGCAGGAGTACCCGAACTCATTGTCCAAGAAAGTAATGTTAAAACCATTTTTGATTTTTAGTAAACAACCGCTATGTACTTAAACACGCTTGATGTTACGTTAACGCCCAGAACAGACGAAGACTTATACAACGTCCAAATTAATGCAGCGACACTAGAAATACTGTCTATGATTTTAGAATTTAAAGTTGCTGCCAGTTGGCATATCTCTCGGTTTCTCACTGGCAAAGACCAGAGCAAATATGTCTACACCAAGCTCCGCCGAATGTGGAAAGCCAAGTTATTAGAAAGTTTTAAAGTTTACTCAGGTTCGCTTTCCGGAGTACCGCTCTTCTACATGCTTTCGAAGCACGGCTTGCGTGTGTTAGAACAGCATAACGCATACAGGGCAGAACAATTAAGAAGCTATCCGCAGGCAAAAACGCTTCTCTCATGGGGACTGTTTAAACATGAAGCCCAAGTTGTAGAACTTGCCAGCATAGAAGTAAAAAATAAATCTGTTAATTTCAACATTGCATTTAAAGGTGAGATTAGTTCGCAGTCACTTGATTCAATGAATGATAAAAAAATTGAAGCACTCACGCCAGACTATACGGCACTCTATACCGTTGCTCAAACTGAACACTGCATTTATACCGAGTTTGAACGCACAGCAAAATCAAAAGAAGCTATGCTGCGAAAAATCGAACGGTATATCAATTACTTAGACGCAGAAGAGCGGAAGCAAAAAACCTTGCGACTGATATTTCAAACTCAAGGCATGGAGCAATCATTTTGGACAAACGTGTTAAGTAATAGCCCAGTTGCCTTGCAAAAATTAAGAATCCTCACAACGAACTTACATTTAATTCAAGATCATACACAGTTCTTAGAACCAATCTATCTCTCTGATAGAACCATAAAACTAAAGAGTAACGGGCAACAAAAGGTCGACACTTCACAGCGTATAAAACTATTTTCCTTTTTATGACAACTATTTATAGAGAACTATTAGAACAAATTGTCACTGAAATGCATACGGCTTCGAGCAATAGCACAGAAGCTGAAATTGTTACGGAGTATGAACTATGGGTCGCGTTCTTAAAACAAATTCACCCTGAAAGCAAATTGTTTACCGAACTAATAGAGCAAGAAATAAGAGAACCGAGTAATAACCTCAAAGTAGTTTCTGACGTTCGAGAAATAATGATGATCGCGGAAACCGAGAATTATCCGACTTGGTTTATTCAGCCCAAATATACAGACACTATACTACTTGAATACGAAAAAGGTGAATTGAAAAGTGAGCTTTCTAAAGAAGGTATACCAAAAGTAATTTCCGAGTTTACTGGAAAAGTTAGTGGAGTATTTAAACACAGCCCAGAACACTTAAAATTTATTGCTCACGATATAGATACAGATGTTGGGTTTTTAGAAAAAATGGCACTGCTTGAAAGCTACGAGTTACAGGTAAGTGAGTACATCACCTTTCCTACAAACCGAATACCAACTATATCCAGTTCTAAATTAGAAATGTTATTTAAAAATTATATCTCCAAAGCAAGCGCACAAGGCTTCCAGGTCGATGGACTAGTAATTATTAGTGATACTCTTCTGCCCACAGGCAGCAATAAAATATATTATCAATTTAATTAACAAGTAACTTACAACTATGAAAAAAATTATTACCACAAGTATGAGTGCGATTATAACTTTCTTTTTAGGGGCTTCGATTGCGTTTGCCCAAGAACTGCCTAAACCTGATCTTTCTGTCTGGAACTCAGACAAAATGAAGCCGATTAGAGACTTTGCCAATATTAGCATTGGTATTATCCTCGGCGTTGCCGTACTCTACGCAGTTATTATGGTGGCTTGGTACGGCATTAAGCTGCAGTCGTCTGGTTCTGACCCTATTAAATCTCAAGAAGCAAAAAATGGGCTCAAGTCTACAGTGGTCGGGGTTGGCATAACCTTTGCGGCTATCTTTATTATTGGACTGATTCTGTATGTCTTAGGCTTAATTGGCATTAAGGGCAACTAAAAGTTATGAACGAAGAAAATAATCAACAACCAAGCGCGCGAAAGAAAAATCTATTAATGAGATTTGATAGTGTGGTAAAAACTTTCATCCCAAACTTTAACGCCAGAGCCATTCTGTACCTCAGTGTTATTTTTGCAGTAGCAATTTATTTGCAAGTGTGGCGGATTTCTTCTCCCCACCAAGAGAAGAAAACGCCGACCAGTACAAAACAAGAAACCGTTATTGCAGATAAAAAGTATTGGGACAGCAAAGAGTATAAAGAAAAAATACAAAATCAAACGGTTGAGTCGTTTACTACAGAGCTTCAAAACTGGCTGAATGGCAAAGACCAAGAATTTTCCAGGCGAAAATTTGAGGACATGCTCTTTATTAACAATGGCCTCACGCCGCTGACTGGCGGCGATTTAACCAGTGTCGTACCAGACAGTTTTAACTATTTAGAAAACCATGCGAAAGCTCGCTTTCAGTACGCCAGAGACAAGGGCTTTTTAAGTGACACACCAACGCTCATAAAGCATGGCACGTTAGTTTGCGACATTGATGAAAAGACTGAGAAAGATACAGGTATTGAATTGTATGAATGGCGCTATGCTTCTATGCCTAAGCTCGCAGAATTCATGAAAACAAAACCAGATTGGAAAATGAAAATAGATGACCGCATTTTAGATATCAGCGACCCACGAATAGAAGATAAAGATCTATTAAAATTGCGCAATGCACAAACCCAGCCTGCAGGACTGTTTTCTTTTCTAGTCCTTAAAGCGCCAGAAGGAAACAGAATATTTTTGGCAGATAGCACAATCCTCGAAAAAAACGGAGTAGATGACAGTTTAACTTTAAACAGAATTGGCAGCCACTGGGACAAGCTGCCGAAGTTGTATTTTAAGTACGGGTTTGAAGGTTGTAAGCAAATTAATAGTGCGCCTCATATCAATTATGGAGAATCTGATTAATGCAACGTTAGCCAACTACGTACCCACCATTGTACTTATTAGTTTCATTATTGGCATTTTTGTTATTGCCATTGCTGGAGTGATTAGAAACTCAGGCAAACACGATGATATTGCCCGCTCCAACTTAATTATCCAAACTGTGGTAGTTGGATTTATTATGCTGTTTTTATCGGGTGCATTCGTATTCGCCTTTCACCGAACATACGTAAGCCACTTTTATTCTGGTGTGCAAGATAGCGTTACGCAAAAATTACCCAAGACTGATGACATAAACAATACCACTCTCCTTGGCAGCGAAATTAAAGAAACCCAAACCAATATTACTGATGCCAAGTGTATTTTGGTCGTGGTAGATACTATTGACTGCGTGAAAAAGACTATCAATGACGTGATCGGAGTCATTATTGCAAAACTGGTGAGAGGCTTAGGCGAAGTGGTGGCTAAAGTAGTTGAAAAATTTAACTTTAATTTTCTCTTTAACCTGCCTGCAGAATTATTTGACGCAAATACTAGTTTGCCTCAAGACAAGCTGGATCGAATAGCCAACTTTAATAATCTCATCAGACTGAGTGAAATTATAGGTTTGGCCTGGGTGTATTTGTTGGTAGTCACTCACTACTTTGAATCTATTTTATTTTCGCTTGATAGCGACTATTCTAATGATTTTATAGGTGACGCAGGCAAAATGCTTTTAGGTTTTGCTGGAGTATTCTTAGCTCGCTACCTCGCCGAAGCAATAATCAAAACTGCGCAAGCTTTTGCAAGCTTCTTGTTTAGTTCGCAGCTTGCAAGCGGTTTAACCATTGCGCTTAAAGCCTTAATTACCGATTCACTCTGGGGTTCCTTTGGCAGTTTTAGTTTAGGCATGGTGGGCTTAGTTATTTTTGTGCTGATTTACATTATCCTGTTTGGATTTCTGGTATTTAAAAACGCTAAGCGGTACTTTGTCTTACTCATTATGATTCTGCTTGCGCCAATTTTTACGCCCATGATCTTTTTTGAAATGACAAGAACCATGGGTCTAATCTTTTGGAATAAGTTTATTGTTACGAGCTTCAGCTTAATGTTTGACTTGCTGATTTTGCTGATGATCTTTGTATTTTTAAGTTCAGGCGGCTTTTCTCTAAGTAATCTCCTACTCATGCTTATTGGCATGGCAGTGGTGGCAGACAGCAATAACTTAATTCAGCAAATCGCTAATGCCTCAGAAGTGGCAGGCTTTCGGTCAGTGGTGAGAAGCGGGATTAAGTCGGGTTCCGGGCTCTACTATAAATTTCGAAGATTAAAACAATGACCGAAGATAAACAAACTAAAATTGATATTCCGGAATCGGTGGAAGGCTACACTGTCACTTTGTTTTGGGGTTTAACCGTAAAACAAATTATTTTAGTGTTTATCGCCACATTGTTTATCGGCTTTGGCATCTTTAGTATAGTCGGTAAAAATTATCTTACTGCGCTTGCTATGTGCGTTATGGCAGGTCTATCTCTTTTAGGCATAGCAGAAATCCGCGGCAGGAATTTTTACCGCTATGCCTTCTTTATTTTTTCCTACTACAAAAATAAACCGAGAGTGCTTATCTATAACCATTACTCGACAAGAGGGACTGCTACTGTGCAGGCAAAACAATTAGTCTACCAAAAAGAAAATAATACCAAAGTGTTCATTGTAATTTTTGCCACGCTTGCTTTGAGCCTCGTGCTCTTAGCCTTAATTATTTTCTACTTATACCATGTCATTTCTCAATAACCTGTTCTTCAAAAACAAACCTAAATACCAAACCTTAGCCAACTTTTGGCAGTTTCGCGACATTAAAGACGGCGTAATTATTATGCGTAATGGCTCGTACCGCATGTGCTTAGAAGTTTTCCCCGCCAACTTTGGCCTCATGGATGAAGACGAAAAAAAGCGTGCCGTCATAGGCTTTGAACAAGTGCTGAGAGAAATTGATATTAAGTACCCACTTCGGGTATTGATTCAAACCAGAAAAACGAATGCCGATGCCTACATAGAACAGCTAGAACACACCTACAGTATTCGCAACATCGGCACTTACGATCTGTTTCAAAAGTATGCCGACTTTATTCACGAAGTAAATAAAGATTACGAAATTATTACGAAAAAGTTTTATTTGATCTTAGAATTCAGCGAACTTAAATATACACTGTCCAAAGACATTATTAGCAGGGAAGAAAAAGATACCCAGAGAAAAGCCAAAATCACCGAAGAAGATATTTTTCAAGAAGCCAGGCAAGGCATGATTGGCATACTGACTACTTTTAAATCGCAGCTGCAAGCAATTAACTTACAAAGTAAAACTCTAGAAACCAAAGAGATTGTCAAAGTCATGATGGCGTATTTAGACGAAGACAAATTTTTAAACAATAGAGATTTTTACGAAAATATTGACGAGCACAGACAACGGGCTATTAAAGAAGGTTTGCCGTTTTCAGTAATTAATAAAATTAGTCCGAATTTTATTGAAGAAGAGAATATTGATTTATTAAGTATTAACAGCAAGAATTATTTACGCTCAGAATTTATTAGCGAACTTGGCTCCTACGCTTACATAGATTGGTTTAAGGAACTGATTATGTTTCCCTATGCCAATGACTTAATGTTTACCTTTACCAGCAAAGACCCAAAAGAAACGGTAACTAAAATTACAGAAAAAAGGCACCGAATAGAATCCAAGATTTTTGATGAACAGTCACAGCATAAGCCGAAAAATATTGCTGATGATTTAGTGTTAGAAAGCACAGAAAAAATTGAAAAGCAGTATTTACGGTCAGAAATTAAACCCATTGATTTAAAAATAGAAATAACGGTTCGGTCTCATGCCATCCAGGCGCTCAACATGGTGCATATGAATATTGAACGACTACTTAATAGAAAAATGATGCAATCGCGGATTTACCACTATGAACAATTAGAAGGTTTAAAAGGCACTTTTATTGCAGGCTACAACGACAGCAACACGAGGAACCACCGAGACATAAATACTGATGTTGCCTCTTTTACCTTTCCCTTTATTACGCCGCAAATTTCCTCTAACACCGGCATTCTTTACGGCGTTGATGAAATCAACAGGTCACTGGTGACTATAGATAGAAAAGAGTTAGAAAGCTATAACCGCTCAATTATTGCTTCCACTGGCGCTGGTAAATCCTACTTTATAAAACTCGATTTAATTCGCTCGCGCATGATTGGGTATCAGTCTTTTGTTTTAGACGTCGAAAACGAATTTGAAATGGTGACTAGTTACTTAAAAGGTAAATACATTGAACTAAGCGACAGGTCTACCTATTACATAAACCCATTTCATATTTCAGGCCAGGAGTATAAAGCGCAAAAAATAGAGTTCGTGAGAGAGTTATTTAAAACACTCTACGCCAATGAAAAAATTAG
>Ga0209515_10007236_pt1 | contig 13432 bp, 10 predicted proteins | sample Subgroupgradi54m_FD_187454 | JGI IMG/M metagenome (GOLD analysis project Ga0209515, IMG submission 187454) | Subsurface groundwater microbial communities from S. Glens Falls, New York, USA - GMW60B uncontaminated upgradient, 5.4 m (SPAdes)... ...
ACGTCATCGGCGTCCAATATCTCTGTACCCGCATATGGTATGTTTGGCATACTCTCCTCGCAGTTTATTTTATTCGGCACAGAAAGGACATGACAAGGAGCTACAATAAAATCACTATAATCATATTTTTATTTTTGGACAAGTCCGTTACTTTGTGATTACATGAAGGATATGGATTCAAAAGAAATCAGACAGAGATTCCTGGAGTTTTTTGAAGCGCGAGGGCATACCGTCGTGCCATCTTCTTCGCTTATTCCCGATGATCCGTCGGTGCTTTTGACAACTGCGGGGATGCAGCAATTTAAACCCTATTACACGGGCGAGGCCGACCCCATGACGACAATTCATCCGACTCTCGGCCGTCCGCTCGGAGCGCGCAATGCCGTATCAATCCAGAAATCATTCCGCAGATCGGATATTGATGAAGTGGGGGATGAGCGGCATCTCACGTTTTTTGAAATGATGGGCAATTTTTCATTTGGCGGATATTTCAAAAAAGAGGCGATACAATATGCTTTTGAGTTTCTGACAAAAGAAATCGGGCTTGAAATCTCTTACGTTACGATTTTCCAGGGTAAAGAAAATATCGGCGTGCCCAAAGACGAGGAGTCGCGCGCCATCTGGCAGTCGCTCAAAGTAAAAGACATCCGCGAGGAGGGGATGGAGGATGTATTCTGGGGCCCGACCGGCTCATCCGGTCCCTGCGGTCCCACGACCGAGGTGTATTGCAAAAACGGGGATGGACAAGATATTGAAATCTGGAATATCGTATTCAACGAATTCTTTTTCCCGGGTTCCCGCGAGGAATTGCTTTCCGGCACATCCGGGAAAAAGCTTGAGCGCCTGAAAACCCCGGGCGTAGACACGGGCATGGGCTTGGAACGCCTTGCCATGGTCTCGCAGAAAACGAAAACAATTTTTGAGACGGATTTGTTTGGGCCAATATCAGAGCTCCTGCCGGAAAATCTGGATATAAAAAGAAAAAGAATTGTGGCAGACCATCTACGTGGGTCAATTTTCCTTTTGGCTGATGGTGTACGACCATCAAATAAAGAACGGGGCTCTATTTTACGACGATTAATGCGCAGGGTGCTTGCAACCGAGTATATTTATCGAACAATAATCATTCGCGGCTGGGAAGAAATCATCAATCTTCTCACTGACTATTATGGAGAAGTGTATCCAGAATTATTGAAGGAAAAAACTCTGATTCAAGATGAGTTTAAAAAAGAAAAAGATAGATTCTTGAAAGTTTTTTTGGAAGGAATTGGCAAACTATACAAAAAAAGACCGATTGCCGAACAAACAGATGAAAGACCATTAACAGAATGCATCCGGATATCGGGAAAGGAGGCTTTTGACTTGCATCAAAGCGATGGATTTACTATAGATTTATTGCAAGATGTAGCTGAAGAAATGGGATTTATCCTTGATCGTGTGGAATTTGACCAAGAATTCAAAAAACATCAGGAGATTTCCCGGGTGGGGTCGGAGGCGAAATTCGGGGGGCACGGCCTGTATATGAAGACCGGGGAGGTAACGATTCGGGATGAGAGTGAGGTGGAACGCGTAACGCGACTGCATACGGCTACGCACCTCCTGCATGCGGCACTGCGCGCGGTGCTGGGGCCGGAAGTGCGCCAGGACGGATCGGATATCACCGTGGAGCGCACGCGGTTTGATTTTAAATTCGGGCGCAAACTGACACCCGAGGAAATAAAAAAAGTGGAGGAATGGGTAAATGATGCAATACGGCGCGATCTGAAGGTGGAGTGGGAAGAGACGTCATACGAAGACGCCATGCAAAAAGGCGCACTCGGATTTTTCCGCGAGAAATATCCGCCGCGGGTAAAGGTGTACAGCATATTTGACGCGGGCACGGGCGAGGTACTCTCGCGCGAGTTTTGTGGCGGGCCGCATGTAACGCACACCAGTGAAATAGGAGGATTTAAAATTACCAAAGAAGAATCTTCTTCGGCCGGAGTCCGGCGCATCCGCGGCGTATTGACAGAATAAGCGCAAAGAGTATTGTTCGGTGCAACAGCTCAATGCGGGCTGTGGGAACGATTCTGTATCAATCAGGAGATCTTTCAAGGAAAGGACGCAGTATGTCGCGTATGCAAAGACGATTGTCGTGGTCATGCGGTTTTATTGTCGTATTGGTGGGGGTGATTTCTTTTATGTCTCTGCATAAAGGAAGCTCTGTGCACGGAGAAATCGCCAATGAAGAGGAGCTCGATCCTGAAACGAGAATCAGGATCATCAATGCGACAAAGTCCTTGTTGGGCAGCAGTGAATCAAAACAACACGATGGGTCGGATATTTGTTCCGACTTGCAATGGATTGAAGATGTGCATGATGCAGTGAGATGGTTTCTTCCGGGAATCAATGGCGCGGCGATTCAATGGGCCGAGGCGGAGATTGATCCCGCGGCGGCGAAAGCACAGTTTTCCACCGTTAGTTTGAAAGCGGCCAGCACTCTTATGAGTATGCTGACTCAACGGGAGGCGCTGTACGATACGCACCAGCAAGCGCGTTCGTGTCAATACATGGATACATCCGATAAAACGGAGGTGTTGAGCCGTCTCATCAGAGTGCTTTTTTTTACAGAGTTACTGGAACTTCACTGGAGTGAAACCCAGTAATCCTCATATCCCAAGGGTCAGGCTCATGCTTGACCCTATTTTTTAAGATGGGTTACGGCCTTTTACACCATAAGGCGTTTCTTGTATAGTATATGCAATGGCATATGACATTCTTATCAAAGGCGGGTCTGTGATAGACGGCCTCGGGTCTCCGATGGGCGTCGCGGATGTCGGGATCAAGGACGGAAAGATTGCGGACATTGGGGCGCTTCCAAGCGCATCAGCCAAAACGGAAATTTCGGCCTCCGGAAAATATGTCACCCCCGGATTTATTGATATCACCAATCATGCCGACACGCATCTGACTATCTTTTCGTACCCGGCGCAGGAAAGCATGCTGATGCAGGGAGTTACCACGATCCTGGGCGGTAACTGCGGCTCCTCACTCGCCCCGCTTTTTTCTCCGGACTCCATCTCTTCCATCAGCAAATGGGCGGATCTGGCAGAGATAAACATTAACTGGACGACTCTAAGAGAATTTTTGGATACGGTCGAACGCCTGCGCCTCGGCGTAAATTTCGGGACGTTTGCCGGCTACGGCACGCTCCGGCGCGGCATCTTGGGCGATGAGCCGCGTAGCCTCACCTTTGAAGAACGGGAACGGATGAAAACATTTTTGCAAACAGCGATTCATGACGGAGCATTCGGACTCTCGCTCGGTCTTACCTATGGCCACGAACGAATCGCCTCCACGGAGGAAATCATTGATATGGCCCGCGTAGCCGCCTCAGCCGAAGGCATCGTGAAGGTACATCTGCGAAGCGAGGGTGCGGAGCTTTTGGCTGCAGTGAACGAAACCATACGAATCGGTCGGGAAACCGGCGCCTCGCTTGTGATAAGCCACTTTAAAGTCATCGGAAAAAGATCATGGCATATGGCGCAAAAAGCCATAGACCTGATTGAATACGGACGCTCCACCGGCGTGCAGATATCTTTTGATGTTTCTCCGTATCACACGACTGGCTCTCCTTTGTATCTTCTGCTGCCCAATTGGGTTCGGGTTGGCGGATTCAAAAATATGTTTCGTAGAATTGATAATTCCGATGACCGCAGAAAAATCATGGAAGATTTGCGCACCCGGACTCTTCACTACGATACCATCACCGTGCTCTCCGCGAATCAGAAATCCATTGTCGGACGCACGATTGCCGATATTGCCGCGAATGCGAATCTGTCCAGCGAAGAAGCCATGCTGGAAATCATCCGCTCCAACGAAGGACGGGTCGCCATTGTGGGACGAACCATATCCGCAAAAAATACCGATACCGCCATACAAAATGCCGCGGCTATCGTCTCATCCGACGGCACCGGCATGTCACAGGAAGCAATCAAATCAGGTAATCTCACGCACCCCCGCTCGTTTGGCGCATTTCCGCATTTCTGGCATCGGTTTGTGACCGATCGCCAATTACTTGCGCCGGAAGAAGCTATTGCAAAAATCACCGCGCGTCCCGCAGCGGCTGTGGGCATACAGAACAGGGGATCCATTGTGCGGGGCAATTTTGCGGATATCGCGGTCTTTGATCCGCGGCTTTTCCATGACCGCGCGACCTACCAGAATCCGTACCGGTATCCTGCAGGCATGGAGTGGGTCATTGTCAACGGCCACATCGGCGTATCCCAAGGCCAGTACACCGGTTTGCGCGCCGGCGCTATCCTAAGAAAAACAAAATAAAAAAGAGGATAGTACTATCCTCTTTTTTATTTTTGAGTTTTGCGCCATACTATAAGATATGGAGCAGAATAGAATTATATCTGAAGAGAGTTTCTTAAGTTTTGCGGGCAAGCGGGTACTGGTGATGGGCCTGGGCCTGCACGGCGGGGGAGTAAGTGACAAATATTGAAATTGAAATATGCGGCAATCCCTGTGGCTTGCCGCAGAGTTGTTGACTGGTATAAAAAACTGAAATATGAATACTCCTTTTAAGACATTTTACTTTGACGGCTACTCTTTCAATCCAGAGACCAAGACTCTTTTATTGCGCTATTTTTTGGATGATTCGGTCGAGTTTACCGAAACCTTCATATTTGATTTTGCCTTCTCGCCTTCGTACAACGCAACAATTTTAGATAACGCTTTTCAGGGATTATTTATTGCGGCCGGCATTTCTTATTTCAAGACACACATCCCTCGGGAAATTCGTTTTCGCACTAACCAAATTTCCGCAGCACAAAAAAAGTTTTTTGAGAAACTGTACCTTTTTGGATTGGGAGAATTTTTTTATAGAAACGACATAGACCCAAACGGCAAGATAAATTTTATGCCTTCTGGGGATATGATGACTCCCTTCCTTCTTCCCGCGCTCGATCTTAAAGGATCGCTTGTTTCCCTAAGCGGAGGAAAGGATTCTCTTGTGGCAGGAGAAATCCTTAAAAGCCAAGGAGTGGATTTTGAAACATGGACATTGGGCGAATATCCTTTCATAGTCGGCATAGCGTCCAAGATGGGCAAGACGCATTCCGCAGTGAAAAGAATATTGAGTCCAAATCTTGCACAACTTAACGGAGCTGGAGCTCTCAACGGACATATCCCGATTTCAAGCATTATAGCGTTCGTTGGCGTATGTGCGGCAATTTTGAAAGGGAAAAAGAATGTCATTGTAGCTGAAGGAACATCCAGCCGTGAACAAAATACCGTGTTCAAGGGCATTCCAATAAATCATCAGTATTCCAAGACGCTCGCGTTTGAAAAGGATTTTCAGAAATATGTCCATTCCTTCATAAGCCCCTCAATTGATTATTTTTCTTTTGTGCGACCCCTTTCGGAGCTTAGAATTGCAGAAATGCTCTGTACGCGTTTTTTTGAGGATTATAAAGATAATTTTTCTTCATGCAATGATAACTTCAGGATAACGAATAAAAGCGAGAAAATGTCCTGGTGTGGAAAATGCCCGAAGTGCGCTTCCACATTCGCTCTTTTTTCTCCTTTCCTGCCGAGAGAGCAATTGATTCATCTTTTCGGCGGCAAGAATCTTTTCGCCGATCCCAAACTAGTTACGACCTACCGGGAGCTTTTGGGCATTTCCGGAGTCAAGCCTTTTGGATGCGTGGGGGAGATAATGGAAATTCGCACGGCTATTTTATTGGCCAGAGAGACCAAAAATTATCCCGAACTGAACGACATGACTTTTGAGAAACCAGATTTTGACTGGCGGGAGTTTGGCGAACATTCAATGCCGGAACATTTTGCGGGGATTCTTAAATTGTTTCTGAATAAATGAAATTTGACCAGTTACAAAAAGCAAAACGCGGACTCATCTATGGCTACGGCAAAGAAGGAGCGGTAGCGCACAAATTCATTGCTAAAAAATTTCCTGCTCTGCGCATTGACATATATGATGAGAACATACAAAAATTTAACCGCAAGCCGAACTTTTTATTGTTTGATGTCTTCGTTGTATCACCGGGCGTTTCTCTCAATAAATTACGGGGAATCAGTAAAAAAAAGATCACCAGTGTTACCGATCTCTTCTTTGATAATATTTCAGACGCGTTACGTCGCAAAGTTATCGGGGTGACCGGGACAAAAGGCAAATCCACCACGGCAAAATTCACCGTAGAAATGTTGACGTATGCCGGATATCATAGCGCCATAGGAGGAAACTTTGGGGTACCTCTCCTTCGTCTCTTTGATGACTTTGAGAAAGGAGAATATGACTACATAGTAGTCGAGCTTTCAAGCTATCAGCTTGAAAATCTGCGTGTATCTCCTGGCATCGCTCTATTTTTGAATCTATCACCCGATCATCTTGACCGCCATCGGACACTTGGACAGTATGGACGAGCGAAGAAAAACATTTTCCGGCATCAAAAGCCGGGCGACGTGCTGATTATCCCGAAAAAATGGAGGGACATCGGGGAAGGGCACGGGGCGATTTTATCACCACCTGCGCCGGCCAATCTATTTCCAAGGGGAAGTATTTTTCGCGCATCGCACTTTTTGGATAATTTCGGGGTAATAATTGCTTTGGCCTCATACCTCCATATTCCCAAAATAGTTATTTATAAAACAGCAAAAGTGTTCAAAGGCTTGCCCCACCGATTGGAATTTATCGCGGAGAAACGCGGCGTTAGATTTTATGATGACGCTATCTCAACCAATCCGGTCTCTACGATGGCAGGCATTATTTTTTTAGAAAAAGACGTGGGGTCCATCATCCTTGGCGGTCAAGACCGCAAACAAAATTTTAAACCCCTTATCAAAAAATTGGATGACTTGGGCGTGTACATTATCGTTTTACATTCCGAAACGGCGCAAAAAATTTTAAAAACTGCGGCGGCGCTTGGATACCGTCTGATCAATGAATCTAAAACATTAAAAAAAGCCGTTTTGATGGCGGCATCGGTAACGCCACAAGGAAAAATATGCCTTCTTTCCACTGCCGCTCCAAGTTATGATAATTTCAAAAATTATGAGGAAAAAGGCAAGGTATTTCAAAAAGCCGTAAAAAGATTATGACTCTATGACGCGCTCCGTGGACACATCGCTTCTAACTCTTACCTGCGTGTTGCTCGTAGGCGGTCTTTTGGTTCTGCTTTCCGCATCCATGGTATTATCCTATAAAAATTTTGGATTTATCGGATCCTACGCTATCCGCCAGGTTCTCTTCGGCGGACTCATTGGCGGCATCGGACTTTATGTATGCAGCCGCGTACGTTACCGCATATGGAAAAAACTGGCGTTACCACTCGTCCTCGTCTCTTTCATACTGCTTGCCCTACTTTTTATCCCGCAGCTAAGCTATGCGTTCGGAGGAGCACGGCGATGGATCAAAATAGGTCCGGTGAATTTCCAGCCCTCGGAATTGCTCAAAATCTCCTTTATTATATACTTAGCGAGCTGGCTGGATACCCGCAGACGCGAAGTAGTCAGCATCTCCCACGGCATGATTCCGTTTGCCCTTATGATCGCGGTGGTGGGTGTATTTCTTCTCATGCAGCCCGATATCGGAACTCTGGGAGTGATTCTCTTCACCGCAGGCATGATGTATTTTCTCGGTGGAGGAAAAATATCACAAATGGTGACACTTTCGCTCTTTGGTATGGCGCTTCTTTATCTGGTGGTGCAGCTTGCTCCGTATCGTCTCTCGCGGATTTCGGTGTTTCTCAACCCGGGGAATGATCCGCGCGGTGCCGGCTATCAAATAACACAAGCATCCATTGCCATCGGCACAGGCGGTTTCTGGGGATTGGGATTTGGAAAGAGCCTGCAGAAATATCACTATCTGCCCGAACCCATGGGCGATTCCATATTCGCGATTTTCGTGGAAGAGACCGGATTCTTCGGGGCAAGTCTCCTGATGCTTCTCTTCTCTGCATTTTTCATCAAGGGTCTTGCAATCGCGCGCTCCGCCCCGGATGCATTCGGAAAACTTCTTGCTGCGGGAATTTCCATCGGCATCATGGCGCAGGCATTTATCAACATGGCTGCCATTTCCGGCCTCATGCCGCTGACCGGCATCCCGCTGCCATTTATATCCTACGGCGGCACGTCACTCGCCATCACCATGGCAAGCATCGGAATCCTACTGAATATATCGCGTTATACTTAATTCTTTTTTATGCGCATCTTATTTACTGGCGGCGGGTCGGGAGGACATTTTTTCCCCATACTTGCCGTAGTCCGCGAATTGAAAGAAGTCGCCGAGCGCGAACAAATTCTGGATCTGGAGCTCTTCTACATGGGACCGGATGATTACGGTCGGGATATGCTGCGCGAAGAAGGAGTCATGGTCATCCGGGTCATGTCCGGCAAGATGCGTCGATACGTGTCCATGCGCAACATCATGGACGTCTTCAAAACCGGTGCGGGAATCGTGACCGCGTTTTGGAATACGTTTCTCATTATGCCCGACGTGGTATTTTCCAAAGGCGGGTATGGAGCGCTCCCCGCAGTGATAGTATCAGCTATCTTCCGGATTCCGCTCATAATACATGAGTCAGACGCGGTCCCGGGAAAAGTCAATATGTTCTCCCGCTCAATCGCCACACGCATTGCCATCGCATTCCCCGGTGCCGCGGCCTTTTTCCCGAAAGAAAAGACAGCGCTTGTCGGCGTGCCCATTCGCGCGCGCATCTTGGGCGGCTTGCGGGAGACCGCACGGGAAAATTTTGATCTGTTCTCTGATGTGCCGGTCTTGGGCATTATCGGCGCATCGCAGGGTGCTACAGCCATCAACGACACGACACTGGGGATCCTCAAAGAATTGACTGATGCGTATGAAGTCATCCACCAGACCGGACAAAAAAACTATGAAGAAGTAAGAGGGGAGGCAAAGGTGACACTGGAGTTTACTCATAAGGAGCGGTACCATCCGTTCGGATTTTTTGACGAAACCCAGATGCGGGATTTTTATACGGCATCAGACCTCATCGTCTCTCGCGCAGGCGCCTCATCTATATTTGAAATTGCGGCGCACGGCAAACCAACTATTCTTATCCCGCTTGCGGGTGCGGCCCAGGACCATCAGCGCAAAAATGCCTATGAATACGCCGGGGAGGGGGGTGCGGTGATTGTGGAAGAAGGCAACTTGACTCCACACATTTTATATGCGGAGATTAAGAAGCTGATGGACGATCCGGCCAAACGCAAGAGAATGGGGGAGTCGGCGAAGAATTTTGCCCGCACGGACTCGGCCCAGATCATTGCCAAAGAGATATTGAAGTTAGGAGTTCATTGATTTTGCTCGCGTGGTTCCTTTCGTCCCCGCCAGTTTGAAAACCTTCGCAAAATCCCACCGAGATTTTGCTCATCGACTGTTCGGCCTCGCTCGTCCGCCCTGCAGGGCGGACACCGTGGCCGCTCGGCCTCACAGCGTTTTCAAACTGGCCGGGCTTGACCGCCCTCGCTTGATTCAATGTAATCGTGTGTGATGATAAAAAAGAAAAAGCACGCGAGCGGATACAAAATCCGACATGGGTGCAATGCGGACATCGCTGCCCTTACGGCAGGATGAGAATCTGATTACAACCAGAGCGATGATGCCAAAGAATCAAGAACTTCATAAAATAACTCCCTCGTAGATAAAAGTCGGAGTTGGTACTTAATCAATAATATAGCATTATTAATATGGATATGTCAATGCCTCGTGTTCGTATAGCCCCAAGTCCGACCGGGCATCTGCATGTGGGCACTGCCCGTGCGGCACTGTTTAATTATCTCTACACCAAGAAATACGGCGGGGTTTTTGTATTGCGCATTGAGGATACGGATCTGGAGCGCTCGGATAAAAAGTACGAAAAAGATATTTTTGAGGGCTTGCGGTGGCTCGGCATAGAACCGGATGAAGGACCCGAGCAGGGCGGGCCGTATGCTCCGTACCGCCAGACCGAGCGCACGCATACCTACAAAAAATATCTTGAAAAATTGCTTGCCCAAGGCAAGGCGTTTTACTGCTTTCATTCCCAACGTGAACTGGAAGAGGAAAAAGATGGTCTCCTGGAGGCGAAGCGGCCGTCCTTGCACATGTGCGAATACCGTACTATGGATCCGCAGGAGGCAGCCATGCTCACCGAGACGAAACCGGATTACATTATCCGCTTCAAGACCCCGGCAGGCCACGACATTATTTTTCACGACATCATCCGCGGAGACGTATCGTTTAGCTCTGATCTGCTTGGCGACTTCTCCATTGCTAAAAAGATTGATGTGCCACTGTATCATTTTGCCGTGGTCGTGGATGACGAAGAAATGAAGATATCGCATGTCATCCGAGGAGAAGACCATATTGCCAATACGCCCAAGCATATCCTCCTTGCCGAAGCTATGGAGTTGCCGGTTCCTGCCTATGCGCATTTGCCGCTGATTCTGGGACCGGACCGTTCCAAACTATCCAAGCGCCATGGCGCGACATCGGTTGCAGAATACCGCGAGGCAGGATATCTGCCCGAAGCCATGTTCAATTTCCTGGCGCTCTTGGGCTGGAACCCGGGAGGTGATCAGGAGATTTTTTCCAAAGAAGAACTTGCAAACCTGTTTTCTCTGGAGCATGTGCAAAAATCCGGCGCCATATTTGATACGACTAAGCTTGATTGGATGAACGGGGAGTATATCCGCGCCAAATCAGTCGGAGAATTGACCGGCTTGTGCATGCCTTTTTTCAGCGCTGATGCCTCCCAAAAAAATCATGCATATCTTAAAAAAATCGTGGCATTGGAACAGCCGCGGCTGAAAAAACTTTCCGAGATAGGGGAGCGGACCGAGTATTTTTTCAGACTGCCTGAATACGAAGGAGAATTATTGCGCTGGAAAACAATGACCAATCAAGAGATTGATACGGCATTGGAACACACGGGAAAACTGCTCGCCGGCATGGGGGAGGACGCATTGAAAAGTGATTTTGAAAAATCTTTTTTTGACGCGATAGGGGAGGGGAATAAAGGAGCTCTTCTGTGGCCTCTGCGCGTGGCGCTCACGGGCAAAAAGGCCTCCCCCGGGCCGTTTGAAATTATGGAAATCCTGGGCGCGGAGGAATCCTTGAAAAGAATCCGCCTTGCACAGGAAAAAATGCGCCATGTCTGATATTCTCCTAAAATCAAGATGGCTTTTGGGCGTAACGCTTACCGTTGTTTTCGCCCTTTCCTTTTCGGCGGTACAGGCGCAGAGCGTGGACGAACTCAAGAAGTCCATTGACAGTAAGAACCAGGAAATCCAGCAACTGGAAGCGGAGGCCAAAAAATACCGCGATGCCATAGCAAACAAGCAAGCAGAAGCAAAAACGCTTTCCGGAGAACTCACCAGAATTGATCAGGCGTTGACCAAGCTCAAAAGCGACATCGCAATCACCCAGCGCCAGATCCAGAAAAAACAGCTTGAGATCCAGGTGACCGCTCTGGATATCATACAAAAAGAAGCTTCTATCGCCATACTCCGTGACGGTCTTGCCGGAGTACTGGAGAGTACCCAGGAATCCGACCAGCAGTCCATACTTGCGATCCTGCTCCAGCATAACGTCCTATCCGATTTTTTCCAGCAAGTGGACCGCGCGGTATCGGTGCAGGATACCATACTTAAATCACTAACAACCCTTCGTACCCTGCGACACGAGCTGGAAGTGACCAAAGCAAATGCCGAGACGAAAAAGAGCGAGCTGGAGGATCTAAAATCCGCTTTGGGCGATCAGAAAAAAGTGCAGGAGAGTCAGCGAAACGATCGCAACACACTCCTGCAGGAGACCAAGAACCAGGAGAAGCAGTATGCTGCGCTCCTGCAGGAGCGGGAGGCAAGACGCGCGGCACTGGAGGACGAAGTGCGGCAAATTGAGGCAAAGATAAAGATAACCTTGGATACTTCTATTCTACCCAATCGCGGCACCGGAGTACTTGGCTGGCCTTTGCCCAACATTGTGCTTGCGCAGTGCCGCACCACGTTCAGACAGGATGCCGCGACCAACTGCATTACGCAATACTTCGGCTACACGTCCTTTGCCGCCATCGGCGCCTACAGCGGAAAAGGCCATAACGGAACGGATTTCCGCGCGGACATCGGCACTCCGGTGCTTGCGGCCGAAAACGGAGAAATAGCCGGGACAGGGGATACTGACACCGGCTGCCGCGGAGCATCATACGGCAAATGGATTCTTATCAAGCATCCGGATAATCTTTCTACGCTTTACGGCCATCTTTCCAGCATAGACGTTTTACCCGGGCAGAGTGTGACCCGAGGTGAACGTATCGCCTATTCCGGAAAAACAGGGTATGCGACTGGCCCGCATCTACACTTCACGGTGTTCGCCACCCAGGCCGTACGCATTGATTCCATAGTATCCCGCGTCTGCGGCCGCACCATGACCCTTCCCATCGGCGCCCTCAACGGCTATCTCAATCCCCTTGATTATCTCTAAAAATCACTATTTCAAAGGATGAAACTGCTTGTGGGTTTTTTCTGCGTACGTGTCGGATGCATGCACATAGCGCGTAGTGGTCTGAAGCGATTCATGGCCAAGCAATATCTGAATCGCCGCCGGGTTGGCTCCTTGTTCCGCGAGGTATGTCGCAAATCCGTGACGGAGCGAGTGCGGAGATGTCGGCACGTTTATTCCCAGACGTTCGCGATATTGCTTCATTTTCATTTGGACATAGTTTTGAGAAATGCGACTCGTTGTCTTATTCGCGTTACGACCACGGTAGGGGATAAAGAGAGCCGCATTTTCATCTGTCCGCATGGCGAGATACGCTTTGATATGTTCGTATGCGCGATCAGTTAGATAGACAAATCGCTCTTTTTTGCCCTTGCCGCGAATAAAAATTCTTCCGGTTTTGTCAATTTGATTACGATTGAGCGACACGAGTTCTGAGATCCTCATGCCGGTTGAAAAAAGCGTCTCCAGCATCGCGCGATTGCGCAGTTTCAACTCTTTTATTTTTTCAAATTTAGTAGGGGATTCAATGAGCGAGATCAAAGCGTCTAATTCTGCAACTCGGGCATGAGGATGCGGCATCTTAACGAGCTTTATCACATCAGGACTAATGGGTATCACATAATCCATATCTCCCAGATATCCCAGATATCGGCGGAGTGTTGAGAGCATTCTATTTACGGATCCGGCAGACAACTGTTTTGTTTCTTTTTTCAATTTCGGCGTCTTGCGATCCCGGGAAGCAAGAAATGCTTTGTACATTTCAATTGTTCTCTTTGAAATCTTGTCAAACGTTGTTTCCACATCATTCTTCAGAAAAAGATCAAATATAATTAGATCCTGCTCGTAGTTATAAATGGTTTCCAACGAGTAATTATTGGCTTTTAAGCTTAAGAGAAAATCGTCTTGTTGAGGAAGCATGGTTTTTAA
>Ga0209515_10007237_pt1 | contig 13432 bp, 9 predicted proteins | sample Subgroupgradi54m_FD_187454 | JGI IMG/M metagenome (GOLD analysis project Ga0209515, IMG submission 187454) | Subsurface groundwater microbial communities from S. Glens Falls, New York, USA - GMW60B uncontaminated upgradient, 5.4 m (SPAdes)... ...
GCGTCCTGCGCCAGGTAACGTCCGAACGCCACCTTGTCCGCAGTGTCCGGGGCCTGGATGGGCGCGGAGGGATACGCGAAAGGTTTGAAAGCCACGTGGGTCAGGAACTTGACCAGGAAGGAGGGTTCCGATTCGCGATCCGGAGAGGCATCCGCCTGGACCAGGGAATCGTCGGAGCGGAGGAAGGCGATGATCGAGTTGATGTCCTCGTCCTTGATGCGGGGAAGCTTGGGCATCCAGGGCGGCGTGTACTGTCCGTCACGGCGGATTCCAGTGCGCAACAGGAAGGCGATCTCGCCATCGGTCCATGATCCGATGCCCACGGTCTTGTCATGGGTGATGTTCTTGGAGTAGGCGGCGCCGAACTCGGCGGGAAGATCCGGCAGCCTGTGTCCCGTGAGCCTGCCGGATTTGAGGTCCAGATGGCATTGGCTGCAGAGCATATTGGAGATGAGCTTGCCGCGCGCGACGCGTTCGGGCGTCGACTCCACCTTCAAATCCGGGGGCTTCACCGGGTATTTCGGGACGCCCTCAATGGCGATATAGGCGACAAAGCCGCCCACAGCCACCAGCACCAAAAGCACCAGCCCGCCCAGGATTTTGAAAAGGGTTTTCATGCCGTCCGCTCCTTGCAATCGCGTGGAAAAGCGCCCGGGCCCGTTGCCCTGCGCCCCGCATTAATGGGGGAAAGTTTAACAATTTTCCGATGGAGGGAGAAAGATCAAATGCGGGAATAGCGGGAATCCCTGGGGACCCGGGCCGTTCCGTAACATGCAGGGCACGTCATGCCGGACCCGAGCCCGGCCGCCGTCTTCCCGCCAGGACCTCTTCCTCAGGCCTTCCGACCGCGCAGGATGGGCAACAGGTTCCGCAACTCCTTCACCGGTAACGTGCCGGTTACAAAGGGCAGCAACCAGAAGGCGAGCAGGGCCCCGATCCGGAGCCCCCAGGACCAGGTCGCTGGATGCGCCTGCACCGCGATCCCCACCCCCCAGCCGCAGGCCAGCCAGATGAGGATGGGGGCCATGGCGGTCCAGGAAAGGGTGATGGGGAACAATTGCTGGCTCTTACGCGTGGTCATGACCGCGATCACGAGGAAACACAGGATGGCGGAGAGGGTCGCGCCCCACAGGCCGAACAAGGGGATCAGGACCAGGTTTCCGGCCACGGTCACCAAGGCCCCGGCGCCGTTGGTCCACATCATGTAGCGGGTCTGCTTGGCGATGTAGAGCCCCAGGGTGAAATGCACCACCCAGGCCTGGAAGGCGTAGCCGAGCAGCACCCCGGGCACGATCCCCAGGCCCACCCAATAGGCCGGGGGGATGAGGGTGCGGCCACCCATGATTGGGAAGGCCACGAGCTTGTCCAGGAAAACCATCAGGGTAACCGACGCGTAACCTATGAAATGGCACAGATAGCGGAGGATGCGCCCGAAGAGATCGGCCGCGTCCGTATCCTTCTGACGTTGCTGGAAGAAGGGCTGCCAGGCCATGCGGTACATCTGCACCAGCAGCAATCCGAAGATGCCCAGCTTCCACATCGCGGCGAAGATGCCCGCCAACTGGAGCATGGTGTAGCCCCGGCCGGGATACAGGCGATCGATGTCCGCCTGGGTCAGCAGGCGCAGGAACAAGCGGCCCGCCATCTCGTTGACGGTGCCGTACAAACCCACCGGGACCAGGGGCAGGCCGAAGCGCAGCATCTGGCGGAACACGGGCGTCTGGAAGGCGGGGCGCACGTTGGCCCAGAGGATGGGCAGCACCAGTACGAAGGTGAACGCGCTCGCGGCCAGGTTGGCCCAGAACACGCCCTCCAGTCCCTTGTGCCATTTGAGAACGAAGACCAGGTTGGCCGCGATGTTCACGATCACGTTGCCCAGGTTGATCAGCGCGAAGCGCACGGCGGAATGCCGCAGGCGCAGATGCGCCATCGGGACCACCTTGAGCGTGTCCAGGAACAGGATGCCGGCGGCGTAGCGGAACAGGTTGCGCTGCGCGTCCGGGATGGCGAAGGCCGAAGCCAACGGACCGGAACAAGCCAACAGCAGCACCGTGAAGAACGCGGCCCCCGCGGCCTGGCTCCAGAAGCCGGTGGAGAACATCTTCTTCGCGCCCGCCTCGTCCGTGTCGTTGGCCAAGCGCAGGTAGGCGGCGTCGAACCCGAACTGGTAGATGATGTTGAGGAAGGCGATGAGGGCGAAGACGATGTTCTGCACCCCGAAGTCCGTGGTGGTGAGCACGTGGGTGTAGAAGGGCACCAGCATGAACACGAGGAAACGGCTGGCGATGGAGGAAACGCCGTACACCAGGGATTCCTTGGCCAGGGCTCGGATTCTGCTCAAGAGATTCTCTGGGGCTGTACGGTGCCAGGGATTTGGGGATAGGGGTTAGGGGTTAGGGAATACGAATCCATTCGTTGGGATTCCCAGGGGAAAAGGCGATGACACTCCATGAAGTCGATTTCACCGCTCATCTTTTTTACCCTAACCCCTAGCCCCTAATCCCTATCCCCTTTTCTAACGGCCTTCGGAAAGCCGGTTGACCAAAAACTCCGCGAAGCCGCTCTTCTTCATGGCCGCCTGGGTCTTGCTGATGTCGTAAGCGACGCGGATGATCTCGACGGTCATCTTCTCGGTGTCGCACAGGCACCAGCTTGCCAGGGGATTGCGGTCGCGCGGTTGGCCCACGCTGCCGTCGTTCACCAAAATGCGCTGGTTGGGCTCCAGGGAGTAGTTGAGGGTCTCGGACACCTTGAAGGACTGCTCGCCCTCCATGATGACGATGATGGGCCAATGGGTATGGCCGATGAAGCAGATCTTCTCGGTGAAGAACGAGAACGCGTCCACGGCGTCGTCCAGGCTGGAGACGTATTTCCAGTCGGCCGGGGACCAGGGGCTGGCGTGCACGAACAGCAGGGGCGGTTCGGAGACCATGTAGGGGAGCTTGTTGAAGAACTCGATGGAGGCCGGGGTCAGCACCTTGCTGGTCCATTCGATGGCCTTCTGCGCGTTGTAGTTGTTCCAGCCCTCGGAGGATTCGCGGCCGATGGCCACGCTGTCGTGGTTGCCCAGGATGGTGATGTCGCTGTTTTGCGCGACCAGTTCCACGCACTCGTTGGGGAAAGGCCCGTAGCCGACGATGTCCCCGAGACAGACGCGTTTTTCCACGCCCAGTCGCTTCATGGACTCCAACACGCGTTGCAGCGCTTCCAGGTTCCCATGTATATCGGAATAAATCCCGTACTTCATGTCATCCCATTATACCGAAAAATACCGACACAGAAAAATACTGAAAAGGCAGGCGGGGACCAAAGCCCCGCACCCCCGGAAAATTAGCATTATTTGGCCGGGGAGAGGTCGGGTCTGGAAACCGGTTCCGGGGATTTGGCCGCCAGGGGGGAGGGAACGGCTTCGTTGAAGGACGTGCGCTCCGGATCCTTTGCGCACCGGAATCCGACTTTGAAGTTCCGGAAACCCGGGCGGTTGTTGTACCGGGCGGTCAGGCTGAGCGAGCCGGATTCGCTGTACCAGCTGGCCCCGCGGATGACCCTGGCCGTGCCGGTGGACGGGCCCTTGGGATGATCCAGGTCCACGGCATTGTAGTCGCCGTACCAATCCTGCACCCACTCGAACACGTTGCCGGCCATGTCGTGCAGGCCCCAGGCGTTCGGTTTCTTCTGGCCCACCTTCTGGGTGCGATTATCCGAATTGTCCCGGTACCAGGCGTAATCGCCGGGCGCGTCCTGGTCCCAGTAGAAGGAAGCCGCGTTGCCGGCGCGGGCCGCGTATTCCCATTCCGCTTCGGTGGGCAGGCGTCCGCCGGTTTCGCGGCAGAAGGTTTCGGCCTCGTCCCAGGTGACCCGATCGACGGGTAGGGAATCCTGCAGACGGTAGGAGGGATTGCGGCCCGTGAATCCCTGGTACTCGCCCTGGGTCACTTCGAACTTGCCCAGGAAGAACGGACCCACCTGGATCAGGCGTCCATCTTCGCGGCGATAGGTTCCCTTGGGCACGAACACCACGGGATACAGGGCGGGGAAAGCCTTGGAAACCTGCGGCATGGCGGGCTCCGGGGTCTTGATGCTGAAGGTCCGCACCGGACCCTCGCTCCGCTCGAAGCCGTCCGAGGCAATGACCTTCCAGTAGTAGGTGGTTCCGGGTTTGAGATCGGAAAGGCCCAGGGAGGAATCGCTCTGGGCTCCGCTGCGGATGGAAAGCGGCGGATATCTGGTGTCGAGATAAACCGTGTACTGGACCTTGGCGCCCGCATCCGGATCGCCTCCTTTCCAAGACAGCATCACGGGCAGGGAATCGGAAAGCACGGCCCCGGAATCCGGGGTGCGGCCCAGCGGTTGGAACGGAGGCCGGTTGGGCGACGGCGAATTGAAAACGATGCCTTCGGGCGGGAAGGCCGGACCCGTGCCCATGGCATTGACGCCCAAGGCGCGGAAGCGGTACTGGCTGTTGGGCTTGAGCAGATTGGTGCGGATGCGCGGAAGCGCCGCTTTTTCGATGAGGGTCTCCCAGGGTCCGGCGCCGAGTTTCTGCTGGATGATGTAGTAGTCGGAACGGGGATAGGTCTGGGCCTGCAGGGCGATGCGATTGCTGTCCGCCTCGCGGAGAATCAAGGTGCCTTCGCGCGGAGGCGAGAGCACGTTCTGTTCCCGGCTGAACAGCAGGAAGTTGCGGATGGACGAGGGTCCCGTGAAATTGGTGCGGGTCTCCATGAAAATGTCCGCGCCCAGGTTGAGCTCCTTGTTGCCCGTTCCGAAAAGGCTGCGGTCCGCCCCGCCGGTGACGGCGCCCAGGACCGAGGCGGCGCCCACGCCGTTGACCGCGGAGGAAGTCGCATAGGCGGGGACATAGGCCGGGTTGAGAATCGCGGTCGGATTGTACGCCCCGGCCATGCCGGACCAGGACGGTTTAGGCGCGTAGACCTGGGCCTCGGCTCCTAGGGCCGTGGGCGCCGCCGCCTGCCCGGGCTCGGACGAGAAACGCGCGTAGGGCTGGAAGGTGAACACCGGACCCTGCACGCCCTCCAGCAGCATCTCGATGCGGGGCTTCAGGGAGATCTTGATCTGGCCGTCGCCTTTCAGCTCCTGGAGGTTCTGATTGGCCCAGGTCATCTTGTTCTCGGCCAGCGGCCGCCATTGGCCGTCACGGAAGCCCAGATCGCCCTTGATGGAATTCCGGATGCGGAAGTCCGCCTGAGCGGAAAAGGCGTCGCTGCGCGAACGGGTCTCCACGCGCAGGAAAGGTCGGTTCTGCATGCGCAGGAAAAGGCCCGATCCCAGGGGCACGAGCATCGGAGCCTTGCCCGGAAGCTCTTCTTCGTAATCGAAATCGCCGTTGCCGGTAAGCTGGGCGCGCACGTTGGCGGCCACTTCGCAATCCCCGCCCACCTGGAACTGGAACGATTCCACGTTGCCGTTGCGCACCCGGATGCGGCCGGTGACCACGGGCTGGAACAGCACCTGCGCCCCCGTCAGGTTCAATCCCAAGGTTCCATAGGCGGGAGTGCCGTCTTCCAGCGCGCCCATCACCTCCTGGGTCTGGCCCAAATCCGAAAGCGATTGGTTCATGTCGATCCGGGTCTTGAAGGCGATATCGCAATCGAGAACCGCGTCCGGCAAATCCGCGTCCTCGGTTTTGAGCACCCAGCGCCGGCCCGTGAGGCCAGGTTGCGGTTGCCCGTCCACGTCCACGACCTTGCGCAAAAGGCCGCCGAAGGACGTGTCCGCGATGATGCTGCCGGCCATGGGAGCATCGTCGGCGGGAAGTTCGACAATCAAGGTCCCGGGAGTGGCCACGTATTCGATCACCTTGCCGCGGCCGGGCAGGGTCAGGTCGATGTAGTTGGGCGCGAAGCGGATGGGGTCCGGGGACATCTCCTCAACGAAGACGGCATTCTCGACCTCATAGCCCTCGACGCGGATCTTGGAAAGATCCGGGGACTGGATGGAATCATCGATGGTAAGGATCAAAGTGCGCTGGCCCACGGCCGCGTTCTCGACCTGCAAGGTACCCAATGCCAAGGCGCCGGAGCTGAGCCCCGCCACGATGAAACACGCATGTGGAATACGGTGCAGCATCAACGTACCTTGGTGATGACCCTTTTCATGGCGACCTTGCCGTTGATGCGCAGGGTCATGAACTTGATGCCGTTATTGTCGCCTCCGCTGATCTCGAAGGGGCGCATCGGATAGACGCCGGGGGGCAGATTTCCCGCGAACAAGGTCGCCAGGTTCTTTCCGTAGAAATCCATCATCACCACTTCGACAAAGCCGGCGGTGGGAATGGTCATGGTCACCTGGACGGCGTTCTTGCCGACGTTCCGGACGAGCATGTTCAGCTTGAGGGCGACGTCCTGGTTTTTGGGAGCCTCGGTCTTGGGTTGGACTCCCAACTCAACCTTGGTTTCCAGATCCCGGGTTTCGCCCCGGCCGTTGGTCAATTCCGGAACCGTGATTTTGATCGACTCCGCCCTCAGGGGTTCACGCAGACGTAGAATGATTTTCTGCTTCCCCGCCCAGGAAAGGGGGGCGAAGGTCATCAGGACCAGGACCAGTGTACCTGTAAATTTCATGGTTCTTCCCGTTATGCCGGAATCCGCAGAATGTAAAACATTCCGGCGGTTCCTTTTCCCTCGAACAGGCCCACGCCGAGGGAATGTCCTAGTGCCCTCATACTATAGCGTTTTTTGATCGAACCCGCCCGTAAAAAGTCCTTGCCGACCGGGGTTCAAGCATTGATTTTACGGTTTATTCCCCAGTTCCAGGGATCCGTCCCTATCCTCGCGGGTAAAAGATGGCACTTTGCTTGCTTTGGGTAACCTGGAACCGTCGTTCCCGGAAAAAATTAGACCGAATCCGGTGGAAGTGTCGTATACTGGCCACGTTTGCCAGGCAGAGGGCGTCAAATGTCAACGAATGGAAAAATAATCCTATCTTTTAGCCGGAAGTCGTTTCCGTCTGATTGTATTTACCGGTCAAAGCGCATATGAGTAACACGTCCTGGAGCCCATTGAAACCCCCGAGCGATCCCAAGATTGCCCGCGACCGGGATGTCTCTGCCGTCAAACGAGATACCTCGATCGAGTCCGCCCGGTTTCTGCCCCAGCCTTCGTCCCGGCTCATCGCCCTCTCCAACTACAAGCAGATACTCACCACCTTGCAGGTCATGGCCGATGCCGTGACCATCGTCGGCAGCTTCCTGGCGGGTTACTACCTGTGGAGCATAATCGGTCCGGTGGTCGCCATCGACCTTTACGAACCGGAATCCATCTACCGGTACTATTCCTTCCTCGGGGTCACCCTCATCACCAGCCTGGTGGGCCTGGAAGTGCATGGTCTGTACCAACCCCAGCGCAGCCTGATGAACGTGCGCGAGTTCGAGCTCATCCTCATGACCTGGGGCAAGGCCTGCCTGTTCACTTTGGGCATCATGTTCCTGGCGCACCAGCTGTACTTCAGCCGCGGCATCTTCGTACTGACCTGGGTCTGCATGCTGGCATTCATGCTTACCCAGCGCTACGCCTTCTTCAAGTTCAACAACTACCTGCGCCGCAAAGGCTTCGTGGAAACCACCGCGCTCATCTACGGCGCCGGCGTGGTGGGACGCAAGCTGATGGAGAAGTTCAAGCAGTCGCCCAAGCTCGGCTACCACGTGGCCGGCTTCATCGACGACAACGGCGGTCTCTCCGGCAAGGCCGTTCTGGGCGCGCCCGTGCTCGGGGATTTCTCCAGCCTGCGGGACACCATCCGCAGCACGCGCGCCACCAAGCTCTTCATCGCCTTGCCGCAAGTGCCCTCTAAGGTGGTGGTGGACATCATGAACGTGTGCCGGGAAACCGGTTGCGAATTCCAGATCGTCCCTTCCCTGTACGACATCGTCATCCAGCGCGTCAAGATCACCGAGGTCGAGGGCATCCCCCTCATCGGCCTGACCGAGCCCAAGTATTCCTTCAAGACGCGGGTGGCCAAGCGCATTTTCGATCTGACCGCATCATTGCTGTTGCTGGTCCTGTTGGCCCCCCTCCTTCTCACCCTGGCCCTGATCGTCAAGCTCACCAGCAAAGGCCCCATCTTCTTCGTCCAGAAGCGCGTGGGCCAGCACGGCGACCGCTTCCGCTTCTTCAAGTTCCGCTCCATGTACACCAACACGCCGGTCTATGCGGTCACGCCCCAGTCCGGCAATGATCCGCGCATCACCCCCATCGGCCGCTTCCTGCGCCGCAGCTCCCTGGACGAACTGCCCCAGCTCTTCAACGTCATCAAGGGCGACATGAGCCTGGTGGGACCCCGTCCGGAAATGCCCTTTATCGTGGAACAGTACAATGAGCTCCACAAGCAGCGGCTCAACGTCAAGCCCGGCATCACCGGCCTCTGGCAGATCAGCGCGGACCGCAAGATCGCCATCCATGAAAACATGGACTACGACATGTACTACATCAACAACCAGAGCTTCCTGCTTGACGTGGTCATCCTCGCGAAGACGGTCACGAGCTGCCTGAAGGGAGTCGGCGCCTATTAGGCGACGAATCCCCGGTGTCGGGGCTTACTAAGCTTCACGATTCCTTCCGGCCTTCTCCGCCGGACTAAAATGACCCCATGAAAAAGGCCCGCTTTCCAGCGGGCCTTTGTTTTTCTGAATCTTTGATTTTTCTGATTCCTTTTTCCTAATTCCCAAATCGCACTGACAGTCTCTATCCGCCCTTACAGCTGGTAGGTATGCTCCTCCGCGCCGTCTTTCAGGATCAGGCGGTTTGGGCCTTGGGCGGCCTCGGTGCGGCCGACCACTTGGGCGTCCACGTTGAAGGATTTGGAAATCTGGATCACCGCCTCTGCCACGGAAGGCTCGCAGACGATCTCCATGCGATGGCCCATGTTGAGGGTGCGGTAGAGTTCGCGCGGCGCCATGGCGGGATTCTCCCGCAGCAGTTTGAAGACCGGAGTGGGCGCGAAGAGATTGTCCTTCACATAGGTCAGCCCGCGGCCGAAGCGCAGGCATTTGGTCTGGCCGCCGCCGGTATTGTGGAAAATGGCCGCGACCGCGTCCGCGGCCTGCGCCAGCACTGCCTTGAGGATGGGGGCGTAGGCGCGGGTAGGCGACAACAGGGCCTGGCCCACGGTCATGGACGAGCCCGGCAGCGCGTCCGCCATGCGGTACTTGCCGGTGTAGGCCAGCGCCGCGATCTCGGGCGCGTAGGCTTCCGGATACGTCTCTTTGTAATGCGCCGAAAGGAATTCATGGCGCAACATGGTGTAGCCGTTGCTGCCGAGGCCGGAGTTCTCCGAGGATTCGTAAGAGGCCCGACCGCCGGAATACAACCCCACGATGGCGAGCCCGGGCTTGAGCCGTTCCCCTGAAATGATTTGCTTCCGGGGCGCGCGGGCCACGACCGTGGAGTCGACGACCAGGGTCCGTACGGTATCGCCCAGATCCGCGGTCTCGCCTCCCCCGCTCTCGATGACGATGCCCTGTGCCGCAAGCATGGCGATGCAATCCCGGTAGCCGCCGATGATCTCGGCGATGGCGTCCCCGGGGATGAGCTTGGCGTTGCGGCCGATGGTGTTGGACAAGAGGAACGGTCCGAAGGCGCCCACGCAGGCGAGATCGTCGATGTTCATCACCAGGGAATCCTGGGCCAGGCCGCGGAAGGCGGACAGGTCTCCGGTCTCCTTCCAATGCAGGTAGGCGAGAATGGATTTGGTGCCTGCGCCGTCCGCATGGACCAGGACGCAATGATCGAGGCTGCCCGTCAGGGTGTCCGGCAGGACCTTGCAGAAGGCTCCGGGATAAAGGCCGGGGTGTTCCCCGATGATGGCTTTATGGACTTCGGCCTTGTCGGCGGAAGCGCCTCGATCTTCGTAGCGGATGGGCTTGTTCACGGGTTGGAAATATAGCATTCCGGGTGCGGCGGGCCGGAGGGGAGGGGACCCGGGGCGTACCGGGCCCGCGGTTCGGCGTTGTTTCAGCGCCGCAGGCCCCTTGGCGCCGACGTGACAAGTACCTAGCCTTCGGAGCCATGTTGCGCGACGTGATGGAAGTGTCCGGCCTGTTTCTGAAGCTGGGAACCACCGCGTTCGGCGGCCCAGCCGTACACATCGCCATGATGCGGCGGGAGGCCGTGGAACGGCGGAAATGGCTGAGCGAGCGGGACTTTCTGGACCTGTTGGGCGCGACCAACCTGATTCCCGGCCCCAACTCCACGGAAATGGCGCTCCACATCGGCTACCTGCGCGCGGGTTGTCCGGGCCTGATCGCGGCCGGAGTCTGCTTCATCGTCCCCGCCATGCTCATCGTCTCGGCTTTCGCCTGGATCTACGCGCGCTCGGGCACCGTGCCGCAAATCGGCTGGCTGCTCTATGGCGTCAAACCCGTGGTGGCCGCGTTGATCGTCCATGCGGTGTGGGGCCTGGGGCGGGCCGCCTTGAAGGATGCGGCGCGCAAGGCCGGGTTCATCGCCGTGCTGGCCTTGTATTTCGCGGGGGCGAATGAGATAGGGTTGTTGGCCGGAGCGGGATTGATCGCGTGGGCGGCTGGATCGGGATCGATCGCGTGGCCACAGGGACGGCGCGGGGTCGGAAAGGCGGGCGTGAGGCCATCCGAGGATGGCGTAAGCGGCGGCACGGGTCGGAGCGGCACCGCGCAACCGGAGCATGGCGGAAGCAGCCCGGAATTGGGTAACACGGATGTTACGAAGCCTCCGCGGAGTCCGGAAGGATCTGATTCCGGCGCGGGTGATGGTGAAGGTACGGCGGATGATCGACGGAGTACGGTCCCCTGGGCGGGAACGGCTTTGATCGGAGGCGCAGGAGCCGCCGCCGCTGGACCGGCCCTGGCCGCGGCGACGCCGTTCACCCTGACCTTGCTGTTCCTGAAATTCCTGAAAATCGGATCCGTGCTTTACGGCAGCGGGTATGTGCTGTTGCCCTTTCTGCGTTCCGAGTTCGTGCAACGTTCCGGTTGGCTGAGCGAGTCGCAAATCCTGGATGCGGTGTCGGTGGGCCAGTTCACTCCCGGCCCCTTCTTCACCACCGCCACTTTCATCGGCCATGTGCTGGGGGGATGGCGCGGCGGCCTGCTGGCCACGGCGGGGATCTTCCTGCCCGCCTTTTTCTTCGTGGCGATCGCCAACCCTTGGATCCCGCGCCTGCGGAACTCGCGGGCCTTCGCGCGGATTTTGGACGGCGTGAACACGGCCTCCCTGGCGCTGATGGCGGGGGCGGCCTGGCAGATGGGAAAGGCTTCGGTGATGGACTGGGCGACCGCCGCGCTGGCGGTCCTGGCCCTTTACCTGTTGTTCCGGAGGAACGCGCCGAGCACGTGGCTGATAGTGGGCGGAGGGCTTATCGGGATAGCGGCGCGGTCACTAGCATGAGGGCCGCGGGATAGGATAGTCGGATTTACTCCCTTTCCATCGTCAACATCGACCAATTCGGATCCTGGTAAGCCTTCCAGAAACACTCTACAACAGGATCATCCTTGGTACCCTTGTCAAACTCTTCCCCGATCTCCAAAACATCCCCCATCAGCTTGTAACCTGCACAGGTGACTTCCGCCCTAGTCGGTTCTGGTCGAAGATGAAAATGAATGACAAGAATACAGGGCCGATATTCCCCCACTTCGTCAACCGCCCTTTGGAATTCCGCTTCAACGAAGAATAGGCACTGATAGGCATTCTCTGACCGCGCCATGACGGCGAAGCATGTCAGGATATCCTTCGTTTTCGTTCCATCAAAGTCGGTGGGGATATAGCGGTATTGTCCATGGGTAACCATCATAATCATGGGGCGGAATTCGCCGGAGGTGCGAAGGTCATCCCAGATGTGATTGAGGCCAATATTTTTGAAATCCATGAGAAGGATTTAGGAAAAACCAGTCCCACACCCCTCAATGAGCTTTGGAATAGAGGGATTAGAACACAATGGTTTTCTGGTGGTACTCAAGCTCTCTTTTCAGGGTGGGGGATATTTTCAAATCCACTATTTCTTTCAAAATGGATTGAGCGTATCCTGGGGACTTCGCAGAGGCAACAAAACCACGCTGCATAACCAATTCCATTTGCTTGTTCTGAATTGCCTCTTGCAGGAGGGCCAATTTCTGGCTTGGAATCTGCATATTGCTCGGCGTTCCGCCCGTGCTCGTTGCATCTGCTGAATAGTTTCCACCCGATGGCATCATCAATTTATTTTCAAGCTCCGTGTGACTTGCCCTTATGGACTTTAACTCTCCCTCCAGGTACGCAATTATTTTTTCGTAGTTGTCAACGGTGACCTGACTTGCATAGAGGTAGGAATCGATTGCAAACTTGAAATCCGAACCCAATATCGAGACGTAATTTGTCAAGGAATGATCGAACGTGCTCGCGCCGATCCAATTCAATAGCTTCTCCCATTTAGGACGATCATCGGTTAATTCTTTGATTGGTACGCTGTTGGGAATTCGGATGTATATCGGGGATTTTCGATCAACATCAACCGAAAAGGTTTTTTGATCGATTCGACGAATGAAAACCACTTTTCCGAATTGACTGAAGGGCTTTCCAGCCGGGTCATAGGTTGCATTGATTAAATAGATTGGATTTATCAATATTAAGGGAAGAATGTTGATGCGCAAATGTGAGTGAGGCGGAGGGATCATTGTTACGATATCCTGATGGTGTACCACCCGGTAGTAGGCTATTGGATCCACTTTCGAATACTGGGAAGTAAAATCCGTGTCGCCAACCAGAGGGCATCCAAAGGTGTATACCAAAACCTCCCGCTTGTACTTTTTACGGATGTAGGTCGCAGCCATAACTGCCAACGCCCCTCCTAAGCTATGGCCGCAAAGGATGACCTTGCTTTCGTGCGCTAATTGAACAACCTCATCTAGCGACCCTTGGATTGATTTGAACGCCTTGTAAAATCCGGCGTGAACCATCCCACACACTTCGGAAAAGTGAACCATTTCGGCATTCGCATCTGTTAGAGCATCGCTTTTTTTGGGTTCTGTACCACGAAACGAAAGGAGCAAATATTCTTTCGTTTTGAAATGAAAATATTGTGTGTCCGTCGACTCTCTGTCCACCAAATCGTAGGTATCCCGGATCTCCTGTACGCTTTCCAAACTGTCGCACAGGAAACCGCTATTCACGTTACCCGTTCCAGTAAATTGGAAGGTCCTATTCCCGGCCTTGTTTTTAACAAACAAGAAATCATCAACACTCGGTTTGTCTAAATAGGCTGCTGAAGCAAGCAACGCCAGGTTGAAAGCATTGGACTTCAAATATTCATTGGTGAACTTTAAATGAATAAATTGCTCTCCTACATTCAATGATTAAGTGCAGCACTCATCCAGGCAAGCTTCGATGGGTGTTCTAAAGCCAAGACATTTTCTCGGACGGTTATTGAGCCATGTTTCCATGAGATTGACATCGGCGGTACTCAA
>Ga0209515_10007238_pt1 | contig 13430 bp, 9 predicted proteins | sample Subgroupgradi54m_FD_187454 | JGI IMG/M metagenome (GOLD analysis project Ga0209515, IMG submission 187454) | Subsurface groundwater microbial communities from S. Glens Falls, New York, USA - GMW60B uncontaminated upgradient, 5.4 m (SPAdes)... ...
GCTCGCCCTAGCGCGGGGGTGAAGAAGCTCCCAAGCGTTTGGCTGTTCGCCAATTAAAAGGGCACGCGAGCTGGGTTCAGACCGTCGTGAGACAGGTCGGTCTCTATCTGTTACAGGCGTTTAAACACTTGAGGGGAGTTGGCCCTAGTACGAGAGGACTGGGCTGAACATACCTCTGGTCTACCGGCTTTGCCACCAGGTGAATTGCCGGGTAGCTATGTATGGAAGGGATAAGCGCTGAAAGCATCTAAGCGCGAAGCCTACCCCAAGATTAGGTGTTATGGTCTCGTCGAAGACTACGACGTTGATAGGCTCTAGGTGTAAGGTCAGCAATGATTTTAGCCAAGGAGTACTAATGACCGCCAACCATCCCAATGTTGACTTTGCCCAGCTCCACTTTTATCCAAAAGTGGGGCTGGGTTAAAACAAAATTTGTAACGCGAAGAACCGCACTCGTCGCGAGTGCGATCGAACCATAGGGTTCTTCAGCGTCGGTGTTTTATGTGAGCGTGTCCCACCTCTTCCCATTCCGAACAGAGAAGTGAAAGCGCTCACGTCCGATGATACTTACGGCTTCGGCCGCGGGGAAAGTAGGATATGCCGACACTGAAGGACCTTATACTTCGACTGCGCTCAGTACGAGTGCTTCGACTCTTCCGTTTAAAACAAAAGCCGCGCTCAGCACGAGTGCGGTTTTTTGTTTTGTCCGAAGCCCCGCCCGATTGACAAAAAATATAATCCGGATTATACTATCTCTAGATTTTTAAAGTTGAAAAAGGAGCAACAAATGCTGCGTACGGTTATTAAGGTTTCCCTGCTTCTCCCCTGTGTACCACTCGGAGTACTATTCATGCTTTTGGGATACGGAATGTTCTTAAGCGCTCTTTTTGATTTAGTCGCAAGATACAATCAGCTTAGCGGAATGCTAGGAGATGTATTATTGATGGCAGCAGAGTTTTTGATTATGGGATTTGCTGGAACGGTTCTTCTGGTCTGGTCGATTTTTAAAGGAATCAGAGTTATTGATGCTAGTCCAACTAGCTAGCCAAAACTAAGCCCAACTTTTCAGTTGGGTTTTTCTTTATATACCGAGACTTGCCAACAATTGCGGCGGTGCTACCATTCAATTGCACGCAACTCGGGCCGAGCGGCTAAGTACTCTGGCCAAAAGGCTTGACCCGATGCTACCCCCAGGGACCAACCAGTCCCGGGGGCATTTATTATTTAGAGGAACGTTGAGTAAGAAAGGAACCAGCCCAAGTTTTTAATTTAGAAATAAAAAGAGCCGTAAGCTTAAAGCTTGCGGCCCGGATCTCACGAACAGATCTCAGGACAATGAGATGGCGAGACATTTTTCGTCGGCCCAGTGCAGGAGAAAGGCTCCTCCAACGCAGAAAACTAAGGTAGTCGCCACGTAGAGGGAAATAGAGAGAGCCGATGCGCCGTTGAGTATCGGCACGAATACAAACACTAACGCAGTGAGACTCAGAATCACCATCAAGCTTCCGACAAGGAAAAGAACTAACAGTGCCGCCTGTTTTAGTTGTTTTAACATACGCACCTCCCGATTTGGCGTGAGCCAAAGTTCTGAATCCGAGTATATATCAACGTCGATTTTTTGTCAATAGTCCAAAAATTTTATCAAGAAATTCAAAATATTCGCCAAAAGAGCGCTTAGCAAGGAAACAAAAAAGGCATCGCGTACGCGATGCCTTTCGGGTCTTATCCGTAAATCAGTTTATAAGCGATAATAGAAAATGCGAGAAGTAACGTGACAAAATTCGCTATGGTAATTGAAGGAGATTTGACCTTTAATCCGTAGATCAGCCAGCCGATAATTCCGGCACTGAAGATTATGTACATCGGGAGAGATACTGCCGCTGCCGGTGCTGGTTTCATTTGCCATACCGAGATTATCTGCGGTACGAATGACAGCGTTACAAGCGTTCCGGAAATCAGGCCAATGATTTCGACGTTTTTGTTTTTCTGCAAGCCGAATCCTTTAGAAGAAGTTCTTCGAGGATTATAGCGTAAAAGTTGTATAAAAGCAAACAATCCAAACATTTGAGCCGATTCTTATTTTTTTGTCACTTGTCGCTTGCCACTTGCCGCCTTATAATTTTTATAGAACCTGCCGATTTGGAGGGAACATGAAACTATGGGAACTGCTTGATAAGTTTGGCGCTCCGATACCGAAAAAGCACGCCCTTCATTGTTCTTCAAATAACGGCGGAATGGGCAAATGCAACTGTGGCTTTAATGCAATTGCCGGTATTTTAAACCTGGCCGTTATGGAAGTTACTTCGACGAAAGTTAATGAACTTAGCGTATTGTTTGAGCAATACAAAGAAATGGATAAGCCGGACAGTAGACCGAAAAAGGATAATTAAAACACCCGCGCTCGCGCGGGCTTTTTTGTTTTTATATTTTACTCTTTGTGGTACTACATTCTATATTCTAAATTCTATATACTTTGATATAAGACCATGCGATTGGCAAAACAGATCATTTATGGCGCGTTTTATCTAATCCTTTGGGGAGGGGCTATTGCCGCGATTTATTTCTTTTTTATAAAACCGGCGCCATCTTGTTTTGACGGAAAACAGAATCAAAACGAAGAAGGAATAGATTGTGGTGGTCCGCCGGTTGGCGGATGTTCCAATGTGTGCCTTCCGCCGGGATTAAAAGCGCCACAAGTCATTGATAGGGTCATGGTCATTCATCCGACACCGGAACGTTTGACCATTTTGGGGCGGATAAGCAATCCCAACCAGGATTACGGAATAAAAAGTTTAACTTATGAATTTTTGCTTTATAACTTGGCCGGACAAGTCGTTCAGTCGTTTCCCGGAGAATCGTTCCTTTACGCGGGAGAAATTAAATATATTATTTTGCCCAATATTTCTTATCCGGCAGAATCGTTCAGCAAAATAGATCTCAAAATTTCAAGTTATGACTGGGTTCCTAAAAAAGAATTCCCAGGTCCGCCGAAGATCGATATTTCCGCGCTAGAAACTCGCGATAGCGGAAGCGGTTTGGTTGTCGAGGGGAGAATAACAAATAACGATACGGTTTCGTTTAATAAGATTGTTATCGTGGCAATTTTGCGCGGCAAACTCGGGCAGACGGCGGGAGTATCGCAGACAGAAATAGACAGCATTTTACCCAACGAAACCAAGGAATTTTCGGTCATTCATCCTAAAATTTCCGACATTGATTTCGCGGGTACCAAGGTGTTTGTCTATACCAAGAGAATCTAATGTCGCTGTATCTCCCCCTGGGAATCCTTGTTTTGTCCGGTTTTTTGGCGATTTCTAGCGTTGCCCCGGCCCTTTTTTATTTACAGCTAGTCTGGATTCTTTTGGGTACGCTTATTATTTTTTCTTTTCGTTTTTTTGACTGGAGGGTTCTTGTAAATTATCGCTGGGTGACCGGCGGTCTATACGCTCTTTCAATATTTCTTCTTCTTGCTGCTTTTTTCGGCGGGCATATTGTGCGCGGAACGAGAAGCTGGATCGTTTTGGGGCCGGTTAATTTTCAGCCGGTTGAACTCGTAAAAGTTGCCTTGATACTTCTTTTTGCCGGATATTTCAGCCGGCGCCATCTGAAAATCGCAAGCAAAGAGGTTATATTTACTTCTTTTCTTTTTTTTCTAATACCGGCAGCTCTCGTTATGATTCAGCCGGACCTTGGTTCGACGATCTTGCTTTTTGGAATTTGGTTCGGCCTTCTTGTTTTTTCCGGGTTATCGGGAAAAAGATTATTATTTGCCGTGGCGTCTATCGCGCTTGTACTTGTCATCTCCTGGTTTTATGTTTTTAAAGATTATCAGCGGGCGAGGATAGTCGGTCTTTTTTACCCCGAGAGAGATGTTTTGGGAATAAATTACAGCGTTGCTCAGTCTAAAATTGCGATCGGCTCGTCCGGTTTTTGGGGTAAGGGATACAGACAGGGGTCGCAGGGTCAATTGGGTTTTTTGACGGAACCGCAAAGCGATTTTGTTCTATCCGTAGTTTTAGAAGAATGGGGAGTTTTTGGCGGACTAGTCGTAATATCGGCTTTTGTTGCTCTTATTGTCGGGATACTAAGTGTCGGACTTAACGCCCAAAAAAATTTTGAGAAATTTATTTGTTTGGGCACGGCTATAGTTTTTTCCTTGCAATTTTTGCTTAACGGCGGGTCGACACTTGGACTTACTCCCGTAATTGGCTTACCATTTCCTTTTGTAAGTTATGGCGGCTCAAATATCGTAATGAGCTTTTTCTTATTTTCGTTCATAAATGCGATTAAAAGGACAAAATATTACTAAAAAAGCCGCATGGACGGCCGGTGTGTTTTTTGTCTTGCTTCTTGCCTCCGGCCTCCTTTCTTTTTACCTGAAACCGAAAGAAGCCGGAGCAGAAACAAAAATTTTGTCGTTTAGGATTGAGAGGGGGGAGGGCTTTATGAGCATATCGGAGCGTCTGGAAAAAGAAGGAATTATAAAATCAAAGAACGCTTTCCGGTTTCTTGCGGTCTTTAGCGGAAAAGCAAGCAATCTTAAGCCGGGAGATTACGCGCTTGATGCGGCCAAAAGTTCTTTTGAGTTGATGCAAGAAATAGTTTCAGGTCCGCATAGAGAAGCGGTCGTTACGATACCGGAAGGCTATTCTATTTTCGAAATAGACAGAGAATTATCTAGTAAGGGGATCTCTCTTCCCGGAGTTTTTTTTCGCTACGCCAAAGAAAAATCATTAGAAGGAAAGCTTTTCCCCGACACTTATATTTTTTTCACGAATTCTTTGCCGGAGGATATCGCCGAAAAATTTTTAACTAATTTTAAAAACAAAACATCGGAAATTTTTGGCAACAAGAGCGACAAAGAAATTTTAGAAATTTTAAAACTGGCGGCGCTTATCGAAAAAGAGGTGCCGGGAGATGAAGACAGGGCGATAATTTCCGGAATCCTAAAAAAAAGGATGAAGCTCGGAGTTCCGCTTCAGGTTGACGCAACGATATGTTATGTCAAAAAGGCCTCGGCTTATCCACAGGATGTGCCCTGCTATCCTTTGGGTACTCTTGACTTTAAAGTAAGGTCGGATTATAATACCTATCTGCACAAAGGTTTGACGCCAACACCTATCGGCAATCCTGGAATTTCCGCAATAAAAGCCGCAATTTATCCCAAAGAATCGCCATATTTGTATTATTTGAGCGACCCCAAGACTAAGAAAACCGTTTTTTCAAAGACACTGGAAGAGCAGAATGACAATAGGTCCAAGTATCTTGGGCTTTGATGGGGGGGTTGACGAAAATAATGGCATAGTGTAGAATAGTATAATTGTTTGAAATTGCGGAGAGTTTCTCTGTTAGTGGCGCGAAACATTTTTCACAAGCAGGTTCTCCCGTCTTTTTAAAAAGACGGCCCGCAAACCATTGATTTAAAAATTGTTTGCGAGGCCCGTCACAAAGACGGCAAACTACCAAAAGTAGTGCTGACGTAAAGTAATTAAAAGTAATAAAGATAACAAAACCTTCCTCGGGAGGGGAAGAGTTTTGCGCTTTTATTTGTCTTTAAACACAAAATGCCCAAATTTGACTCTATAAAAAATTTTTCTAAATCGAAATTACTTATAGAGCCTTTTAATTTAAATGAGGCTCAGCTGCGTTCATATAAATGGTTTTTAGAAAAGGGGCTTAAAGAGCTTTTCGCGGAAGTTTCTCCAATTCCCGATCACAGCGGCAAGGAACTGGAATTGCATTTTGGAAATTATCATTTTGACGACCCAAAGTATGACGCTACGACCTCTCGCTACAAAGACGCGACCTATGAGGCCGCTCTCCGCGTGGAATTAAAACTGAAAGGCAAGAAAGGCGGAAAGGAACAAGTTCAAGAAGTTTATTTGGGAGATTTTCCGGTGATGACCGACAGGGGCACTTTTATTATTAATGGTGTGGAGCGCGTTGTCGTTTCCCAGCTTATCAGATCTCCCGGGGTTTATCTCACTGCCGTTCCCTGGAGGGGAAGGCAGCTTTTTGGCGCGAAAGTTATTCCAAATCGCGGAGCGTGGCTTGAATTTGAGACAGATATTGACGGCGCGATAGAGGTAAAAATCGACCGCCACAGGAAGGTTCCCGCAACCTGCCTTCTCCGTGTTTTCGGAGTCAGCGACGATAAGATAAAAACCGTTTTTTCTGAAGTTGATAACGGGCCGACGAAACACATTGAAGCTACGCTGAAAAAAGATATCACAAAAAACGTTGAAGAATCTTATGTTGAAATTTATAAGCGCTTAAGGCCGGGTGATCCGGCGGCTGCCGCGACCGCGAAGGGTTTGATCGACGGCTATTTCCAGCGCGCCGACCGCTATGATATCTCTCCGGTTGGCAGATACAAATTTAACCAGCGTTTGCACATAAATCAGAAAAAAAATAATCAACTGCTTGATGCCGACGATCTTATTTCAATAATCAAAGAAGTTATTTCTTTAAATAATAAAATCGAAGCTCAGCCCGACGATATTGACCACTTGGGTAACAGGCGACTCAAGGTCGTAGGGGAATTGTTGCAGGGCAGATTACGGATCGGCCTAACAAGACTGAGAAGGATCGTTCAGGATAGAATGTCGACGGAAGAAAAAGACCGTCTTGCTCCGGCACAACTTGTAAATTTCCGTCCTATCTCCGCCGTTGTCAAAGAGTTTTTTTCTTCCTCGCAACTTTCCCAGTTCATGGACCAAGTAAATCCTTTGGCCGAATTGGAACACAAAAGAAGGATTTCCGCTTTGGGGCCGGGCGGATTAACCCGCGAGAGAGCGAGTTTTGAAGTTCGCGACGTTCATCGTTCTCACTACGGAAGAATTTGTCCGATTCAAACACCAGAAGGAGGGAACATAGGTCTTATCAACTACCTCGCAAGTTACGCGAGAATAAACGATTTTGGTTTTATCGAAGCTCCGTATGCCCGTGTCAAAGACGGCAAAGTTACCGACGAAATTGTCTGGGTGGACGCGCTGGAAGAAGAAGGTTACAAAATTACCCACGCCTGCGCGCCACGCGACGAAAACGGCAATATTCTTGGCGACCGCGTTGAGGCGAGGGTTAAAGGATCTCCCGGCACATGTTCTCCTAAAGACCTTGATTTTGTTGATGTCGCGCCGCACGAATTCATCAGCGTGGCTACGTCACTTATACCGTTTTTGAAGCACGATGACGCGAACCGCGCCCTTATGGGATCAAACATGCAAAGACAAGCCGTTGTTTCCGTAAGGCCGGCGGCGCCGTATGTCGGCACGGGAATGGAAGAGAAAGTGGCGATCGATTCCGGCTACGTTATTCAGGCCGAGGGAAACGGAAAAATTTTAGAAGCCGACGCGCGTCACGTGGTAGTAAAATACGACAAAGGAGGAGAAAAAACTTATCTGCTCGAGAAATTTAAGAGATCGAACCAATTTACCTGTATTTCGCAGCGGCCGTTGATTTCGCCGGGACAAAGAGTAAAAAAAGGAGAAATTTTAGTTGACGGACCGTCTATAGAAAACGGCGTTCTTGCTCTTGGACAAAATCTTGTTGCGGCGTTCATGACATGGGAGGGAGCTAACTTTGAAGATGCCATCATTCTCTCTGAGAGAGTTGTTGAAGACGACGCCTTCACCTCTATACATATAGAAGAGTTTTACTGTGACGTAAGAGATACAAAGCTTGGCGCGGAAATCACAACGCCGGACATCCCGAACGTTTCCGAAGAAAAATTAAGGAACTTGGACGAAGAAGGAATAATCAGGATCGGAGCCGAAGTTAAGGCCGGAGACATACTGGTCGGAAAAATTTCTCCAAAAGGTGAGTCCGAGCTCACTCCGGAAGAAAGATTGTTAAGGGCTATCTTCGGCGAGAAGGCGAGAGATGTTAAAGACACTTCGCTCACATTGTCTCACGGCAAGCGCGGCCGCGTGATAAGTATAAAAGTTTTTGACCGTGAGAAAGGCGATAAATTGGAGCCGGGAATCATCAAGCGGATTCAAGTGGAAGTAGCCCAACTCCGAAAAGTCCAAGCAGGAGATAAGCTTGCCGGCCGTCACGGCAACAAAGGTGTTATTTCTCAGGTCAGAAAAGTTGAAGACATGCCTTATCTTGAAGACGGCACGCCGGTGGATGTAATTTTGAATCCACTTGGCGTCGCTTCACGTATGAACCTCGGGCAAATTTTGGAGACACATTTGGGCTGGGCGGCAAAGAAAATGGGATATCGGGCGATAACTCCGGGGCTGGATTCTATAAGAGAGGAAGAAATCGTAGAAGAACTTAAGATGGCCGGTTTGCCGGAAGACGGCAAGGCGGTCCTTTTTGACGGAAGAACGGGCAAAAAATTTGATAACAGGGTTAACGTCGGCGTTATGTACGTGATGAAGCTGAACCATCTTGTTGAAGACAAGGCGCACGTCAGATCAATCGGTCCCTACTCTCTCATTACCCAGCAGCCGCTTGGCGGAAAAGCGCAGTTCGGCGGACAGCGCTTTGGAGAAATGGAAGTGTGGGCCCTTGAGGGATACGGAGCAAGACACATGCTTGAAGAAGTTTTGACCATTAAATCCGACGATGTTCTCGGGCGCGCCGCGGCATACGAATCGATAATCAGAGGAGAGTCGATAAAAGAGCCGAACCTTCCGGCGTCTTTCAATGTTTTGGTAAACGAATTGAAGTCGTTGAATTTTAATATCAGGCCTATTTATAAAGACGAATCTTTGAGAAAAGAAAGTTTTTCCGCCCTGCAGATTTCCGTGGCGTCTCCCGAGGACATTATGAAGTGGTCTCACGGCGAAGTTATAAAACCGGAAACAATAAACTACAGAACACAGAGGCCGGAAAAGGACGGACTTTTTTCGGAAAGAATTTTCGGTCCGACCAAAGATTACGAATGTTATTGCGGAAAATACAGGCGAATCCGCTACAAAGGAGTTGTTTGCGATAAATGCGGAGTTGAGGTTACGCGAGCCGCCGTAAGAAGGGAACGTATCGGCCACATTACTCTTGCGACACCTGTCGGACACATCTGGTTTTTGAAGAGCGTTCCTTCGCGCCTTAGTTTGGTATTGGACGTGCCAGCACCGAAACTGGAGAGGGTGATGTATTATTCCGCTTACATCGTTAACGAGGTTGACGAAGACGAAAAGAAACGGGCGATTGATGATCTGAAGAGAGAACTGAAAAGCAGAGTAAAGGAAAGCGGCAAAAACAAAAAAGCCGAACAAGAACTGAACGAAGCCGCAAAGATCACAGAGGACTATCTTGAAGATCTTCATATTGCTCAAGTTCTTTCGGAAATGGAATATTTCAACTTGTCCCGCCGCTTCGGGAGCGTGTTTAAAGCGGAGAGCGGAGCGGAGGCAGTTAGAAAAATTCTTGAAAAAATGGATTTAAGGAAAGAAGTGCAGAAAGCAGAGAATGAACTTGAAAAAGCAAAAGATCCGCTTGCCCAAAGCAAGTTGCTTCGCCGTTTGAAAATGTTGAAATCAATGATCAAGAATCAAACTCGGCCGGAGTGGATGATCATTACGATCTTGCCGGTTCTTCCTCCGGATCTGCGTCCGATGGTGGCGCTTGATGGCGGACGTTATGCGACATCAGACCTGAATGATCTCTACAGACGGGTTATTAACCGCAACAATCGTTTGAAAAAGCTTCTTGAAATCAAAGCTCCAGACGTAATCGTCAGGAATGAAAAAAGAATGCTTCAGGAATCAGTCGACGCTCTTATCGACAATTCTTCCCGCTTGGGTGTTCAGCAGATGAGTGCCCAGCGCCGCCCGCTTAGATCTCTCGCCGATATGCTCAAAGGCAAACAGGGGCGCTTCCGGCAGAACCTTCTTGGAAAAAGAGTTGACTACTCCGGCCGTTCCGTTATCGTTGTCGGTCCGAAGCTAAAAATAGACGAGTGCGGCCTTCCGAAAACGATGGCCCTGGAACTTTTCAGACCATTTGTTTTGAGCGAAGTCATAAAAAGAGGTTTGGCGCACAACATAAAAGGAGCCTCGAGATTTATAGAAGAAGGAAGCGACGAAGTGTGGGCAATACTTGAAGAAGTGATAAAGGACAAAAGAGTGCTTTTAAACCGTGCACCGACGCTGCACCGTCTGAGCGTGCAGTCTTTCAAGCCGATCCTTGTTGAGGGTTTAGCCATTAAGCTACCTCCTCTCGTTTGCGTTGCCTTTAACGCGGACTTTGACGGAGACCAAATGGCGGTACACTTGCCGCTTTCCGAACAATCGCAAAAAGAAGCTCGTGAAATTATGTCCGCGGGTAAAAATCTTTTGAAGCCGGCAACGGGAGATCTTATTACCACCCCGACGCAAGACATCGTTTTGGGCATCTATTATCTAACACAGATGAACGACGAGGGCGCTCCGCGCAAATCAATAAATAACATAGAGGAAGGATTCGCGGCTTATGAATTCGGATTTTTGACCTTGCGCGAACCGATTAATTTTAAGGGCATGGAAACCACTTTTGGCCGCGTTATACTCAACGAAACACTGAAGGGACTTTTGCCCTACCAGAACGAAGCCATTACCAAGAAAAAATTATCGAAAATCGTCGAAAATATTTTTGACGAACACGGAGTTGAAGAAACGAGAATAATATTGGACGAAATCAAGCTTTTGGGTTTTGAAATGGCCACAAGATCGGGAATTACCTGGTCTATGTCGGATCTCGTTGCTCCGAAAAATAAACCGGAGATAATTAAAAAATCGGAAGAGCAGGAACTCATAGTTCACGACCAATTTGAACAAGGACTGCTTACGTCTTTTGAAAGGCGAGCCAGGGTGATCGGAATTTGGGAAAAAACAAAAAACGACGTTGCCAAGCTTGTCTCAACCTCTCTCGGTCCCAATAATCCTATTTTCCAGATTGTCGATTCCGGATCGCGTGGTTCTTGGTCTCAGCCGATACAGATGATGGGCATGAAGGGTTTGGTGCAAAACCCTAAGGGTGAAATTATTGAATTGCCCGTTAAATCTTCTCTTAAAGACGGCTTGAGCGTTTTGGAATATTTCATTTCCACGCACGGCGCGAGAAAAGGCACCACTGACACCGCCCTGAAGACCGCCCAGGCGGGATATTTAACAAGAAGACTAGTTGATGTTGCTCAAGACCTGATAATCAGAGAAGAAGATTGCCGCGCCAAAGAGGGAATTGAAATATTCAGAGTTGACGGCAAAGACTTTAACCAGTCTTTGGCCAGCCGTCTTTTTTCTCGCACCGCGTTAGAAGATATAAAAATCGGAAAGAAAATTATAGTGAGAGGCGGTGAAACCATTGGTAAAGTAGCAGCCGAAGCGCTAGATTCTTCCAAGTTGGAAACGGTGATAGTTCGGTCACCAGTAACATGCAGAACCTTATATGGAATTTGTGCCAAATGTTACGGCTATGACCTTGGCAACAACCAGCCGATCAAAATGGGAGTTGCCGTTGGCGTCGTTGCCGCCCAATCGATCGGTGAACCGGGAACACAGCTGACGATGCGTACTTTCCACCACGGTGGAGTTTCCGGAGCGGACATTACTCACGGTTTGCCTCGAATTGAAGAAATTTTTGAAGCCCGTCCGCCGAAAGGAAAGGCAGTTTTAACGATGGTTGACGGCGTTGTCGAAAAAATAGAAGAAAGAGGGTCGGTTAAAGTAGTTCACGTCGCAAGCGGGACAAAATCAAAAAAAGTCAACGAATTTTTGGTGCCACGCTCTGTTCTATTGTTCGTAAAGACAGGAGACAAAATTAAGCGCGGAGATCAAATTTCCGAAGGCCACATGGACATAAAAGAACTTTTGAGTATTAGCAGCAAATCCGAAGTTCAGCGGTACGTGATAAACGAAGTGCAGAAAATTTATCTTTCGGAAGGTGCGGCAATCAACAACAAGCACATAGAAATGATAGTTCGCCAGATGTTCGCCCGGGTTAAGATCAAAGACGCCGGCGATGCCGCAGATCTCGTGATGGGGGAGATAGTTGAAAAAGACAAGGTCGTTGAGGTGAACAAAGATCTTAGGCGACAGGGCCTGAAGACCGTAAAAATGGAAGAGCTGCTTCTTGGAATAACAAGAGTCGCCCTTTCGGCCGACAGCTTCCTCTCGGCCGCTTCGTTCCAAGATACATCGAGAGTACTCGTTAAGGCCGCTATTGAAAGCAGGATAGATAAGCTCCGCGGACTTAAGGAAAACGTTATCATCGGCCGGTTAATTCCTACCGTGGGACTTGGAACGAGCGATGCGGCCGATTCGGAACCGGAAGAACCCGAAGGGGTTGCCGAGGATGCGTAAATTTTTTAGCAATAATGCAAAATTTAAAATGAAAAATGAAAAATTTAGGTTGCCGTTCGCTTTCGGCGAACTCCACAACTTTACATTTTGAACTTTACATTTTACACTACTTATCATGCAAAAAGAAGATTTAGACAAAAAAAACTACGAACTCTCATTCCTTTTGGAGAACGAAAGTAGCGCTCCGGATATTTTGCGTATGCTTGGCCAGCGATCAATAGAACTTAAAGGAGAACCGTCGATCAAAAAAATGAAACTGGCGTATAAAATAAAAAAAATCGATAATGCCTTTTTTGGTTTTGTCCGGGTCAGCGCTTTCGCGGAAGACATCAAAGCCCTTGAGGGAGATCTTAAAAATCAGTCAGCCGTTCTAAGATTTCTTCTGATAAAACTTCCGAAAGAAGCCATGTTGCCGCCGAGGAGAGAATTTGACGAAAGAAGGCCGAGGACGGCAACAAGGAGACAGTCTACGCAAGCCGCGAAGCAGCCGGAAGCGCTAAGCAACGAAGCGCTTGAAAAGAAAATAGAAGAAATATTACAATAATTTTACATTTTAAACTTACTATCATGAATTTAAATAAAGCATTTATCATTGGTCGCTTAACGGCCGACCCACTGCTTAAAACAATCCCAAGCGGCCAGAACGTTTGCAGTTTCAGTTTGGCAACGAATCGGACGTGGACCGGAAAGGATGGTACAAAGCAGGAAGAGAGCCAGTTTCATAACTGTGTGGCTTGGGGTAAGACCGCAGAGCTCATTACGCAATATATGAAGAAGGGCAGCGAGCTCTTCGTCGAAGGTCGCATTCAGACCCGTTCGTGGGACGATAAAACTACCGGTAGCAAGCGGTATGCCACGGAAATAGTGGTTGAGAATATGCAGTTCGGTGCGCGGCCGCAGGGTGGCGGGCAGCGTGGCGGAGGAAAAGTTTCTGAACAATCAGCGCCAAAAGAAGAAGAAATCCCGACCATAGATCTCGACGCGGGGGAGGTGAAGACAGAGGATTTACCATTCTAAGTTTTTAGGTGTTAGGTTTTGGTGATTTTCTAAAAACTCAAAACTCAAACCTAAAAGCTCAAAGCTCAAATTGATATGGCTAAGAAAAAAATAAAAACTACAATAAAACTTCAATTGCCGGCC
>Ga0209515_10007240_pt1 | contig 13429 bp, 11 predicted proteins | sample Subgroupgradi54m_FD_187454 | JGI IMG/M metagenome (GOLD analysis project Ga0209515, IMG submission 187454) | Subsurface groundwater microbial communities from S. Glens Falls, New York, USA - GMW60B uncontaminated upgradient, 5.4 m (SPAdes)... ...
GCTTGGCGAAATAGAGGACAAATTACGTATCGCTCCATGTTCCGACCGCGACAGGCGACCCGCCGTTGCGGATCAGCACGTCGCGGGCGGTCTCGACCGGTGGACGGTCGACGTGCGCCCCAACGAGGAACGCGCCGCCCTCAATCTGCTTTTCCCAGCGCGCGGCCTCGCCGCCCTCGAGCCCCGCATGTTCCAGTGCGCGTCCGATATCGCCGGCCGCGTGGCCAGCCGCCTCGCCGAGCGCCGCAGAAAGTGGTCCGTCCGCGACGATCGGGCCCACGCCGGGAATCACAACCGCCACGGCTGCGGCAAGATGCGCCGCGAGCTCCCCCAACCGCGACGCGGTCGGCGAGTCTTCGATTTCCGAACCGGGCGACGCGCCCCCGGCCTCGGCGAGCGCGCCCTCCTCGTCATGCGAGCGCGCGACGATCGACACGCGTTCCCGTGGAATGCCGAGCGCACGCAGATCTCTGGCGGCCGCGGCCGCCGCAGAGGAATCCTGAAAGAGCGCCATCACGAGAGCGTGAGCCATCAGTCGGTCGTGTATCCGTCCCTGGCGCGCACGCGCAGGCCGGGGCGATGTCCCGCGAGCGTCACCCTGATCGACCTCCACTCGTGCCCACCTTCGCCAATCGGGTCGGACGGCGCGTAGCCTAGCAGGTATTGATACCGAAGTTCTCGCGCGATGGTCGAGAGCGTCTTTTCGAGCTCGGTTGAATCCTTCAGCAGGAATGAGCGCGCGCCGGTCAGCACGGCCAGCTCGGCGACCAGCGGCGGCCGCTGTTTGCCGATGGTGATCGGGTAGATCAGCGCGTTGCTGCGGCGCGCGCGGGCGATGACCTCCGCCTCGGTCGAGCGGCTGTAGCGATCGTTGCCGTCGGAGAACAGCACGAGCGCCTGGCGTCCCGGCTCGGGCTCGAGTCGATCGAGCGCCGCGACGATCGCATCGCGCAGCGCAGTCGTGCTCCACGGATCGAGCGCAGCAATCGCGCGCGCCTGCGTGACGCGGTCGGTCGAGAGCGGCGCAACGACATCGGCGGTGCTGCTGATGGCGAGGACCATCGAGCGATCGCCTGTCTTCAGCTGGTTCAAAAACGACCGCGATGCCTGTTTCGCGAGCTCGAGCGGCTTGCCGGCCATGCTCCAGCTCCGATCGACGCCGAGCGCGACGGTCAGCGGGAACTCGCCCGCGGCGAACGCCGAAATCTGCTGCAGCTGATTGTTGTCGTAGACCTCGAAGTCTTTCTGGCGCAGGCCGGTGACGAGCTCGCCCTTGTCGTCGGTCACCGTTGCATAGACCTCGACGAGCTGAACCTGCGACGAAAACTGCGCGAGCGGACTTTCCTGCGCGGTCGCGACCGCACTGCCGACAAGGGCGACCGCCGCCGCAACGATGAGCCGTCTCATTCCGGGGACCTCCGCGTCAGCCTGTTCAAAAGGCGTTCCGGCACAATCAGATGGTACAATTGCGCCGTTTCCCGGTTCCGTACACGCTTGAGGTGACCTTATGGGCCGCATCGGCCTTCCTGAGCTACTCATCATCCTCGTAATCATCATCCTGATCTTCGGGGCCAACCGACTGCCAGAGATCGGCCGGGGCATCGGCAAAGGCATCCGCAACTTCAAGGACGCGACGAAGGACGACGAGAAGTCATAGCTTCTTCGCGCGGCGCTCGAGCCGGCCGGGGCGCTGCGTGCGCTTCGGCGCGTGCGAGTGTTCGCGGCGCTGTTCCTTCTTCGGCCGCGTCTTGCTCCGCGGCGCACCGCGCCGCCGCTCCTCACGCCGCACCGTCTCGAGAATCTCCACCAGCCCCAGTTCCACCTGCCGGCGCTCCATGTCGACGCGCACGACCTGCACGCGCACCTTGTCACCGAGCCGGTACACCTTCTTCGTGTTCTCGCCGCGCATCACGTGCTGCTGCTCGAGGAAGCGGTAAAAGTCGTCCGCCATGCTCGAGACGTGCACGAGGCCTTCGACGTAGTGTTCGACGAGCTCGATGAACAACCCGAACGGCGCGACACCGGTGATGTAGCCCTCGTACTCGTCGCCGACCTTGTCCACCATGAAGCGGACTTTCTTCCACTGCAGCAGCTCGCGCTCGGCGTCATCGGCGCGCCGTTCCCGCTCGGAGGTGTGTTTGGCAACGTCCGGCAGCTCCTCCGCGAGCTCATCGCGCCGTGCGTCGGTCATGACGGTCTGGCGCGATTCGCGCAGCATCCTGTGCACGACGAGGTCGGGATACCGGCGGATGGGCGAGGTGAAATGCGTGTAGTGCTCCGCCGCGAGGCCGAAGTGACCGAGGCTCACGGCGTCGTACCGCGCCTTCTGCATCGTGCGCAGCATCAGCATGGCGATCGGCCGCTCCTCGGGTGTGCCGCGAATGCGATCGACCAGCTTCTGAAAATTCTTGGGCGTGACCGATCGGCCGGTCGCGCCGAGGCCGTAGCCGAGCGGCTCGATGAATGCTTCGAATTCCGCGACCTTCTTCACGTCCGGCGCCTCGTGCACGCGATGCAGTGACGGGACGGCGTCGTCGACCAGGTGGCCAGCGACGGTTTCGTTGGCCAGGAGCATGAACTCCTCGATGAGGCGATGGGCGATGTTCCGCTCTGCGGGGACGATCGCCTCGATCTCGCCGTACTCGGACAGGATCACCTCGGTCTCGGGCAAATCGAAGTCGATCGACCCGCGGCGCCGCCGCCGCGCGTTGAGAATGTCGAACAGCTCGCGCATCAGCTCGAACAGCGGTACCAGTTCCTTGTACTGCGCGCCCGTCTCTGCATCGTGCCCGGTCAGGATCGCGTTCACCGCCGTATAGGTCATTCGCGCGTCGCTGTTGATGACGCCGTCATGCATCTCATAACGAAGAACGGTGCCCCGCCGATCAACTTCCATGAGACAGGACTGCACGAGTCGATCGACGTGCGGGTTCAGGCTGCAGAGGCCCGTCGCCAGCTCGGACGGAAACATGTGCACCGCCCGCTCGGTGAAGTAGACCGACGTGCCGCGCTCGTAGGCCTCTTCGTCGAGCGCGCTGCCCTCATTGACGTAATGCGCGACGTCCGCAATGTGAACACCGAGCCAGTAGTGCCCGTTCGGCAACTTCTCGAGCGTGATCGCGTCGTCAAAGTCGCGCGCGTGCTCGCCGTCGATCGTCACCGTGGTCACGGGACGGAAATCCGTTCGCCCTTTGGCGGCGGCCGGCTTGACCGTGGTGCCGAGGCGGCGCGCCTCCTCGACGGACTCGTCCGAGTGCACGTCGGGGATGTTGTGCTTGCGGATGATGATCTGCGTGTCGACGCCCGGCTCGTTGACGTTGCCGAGCACTTCGACGACATGACCGACGGCACCGCGCGTCGCGGTCGGCCAGCGTGTGATCTGGACGACGACCATGTCGTTCGGTTCAGCCGAAGACGACTGGCCGGACGGGACATGGATATCAGCAGTGATGCGGCGGTCGAACGGAACCACATACGCCAGACCACCTGCATCGTGCTCGAAGCGTCCGACGACAGTATCGTGCGCGCGCTCGAGGATGCGAACGATGCGTCCTTCGAGACCGCGCGGCGTCTGGCGCTCGACGCGCACGAGGACGCGGTCGCCATGCATCGCTTCGGTGAGGTTCGCGGCCGCGATGTAGATGTCGTTCCGCTCGCCGGGCTCCGCATCGTCGGGCACGACGAAACCGAAACCGGCTGGATTGGCCTGGAGGCGTCCTGCGACGAGGTCTTCGGTGTCGGGCAGCGCGTAGCGACTGCCGCGCACCTGCATCAGCTGGCCGGAGTCCGCGAGTTTTTTGAGATCGCGCTTGAACGCGACGCGTTCGTCGCGCGGCACGCGTAGCAGGCGCGCAAGCTCGCGCGCAGAAGTCGGGTGATGCACCCGTTCTTTGAAGAGACTGAGAATTTGTTCTGTTGATGGCATTCAAGCAATTAACGCGACCTGGACGTCTCCCACGTTCGTGCCGGTCGGGCCGGTGCGGACAAGATCGTCGAGCGCGCTGAAGAAGTGATAACTGTCGTTGTTGTTGAGAAAGTGCGCGGGGTCGAGTCGTTGTGCTGCGGCCCGTTGCGCCGTTGTTGAATCGATGATGGCCCCGGCGGCGTCGGTGGGCCCGTCGATCCCATCGGTGCCGATGCTTCCGAACGCCGCGGACCCGACTGCTTCTCCGCCCGGGAGGGCGGGCCTTGTCAGGCCCGCCAGAACGGAAAGCATCGCCAACGCAAATTCCTGATTCCGCCCCCCCAGGCCGGTTCCCGTCACGTGAACGGTCGTTTCACCTGCGCCGACGACGCAGGCCGGACGTTTGAGATCGGCGGCCGCGCGCCGAACGTCGTCGGCAAACATTCGCACCGCCTCTCGCGCCTCGCCGACGATTGGTGTGTCGATCACGTGCACATCGTAGCCGCGCGATCGCGCGGCGTCCGCCGCTCCATTGACGGCTGTCATGCGTCCGCCGATGATCCGTGCGACCGACCGCTTCATGCGCCGATCGTCCGGCTTCGGCGTCTCGGGAACCTCGCCGCGCTGTCCGCGCTCGAGCCACGACACGACACCGTGCGGAAAACCTGCGCGTCCGCCGCGCCTGTCGAGCACGTCCAGCGCGGCCGCGAACGTGCTCGGGTCGGGCATCGTCGGCCCCGATCCAATCACCGAGAGATCGTCGCCGACAACATCCGAGATCACCAGCGTGACGACCGGCGCCGCGGTTGCCGCAGCGAGCCTGCCGCCCTTGATGGCGGACAGATGTTTTCGGACCGCGTTGAGCTCGTCGATCGTGGCGCCGCCTCTCAGCAGGAGGCGCACGGTCTCCTGCTTGTCCTCGAGCGTGATGCCCTCGGCAGGCAGCGCCATCAACGCCGACGCGCCGCCGGACAAGAGCACCACGAGCAGATCATCCCGCGCTGATGCGGCCGCGATGTCGAGCGCGCGCCGCGCGGCATTTACGCTCCGTGCATCGGGGATCGGATGTCCCGAGTCGTACCAGTCGGCACGCGCGGGCAGCGAATCGGGACGAACAGGTCCGATTCCCGCGATTGTGCGCAGCGGGCGACCGGCCGCGTCAACGAACGCGTTCAACATCGGTCCAGCGGCTTTGCCGGCGGCGATGACGTCGATGTTGGATGCGGACTTCAGGCGATTGACGAGCGCAGGTTCGCCGAGAGCGGTGCGAACGAGGCGCCCCGCGCCGGCAGCATGCACCGCCGCGTGGAGAATCTCACGCAGGTCTTGACGAAGATGTTGAACGGAACGGGTCAGTGAATATGTCGGGGATCGGACCAGGCCGAAAGGCCGGTAACAACGTCGAACTGTCTGAGGAGGCGGCTGACGACTTGATCCGCGTCAGCTTTGGTGCAGAGTCGATCGAGCTGCGACATCACCTTGGCGAGGGCCCGCTCGACGTCGGTAATGGTGCCCTCGGAGTAGTACTCGCGCTGCTGTTCGAGGCAGCGTTTACACTTGGCAAATTCTTCGCGGTAGAAATTCGAGACCGAATGGAAAGCGGGATCGCACTGCGGGCGGGAATCGGCCAGGAAGCGCGACAAACGGTTCCTCGACGCGGACATATCTAAGGTTTCAACCAGTCTAAGCGGCCCGTCCCGGGGCTGTCAACGTCGACGGTCCAGCCAGCATCAGCCCGCATGTCGAGAGGCGGCAAACCCGCCGGCGGCGCCCACACACATGCCGCCGGCCACGAGCAGACCGACGAGCCGGCCGGGAAGAAACTGCAGCGCCGCGCCATCCAGCATCGCGGCAAGGTCGCCGCCCCACCAGCTGCGCACCGCGGCAAATCCCAGCCACAGCAGGGCGGTCGCGATGAGCGCGCCGAGCCCTCCCTGCAGGAATCCTTCGGCGATAAACGGACCACGGATAAAGGCGACCGGCGAGCCCACGAGCTTCATGATCTCGATTTCATCGCGCCGCGCGTGAAGCCCGAGCCGAACGACGGCAGCGACGGTCACGGCGGCCGCCATCGCCATCAGCAGCGCGAGCGCGAAGCCGGCGCCACGAATGGCGTTGAGCCCGCTGGCCACGCGCGCGAGCCACTCGCGGTCGTAGCGGACGTCGGCGACGCCGGGCAACGCGGCGACTCGCTTCACGAGCGCGTCAGCTCGTCCATTGCGCTCAGCATCCGGACGTACGCGCACCTCGAGCGAGGCGGGAAACGGGTTGTCGTCGAGGTCGTTGGTCAGCGAGGCGAGGTCGGCGAACTGATTGCGGAACCGCGAAAGCGCCTGCGCCTTGGACACGTACTCGTGTCCATCGGTCACGCCGCTCTGGTCGATGGCGGCCTCGATGGCGCCGCGCTGCTCGGAGGTCGCGTCATCGCGCAGGAAGACCGAGAACTCGCTCGCCGTGGTCCACTGCGTCATCAGCCGATCGACATTCCACGTCACCATCAACAGCGAACCGAGGACGACGGCGGCGAGCGTGATCGCCAGGACGGCAAACGCCGTCGACCGTCCGGCGCGCCAGAGGCTCGCCCATGCCTCCCGCAGCGCGTAATCGATGGCTCTCATGCGATCTCGACCATGCGTCCCTGGTCGAGCGTTATGGTGCGCCGTCCGACCAGCCGGATCAACTCGCGGTCGTGGGTGGCAACGAGCACGGTCGTGCCGCCGGCATTGATTTCACGGAGCAAGTTCATGATTTCGAGCGAGAGATCCGGATCGAGATTGCCGGTCGGCTCGTCCGCCAGGACGAGCGCAGGATCGTTGACGAGTGCGCGCGCGATGGCGATGCGCTGCTGTTCGCCTCCCGACAGATCGCGCGGATAGGCGTTGATGCGATGTTGCAGCCCCACCCACTTGAGGACCTGGAAGGCGCGGCGCCGCTGCTGCGCCGCCGGCATGCCGAGCACCTCGAGCACGAAGGCCACGTTCTCGAACACGGTGCGCGTGGGAATGAGCTTGAAGTCCTGGAAGATGAAACCGATGCCGCGGCGATATTCCTGGACGTCGCCGCGAGACAGCTTTGAGAGGTCGTGGCCGTTGACGAAGACCTCGCCCTCGCTCGGCTTCTCCTGCACGAGAAGCAGGCGAAGCAGCGTCGACTTCCCCGCGCCGCTCGGACCAGTGAGGAAAACGAATTCGCCCTTGTCGACGGTGAGCGACAGGTCCTGCAGCGCGTACAAACCGCGGCTGTAAAGTTTCGAGAGGTGGTGCGTCTCGATCACGCTGCCTGTGCACCCGGGGCCAAAGGCGTTACTTGTTCGGTTGGATGCATGGAGTATAGCACGCGCCTTCGCCCGCGCGGCTTCGGCGACGCAGGCGCGCTACCGGCCAGCATCGTAGCGCACAAGCTCGACACGAACGTGGCCAAAGCCGGCATCGACGTCGAGCACCAATGGAACGCGACGCGCGTCGTTGCTGAGCCAAATGGTCGAGGCCAGCGGCTGCCGATCGTCCGCGCGGCGCTCGATCGTCGGCGTGACACGGATCGCCTCGACGTCTCTTCCCTGCACATTGATCCGCTCGACACCATCGACCACCAGCTCGACGACGAGATTGCGCCCCGCCTCGTTGATCGGAAACCTCGCGCGCCCGCCGATCGTCAACGGCAGCGTGCGCACGTAAAAGAGCGCGGCAATGGCGTCGCGTGCGCCGGGCGCCATCGGTAACACGACCGCCCCCTGGGCTTGGGCGTCAGTGATGGTCAGCCCCGTACGGACGACGTGCGCGCGGTCGTCGAACACGAACGCGCGCGTGACGTGGCGCGACCCCTCCTGCTGGTCGCGCTCGTGCACCAGCGGGAACAGATTGCCGTCGGCCTGCGTCGCGAAGACATCCTGCGCCTGATAGAACTGCGCGACCCAGGGAGCGGTTGCCGCCTTCACGACCAGACGGTAGGCAGGCGCCTCGACACCGATCGAGATGTCACCCGCCGAAAGGTTCACGCCTGCTCCGCCCCAATCAACCTTGTAACGCGCGAGCTCGCCCACGCGAAACGGGATCTGACCCGGGGCGGGCGGCGCGATCGCGGCGGTCGCGGCAAGGCGCGTTTCGAGCGCGGGTGTCCACTGCAGTTCGTAGATCGTCGCGTCCGCAAATCGGGCTCGTTCGACGACGGGCGGTTCCGCGCGCGCGATCGGCCTCGGAGTCACGACGAAGCGGACGCGGCTGTCGTGCAGGGCGGTCAATGCGTCGCCAGATGGAAATGTGTTGATCGCCTCGACCATCGGGCCATAGAAAGCGGGGCGCTGGCCGCTGTACCCGTTGACGATGGGACGTCGATGCTCGAGCGACTGCACCATCGCGGGCGTGCTGTCGATGTCGAGCCCGAGCGGAAGAAGCGCGACGGCGCCAGGACCGGGCTCGAGGGCCAGCCACTGTCCCACGTCGGTGTGAAGCGAGGGCGTCGCCACAAGCGTTGGCGGAACGTGCAACCATTCGAGCGCTGCAGCCACGAAAACCACGAAGACGAATCGGCCACGAAGAACACGAAGGCCACGATGTTTTTCTGTGGATGGCATTCGCGGCGATGTCACTTCGCGTATCCCAATTGCTGCCAGCACGCAAAGACCGAACATCACCAACACCGAGAAGCGGGCTGGAGCACGTATGGCCGCGAAGCCGAACACGAACCGATGCAACGCCGCGTACACAGGTCGCACCCCGCCTGGACCGAGCGAGAGCGCAAAGCCGAGCGCCGCGACGACAACCATCGTCATCACCGTCGGACGAGCGTCGCCTCGCCATCCGAGCCACACTCCCGCAGTGGCGAGCGCAATGAGAACGAAGCCGGTAAACAACTCGCGTTCCGGGCCGGTATGCGGCGGCCCTGCCTCCGCTCCCTGAGCTTCGGCGGGCAGGGCTTCGGCAGGCGTGTCGTGCTGACGGAGAAGGCCTGTCCGCCCGTAGAGGACATTCCCCGGCGGCGCCTGCAGATAACTCGAGGCGTACGCAGCGCCGCGCTCCGCCTCGTAGAGATTACGTCCGAACCCTTCGCGCTGCGCGACGCGACCGTAGACGATGGCAACCGGCAAGACGAGCACGCTTGCAAGCGCGGCAGCGTAGGAAAAACGCCGCAGGACCGCGGCGCTTCGCCATCGCCCGACGCCGACGGCGAGCGCAATGCCTCCAACGGCCAATGCGAGGCCGCCGATGATGCCGTAATACACCGAGGACACGGCCTGCAGCGCGGCCACGACGCCGAGCAGCACGACGTCGCGAGCGCGGCGTCCCGCAATCACGCGGTGAAGAAAGAGAAAGGTGAGCGGAAGAAAGTAGAGCGACTGCAGCTGCAGGTGAATCAGGTGCGCGAAGTGATACGACCCGAATCCCCAGGCAAGCCCCGCGAGATAGGCTCCGCTCTCGGTGCAGATGATCGATCGCACGAAGAGATGCATCGCGAGCGCGCTCGCGACGAGCGACGCCAGGAGCAGCACGTTGTAGCAGAGGACGACATCATGCGTGATCGCGTAGAGCGGCGCGAGCAGCAGACCCTGCAGCAGCAGGTGATCGGAGTAGGCCAGCGTGCCGGTGGCGGGATGGAAGATGTTCGCGTTGAAGACGGCGCCGTTGAAGATGGACGCCGGATTCGACAGGGTCGCCTGCATTCCCCAGCCGAGAATCCACAGATTGAGATAGGGATCGCCGGGCCCGGTCGGCGCGCCGAGCAGCGCACGCGGATGAAGGACGAGCGGCCACGTCGTCACGATGGCCGCGGCGACGTAGGCGAGAAGCGGCCGGAGCCAGCGCATGGTCAACCCTGAAGTTCGCGCTTCAGGAGTTCGTTCGCCAGCTTCGGGTTCGCCCTGCCGCCGCTCCCCTTCATCACCTGGCCGACAAGGAAGCCGAACGTCTGGTTCTTACCCGCGCGGTACTGCGCCGCCGCATCGGCATGACGCGCGATGACGTCGCGCACGATCGCGAGCAGCGCGCCCTCGTCGCTGTTCTGCGCGAGCCCCTCGGCGCTGACGATCTCGTCGGCGGAGCGGCCCGAGTCGCACATTTTCGCGAACACATCCTTGGCGATGGAACTGCTGATCGTCCCTTTATCCACGAGCGCTATCAGTCCCGCGAGCGCAGCAGACGTCACAGGCACGCGCTGAATCTCGACGCCGCGCTCCTTGATGGTGCGAAGCAGTTCTCCCATCACCCAATTACTCGCCGCCTTCGCATTACCGGATGCGGCCGCGACCTTCTCGAAGTAATCCGCGAGACCTTTCGAGGATGTCAACACACCTGCGTCGTACGCGGGCAGACCGTACGCGGCGACGAACCGCTGGCGCCGCGCCTCCGGCAGCTCCGGCATCGCCTCGCGGACCGCGGCGATGCGCGCCTCGTCGAGGACGAGCGGGGGAAGATCCGGCTCCGGGAAATAGCGGTAGTCGTGCGCTTCTTCCTTGCTGCGCATCGAGAGCGTACGCCCGGCAGCCGAATCCCATAACCGGGTCTCCTGCACGATCCGGCCGCCGCTCTCGAGCAGGTCGACCTGCCGATCGATCTCGTACTCGAGCGCCTTCTGCAGGTAGCGGAACGAGTTGAGGTTCTTCACTTCGGCCTTCGTGCCGAAGCGCTCCTGCCCCGCGGGACGCACCGAGACGTTCGCGTCGCAGCGGAGGCTTCCCTCCTCCATGTTCCCGTCGTTGACGCCCAGCCACACGAGGATGTCGCGCAACCGCTCGAAGAACTCGGCGGCTTCCGCAGCCGAGCGCATGTCAGGCTCCGTGACGATCTCGATGAGCGGCACGCCGCTGCGGTTGTAGTCGATGTATGTCTTCCGATCGGAATCCGGAAAGCCGTCATGCAATGACTTGCCGGCATCCTCTTCCATGTGGATGCGCGTCAGCCCGACGCGCATCGCGCGCCCGTCGACCGACATCTCGAGTCCGCCGCCGAGCGCCAGCGGACGCTCGTACTGCGAAATCTGGTAGCCCTTCGGCAGGTCCGGATAGAAGTAGTTCTTGCGCGCGAAGATCGAGAGCGGCTGGATGTCGCATCCGAGCGCGAGCGCGGCTTTGATCGCGTAGTCGACCGCCGCGCGGTTGAGGACGGGCAGGGCGCCCGGCATGCCGAGGCACACCGGACAGACCTGCGAATTCGGCGGCGCGCCGAACGAGGTGCTGCAGCCGCAGAAAATCTTCGTGCGGGTCTGCAGCTGCGCGTGGATTTCTAACCCAATGACAGGCTCGAACCTCACCTACACCTTCGGGCCTGCCGCCTTCACGGCCGGGTCCACATCCTTCTCGAACGCTTTGAAGTTCTCGATGAACATGCCGGCGAGCTTTTTCGCCTGCCCGTCGTAGGCGTTCTTATCGGGCCACGTCGAGCGTGGATCGAGCACGGTCTCGGAGACGCCCGGGCACGTGGTCGGCATGTCGAGATTGAAGATCGCGTGCTTCTGGTATTTCACGTTGTCGAGCTGTCCGCCGAGCGCCGCGGCGATCATCGCGCGCGTGTGCGCAATCTTCATGCGCGAGCCGACGCCGTACGCGCCGCCGGTCCAGCCGGTATTCACGAGCCACACGCGCGCCCGGTGCTTCGCGATCCGCTCGCCCAGCATCGTCGCGTAGACGTTCGGATTGAGCGGGAGGAACGGCGCGCCGAAGCAGGTGCTGAAGGTCGCCTTCGGCTCGGTCACGCCCTTTTCCGTCCCCGCGACCTTCGCGGTGTAACCGGAGAGGAAGTGATACATCGCCCCTTCCGGCGTGAGCCTCGCGATTGGCGGCAGGACGCCAAATGCATCAGCCGTCAGCATGACCACGTTCTTGGGATGGCCGGCCTGGCCTGACGGAATGGCATTGTCGATGAAGCTGAGGGGATACGAGCTGCGCGTGTTCTCGGTGAGCGACATGTCGTCGAAATCCATCTCGCGCGTCACCGGATCGAGCACCACGTTTTCGAGGATCGTGCCGAAGCGGCGCGACGCGTCCCAGATCTGCGGCTCCGCTTCCTTGGAGAGCTTGATGACCTTGGCGTAACAGCCGCCTTCGAAATTGAAGATCCCGCGATCGCTCCAGCCATGCTCATCGTCGCCGATGAGACCGCGCTGCGGATCGCTCGAGAGCGTTGTCTTGCCGGTGCCCGAGAGTCCGAAGAAGAGCGCCGAGTCGCCGGCTTTCCCCACGTTCGCCGAGCAGTGCATCGAGAGCACGCCCTTGAGCGGCAGCGTGTAGTTGAGAATCGTGAAGATCGATTTCTTGATTTCGCCGGCGTACTCGCTCCCGGCAATCAGCACGAGCTTCCGTCCGAAATGCACGTAGATCGCGGTTTCAGTCCGCGACCCGTGCCTGGCGGGATTCGCCTTGAATCCCGGGCAGTCGATCACGGTGTACTCCGGTCGATGCTCGGCCCGCTTCCCGGGATCGTTTTCCGGGATGAACATGTTGCGCGCGAACAGGTTGTGCCACGCGAACTCGGTGACGATGCGGACGGGAAGCCGGAAGGCCGGATCGGCGCCGCCCCACGCATCCAGGACGTAGAGCTCCTTGTCCTGCACGTAGCTCATCATGTCGCGGTGCAGCGTCTCGAAGTGCGCCTCCTCGATGGGGCGATTGATCGCACCCCAGTGGACGTTCTTCTCGGTCGACGGCTCGCGAACGGTGAACTTGTCCTGCGGCGACCGGCCGGTGTGCTGACCGGTCCGGGCGTTGAGGGGGCCGGAGGCGGCGAGCTGCCCTTCGTTGCGGCGAACGGCCTCTTCGTAGAGGAGAGCGGGACTCAGGTTCCAGTGGACGCGTCCGGACCGAACAATGCCAAGGGCCTCGAGACCATGCGCCCGCTCAACCTGTGTGCTCATTTGTCACGCTCCTCTGGAAAAAGGTCGGAAAAAGAAAAAACGCATCGTACTGTATAGTTGGAGCCGCGGTAAAGGACCGAGCTGCTCCAGCCGTATTCCATGTCTAGAACGCCTCCTCGGCGGGCCTCCTCGACAGCCGCCGGCGCGTCGGCGCCGCTTGCGCCGCTGTCGAGAGATTCGCAGCTGGCGGCCGAGATCAAGGGTCTCGTCGCTGGCGGCGAACGTGATGCCGCGCGCGAGAGGTACGGCGAGCTGGTCGCGCACCAGCAACGGCGGGCCGTCCGCATCGCGTATCAGTATCTGCGCGATGCGCACGATGCCGACGAGGCGGTGCAGGATGCCTTCATCAAGGTGTTCATGCACATCACCAGTTACCGCGAAGACCTCCCGTTCGAAGTCTGGTTTACGCGCATCCTGGTGAACGCGTGCCTCGACCTGCGGAAGTCGCGCTCGCGGCGGCTGCGATGGGCGGTGTCGATGTCGTCGACGGGCGATATCCCGCCGGCCGATCCGGCGACGCCGGACCCGACGCCCGAGCAGCGGCTGGTGTCGAGGGAACGCGCGGATGAAATTACGGCGGCGGTGGAGTCGCTCCCCGACCGCCAGCGCACGGTGTTCACGCTCTGCCACCTCGCGGAGCAGACGACCGCCGAGGTCAGCCAGGCGCTCGGATTGAACGAAGCT
>Ga0209515_10007241_pt1 | contig 13425 bp, 11 predicted proteins | sample Subgroupgradi54m_FD_187454 | JGI IMG/M metagenome (GOLD analysis project Ga0209515, IMG submission 187454) | Subsurface groundwater microbial communities from S. Glens Falls, New York, USA - GMW60B uncontaminated upgradient, 5.4 m (SPAdes)... ...
CGGCCGTAAACCTAAAAGAATAATCTTGTCAATGTACGCTTTTTGGGGTATACTACAGAGCGGTTTATACCAGACAATCGCTTCGACTCACGTCGGAGAGGAAAGTCCGAACACTAACATCTTTGCGAAGGCAAAGACGTAAAAAGGTAGTGGGTAACGCCCATCCGTCGCAAGACGCGAGATGCGAACAGCAACGCTCAACGCCGAAAGGCTAGAGGTTCCACGCAAGTGGAGCGTCCTCATAGTAATGTGAGGCTGAAACGGCTAAATTTCTTACCCGAGTGCAAGGCCGTGTCCCGACGTAAGTCGGGAAGTGCCGCTTGATCCCGCGAGTAATCGCGGGGCTAGATAAATGATTGTCGCCAATTTTGTCCGCCAGAGGCGGTTACAAAATTGAGCGTCCCGAGTAGGTCGAGGGACAATCTTTCGAAAATCTCAGGATGCTCAATCTTACATCCACCTGCGGTGGGCAAGATTGGCACAGAATTCGGCTTATCGGTATAAATCGCGAAATAATAAAGCCCCGGAAACGGGGCTTTATTGCATCAGAATGGCTTGTGAACAGATTGCAGACTCCACTCCATCCGCTATAATGTTCGCACTGAAGGGACGTCTTGTTTTCGGCTTCTTTGAGGTAAGAGTGTATCTTTCTAGTAGCTATTTTTTGACTATGTCATTATTTTCTTTTTTGCGAAGGAAAGCTGGGTTAACGCAGGACGAAGCAGCCTCGAGAAATGCTGACCGAGCGTCTACTTTTTTCCTTGTTGCGACGGTATTTCTCTTGCCGATATTTTTTATTCCCTCAATCTCATTTTCGTTTCTTTTTAGCAAAGCCCTCGTGCTTTCCATATTGACACTCGTCTCCCTCGTGCTCTGGCTCATTGCGAGACTCCGAGACGGTACGTTCATTATCCCAAGTTCCCCAATGCTCCTCGCCCTGGCCCTCTTTGCCGGTCTTTTTGCACTTTCCAGTCTTTTCTCAGGGGATACCACTTTTTCTTTTTTTGGACAGAGTCTTGAAGTTGGCACAACCGTGAATCTTCTCGTGGTCTTCGTGCTCATGTTCCTCGTTTCAGTGGTGTTCCGCACGGGTGAGCAAATCGTAAAAGGCTATGTCGCGTTTTTCGCTTCCTTCGCGCTCATTGCGTTATTTCACATTTTGCGACTTGTGTTTGGCCCAGATTTTCTCGCACTCGGCCTCTTCACCGATACCGTTTCAAATACGGTAGGAAGACTCAATGATCTCGGTATTTTCTTTGGAGTCTCGGCGCTTCTTTCGCTCCTCACGATTGAACTTATACCGCTTACACGAGTATTTAAAGTCATTCTTTCGCTCGCGCTTCTTACTTCTCTCTTTTTTCTTTCACTGGTCAATTTCAGTTTACTCTGGTTTGTGCTGGGTCTGTTTTCGCTCGTCCTATTCGTTTTTCTCCTTTCCTTTGGTCGAGCGCTCGCGAGACGAGGCGCGGAGGACGATGTTCTTTTTGAGAAACCACGTTCCGTTCGGAAGATTCCGTTTGCTTCGTTTGCGGTACTGCTTATTTCCGTCGTCTTTATCTTACCGGGGAGCACCATTGGTGAAAGGGTGGGGAGCATTTTTAACATTTCCCAAGGTGAAGCGCGCTTGTCCTGGAGCGCAACAATGGAAGTTGTAAAGGGGACGCTTCAAATCAGCCCGCTACTTGGGGCCGGACCCAACAAATTTAGTTCGGAGTGGTTGAAGTACAAACCTGAAGGCATCAATACTACAGTATTTTGGAATACTGACTTTACCTACGGAGTGGGTATTGTCCCGACGTTTGTTGTCACCTCGGGTATTCTGGGAGGGCTTGCCTGGCTTATATTTTTCCTGCTGTTTCTTCTTTCAGGATTTCGAGTGGTACTGTCCGACATTTCTGATATTCTATCGCGATACCTCCTCACCTCCTCGTTCTTTGTCGCGCTGTTTCTCTGGGTGTTTTCCATCTTCTATGTTCCGTCGCTTACCATTTTCACTCTTACCTTTATCTTTACTGGACTTTTTATTGCGTCACTTTCCGCCTCGCGAATGCTCGCGGTTAAGACCATTTCATTTGCAAGCAGTCCTCGGGTCGGTTTTGTCTCGGTACTCATGCTTGTCTTGCTTCTCATTGGAAGTGTCACGCTCGGGTATGTACTTATGCAGAAATATGTCGCCTCTATCTTTTTTCAGAAGGGAGTTGTCAGTTTCAACATAGGGGGCAACCTCGATTTGGCTGAAAAACAGATTGCGAAGGCAACAGCCCTTAATCCCCTGGACTTGTACTATCGCTTTCTCACCGAGCTCACGCTGATCCGCATGAACAAACTCTTGAGTCAAAACGACCCGAAGATGTCTGCCGAAGCGGTGCGTAGCGCATTTCAGACTCTGCTAAGTACGGCTCTCGTAAGCGCGAAGCAGGCGGTTGCATTTGGTCCTACGAATTATGAAAATCAGATGACCTTCGGTCGTGTCTTTGAGGCTGTCGTACCGCTTAAAATTGACCGCGCCTACGAAAATGCAAAAAATGCGTACACCGAGGCCATGAAATTGAATCCAAAGAATCCCTCGATTCTCCTCACCATCGCTCGTCTTGAGGCCACCAAAGGAGAAAATGCAAAGGCACGAGAAAACATCAACCAAGCACTGAAAGAAAAAGCGAATTATACCGAAGCGGTATTCCTGCTCTCGCAGATAGAGGCGCAGGAGGGCAACATCAAGGGAGCTATTGCGTCGGCCGAGTCGGCGGCAACCTTTTCTCCCGACGACCCCACGGTGCTCTTCCAGTTAGGACTCCTCCGCTTTAACGACAAAAATTATGCGGGGGCAATAACCGCGCTCGAGAAGTCGGTTGCGCTAAGCCCCACTTACGCGAATGCGAAGTATTTTCTCGGACTTTCGTACGCGAAGCTGAATCGAAGTGCCGATGCTATTGTGCAGTTTGTGGACCTTCAGGCGAAGAATCCCGACAACAAAGATATAGAGCAAATCCTCAAGAACCTGAAAGCCGGAAAAGACCCGTTTTACGCCGCTCCTCCGGCAACCGCGACCCCCGGAAAAAATCTCAAACTTCCCGTAGAAGAAAAGGCGGTTAAGACTTCTAAAGTTGGCGCCTAAGAGCCTGTTCATCATCTAATGCCTAGCTGAAATGTTCAAAATTCGTAGCGAAAATTGGGGATTTGGAGGAGGCATACTGAAGTACGCTGACGAGAAAAACTCAATTTGCAGCAGAATTTTGAACATTTCGGCAGGCAAGCTAGGTTTTAGGCTTTATACTGCGGTTAGATTATGAACAGGCTCTAAGATAAAGCACCACGCATGGTAGGTAAATTATTCAAATTCATAGAGCGAGAAATAAGCGGACTCCACGAGGCCGCTTATCTCTTGGGCTTCTTCGCGCTTCTCTCACAAATTCTCGGGTTCCTTCGCGACCGATTGCTTGCGTCGCAGTTTGGCGCGGGAGAAATTTTGGATGTCTACTATGCCTCGTTTCGCGTACCAGACCTCATCTTCATCTGGAGTTCGTCAATGGTGTCGCTCTCGGTGCTTATTCCGTTTCTGTCGCGAAAACAGCAGGAAGGAAAGGAATATGCGCGAGCGTTTCTTGATTCTGTTTTTTCAGCCTTCTTTTTCTTTCTGATAGTCGTGAGCCTACTTGCGGGAATATTCGCACCGGAAATTACCAGGTTTTTCTTTCCGGGCTTTACCGCGGGCATGCTTCAGACCACGGTGCTTTTGATGCGCATTCTCCTCCTTCAGCCGATATTTTTGGGCATCTCCAACCTTTTTGCGAGCGTTACCCAGCTGGAGCGGCGGTTTTTTGTCTATGCCTTGAGCCCCATTTTGTACAACTTTGGTATCGTTGTCGGTGTACTTTTCCTGTACCCGCTGTTGGGACTTTCGGGACTGGCGTGGGGTGTCGTCCTCGGGGCGGTGCTTCATTTGGGTATCCAGATTCCGGTCATCGCTCGAACGGGTATGCTCCCGAGGCTTCGCCTTTCCTTCAGTATGTCGGTGATTAAAGAAGTGCTTTTTGTATCGCTCCCTCGAACACTCGCGCTTTCATTACAAAATATTTCGGTACTACTTCTCACCGCGCTCGGCTCGCTTCTCGGTGTGGGTTCCATCGCTATTTTTAATCTTTCGTGGAACCTGCAGTCGGTTCCGCTTTCCATCGTGGGCGCGAGCTACTCGCTCGCCGCATTTCCAACCCTTGCGGGACTGTGGAACAAGGGAGAGAAAGGAAACTTCATTACGACGCTCTCCACCGCGATGCGACACATTGTATTTTGGTCTATGCCCGCACTTGTCCTCTTTGTGGTGCTCCGTGCGCAAATCGTGCGAACGGTGCTTGGAAGCGGAGCCTTTGGTTGGGGTGATACTCGGCTTACCGCGGCGGCACTCGCACTCTTTGCCATTTCGGTTGTGGCGCAAAGTATGACCCTCCTCTTTACCAGGGGCTACTATGCGGCGGGAAAAACACGCACCCCGCTTCTCATCGCCTGCGGTGGTGCACTGACGACCGTTGGTTTCGCCTTTCTTTTTTCCAAATTGTTCGCGGGAGTGCCGATACTCCGCTATTTTCTGGAGGCACTTCTCCGTGTGTCTGACCTTCACGGTACGGAGATGCTCGTGCTCCCGCTTGCGTATTCCGTGGGAAGTATCGTGAGCGCTGGTATTTTTTGGATGTTGTTTACGCGTCACTTTGAGAAGTTTGACCTCGCGGTGACACGGACTTTTTGGCACAGTCTCGCGGGGAGTGTTTTTATGGGATTTATCGCGTATGGACTGCTCGGAGTCCTTGACGGCGTGTTCAATATCCATACGACTTTGGGCATCTTTCTGCAAGGACTGTTCGCCGGACTCGGAGGCCTCGTGGTGTGGGTGTTCGTACTGTATCTTTTGGGGAATGAAGAAATTCAGGAAATCTGGAAAACGGTCCACCACAAAATCTGGAAAGCAAAATTCATCGGCCCCGACCCGACCGAAACGACGTTTTAATCTCACGGCTGTCTTTTGGAGAAAGGCTTTTTAATAGAGCCGTTTTCTGCTAGTATGCTCGGTATGTCTGAAGGTCAAAGAAACATCAGGAACTTCTGCATCATTGCTCACATAGACCATGGGAAATCCACCTTGGCCGACCGTTTGCTTGAAATAACGGGCACGATTGAAAAGCGTAAGATGCAGAACCAGGTGCTTGACTCTATGGAGCTTGAACGGGAACGAGGGATTACCATCAAGATGACGCCCGTGCGCATGATTTGGAAACCAAATCATCCGACAAGTGACAAGTCACCATTGACCATTGACCAAAAGAGTCAAATGTCAAATGTCACAGGTCAACGGTCAAATTCAGAACAGTCTTATGTGATGAATTTGATTGACACTCCCGGACACATTGATTTTGCGTATGAAGTATCGCGCGCGATGAAGGCCGTGGAGGGGGCTATTGTGCTTGTGGACGCGACGCAGGGTGTGCAGGCGCAGACTATATCGGTGCTTGGAATGGCGCAGGAGGCGGGGCTTATGATTATCCCCGCGGTGAACAAGATTGACTCACCGCTTGCTCGTGTTCCCGAGACGAAAAAACAAATCGCGGAATTATGTGGGCTTCCCGAAAGCGATGTGCTCCTCGTGTCCGGAAAAACCGGTGACGGGGTGGCGGAGCTTTTGCAAGCCGTAATTGACCGTGTGCCTGCCCCCGCCGGAGCGCAGATAGACGCCGATGATACGCAGAGTAACGCGGATAATCAGCGTGTATCCGCGTCATATTCGCAAGAATCCGCGTTTAGAGGGTTGGTGTTTGATTTTAAATACTCCAATCACGCCGGTGTGATTGTCTTTCTTCGTTCCTTTGATGGTGCAACAAAACGAGGAGACAAACTGCGCTTTGCTGCTTCCGAACAGGTCTTTACCGTGCTTGAAGTCGGTATCTTTGCTCCGGCGGAAACGCCTGTAGAACACCTTTCGGCAGGTGAAATCGGCTACATCACGACTGGCATCAAAGAACCTGGGGTCGCCTCGGTCGGTGATACCATTCTTCCGGCAAAAGGAGGAGGGAAACCACTTCCCGGCTATAACCGCCCAAGGCCGGTAGTATGGGCATCTATCTATCCCGAAAGCCAGGACGACTTTAATCAACTTCGTTTGGCGATAGACAGGCTCAGGCTTTCTGACTCGTCGTTTACGTACGAAGAAGAATCGGGTGGGCTTTTGGGACGTGGGTTTCGCTGTGGCTTCCTCGGTATGCTTCACCTTGAAATTATTACCGAAAGGCTCCATCGTGAATTTAATCTGTCGCTGGTGGTTACGACACCCTCCATCACGTACGAAGTGGTGACCAAACGAGGGAAGCGCGAGGTCGTGTATTCGGCGGCGCGGTTTCCCGAGTACGGCGACATCGCCGAGGTCTATGAGCCGTGGGTGGAGGCGCGTATCATTTCTCCTTCCGAGTACCTTCCAAAGCTCATGCCGATGCTCTTTGACCACGAAGCATTTCCCAAGGTGACGGAAAACTTTGGCGAACGAAATCTGCTTGTCGTGGAGATGCCTCTTCGTGAACTGATGCGTGGGTTCTTTGATGATGTGAAAAGTCTTTCATCGGGATTTGCCTCACTTTCCTACAAAATACTGGAGCTTCGGAAGGCGGACGTCGTGAAGCTTGAGCTGATTGTCGCGGAGGAAATGGTCCCCGCGTTTTCGCGTATCGTGTCCCGCAAGCGAGTGGAGCTTGAAGCCGAGTCGGCAGTGGAGAAACTTCATGACCTACTTCCCGCTCAACTGTTTGCGACCAAAATTCAAGGACAGGCGCTTGGACGAATTATTTCCTCAAAAACGGTTCGCGCGACGCAAAAAACACTCGGCGATTTCGGTAAGAACGGTGGCGACCGAACCAGAAAGATGAAGCTGTGGCAAAATCAAAAAGAAGGGAAGAAACGCCTCAAAGAACACGGCGTCGGCAAAGTGCGCATCCCCCAGGAGGTGTTTTTGAAGATGGTGCGAAAAGACTAATACACGACACTAATGACACGAATGCCCGAGCGAATGACACTAATAAAAACAGCGCACCATTTCTATTAGTGTCATTCGAGTCCCTATTCGTAGATTCGTGTCGAGTTACTGGTAGAGAGCGGGGAGGTACAAAAGTATCATGCTGATGATGATAAGGGCACAGAGAATACCCCAGGCAATATTGAGTTTTCTGCGGTGTTTAGGGTCAAATAACATACGTAATGCGAATATACGAATCCGTTCGAATATGCGAATAGCTACGAATACGGTAGAATGATACTACCATGTTTATTTAAGTAAGTGAATTATTCGAATATATTCGTTGATTCGTTCCCATTCGGATATTCGCATGTACACATGAAGGATTTTCAACGAAAACGAAAAATACGAAAAACCCTCTACTCTCGTGGAGTTCTTTTTGGGCTACTGCTCGTGCTTATTGTCGTGAGTAAGGCAACCTTTAGTCTGTACGCGAAGGAGCGGGAAAGCCAGAGGAATCTTAGCCTAGCAGAGGCAAATCTTTCTACACTCTCGCTTCGTGAGGAGCGACTTAAAAGCGATATCGCCCGTCTCAAGACTTCGGAAGGTATTGACGCCGAAATACGGTCACAGTTTCAGGTGGCGAAGCCGGGGGAGAGAATGGTGGTGCTTGTGGACGACCGGAAAAAGGAAGCCGAGGCGCCTCTCGAGCAGAAGTCTCTCGTGACCAAGTTTTTTGACCTGTTTAGGTAACCATGCGAATATACGAATTGTCCGAATAGAACGAACCCGTCCGAATGGATGAATCCCATTCATCCGGGCGGATAGATACGAATAAGAGCAGAAGTAAGCACTAGTGGCAATATGCGTGCTTCCCAAGCCCTTAGAAAATTTGCGGATATAGTTTAGTGGTAGAATAGGTGCTTCCCAAGCATCGGGTGGGAGTTCGATTCTCCCTATCCGCATAGAGAACAATAGTAAATTTTTAGAGAGCACAAGCATGGACGCAGATTCGACGGTGCCCCGTAGTGAGCCTTCTTAGGCTCTACTACCGGGGTTCCCGCTACCCGCATATGATTTCGCACATTCTTTACGACGTGGACGGTGTCCTTATAACATCACGAAAACGATTGTTTTCTATAGCACTTGCGGAGCAGTATGGTGTTTCGCACGAAAAGGATATGCTTCCGTTTTTCAATGGGGTTTTTCAGCGGTGTATTGTGGGGAAGGCCGATCTCAAACAGGAGCTTATCCCTTTTCTTTCGCGGTGGAACTGGAAAGAGGGAGTAGGTGCGTTACTCCGTTTTTGGTTTACGCACGAAAAAACGCTCGATGAACGGTTACTCGCGGAAGTGCAGGCACTTCGGGATAAGGGACTGAAGTGTTTTCTCGCAACGAATAATGAAAAGTATCGCACGGACTATCTCTGGAATGAACTTGATCTCAAATCGCATTTTGACGGATGCTTCTCGTCGTCAGGTCTTGGCTTCAAGAAGGAAGAAGTAGGATTTTGGGAGAAAGTCTGTGCTGAACTCCGCGCCCCCGATAAAAAGTCGGTGCTTTTCTGGGACGATGACCTTGATAATGTGACTGCGGCAAGAGCGTTTGGTCTTTCCGCGGAGTTTTATACCGGTTTTGAATCATATGAAAAAAGGATGTCCGAGCTGTTGTAAGTTGTTTTTAGTGGCGTAGGATTGGGATATGAGATCAGTCGTTATTTGTGGAAGTCGGAGGTTTAGGGCGGACGTCTTGAAGTTTACGAAAACACTCGAAAAGCTCGGCGTGGTTGTCTACGCGCCCTATCACCACTCGGGAGATGACGAGTGGGAGACGTTTTCCAAAGAGTATTAGACTTTCATCGCGCTTGGCCTAACGCACGACCATTTTTATAAAATCCATATGGCGGACGTTGTTTTTGTCTACAACAAGGATGGCTACGCGGGTCCCAGCACTACCCTGGAAATCGGTTTTGCGGTGGCGCTCGGAAAACCTATCTACGCGCTCGCACCCGACGGTGAGCTGTGTCGGCATGTACTTTTTCGCGAGGTCATAGCTACGCCAAAGGAGCTTTTAAAGCGACTTTCGTAAGCTGTTTGTATTAGAACAGAGAGTAGGGTAGCTGGAAACTGCTTTCGCTTGACACGTTTGCTATACTAGATGCATAGGCGATTCTGATTAGTATTTATTCGTATCATTAGTACCATTGGTATATTGGTATCATTATATATGGCAAACGTAACTATCTATTCCACGCCGACCTGCGTGTACTGTAACGCGGCAAAGGTGTTCTTCAAAGAAAAAAACGTCGCCTACACCGAACACAACGTCGGGGCGGACGCGGAGAAACGAAAGGAGATGATTGAGAAAAGCGGACAGATGGGCGTTCCTGTGATTGATATAGACGGACAGCTTGTCGTGGGCTTCAATCAGCCGAAGATTAAACAGCTACTGGGGATAAACTGATAGACGTTAGACACTAGACATTAGACAGGAGACAAAAGCAGAAGAGAAAGAAACGGAAACCTTGAGGCGAGAGCTTCAAGGTTTTTGTTCTTCTGCAGGACAGCTTTTATTTACGGCCGTAAATAAAAGCTGTCTTTGCGTACATATGTTGAGGCTTCAAGGTTTTTGTTTTCTATGGTACTTTGTAGCCGTAGCCGCCGTAGTTCAATGGATAGAACGAAGGTTTCCTAAACCCTTGATGCAGGTTCGATTCCTGCCGGTGGCATATTTCAAAGTTCGACCGCGCCCCGTAGTTAGCCGAATCGGTGAGGCTATACTACTGGGGTTCTGGCCGAGGGCATCAGCAAGGAATGTGTTATGATGAAGGCGGAATTAACGAGATTGCAAAGGAACACATAGAAAGCTTAGGCTTGGCCATATTAATCTCGGGGAAGAAATTTTTAATTCTAGGACTTAAGAAAACATGAAATATACACTTACTGTCATAGTAATCGTCATACTCGGGTTTGTCGGATATTTGGGTTTCAAAAACTCTTCTATATTTCAAGTTAAAGTCGAAAAGTCAATATCTGCGTCTGAAGAGTGGTCTGTTTACAAAAACACGAAATACGGTTTTGAAATTTCTCACCCCACTGATTTTATTGCAGAAGAAAATGGATCTACTTACGATGTTCATTTTGGAACGACTCTTATAAATCATGGAAATATTTACATAAAAGTTTTTGATACCGTTCGGTATAACATAAAAAATCTTGACGATATTTCGTATACCAACAAAGACACGAGTAATACGAGTATGTTGAGTTCTCGAGACGGGACGACCGGTAGTGGAATAATGTTCCGAGAAATACAAACGGTTCAAAAGCCTTCGGTGAATGCAGCGGTCATTCTTTTTATCCACGGCAACAATGCTTACGAACTCAATTGGAGTTGCTGGCCAGCGAAGCCTTGCTTTGACGATGAGACATTGAGTAAAATGGTACAGAGTATAAAGTTCAGTAATTAAGGAAACAAAAATGGAACCAAACAAGTCGTCGTCAAAGCAGTGGTTGATATTGGGCACAGTCTTTATTTTGCTGTTGTTCGTTTTTGCGTATGTCAATCGGATGCCCTCCGTACAAATTTCTGGTCCACTGCAAACACTGGCCAGCGCCATATTTGGTGCTGGCGGATTGTTGTTTTTTGTCATTGGAATCATAAGGTTTATTATAGAAAAAGTGAGAAAGTAATTTTGCGTTCGCTTTATGTTTCTCTATATATCCCTCATTATTGTAGCGGCTGTCATTCAAATTTCTACAATCTATTGGCTTCGCATCGGCTTCCTGAAGTCTTTTCTTTGGGCAATTCCGTTTATCCTGATTCACCAGTATTTGTTCCTCTATAATTACACCAAGGCCCCGAATTTTATCGTCATTTGGTTTCTCACGGCGGGTATTACGAGTCTTTTGAGCCTGCTCGTCGGATACTGGTTCTTTAAAGATATCGTATCCGTTTACCAAATTATGGGCATAATCTTGATTGTTGCCGGAATGGTGTTCCTCAAGTTCTAAGGGCATATGATATACTATTCTCCGTACCCCAGTGAAATAGAGTGTATGAGAGAATGTGGTCATTGGGCGCGATTGAACTAATTGTATTTTTCCATACATCTAGATTTTAATTTCACAGGGTGGCGATTTGTATAGTCGTTACACTCCTTACAAATAAGCCATGACTCCCGAAGAACGACAACTTTTGATTCAAACGCATCGAATGGTGGAGGAAAACCACACCTTGCTCCGCAAGATGCACCGTTCTGCACTGCTTGGACGCACGTTTACCATTCTGTACTGGGTGGTGATTGTCGGTCTTTCGGTGGGCGCGTACTACTTCATTCAACCCTATGTTGAGCAGGTGCAGGGCGTCTACGGCGGACTCAAAGGGGATGTGCAGAACGTGAAGAATGCAACCAGCCAGCTCAGCAATATCACAAACTTCCTTAAAGGTGGGGGCAACTAGCATCGCTTGAAGCAACGCATAAATTGCGCTACTATGCTTTGGTCGCCGAGATAGCTCAGTTGGTAGAGCATTCCCCTGAAGAGGGAAGGGTCCCCAGTTCGAACCTGGGTCTCGGCACCAAGACAGAACAAAGCGATTTTTCGGAAGCCAAAAGGTGGGACGCGCGAAGCGCGTCCCACTGATTTCCCCCCATTTTTCCAAACGAATCCAAAGAATTCGGCGCGCTTGCGCGCACTGATTTTTCGCCAAGGAGGAGGTTCGAGCCAAAGACTTTTTTGGCAGCAACCTTTTTATTCAAAAGGTTGCAATCCAATGCAATTTTTTCCATACCCTGCGCCTCTGTTATCCATTTTTCCATCGGTTCGAGCCACTGTTTCTGCTTTTGTAGAGCGTTGGTTATCTGCTCCTCCAGCGACTTCTTTTCGGAGAGCAGTTTCGCTTTTTCTAACCGATATGTTTCTTTTTCCACATCTTGCTCTAAATACCCGTCAAGAAGTCGCTGGAGCTTCACCACGATGTCTTGTATTCCTTTTTGATTTTTTCGAACAAAAACAGAAACAGATTGGGCGGATTCCACTTTGTCTTTCTCAAGTCGTTGGTTTAGATAGTCCGCCCAATCTTGTGGCAAAGAAACTTTTTGAAGAAGTGATGAAATTTGCGCGTCCAAAGATTCTTGGCGAATACAGGGTTCAGGACATTTCATATCTCTACGCTTTTTTGAACAATGATAATAGGTGTAATAGTGTTCCTTTCCGCTAACTTGTTTCTTCACCCTGTATTCGCCAGTGATCATCATTCCACAAGTCGCGCAAGAAAGCAGCCCGCAATATGCTTGCGGTTCGTTTTTCATTTTGTGTCTTGGACGCCCTCTTTGTTTCATCACTTCTTGCACTTTGTCCCAAAGTTTCTTTTCCACGATTGGCTCAAACTTTCCTTCATACACTTCTCCCGCGTAGCGAAAGTGTCCGTAATAAAATGGATTGGAAAGGATAAAGGTTGCACGGGTTCTGTGGATTTTCTTTCCGTGTTTTGTCAAAAGTTGGTTTTGAGCCAAAAACATACCAATAGTATCAAGCGTTTGATTACCTTGAGAATACATTTCAAACGCTTTACGAATCACAGGCGCGGATTTTGTATCTACCACGATAGTTTTTGTTCGTGAGTCGTTGATATATCCCACTGGTGAAAGTCCGGGATATTCTCCGCGCCTGACTTTTTGGCGTAAACCTCTTTTCGTATTTTCGGAAAGAGAATCCACATAGTATTTGCTTTGTCCGAAAGCCATGTTTAACATAAACTTTCCTTGCGAAGTACTGTCGCACCAAAAAGTTGGAAATTTAAGGCTCGCAAGTTTCCCTGTGTCGAGGAGATAAATTATTTTCCCACCGTCAATACTATTTCTTGCGAGACGATCCGGATGCCAAGAGAGGATAGAATCTGCATCGCCCTTTTCGATACACTTCATCATTTCATTAAATATCGGACGACCTGGAATTTTGGCAGATTGTTTTTCGATATACTCTTGGGCGATGTTCAGATTTTCTCTCTTGGCATAGTCTCGCAATTCTTGAAGCTGTGCCTCAATACTCAAAACTTGCTTGTCCTCGACATCAGTAGACTTGCGAGCATACAAAAAGAATTTTTGTGACATATGATGATTCTATCACAAAAATCTTTTTGAAATAAATAGTAAAAATTGCATTGGATTTCGAACCTCCTCCTTGGCGAAAAATCAGTGCGCGCAAGCGCGCCGAATTCTTTGGATTCGTTTGGAAAAATGGGGGGAAATCAGTGGGACGCGCTTCGCGCGTCCCACCTTTTGGCTTCCGAAAAATCGCTTTGTTCTGTCTTGGTGTGTCTTTACGACTTCGCTCGAACCTACTTTATCAAAAATTCGTAAGTATACCTAATCGCACGCTCCGAGCAGGTGGTAGCTTGAAACTAAATTGTACGCTCGGATAATCGCCCCGCCACCG
>Ga0209515_10007242_pt1 | contig 13421 bp, 2 predicted proteins | sample Subgroupgradi54m_FD_187454 | JGI IMG/M metagenome (GOLD analysis project Ga0209515, IMG submission 187454) | Subsurface groundwater microbial communities from S. Glens Falls, New York, USA - GMW60B uncontaminated upgradient, 5.4 m (SPAdes)... ...
AAGGGGTTTATATTCTTCGGCGCAAAATTTGTGTCCGCAACTGTTAATTTTAAGGTATCAATATAAGATTTGTGTTGGGGGATCCACACTCCATCAAGTCCATCATCCCACCCTATTGGTTTTGCTTCAGTATAAGTCGCTGTCACAGCTATATTCATTATGTCAGCCGTATTATTTTCCGGTAAACCACTAAAGGTATGCGAGCTGGCGTCGAATGTCAGCCAACTGGGTAACGCATTGCCGTCGGCTAGTTTGGCCGAATAAGTAATCTCTTCGTCGTCAGCACCACGGAAATACGAATTAGCGACAACTGTTGGCAAAACATAGTTAAATGATGTGCCTTCTGCAGCGTTTTGATCATTCCAGTCGCTCACTAAAATATCGAAGTAAGCATTACGTTCATTGCCTACCGAATCGGTGGCAGTCAATGTGATTTCTAGAAGACCCGCGCTGCCTGTCGGGGCAACACCACTAAAAGAAATGGTGTTAGGATCAAATGTGAGCCACTCAGGTAATGCAATATCTTCGTCAAGCTGTTCATCATAAATCTTTGCGCTATAGGATAATTGATCGCCTGCGTCCAAATCATAGAATGGATTATCTGGAATATCGTAAGTCAGTGTTTCACCTTGTCCGATGATCGGATTGACAAGCCATTCTGTAAGCCAGGGCGCTCGTTCGGGCCGCAAATTGACATCATCAATAGTGAGAGTGAAAGTATCCTCCACGCTCTCACCCAATAAATCCGTTGCTTTAACAGCAATGCTAAGCTCACCGGCATCACCATTTTCGGTGTAACCCTCAAATAAGAGTTCGTCAGGGCCTACACTAAATTCCAACCATTCAGGCAGAGGATCACCATTGCTCAGACTAGCCGTGAAAGTTAACTGATCGTTAACATCAGGATCCATGAATGAATCTTTCGAGTAGGCAAAATGGAAATCTTCACCCTCCTCCGCAGATTGATCTGCAAATGGAATGCTGACGGTAGGTGCCCCATTCAAAGGACCAGTCGGCAGTAAATCGTTCCCAGTCCACACAGTTCCATCGTCAAAAAGGACTGCGTCAATTTCACTACGTGATTCTTGCACTGCAATTGAAATAGACTCGCCAGTATCTTTAATAGTAAAGGTCAATTCACCAGATTCATTTTCAGTAATTGCAATATCACTTGGATTTACATCCACCATTCTAATAGTTTCGGAGGTGCTTTGTCCGTCGTCGTTGTCATGGATTATTAAATCATTGCCATATCCCCTAGCAAAAATATAGGTATCATTGCCGTTTCCACCCGACAACTCATCATAATCGGACCCACCATCTAGAATATCATCGCCATCCATGCCATAGAGATAATCAAAACCGGGACCACCAAGTAAAGTATCATTTCCCTCGAGCGCATAAATGTCATCAGATCCAGCTAAACCATAGAATTCTTCGTTTGCTTCAGTGCCCCAAAAATAATTACCTCCTTCAGTACCGATAAAAATGGTCGTGGTCAGCCCTAGGTCCAAAATATCATCTCTACTCCAAATCGTACCATCTGCGAAGCTCATTTGAGTAAATTGATATGCGGAGTCTTCTTCATTAGATAGAAAGAAATTAAGAAATGTAACGCTGTTTGAACCATCACCGAAAGAAGCAATTAAATTGTTTGCTAGGCGTGAAAGCGTAGTGTCATTGACTGTAACACCCTCTACAAACTCTACAGAGTCTTGAGTATTCGCCCATATGGTATCTTTTCCTTCATTAGGACCTATACGATAAATATTAGCTCCGGCATAACCGTCAAGGTAATCATCGCCTTTACCACCTACTAAAATATCATCACCATCTTCACCAATGAGCTGGTCATTACCATCTCCACCGTCGATGAAATCATTGCCTCCCCCTGCATATATAGTGTCGTCACCACCGAGCCCATTAATCACATCATTGCTGAAACTTAATCTAATATAATCATCTCCTTCAGTTGCAACAGTCGTAGTGCCAAATGCCATTTGGCGCATCGTCGCATCTGTCCACTCTGTGCCATCTACAAATCTGTAACTTGTTATGGGATCACCATCACTAACCAGTATAGAATCTTCATTGCTGTAGTGAATTTGGAATAGATAACCAACTATACCCATTGTTGTAGTTACACTGACGTCGTTGGGGGAAATCCCTTCGCCAAAAAAAACTGTATTTTGCGATCCTTCTTCACCTTCATATAACGATATTTCGTCATTGCCATCGCCGAGATTGAAATAGAAAGAATTATTTCCGCCATTTTCTCGTTCACGTATAACATCATTGCCTTGTCCACCATGAATTTCATCGTTACCTTCACCGCCATAAATCAAATCGTTGCCTTCGCCGGCAAAGATTACATCATTCCCAGCATAACCAAGCAGTAGATCATCACCTTCTGTTGAATTTAAATAATCAGCCTTTGAGGTGCCCGATAACAACACACCTATCGCTAAATTTGTTAAAGGGTCAGCCGTGTAACCAACGCTTCCAAAGTTGTCATCAATTGGCTGAAAGTCAAAGTTAATCGACAAAGCAGGGCACGTTGGGTTTAGATCAGCATCATGCCAAGGGATTTCAACTCCAAACTTACCCGGCCTGTCATCAAGGTAGACACCAACTTCGCCTAGCTCATTCAAAAGTACTTGAGTTCCATCAGCGAACGAGACCGCATCGATGGTCAATTGATCCGTTAAGAATTCAGACTGAATAATGACGCGGTCATTTGGCTGATCTCGTAATGCAACGACTAAATCGATACCCCACTGCCCAAAAATGACATCGTCTCGAGTAATTCCATCCTTCATCTTGAGAACATCAAAACCATCTTCAGGAATTTGCCAATCGTGAATAATCGTATCTACTGAACTATCACGGCCAAATAAAAAAGTATCATTATTGATGTCGCCATACAGAGTATCGTAACCCGTACCACCATCGAAGATATCATCTCCACCGCCGCCAATTAAATGATCATTGCCGCCCAAGCCCAGGAGAATCTCACTCACATCATAGCCATTTAAGACATCATCATCGTCAGTACCTTTTACCTCCAGCTGATCATGCAATTCTTTAGGTGTTAGCGTATCGCCGTTCTCAAAGACAAATGATTGAAGGGAATTATAAGAATCAAAAGATATCTGAACTTGAGAACCTTGATCACCGTAATGAATAATAAAATTATTGCCGTCTCTTTTAATTGTGAGGCTGTTACTTGTTATATCGCTTGAAAACTGCAGACTGTTGTTATCGATGATATCTTCAATCGTATCGTGAGCAGAATTATTATTAAGCTTATATACATCATCACCTTGCTCGCCCAGCAGATAATCGTCACCGAGACCACCGATTAAAACGTCGTTATCGCTACCGGCTTCAATTGTATCGTTACCTTCGCCGCCATCAATAATGTCGTTGCCACCGAGGCTATCACGAATGTGTTCGTCATGGTCAGTACCGACCAATTCATCATTATCTTGTGTTCCGTTAATTTGAGCATTAGATAATTGAGTCTGTAATTGTTGAAGCGATACTTTATTACCATCCGCAAACTCAACGTATGAAAGGTTTTTAAATGTATCAAATGACATGAAAATGCTATCAGTCCAGGAGCTACTGTAATACATCCCAATCACAGAAGAAGAAAGCTCAGCTTTGAAACGTATATCCTCTGTAACAATACCTTGGCCAAAAACAATGACATCACGACCCGATTCGTCATCTAAAATATCGGCGCCATCCCCAATGTCGAAAACATAGGTATCGTTGCCCGTTCCACCCTGGAGTTGATCACCGCCGGTGCTACCTATGAGTGTGTCGTTGCCGCTATCCCCCCAAATATAATCAGCACCCGAGCGACCAAAAATTAAATCATTACCTGCACCACCATAAACAACATCTGAGCCGGAACCTGCATCGATCACATCAGCACCTTGCTCTCCCGTGATATGGTCTACCCCAGCACCGCCGAAGAGTTGGTCATCTTCGGTACCACCCCAAAGAGTATCGTCTCCCACACCACCATAGACGGTATCTTTACCTTCGTTTCCATAAAGAATATCGTTGCCGAGTTGGCCTAAAATCAGATCATTCCCTAGATTACCAAGGATGGCATCATTGCCTAGACCGCCATAGAGATGATCATCGCCGTTACCACCTTGAATTTCGTCATAGCCTTCATCGCCCCAAATTATATCTGTGCCATCCCCACCCTGAAGGATATCACCACCTGCTCCTCCACGAATGATATCATTACCCAGTTCGCCATAGATGTGATCGGAACCGTCATCGCCGCTGAGAGTATCGTCACCCTCAAATCCATAGAGATCATCTTCTCCCGCTCCGCCTTCGACAATATCATTACCCATTTCGCCCTGTAGCTGGTCGTCATCGGCACCCCCATTGATATAGTCATTACCATCACCACCTAAAATGTGATCGTGACCTTTGTCACCATAAACTCGATCGTTACCAGCATCAGCCAAAATCTCATCATTACCATCTCCGCCGTATACTTTGTCATTACCATCCGCGGCCTCAATATGATCGTCACCCTCATCGCCGAACAACACATCATCGTCACCACTTTTATCGTCACCAAAACCGCCATCATCCCCCCATATATAATCGGCACCAACGCCCCCCGAAATAAAATCCTCGCCTCTCCCACCGATTAGGGCATCACGGTCGTCACCTCCATAAATAACATCATCTCCGTAATAACCGTAGAGTTCGTCCTCGCCGTCCTCGCCTTTAATTAATTGAGGACCAAATCCGCCACCGAGAGAATCATTACCATTAGTTCCAATGATTTGCTGCATAGCCGAGGTATCTGGAACATGCGGAACTGCATATTGCGGCATAGTAGGAAATACATCAGTGATAACAGGATCACCATCGAGAACATCCCCCGGACTACCAGCGGTCGGTACAAAAAGATCTGGCAGAGGCAGTCCAAAGCTAAGAAAACTTTCTACCGACATAGTGACGGAATCATTAACGCCATACTTCACCACGACATAATCACCGTAATTAACCACTTCCGGCGTCGATGCAATGTTTAAAATATTATTGCCTTGAGTATCTTCGAGAAAATCTTGCCCGTCACCGACAGTGAAGTTGTAGGTGTCATTGCCTTCACCACCCCTCAACTCATCATCCCCTTTACCACCGATAACAACATCGTCGCCCGAATTGGAGTTAATAATATTGTCGTTAACGTCACCAACAACCGTATCGTTATTGGTTGTACCATTCACATTTCGTATGGAAGGGTCGGACGAATCGCTAAGAGTTAAACCAGGAATAGTCAAATTGAATACTTGACTCGTTGCTAAACCTGCTTGGTCCTGAACTTTTACCAGTAATGTGAATTTGTTGCTGCTAAGAGATGAGATGTCATCTGCCTGAAGATCAACGCTAAATGTTTGCGTGCTCGCATTAAAACTGATCCATCCTGGCAAGGACGAACCATCAGCGAGCGTTACACTATAGGCTAAAGTGTCACCTACATCATTATCGGTGAACACGCCTTCTGGAATGCCAAATTGGCTTGGCGTGCCTATTGAGACTTGATGGCTATTCAAAAAATCATTAATTACAGGTGATCGATTACCACTAATGTACGAATCAATCTGTGAACCTTCAAGTATAGTTCCATCATCAAATTGCAAAGATTCAAGCGAACGACCTCGCCCAAACCAATCAGTAATCAGAATAGAATCCGGATTAGCGTTACCAATTGTTGAAGTAACGCTGATCAGCAAGCCTGCTTTCTTTTCTTCTAAAGTAAGATCACTTAATTGGATTCCTGCACCAAAAACTATCCTATCTTCGATTCCAGCACCAGCATTCTCATTAATAACAACCTTGCCATCACCAGAATTGAAAAGGTAAGTATCACTGCCCCCATTACCTGCGAGATAATCACTACCGCCAGCGCCTATCAACACATCATCACCATTTGAACCAGCAAGCACATCAAAACCAGTCGTGCCTCTTATCGTTCGGCCCAAACCTAACGCTGACGTTAAATCGAGAGTATTTTCACCCGAACTGATTGATGAAATATATTTATTGATATCGTTTTTGAACCAGTTCGCCAAAACTAAACCTTGGGTGCCGTTCGGCAAAAAGGGATCGCCTTCTTCTAAACTATAAGCAGCAACACCTCTTTGTAATAGGCCTTGTACATCAACCCAATCTGGTTCGCTGCCTTCATACTGAAGGATAAGATCATTGTCTCTAGCAGCCAATGTAACGTTTGCAAGATCCACGTTACTATTCAATGTGACATCATTATTGGTGACCGATAGCTGTTCCAATTGCTGAAGCAGTACATGAGAAGAGACTGTAGTGCCATCAGAAAATTCGATTGTCGATAGTTTATAAAAGTCAGAGGAACCCATCACCAATACGGACTCACCAGATCTGATATTAACCACACCTGTTTTTGACATAGTAAAATCGAGATTTGCTAAGCTAACACCCGTAGCCAGCTTTAGCGTATTGTTGCCTTCAGTATCTTCTAGGTAAGATATCCCGTTACCTGTAAATACATAGGTGTCGTTGCCGCTTTGTCCGCTTAAAAAATTGGTTCCTTCACTTGTGAATAACGTGTCGTTACCAGAACCGCCCAGTAATGTGTCATCGCCCTGCCCACCTTCTAGAGTATCATTACCATCTTGTCCGAATAGAGTGTCGCTATCCGCATCACCAAAAAGCGAATCATTGCCATCGCCTCCAGCTAATTGATCAGCCCCTTCGCCACCCATGAGGACATCCGCACCCTCGTCGCCAAATAGTTTATCGTTTTCGGTGCCTCCGTCTAATTGATCATCTCCTTTGCCTCCAACAAGCTGATCGACTCCTTGCCCACCGTAGAGTTTATCATTACCACCATTACCATAGAGAAGATCGTCACCATCTTCACCTTCAAGGTAATCATCACCATGATTTTCTACTGCAAGAAATTCGTCATCTCCATACAAAACGTCATTTTCTGTTCCACCATATAAGGCATCGTCGCCGCCGTTGCCGTAGATGATATCCGCACCTGCGTCGCCAAAAATATCATCATTACCATGCAGAGAAATATTTAATTCTCGATAATTCCATGCTCGATACAGTACAGTTTGAGTATTCGCGCCCAATGTGTAGGCATACTCAGTTTGTTCGGTAGAAAATCGATTGGGATCGTTAATACGATCTCCAACTAGCACATCATCGCCAATGCCGCCGATAATTACATCTTCGCCAATTTCGCCATAAATAGAGTCATTTCCAACATTGCCTTCGAGAAAATCATTATAGGTAGTGTTATGCAACTGGCTATCGATAAAGGTCATATCAACTAGTTGATGCATAATCCAACCCAAAAAGGCATCCCCTTCTGGAATCAACCTGCTGTCGAATACCGAATCACCGAAGATTAAATCATCTTCCAGCCCCCCTGAAACGTAATCATCACCAGTTCCGCCGCCTAACTTATCCAGGCCGTCGCCACCCAACAGATTATCATGGTACTCACCACCAGAGACGACATCATTACCAGAACCGCCATCAAGCTGGTCAGAGTCATTTTCTTGGTTATGGAAGGCTTTTCCGTTGTCGTGAACAAACTGAAAAATTAAATAATATGGTTGATCGCCCCACGCGAATTCCGAACCATTAGTGATAATCCTCTGGAGTTCTTCATTATAATAATTTAAATTTTGAGATGCTCCCCAAATATAGTCTCCGCCCTCGCCACCGACAATAAAATCACTTCCGCCACCGCCCTCCAGATAATTTATATATCCACCGTTGCCCCCATCAGTAATATAATCATCGCCATCTAACCCCCTAAGATGATCTGCTCTTGAACTGCTCCCTATTAAATTATCATTAGCTACACTGCCCTCAAATAAGCGATTCTCTGCTATTGGTATAAAGTCCTCTTGGGTATGATAAAAATTTCCACCATCATAACTTATGGATCTCTGTTCTAAAGAGTATGCATGCGCATATATCTCTACTACATCCTGATAGGTCCAGTTTTCAGGGGCTGGGATTTGAGAGCCGTAAGTCTCTACGCAGCGCTGCATTCTGTGGGGTGCGATGTTGTTTGAATACCACACTGGAAATTCTACATCCTTTTTCGCAACAAAAGGATCTGCCTGCATTTGTGGCGGCTGTTGCTGTTGCGCTGTCGCCAAGGAAATACCGTAGTCACCATCAGTAAAATCGGTAACCCTAATTGATCCACCGCCATCGATTTTGATCATCAGATCATTGTTTTCTAATTTATAGATATTTCCGTGGTTATCTTGTACTTTTGATGTATCAACTAAATCGAGTGTTAATTGCAATGAGGCAATGTTAGAGCCGTTGATTTCGATAATATCAGTCGCGGTACCCTTCTCTTTGATAATGTCAAAACCATCGCCGGTTTTGAACATAAAGATATCGTCCCCCTTACCGCCAACCAATGTGTCGTTATCTTTTCCAGAGTCTAAAATATCTTCGCCATCGCCTGCTTCGAGATAATCGCTGCCTTCGTGCCCGAGGAGATAATCATTTTGATTGCCACCGTATAAGTGGTCATTGCCTTGGGCTCCGTCCAATACTCCATCAAGGCCAAATACAAAACGATTATCTGTGCTCTCTGAATTGCCACTAAAAGTAGCAACGTCAATACCCATGGCAAAATCGTTATAAATATTTCGTTCGCCTCCAAGGGCTTCAGCGTTGCTTTCATCTTCTGCATTCATTTGTAGAAAGTGATAAAGCATATCGGCTTTGTCTTGCAGATATTCGTCAGATAAATTATCTAGTTCACTATTTTGATTGTGTTGAGTGTAAAGTGCGTTGTTGCCTAGTACGACGAAGGGGCTCAGGTTAGCCAAGGCAAAACGATAGGCTAAGGAATCTGGGCCTGAGCCAGTCGCTTGGTCAGAGACGTAACTTGGGACGAGGCCGACTAGAGATTGGACTCTAAAAGTGCCGGTGTAGGTATCAATTTTAGTTTTGAGTATTTCAATTGCTGAATAATATTCTTCTCTTTCAACTACATCACTTCCATCATAATCTGCTGTCGAGATATTTGCTTCAACGTTGAGAAATAACTTATTCAAGTATTCGATTGTTGATTCATAAGAAGTCTCATCAGTATTCGAACTACCACTGATAATACTCCCAATAAATGCTGGCCCATTGGCAGCCAATAAACTAGGATCAATAGTTTGAAAGAGATCATATAGCGCCAATGAATCAGTAAGCTGGGCCATAAAATGCGCTTGAGTTTCCTCATATACGGGCACTTGAGGTGATGGCGGCGTACCAACTCTGGAAATTAAATATCCTGTTTTTTCACCCATCACCGTGGTTATTTTGGATTCGTTGAATTCACCATTGTCAAATGGATTGAGTTTCTCAAAGAAATAATCACTTGGACCAATTCCTACTGAACCTAATGGACTTAAGATGTCGAAACCTGGCGCGTTAAACGTGTATGCGTGATTGACGTATCCAGGAAACAATCGTGTCATTGCAGCAGCCAAATGACCACCCAAAGAATGACCTGTAACATTTATCGAATAAATTTCACCTGTCGCTTCATTAATAAGAGAACCTATTCCTCTAGCACTTTCATCTGGGACTATTTGATCCAAAACCGACTTAATTTGAGGAGCTATACCTCCGTTTGGCGTAATGAGTCTCATATAGTAATTATAGAGACTCACCAATTGATTAAATGCCACGCCGTCACCGCCAATATAGCCAATGTCAGTAATAGCTATATCCTTAAATCCATTCAAAAGAGAATCAGGTTCAGTTCCAGTGATTGCTAAAGTAAATGCTGGTCCGCCATCTACATTATTGATATCCCTAACGAGCACCGCTGAGAATCCTTCATCGTCATTAGGGAGCTGATGTACAATATCAAAATTTAGTTTAAAATAATCAATTTGAGTGGGTGTAAATTTTATATTTACCAGACTATTCTCTACTGATTCAGACAAATCAGTACCTACCCAATTGACCGGTAAATCAAAATCAGCGTAACTAGCTTGAGATAACAAAGCATATTTATAAACATTTTCTAAAGACACAACTCTCTCCTACTACTTAATAGATTCTTTTAGATAATCTCTTCGAAATTCAATTTTATTTGGGCATTCAGCCATATGGCCGCTGAGCGTGGGTGATCCCAGCGTTTTAGGATTTATAGCCCAACCGCCACGCCATTCATATCCAATAAACTCAAAGATATATTTTTTTTCATAATTATCGTAAACAGAAGATATTTTACTATTTATTTTGTAACGATCAGACACTTGATCTCTCTTCAATCTTCTATCATATATATATCGACTTGAACTTTTATCAACAATATCTCCAACAATATCTCCGTCACCATTTCTGAAATATTTTTTTGTCACTTTATAAGGATATTTCAATTTTAATTCCTCCCATTTGGCAACATCTTTTATTTGTTCTATCCCTTCTACAAAAGAGAATCCATACCTATTCAAATAATCCTCTGCAGAAACCTGAATGATGTGATCAATCAGAATACCTTCTTCCTTATTAATTTTTCCATACAAGTGCAAACCAGCATCTTTCTCGCAATAGCTTTTAAAAACGTAATAATTTCTTATTAAATCCCAGGTTGGAACCAAACACCAAACAACAAAACCCAACAAAATTAATGACCACTTTATTTGAGGCCGCCGCCTTTTTAACATTACTGCGGCAACCACAAAAAATGGAACATAGACAAATATATAAAATATGTATGCCATACTATCTCTCCCTAATACTCTCCTGCTTATACCGCAACATTGGCGCAAGAAAAAACTCAATAATCCTGCGCTTCCCTGTTTTCACTTCTACTGTCACCGCCATTCCAGGCGACAAATTCACTAAGCGTTTCCCCACCTGAATATCCGATTGTTTCAATTTAACCCGCGTTAAAAACACCAGCCCCATTTTTTCATCATTCACCGCATCATTGCTGATATCGATAATTTCACCGTCAATCACACCAAATTCCGTAAAATTAAAGGTATCGATTTTCACTTCGGCGAGTTGGCCTTCTTCGACGAAGCCGATGTCTTTGTTTTGGATCATAGCTTCGACTTCTAACACGCTTTCTTTGGGGACGATGTTCATTAAGGGTTGTGCTTCTGTGACTACGCCGCCGACGGTGTTGATCGCGAGTTGTTGGACTTTGCCGTCTATCGGTGAGGAGAGTGTGTGTTGTTGGTTGCGGGTTGTGGCTTTTATTAATTCTTGCTCAGCAGCAAAGATGGTTTGTTCCGCGCGTTGTTGTTCTAGCATGTTGGTTTTGTAGGTTTCTGCTTTGAGGGAGGCGATCTGTTCGTCGGCGCCGTGGATGGCGGTGTCCAATTCGCGGATTTTCGCGGTTTGGGTGATCAGGTCTTGTTCGGCCTCGACTCTTTGCTGTTCGAGCGCCAGGTATTGATCTCTTGCTCCCAGCCCTTTCTCCATCATTTTATACAATGATTGTGTGCGCTCTGTGATGAGCGGCAGGGTTCGTTGTAGTTTTTTGATTTCTGCTTCGGCCACTTGTTTTTCGGCGGTGCGGCGATTTTTCTCGGATTCCAGGCCTTGGTATTTGGCGCGGTACTCTTGGAATTGTTGTGTCAGTAGTTGATAGATTGAGGCATATTTATCTAGCGGAATAGTCTCCGGTAATTGGAGGTACTGTTTGACGTTTTTGAGCTCGACACTGGTGTTCTGCCGTGTGTGATAGGCATTCATAATGTCTTTCATGGCAATCAGTCGCGCTCGCTGTAGGGTGGCTTCTTCATACTCATTGTGCAAGCGCGTTTCGTCTGCCTCTGTCTGGGTGGTGTCTAGGGTCACCAGTTTATCGCCTTTCTTAACTTCATCGCCTTCGTTGACGTGTATCTGTTTTACGATGCTGACTTCTAAAGGTTGAATTGTTTTAACGCCATCACTAGGGATGATTTTACCTGGTGCTACTGCAACAATATCGATTTTGCCGAAGGAGGCCCAAAGCAGTGCTATGAAAAATAACAGTACGATGCTCCAAGTAATTGCTCTGCCTATGGGGGACGGAGGGGTCTCCATTATTTCCAATGCTGCTGGCAAAAAGTTTAGCTCGTCTTGGCGCAGACGGTTGGGATTGTCTGCCCATTGATAAAAGTTGTTCATTAAACCACTTTTGACTTCAACACTTTTCATTACGCCACTTTTCATCATGCCACCTCGCCAGACTGATAGGCGTTTAATTTGGCATACTGACCAGCCAATTGAATCAAGCTTTGATGCGTGCCCTCTTCTATAATCCGGCCTCGCTCAAGCACCACAATACGATCCGCACGGCGCACGGTTGAGAGGCGATGCGCAATCACAAACACAGTGCGGCCTTGGCAGATACTGCGCATGTTGTTTTGAATAATACGTTCTGATTCGTAATCTAAGGCGCTGGTGGCTTCGTCAAAAATTAGGATACGTGGATTGGTTATTAAGGCACGGGCAATAGCGATACGTTGTTTTTGTCCGCCGGATAGCGAGCTACCCTGTTCACCGACCACCGTGTCGTAGCCTTCTGGCAGTTCGGAAATAAATTCATGGGCACCGGCCAATTGCGCTGCTTGAATGATTTTTTCGATTGGGGCACCCGGATCAGTGAGTGCAATATTCTCCTTGACGGAGCGGTTGAACAGAAAGTTTTCCTGTAATACCACGCCGACTTGGCGTCGCAACCAAGCGGGTTGTACTAAAGCCAAATCCACACCGTCGATCAACACGCGTCCGCTTTCGGGCACATAGAGGCGCTGTAACAGTTTTGTCAGCGTGCTTTTACCAGAACCTGAACGACCGACGATGCCGATCAATTCGCCTGGTTTTACCTCCAGGTTGATGTCATGCAGAATCTCTGGCTGATCAGGGCGGTAGCGAAACCCTACATTTTCAAATCGCACTTGGCCTTTAAGCGCCGGCAGCAGGGTTCGATTGGGATCATGACCTGGTTCGGTGGGCGTATTGAGAATATCCCCGAGGCGTTGAATAGAGATGCCCGCCTGTTGAAAGTCTTGCCAGAGTTGGACTATGCGTAAAATCGGCGCGCTGACACGACCGGCCATCATATTAAAGGCAATCAGCTGGCCCACTGAAATCGCGCCTTGCATGACGAGTGTTGCGCCAACCCAGAGGGTGAGTACGTTGACAATTTTGTTGATCAGTCCCGCAGATTGATTGGCAATGTTACCTAGTTGCGTCGCGCGAAACGATGCCGCGACATAACCGGCGAGTTGTTCTTCCCAGCGGCGTTGCATTTGCGGTTCGACAGCAAGGGCTTTTAAAGTTTCAATGCCGTTGACTGACTCCACCAGAAAGGATTGATTTTCGGCGCCGCGTTTGAATTTTTCATCCAA
>Ga0209515_10007243_pt1 | contig 13419 bp, 7 predicted proteins | sample Subgroupgradi54m_FD_187454 | JGI IMG/M metagenome (GOLD analysis project Ga0209515, IMG submission 187454) | Subsurface groundwater microbial communities from S. Glens Falls, New York, USA - GMW60B uncontaminated upgradient, 5.4 m (SPAdes)... ...
CGCCGGTTCTCCCGGCACGACGACACCAACAACGATCGTGACCAACTGGGGAGCGAACGGGAATTCGGGTACCACACGTTATGAGGTTCAATCGGCCACCATGTCTAGCTTTCTGGGTTTAAATGCATCCTCTTTTACGGTAAATACCTCCGCCCGATTGGGCAGTTTAAGCGCGTCTACTACCTATTTCTTTCGAGTAAGAGCAATCGGTCATAGCGGAACGCTGACGTCTTTTGTCACCTTAAGCAGCGCTTCCACCACCAACCCACCGAATCCCACCTCGGTCACGGTGACTGAAAATACTCTGCGCGTAGCAGCTGTCACCGGCGGAAATGTCACAGCCTTAGCCTATGATCCCAATAATTCCAACACCGTCTACGCGGGAGTAACAGGCGGAGGTATTTATAAAAGCGCCAATGACGGCTCTTCGTGGTCACAAATATTTTTACCAACCTTGGGGTCCCATTCTCCAAACCACGTGTTAATTTCCTCGCATACCGCGAATCTTCTATTGGTTTGCGAACGCACCACCGCGCTGATCTGGAGAAGCGCCGACGGCGGAGGGTCTTTTTCCAATGTCTTAGCCAACAGCGCGGATACGGATTGCCATGTTTTGGCCGAAGGTATTAATTCCAACACCTTTTACGCTTCAATTTCCGAAAGGGTTTCGACCAATCCCCTTGGTCACATTTACAAAAGCGCGGACAATGGAAACAATTGGTCCGCCCTGGCGGTTTCCACCGCGGGCGCTTTTGTGAGCGAAATTCTCCAGCTCCCCAACGGGCGCTTACTTGCCGGAACGCAGGTTTACATTAGCAGCGGGGGCGCCACAAGCGGAACACCAATAACCGGCGGAATGTATTACTCCGATGACGACGGAACCACCTGGACTCAAGCCACCGGCTCCACACAGGCTGTGCTTGGTTTGGCATTTAATGGCGGCAATACGATTTTGGCCGCCTCGCAAGATGGCAGCGGAACCTATGTTTCCTCGAGCACCGACGGCAGTTCATGGTCTACTATGGCCGCTTACTCCGTTAATCTCAAACAAGGCATTCGACACACTTTACGTTATCACCCCGGCTCAGACACGTTTTTCTTTTTGGGTCCCAACCTCTACCAAAGCGCCAGCTCCACTGGAAGTTACAGCTGGCCCGCCAACAATTCCCCCGGAAAAATCAACGGTCTTAAGGAAGGCGCTTACTCTCTAGCTTTAGGAGCTCCCGTAGCTTTTGTCCCGGATCCGGACAACGCGAACACTCTTTTGGGCGCCGCCGCGGGTGATGGTATTTTCAAAACTACCGACGGGGGCGCGAATTGGGATTTGGCCAATACCGGACTTTACTCCCCATCAATTGAAATCACGCTCAAGTCTCCAACATCAGGCTATATCTATGCCGCGAGCCGGCAAGGTTTTGTTTATTTTTCAACCGGCACGCTCAACACTTGGACCAGGGTATATCGGCCGACCGGAACAATTACCCTATACACCATTGCTTATGATCAATCGGACAACAGGCGCATGTATATTTCTATCTCAACCGGCGGAGACAATTCGGGAAGCAGGCTTTTGGCAAACAATAACCTGCTCACCACAACTGAGGACATTATTCCCTTTAGCCACACCGGCTGGCAGGAAGCGGCCATCCCCGGCGGTGGCGCTCCATTTATATTTGCTTTGTTAGCCAATGGTTCCACCGTATATGCCGGCTCAGCTCCCAATAGAAACAGCGGCTCGGGACAATATCTTTATCGAAGCACCGATAGCGCCGCGACATGGACACAATTGGGTTTGACTACCGTGGGAGGCATTCGCTCGTTAGCCTTTGATCCCTCGGATCGCGCGGTCATATACGCCGGCGCGGGAGACCACAAAGATAATCACATCGAGGGAACCTCCGGCAATGGAATTTTTAAATCAACGGACTCCGGATCCACTTGGACCCAACTGACCGCGTTAAGCAGTGAAATACCACGCAAAATAGTTGTGGACACAACAACCGTTTCCCATGTTTGGTCCATGGCCATTCAGACGGGGGGCAACAGCGCCGGGCCTTACGATGTTTGGGAAAGCTTAGACTCCGGGACCAACTGGACCAAGATTTCCCCAACCAACGGATCGGCCGCCGGTTACGGCATTTCAGATATTTCCTACATACCCTCGGCCGGAGTGCTCTTGGCTTCTTTACCGGGATCGGGAACCAATATCATCATGATGACACCCGGCTCCTGCTCGGGGCCCTGCTCGTGGAGCGACGCTTTCGGGGTTTATGGCACCGCCCAGTCTCTTTACAGCGGATCTGTCGGCATTGGAAGCTCAAGCGGCATCTTTGAAAACACGAATTTCAGCCCATCGGCCACATCGACACCGGGAAGCAATTTCTCTAACGTTAAGGCTTATCCCAATCCCTTGCGCCCGGCGAAAGGCCATACCGTTATGCACATTATCAATTTGCCTGCTAGCGCCAATGTTAAAATTTATACTCTAGCCGGAGAATTGCTGAACACTTTCACAGCGGATTCCACCGGTGCCGTGATATGGAACGGAACCAACCAGTCCGGCAATAAAGTGGCAAGCGGTGTTTATTTCGTCTTGGGCGAATCCGGCGGCGGCAAAAGGATAATTAAAGTGGCGGTGCAAAGATAATGAAAAAGTTATCAGTTTCTTCGAGGGTTCTATTTATTTTATTCACTACTTACTCCTTATTCCTCACTCCTAACGCCCGCTCTGCAATATTCTCTAGCAAAGCAAAAGGCACAACCACCGCGTCATTCCTTAAACTTCCCGTAAACGCGCGCGCCGTAGCTTTAGGCGAAGCCTACAGCGCCGCCGCCGATGATGCCAGCGCGCTCTATTGGAACCCCGCCGCCTTAAAGCAAATTAAGACGCGCTCCGTCACTTTCATGCATGCCCTCTATATTGAATCCACTTTTTTTGATTACGGCGCATATGCTCAACCCCTGGGTACCGGGGCCATCGGCATTGGGGTCCAATATTTTTCAGCAGGCTCACTCGCCGAAACAGACAACAATGGCACGGACATAGGGAGCTTCAACCCTAATGATCTGGCTGTTTCCATCGGTTACGCTCGAGAAGTGCGAAATTATTCCCTGGGAGTGGCGGCAAAATTTATCAAAAGCACACTAATCGGTTCCGCTCAAACAGGCGCTTTGGATTTTGGTGTTCTTTCGCCCGCGTATCTCAATAATAAATTAAAACTGGCGTTCACGCTGAGCAATTTAGGCGGCACCATGAAATTTGATTCTGAATCGGAAAACCTGCCGCTTCTTTTAAAATTCGGCAGTTCCTACAAAATCAATGATCGCTGGCGAGCCAACGCGGATGCGGGATTCCCGAGAGACAATGACCCTTATCTTGCTTTGGGGACCGAATACTACATGGCCATCAACGATTCCATGAGTTTAGCCGGGCGTGCGGGACTCAACACAAGAACTTTGGGTAACATCAACGGCTTAACGGGGTTTTCCCTCGGATTAGGCTTCGGCTATCGTAAATTTGGATTTGATTACGGATTTATTCCCTTCGGAGATTTAGGAATCACCCATCGCTTCTCTGTTTCCTGGAAGTTCTAGCCCCGACCATCAATCCGACACAATGAGAAGTTTGTTAAACTTCAGAGCACCGTTGCACTTTGTATCCGCGCGTGGCGGATAAGGATACGGGCCCGTAGCTCAGTTGGTCAGAGCACCCCGCTCATAACGGGAGGGTCGTAGGTTCAAGTCCTACCGGGCCCAAGTTAGGTCTCAAGCGGTATATCAGCCACGCTTTGCAATTCGTGGAGATTGCGATAAACGCCTCTGGCGGCTAATAAAGACTGGTGGTTTCCCTCTTCAACGACGCATCCATCCCGCAGTACAATAATGCGATCCATTTCTTGCATCATAGAAAGCCGGTGCGTGATGACAAGAACAGTGCGTTCACGCTTTAAGTTCAGTATTGCTTGCTGAATCGCACGCTCAGAGTTCGAATCCAGATTCGAGGTGGCCTCATCTAAAATTAGAATAGACGGGTTCGTCATAATCGCCCGAGCAATGGCCAGGCGCTGTCTTTGTCCTCCCGAAAGGCGCACGCCCTTGTCACCGAGAGAAGTGTTATAGCCCTGGGGAAGTTCCCTAATAAAGTCATCGGCGCTAGCCGATCGACAAGTAGCCTCAATTTGAGAAATCGCGGCCGATCTGCCTAAAGCCACATTCTCGGCTACGGTGTCATTGAAAAGTATCGTATCCTGAGTGACGAGCCCCATTTGCTCTCGCAAAGAACTTATTGAAATTTCTCGCAAATCTACGCCATCCACAAGAACACGGCCCTCGGTCGGATCAAACAATCGCAACACCAGATGCGCCGCCGTGGACTTTCCCGATCCGCTGGGACCCACCAAAGCGACTGTTTCGCCGTGACGAATATTGATCGTCACGCCTTTTAAGGCCCATCGTTCGCGAGAAGGGTATCTATAGCTTACCTGATCGAACTCAATGGCCTTAGCCAATCCCTTAAACGATTTAGGGTGCAGAGGCTCAAGCACCGTCGGTTTCTCATCAAGAATATGAAACAAGCGTTCTAGCGATACAATGCCAACTTGCAATTTCGTATTCGCGTTGGCTAAATTTTTAACAGGCATATAGACCGCGAAAAAAGCTCCCAGAAAAGTGAAAAAATCACCGGCGCTCATTGTTTTAGCCAGCACGGCTCGCGCTCCAAAGTAGAGCAGAAGAACAACGCCGAGGCTTCCGACAAATTCCATGATCGGGGCTACGACGGATGTTGCCCGCACGTAACGCATGATTTGGTCAAAATAACGAGAGTTTTCCTCCCCAAATTTCTGACTCGCTTTTATTTCGTAGCGGAACGCTTTAATGGCCACAATTCCCTGTAAAGCCTCGGCAAATTGATGATAGAGTCCTGCGATGTGAGATTGACTCGCGGAGGCTGCTTGGCGCATTTTTTTGGCTAAACGCGCTATTACCAGACCAATGAATGGAAAAAGTAAAAGAGATACGAAAGCGAATTTCCAGCTCAAATAAAACAAAATTCCGGTCAAACCAACGGCCGTTAAAAGATCCCGAATGAAAAACAAGGGAACATATTGGACCATGTCTTGGACGTTGGTTAAGTCGTTAGTAACACGCGATAAAATTTCGCCCGTCTTACGCGCCCAAAAAAATTCCAATGAAAGAGAATTCAAATGCCCGAACAGATCTTCGCGCAGCTTTTGGGCCATGCGATGACTAATATAACCCGTGAAGTAATTGGTGGCATACATGGCGATCGCGCGCACCAAAAATACGAGCGGTATGAGATAAATTACTATCCAAAGCATGTATTCGTTTTTGGTTATGAATATCTCATCAATAAGCGGTTTAAGCAAATACATCGCGAGTGTTTGGCAAGCCGCCATAACCGCCATGGCCAAAAACGCCAAGCAAAGCCTGCCCTTGTGCGGTTTTACGTAAGGTAAAAGTTTTTTTAAAACTTTCATGAGTTTCGCGAGCCCCGGATGGCCGCCTTAATTCTGCGATCAAGGCCATAGGTTCGCGCGTATACTTTAGCCAGCATGGGTTGACGATATAACCATAGTCTGCGCCTTAACCAACCGATATCTTCTTGTTGCACCTTGAAACGTTGGATTTGTAATGGATCTGTGCCCGGCGTATTAGGCCCAACACGCGTCGTAAACGCCATCTGATACTGCGCATCCCTAAGCAGGGGAAGCCACTCATTTTTAAATTCACCCCATGGCCAAGCAAATAGGGCTGGCGGGAATTTCGCGTGGGTTTCGATTGCTAAGCGCGATTGGCGCAGTTCTTGCGCTAAATCTTTATAGGTAGAATTTCCAATAAAGTCTCGATGGGTGTGGGTGTGCGAACCAATTTCGACGAGCCCCGAGTTAACCATATTTTTTACTTCATCCCAATTAAGAAATCCGGCCTCGGCGCGCTCAGCGCTTCGCGTATCTAAAATTCGGCCGCCCTCCGGAGATGTCATCCGGCATCGACTAGTCGTATTGAGAGAGCCTGTCACCACAAAAATAATCGCTCTTGCCTGATATTTTTTTAGCAAGGGAAAGGCGTAAACCCAATTATCCGCGTAGCCATCATCAAAAGTTATGACAACAGATTTTTTAGGGGCGGGATTAGTACCCCGAAGATGCGCCAACAGTTGGTGACTTGAAAGACACTGAAAACCGCTGTCCCTAAGCCACCGGAGCTGGCGCTCGAAGCCCGAGGGCGTGATCTCCCGATCGGGAGCCACGTGGTGATACATGAGAACGGGCACTGAGTTCAAATGCGACCTCCTTATACAAACCCTCTAAGCTATCCATCATGGTTTCCAGTGAAAACTTCGCCTTAACTACCTCGTAACCGTTAGCGGCCATGCGCTGGGCTTCGCCGGGATTCTCGAGCATATGAATGATCGCATCGGAAAGCGCTTTAGGATTTCCGGGAGGAACCAAGAGCCCGGTCTCATTATTGGTGACGATCTGGCATAAACCCCCGACAGCGGAGGCAACCACAGGTATCATCGCGGCCTGGGCTTCAATCAAGGCAATACCGAAACCCTCCATCAGGGAAGGCATCACGAAAAGATTGGTTGTGCTAAGTATATTGGGAATATCTGAGCGCTCGCCCAAAATCTCAACGTTATCCGATACCCCTAGTTTCTCGGCTAAAGGCTTTAGCTGCTCGGTATCTCTGCCAACAAAACGGAATCGAGTTTCCGGTAAAATCTTTAAAATTTTGGCCGCGGCCTCAAGCAAAACCGTTTGCCCCTTATAGGAAGAAAAATTACCCACGCTAGTAACAACCCGCGGCCCCTGAACGTTGGCAACGGTTGCCGCCGCGTAAACGTCGCCCCATTTCTCCAAATCGACACCCGGGGGCACCGCGACAACTTTATTTTTGTCGATACCGGCGGCCACTAATCGCTCGGCAACACTGTCACTAACGGCCACATAACGCGTTATTCGGCTCGAACAATATTTAAGTTTGCTAAAAGGGTTTTTCTTAATGGGAAACATCACGTGGCGCGTAACAAAAAGTGAAATAGGGCGCAAAAAATAACTCGCCAAAAGGGTAACGGCGTGCGCCTGAGGATGTTCGGCGTGAATAATATCCGCTTGCCAACGACGAGCGTAACGTGCCAATCGATAAGCGGAAACAATATCGTAATCTTGGCGAATCGCCAGCGGAAAAACCGTGATCCCGGCTTGCCGCAGACGCTGCCCCAAATCGGCGTCGTGCCGGCAAGCTACCGCGATCTCATAACCGCGAGCCTGAAGTTTTTGAGCAATGATCCACAGCCTGCTGGCGCCGCCTGTCCACCCTGCGGCCTCAGTCACATAGAGAATTCTTTTCGGCCATCGCAACGTTTCCGTCGCGCCAGCGGAGGCGGACTGCAACCGGGGACTTTTCCAATCGTACAAAGACCACGTGGCAGCCATTAAAAAGTACATCACAAATACAATCTCGGTATCCTGAAAAGCGCTTTCCGTAAAATTCATGGTCCAAAAAGCGACGATGCCGGCAAAGGCGGCCAGGTGCAGGAAGTAATTCTCCGTGTCATCTTTTAATAACATAAAAGCTCGCCAGGTAATACTGCCTAATAACACCAATAGAATTCCCAAACCGATGAGGCCGCGCTCCGCGGCTACTTGAAGATAAAGATTGTGAACGTCAGACCACACCCTCTGGCCATCCAAAAAAGTTGCTTTGCCCTCTTGCTTAAAATAGCTTTCCCACACTTTGCCAATTTGCGCGACGCCAATACCCTTCCAGGGGTGATCGCGAATCACGTTCCAGCCAACCTTCCACATTGCCAAGCGATCTTGGTTGTGTTCCAACTGAAAAGTAGTCATGAGCCTAGCTGAGACAACAGGAGCGGCGATTAAAAATAAACACCCGAACGCCGCGATGGGTACCACAAGGCGCAAAGTGGACTTTTTCGAAAGCCTGGCGTGCCCCAGAATAATAACTATAAATCCGGCGGCAAATCCTAACACCGGCCCGCGTGAGGCGCTCGCTAAAAGCGCTAACAAACATAGAATACTCAGCGACATGCCAACTTTAAGTCTTTTACCCCAAATACCGATTACCGCGAGACCCCCTAATCCCATGGCCTCGGCGTAGGTTAATGTGTGGACCGGCCCATGCGCCCTCATGCCATGAATAGGAAGCATGGCAAAGGCCCGAACCCACGACCATGAAGAGGCGACCAAACGTTCGTTCCAAGCGGGAAACCAATGAACAATGACAAATTGGCAGATTCCGGTAAGCGCCAGAAACGCCATGCTGACGGAAAAACCTTTAAGGGCCCACCGCCGCGCGGAGGGCTTAAACTTGAATGTCAGATAGAGCACCCAAAACATTAAACAGAGTAATTCCTTCCGGCAAACCATCAAGCTTCTACTAACCCCGATTCCTAACAGGCTCGAAAACAGGCTCCAAAGGAGATAGGCACAAAATATGGGGGCTAGGGGCAGATCCAGAGACATCGGCCCCGGCCCTGACTTCTGCTGAATATATCGCTGGTATACTAGAACAACCCCAAGACATCCAAGAATAATGTAGGCCATCGAGATTGAAGGCACCATGAGCAACGTGAACAAAAAACAAAACGTGTTTAATAGAAAGCCGGAATTGCCGGTAGGGCTATCGGCTTGAGGATCAGGGGTGCGCGCACGGCTTGCCGCGGGTGTAAAAACAGGCATCAGTTTGCTTATTTTAGCATACTACCGGTTAAACCCCGGGCACCCTCTTACACCCATATTGTTTAAACTAACGTATAATTCTTTCCCGTGGCAGACCTATCCCGCGAAGACCAAATAAAAAAAGACTCCCAAGAGCTAGGACGATGGGGCTACGCCCAACAACTCTTCCGCGATATGGGTGGATTTTCCAACTTCGCCATTTCTTTTTCGATCATTTCAATAATCACCGGCGCGGCAACCCTTTATGGCCATGGCATCATCTACGGCGGCCCCATGGTGTACGGTTGGGGCTGGCCCATCGTTACCTTTTTTACTTTATTGGTTGTGTCCAGCATGGCCGAGATCGCCTCTGCCTTCCCGACGGCAGGAGCCATGTACCATTGGTCCAGCGTCTTAGGAGGTCCCGGTTGGGGATGGTTTACCGCCTGGTTTAACTTTATCGGCCAAATCGCGGTTTTGGCGGGAGTGGACTATGGAATCGCGCTGTTCGTGGTTCCTCTTTTAGGCCTTCCCGAAACACAAACCAATTTTCTTATCGTCTACGCCCTAACCCTGCTTAGCCATGGCATTTTCAACCACTATGGCATTCGCGTTGTCGCCTGGCTCAATGACTTTAGCGTGGTGTATCACGTTCTAGGAACAGTTGTTTTAGTGGGAGCCCTGCTCCTCCTGGCCCCTCTGAAACCAATCTCGTTTGTTTTTAAAACACACTGGAGCGCATCTTCGTATCCCTTCTGGTGGGCATTCCTCATTGGCCTTTTGCAACCCCAATGGACACTGACCGGCTACGACGCCTCCGCACACATCACGGAAGAAACTCTGGATCCTAAACGAAACGCTCCCTGGGGCATGTTTTTGGCGGTTTTAATATCCGGAATTATCGGTTTCATTATGAACTTAGTAACTACGCTCGCGATTCAAGATCTGCCGGCCACCGCGGCGGCGTCAAACCCTTATCTCTATATCTTCAATACCGCCTTGGGCGGTCTTTCCGGAACTTTGATTCTTTGGATGGTTTCGGGAGCAATGTGGTTTTGCGGCCTTTCCGCTCTAACCTCCAGCGCCCGCATGCTATTCGCTTTCTCTCGAGATAAGGGAATGCCGGGCTGGAGGGCCCTTTCACGCATCAGCCCCGCGCACAAAACGCCGGCAACGGCTACCTGGGTCTTGGTTATCTTCGCCTTTGTAACCGCTGTTTACTCCAAAACATACAGCGCGATCGTTTCCATCGGCGTTATCGGACTTTATGTTTCTTACATTCTCCCCGTGATTCTCGGCCTTCGGGCAAGGCTACGCGGGAAATGGAAAACATTCGGTCCCTGGAACTTGGGGCGATGGGGAATGGCGGTTAATGCCATAGCAATTCTTTGGGTCGGACTTATTTCTGTTTTATTTGTGGTGCCGCCCAATCAAATCGCGGGCTACACTTTTGCCGGCCTACTGGCTTTGCTGATAATTTATTATTTCGCTTGGGCCAGAAAAAATTTCAAAGGTCCCGCTAAATTAGCCGCTACGGAAGAAGAATTAGCCGCGGTTTAAATCTATGCAAGATATAAATAGACGGTCTTTTATTAAGTGGATCATTAGCGCGGGTGTCGCCTCTGCTTGTCCATTTCCCGTCGCCGGAGATGAATCTCAAATCTCAAATCTAAAATCTCAAATTCCGAGTGGAGTGCTCCACAGCGAAGAAAACGCTATTTGTCATAAAGTTCGCGATGGCGATAACTTCGCGACGCCCAAGCCAAGCCATCACTACGATGTCGTTGTCGTGGGCGCGGGCCCCAGCGGCCTTGCCGCCGCGGACTATGTTCAAAATGAAAACTTTCTCCTCCTCGAAAAGGAAGGTAACGCGGGAGGAAACGCTTATAGCGAATCTTGGGAAGGCTTAAATTACTGCACGGGATCCGCTTGGGCAACTCTTTTTAGCGAAGAAGAGAAACAAAATTTCAAAAAATGGGATATCGACCTCAAGGTAATTAAAGGATTGGACGCTACCTGCTTTAAAGGAACTTGGGTAAAAAATTTCTGGAGCGAAAGAGAAGATAACCCCTCCATTGACCAAATCCCATGCTTAGAGTCCGATAAAAAAAGTATTCGGCAATTCTGCCGTGATATCAACAAAATGGATTGGGATAAAAACGTCCAAAAACTGGATCGCATCGCGCTGTCTCAAATCCTAAAAAACTATACCCCTCTTCTGAAAGAATACTGGGACTACTTCGGACCCTCCAATTGGGGAGCCGATAGCGATAACACATCCGCCTATCTCGGAATCCAGGCGGCCCAAGATTGGCCCAAACAAACCCGTTACACTTTCGAAGGAGGCTTAGGGATGGGCTCGCGAAAAATTTATGAACACCTGAGCCCTTCCGCCCGCAAAAGAGTTCTCTTTAATTCCACTGTTTATAAGGTCAAAAGAAAAAGTGGCAAGGTGCTAATTAGTTTTATGCACCACGGTCAAGCCACAACCGTTACCGCCAAATCCGTGGTAATGGCTACTCCTAAATATATCACCAAGTATCTCGTTGAGAGTTTGCCGGATGATCAATTAAACGCCATGGGGAAAATGCGCTACGCCCCATACATGGTGTTTAATCTTTGTTTTGACAAAGTGGTTTATAACCAAGCGTATGACAACTGGGTCATTGGCGCCAAAAACTTTACCGATTTTATTCCGGCAGACTGGGTCACGTACGCCGACAGTGGGGACTTAAACAGAAAGCAAGTAATCACGGTTTACGCTCCCCAAAAAGAATCCCAGCGCGCCGATCTTTTAGATGACGCGAAGGTTTTAGCCAAAGCCCAGGGGGCCGCTCAAGAACTCGTTGATCTTTTTCCGGGATGGCTAAATCACCTTCGCGAAGTCCGCATTTACAGGCGCGGCCACCCCATGCCAATGTCTATCCCCGGATACTACACCGAGCTTCAACCCATCGCTTCGCGAGATTTTGCCCCAATTTATTTCGCGCATTCAGACAGTAGCGGCGAGGTTTCCGACTTTGCCTACGCGACTTTAAATGGCATTGCCGCGGTAAAAAAAGCCGTACAACACTTGTAGATATATATCCAGATTCGTCCCAACCGCGGTTGGGACGAATCTCCCTCGCAGCCCCACAGACAGAGCTGTGGGACCCTGGAGTGCCAGAGGCACGATGGGAGTGGAACAATATCCCACCGATAGAATCGGAAATTCCGCACAAAGCCCGAGTCAAGCAATTGAAAAAAGTAACCCTAGCTCAACCTGTTGAGCAATTGAAAAAGTAACCAAGCCGTTCCTCCTTTTTTCTATATATTTCATGCGCTTAAGGCCAATTCCCGATTGATTCGCTTCATCATCTTGTCCTGCTTGGCGTAACGTTTGCTGTATCGAAATTCCCTCCAAGGTGAACTTGATTTCTTTATGACCTGATTTTGGAGGGCCTCAAAACCTTGTTGGGCCCGGATACGCTCTGAGGCCATCGCAAAGATTTTTTCCAGCTTTTGATCCACGGTGTGGGAAAGCTCAAAGGGATCGATAGTCTTAAGCAGTTCTTTGAGTTTTTTGACTTTTACCTTGTTGTACTTACCGGATTCAATGATCCTTTGAAGTGGGGTCTTAGGCTGATCGTATTTCCTGATCCACTTAGAGCCTACCTGTGTTTTTTCTTTGAGTTTCATGGAGGGTTGGAATAGATTCTGCCATAGCCTCAGTTCATTGTCGTAGAGATCATTCATGGCATATAACGCTTCTTGGCTCTCGTAGCGGTCCCAGCCGAAGATTTGTCTGACATGGGTTCTGTTCTTCTGTTCAATATAGGCGTTGTCGTTTTTCTTATAGGCTCTTCCCCTGGTAAAGGCGATCGGAGGCATTGATTTCTTGCAGAAATCAAGCAACTGGTAGTTGATGAACTCGTCCCCATTATCGGAGTCAATGCCTCTTAGACGAATAGGCAGGTTATGCTTGATATCGAAGACTCCATTGAGTATGCCAGTCTTGCCTTTACCCATGACAGCTACCCTTTCCACCCAGCCGGTCTGGATATCGACGGCATCGAGAGTGTGGATATATTGACCTTCATTGGAGTTTCCGCAGTGAGCCACCAGATCAATCTCCAGGAATCCTGGCAGCTTGATATCCCAGTTGGAGGTGCGGATGGGGATTATGGCCTTGAGAAGATAACCCGGCCTCGTGACCCCGTAGATTTTTTTCTTGAACCGTCTTTTCCTCTCGGCTAAACGGTTGTCCAGTTGGCGGCTGGAGATGGAACGTAATTCTTTTTCTATCTGGGCCGTCACAGAAAAACGCTTCCTGGCCGAAGGCAGCCACAGGGGGATGGCTTCCTTCAGGCGCGTTCCGCAGAGATACCCAGAGGCCTTCCAGATGGCTTCGGCGATGTCGATGGTTCTGGCCTGATACAGGATATGACCCGGGTGTTTTTTGGTTGATTTCTTGTTGTTGGCAGGCGGAGCGTTCAATATCCGGATGGCGTATTTCCTGTTCTTGTAGCCGCAGTTGGCTATGAACTCGTCTAAGATTTTGGCTTTCTCCAACTTCTTGGCTTTGCCGTATCGCTGATAGATTTGTTTGCTGTATTCCATTTTCCATTGTAGGCTTGGCATGTAACCCTCCTTCCGGATTTGCCGGAATTTGGGTTACTTTATCTATTGCGTAACAGGGTCTCATAGGGTTACTTTTACAATTTCGCGGTGCGAA
>Ga0209515_10007244_pt1 | contig 13418 bp, 11 predicted proteins | sample Subgroupgradi54m_FD_187454 | JGI IMG/M metagenome (GOLD analysis project Ga0209515, IMG submission 187454) | Subsurface groundwater microbial communities from S. Glens Falls, New York, USA - GMW60B uncontaminated upgradient, 5.4 m (SPAdes)... ...
GCGGGCCTAATAAGGCCCGCCCCGCACACTCGGAGTCTCCAGTCCGGCCCTTGTCACGCGCGGCGCGGACCTTCTTGGGTCCGCGTGTGACGGCGATCAGCGCAACCGCTTTGGTGCTTCTCTACGCCGGCTGGCGCGGCTGGGATACATGGCCGGCGATCGATCGTCATGACGACCGGCGGGCCGAGACGCTCGTTGCCCGTCTGACGCTTGGCGTGAATCAGCGGAACGCCGTGCTCGTCACCGACTTGAACTGGCAGCTCGAAAACGCGCTGCTCTACTTCACGCGCGACGAGCGGCGGGACATCGCCTGGGTGCGGCTGCCAGACGTCATGCTGCATTTTCCATTTCTCGTGCGCGACAACGAGGCGATCTCCCGCGACATCGTCATGGACTCGTACGCCGCTCGCGATGTCGTGGCCGCGTACGGCCCGCTGTTTCCGCTCCAGCCCGATCCCCTGCTGCCGTCTCCCGATCTCGCTGACACGGTGGCGCAGCTGCCGCCAGGCACGCCGTACGTGCTGTGCGTCCTCACGCCGCCGCGCGAGGAGCACCTCGATCCGGCGGCGTTCGCGGACGTGCTCGCCACGCTCACGCACGGCCACGCGCCGTCCCCGACGAACGGGGCGTATCAGCTGATGGCAGGTGTCAGCGGCGAAGCGCCGCTGCTCACGCGCTCCGCGGAGCGCCCTTTCCGCGCGGACTTCCGCCTCCTCGACGATCCGTTTACCGTGCGGATGGAGTCATGGCTGCCGTTTGATACGTTCCGGCGCGCCGGCTTCGGCCACCTCCTTCGGGGGCGCGAACACGTGCTGATCCTCGAGCGCGGCGTGAACTTCGTATGGTTCGATCGCGCGGCGCGCCCATCACCGCCCATCTACGCCGCAAGCCTCTACGCGCCGGGGCCGCGGTATCGCATCTCATCCGTATCGCCGGCACTCGCACGCGCGGTCCGGCTGAAGCCGGACACTACCGATGATCATCGGTAGTGTCCGCCTTGAGGCGGACCTGCTATCGTTAGGACAGCCAACGCCGCCAGACGTACCACGAATGAACATAGCCCCAGCTCGACCTTTCCTGCTCAGCCTGATCGTCTGCCTCGCGGCCCACGCCGCCATCGAGGCGCAGACCCGCCCGGAGCCGGAGGCGCTCGCCCGTAGGCTGCAGCAGCGCTACCAGGGCATCAAGGACTTCTCAGCCGACTTCGTCCATACCTACCGCGGCGGCGTCCTCAAGACCCGGACGCAGGAGCGCGGCAAGGTCACGGTGAAGAAACCAAGTCGTATGCACTGGACCTACACGGCCCCTGAAAAGAAGGAGTTCGTCTCGGACGGCGTGAAGATCTATTCCTACATCCCGGAGGACCGGCAGGTGATCGTCAGCAGCGTGCCGCCCGACGGCCAGGCCTCGTCTCCTGCCCTCTTCCTCGCCGGGAAAGGCGACATCGCCCATGATTTTTCAGCGACTTACGCGGATCCGACGGTCCCAGGGACGCTGGCGCTGAAGCTCACGCCGCGGCGCACCGAGCCGGATTACGAGTACCTGATTGTCGCGGTCGACCCGGCGACGACCCAGATCCGGGCGCTCACGACCCGGGACCGGGAAGGGGGCGACTCGACGCTGATCTTCAGCAATTTGAAGGAAAATCAGGGAATATCCGATAAGGAGTTTACGTTTCACATTCCTCGTAGCGTCGACGTCATCACTAATGGCTCACCGAACTAGTCAGATCGCGGCCGTCCTGGCGGTCACCACCGCTCTTGCGGGGTGCGCGACGACCGCCTCGTACCGATCCGGCGAGCGCGCCGAGCTGACGCAGGACTACGACCGCGCGGTTGCGGAATACACCGCCGCCCTCAAGAAACACCCGAACGATCGCACCACGCAGCTGGCCCTCGATCGCGCGAAGCTGCGCGCCTCGCAGGATCACTTCGCGCGCGCGCGCCGGCTGGAAGCGTCGAGCAAGTTCGATGAAGCGCTGGTCGAGCTGCAGATCGCGGCGGAGCTGAACCCGGGCGACGCCAACGTCGACGATGCGCTGCGCGGCGTCCGCACCCAACTGCGCACGAAGGTGCTCGTGGCGCGCGAAGGCAAGACGCAGCTCGAAACCCTCATCGAGCAGTCACAGAACCTCGGGCCCTCGGGCCTGGATCTTCCGGCCGACGTGCGGCTGCCCGCCTCGCTCGTCTTCCGCGATGCCGGCTCGCGCGACATCTACACGGTGATCGCGCGCTACGCGAACCTCAACATCGTGTTCGACCCGCAGTTCCGCGACGAGCGCATCACGATGGACCTGAGCAACGTCACGCTCGAGCAGGCGCTTGCCTCGGTGTCCCGCGCGACCCACACGTTCTACAAAGTCACGGCGCAGCGCACGATCACGATCATCCCGGACACCACGGCGAAGCGGCGTGAGTACGAGGAGGAAGTCGTCCGCACCTTCTACTTGAGCAATGCGGACCTCAAGGAAACCATCGACCTCCTCCGCATCGTCGTCGACGCACGCCGGATCGCGCCGCTCACCGGCACGAATGCGCTGACGATCAAGGACACGCCCGAGCGCGTGGCCGCCACCGGCCGCATCATCCAGGCGATCGACAAGGCGCGTCCCGAGGTCGTCATCGACGTGGAGCTCCTCGAAGTCAACCGTACGCGGCTGCTCGAGTACGGCCTGCAGATGGCGTCCCCGGGATCGGCGGGCGTCAACGGCGTCGCCGACGTCAACCGCGACAAGCTGACGCTCCAGAACCTCCGCAACCTCTCGCAGTCGGACATCATCCTCACGAGCCTGCCGACGCTGTACTACCGGCTGCTGAAGAGCGACAGCAACACGCGCACGCTGGCAAACCCGCAGCTCCGCACGTCCGAAGGCATTGCGGCCCAGGCGAGGTTCGGCGAACAGGTGCCGGTACCGGTCACGACCTTCGCGCCGCTCGCCACCGGCGGCGTCAACCAGCAGCCGATTACGTCGTTTCAGTACCAGAACATCGGCGTGAACATCGACATCACGCCGCGGACGCATCACGACGACGAGGTGTCGCTAGCGCTCAAAGTGGTGGTCACCAGCCTGTCAGGGACCGGATTCGGCGGCCTGCCGACGTTCGGCAATCGCGAGATTACGACGGCCATCAGGCTGCACGACGGTGAGACCAACCTGCTTGCCGGTTTGATCCGTGATGACGAGCGGACGGTGCTGGAAGGGATTCCCGGGCTCAGCGATCTGCCGATCGTCGGCCGCCTCTTCGCTCACAACCGGAAAGAGACGACACAGACCGACGTCGTGCTGACGCTGACGCCGCACATCATCCGTGTCCTCGATCTGAGCGCCGACGATCTGCGGCCGTTCCGGGTGAGCAACGATGCGAACTCACCCCTGATCGATTTGCCAATTATTCAGACGCCGCCCACCCCGATTCCACCTCCTGCAGCGCCGCAAGAGCCCGGGCAGTCTCCAGGAGGGACGCCGGGGCAACAGCCGGCGCAGCCGATCCCAGGGCCGCTCGCGCCCCGCTGACGCCGGTTCGATCCCCGTAACGTCCCCCCCGCTCGTTATACGATAAGAAAAGTGGTATCGTATGATTATCGTGGGAAAGCAGGCTATCTCCGTCACCTTGCATGCCGAGAACCTCACCTGGCTGCGCGCGCGCGCGGCCGCGGCAGGCATCCGCAGCGTCAGCGAGCTGCTCGATCGCCTCGTGGCGGACGCGCGCACGCACGGGACCACGGGCCCGTCACGCTCGGTCGCGGGCACGATCGATCTCGATCCGCAGGATCCGTTGCTGCTCGAGGCTGACGCCAAGGTGCGCGCGGCGTTCGAGAGGTCCATCGGCCGCCCGCTGCTCGTGAAAGAGAGCCGGTCCAAGTACCGCAAGGGACGTCCCGTCCGCCGTGGCCGAGCCTGACGCGGTCGTCACGGACACCCACGCGCTGGTCTTCCATGCCGCGGGCGGCCGCGGGCTGAGCGCCCGCGCCGCCCGCCTCTTCGACCGATGCGAGCGCCGCGAGGCGCTCATCTACGTGCCGGCCGCGGTGATCTGGGAGTGCAGCCTCCTGGCCCGCGTCTCGCGCATCAACCTTCGCCGCAGCGTGCGCGTCTTCTTCGACGACCTGTTCAGCAATCCCGCCTATCAGCCGCTCGATCTCACCCCGGAGCAGGTCTTCATCGCAGACGATCTGCGCTTCACGCGCGATCCATTCGATGCGCTGATTTGCGCCGCCGCGCAGACGATGAACCTGCCACTGGTCTCACGGGACGCGCAGATTCGGAGCGCCGGGGTCGTGAAAGTCGTGTGGTGAGATCAGGTTGAGCGGAGATCGCGCTATTCGACCTTCGCGACCTTCGCGCCGAGCGCCGTGAGCCGCTCGACCAGTTGGCTGTAGCCGCGCTCCACGGTCTCGAGAGGCGCGACGCGCGTCTGGCCGTCCGCCGCAAGCCCCGCGGCAATCAACGACATGCCTGAGCGCAGATCGCGCGTGTCGAGGACGCGCCCCCCGCGCAGCTGTGTCGGACCCGTGACGATGATGCGGTGCGCGTCGGCGAGGAACATGTCCGCGCCCATGCCGCTCATCTGCTCGAGCGCGAAGAGCCGCAGCTCGTACATCCAGTCGTGCACCAGCGTCCGTCCCTCCGCCTGGGTGGCCAGCACGGTGACGAGGCTCACCAGATCGCTTGGGAACGAGGGCCACAGGCCGGTGGTAATCCGCCGCACGGCCTTCGGCTTCGACGGCCTCACCTCGAACGTCCCGTCGCGCGTCCCGCACTGCACGTTCATCCGCTTCAGCACGGCGGCGACCACCTCGATGTCTTCCTCGCGCGCGCCGTCGATGGCGAGCTCGCCGCCCGTGATCGCGGCAACGACCGCCCAGCTTCCCGCCTCGATGTAATCGCCTCCAAGCCGGTGTTCGGCGCCTCGCAGACGGGCAACCCCCTCGATGCGAAGCTTCGAGCTCCCGATCCCGGTAACGCCGGCGCCCATCTTCGACAGGAACTCGCACAGTTCGACGACGTGCGGCTCGGTGGCGGCGTGCCGAATCTCGGTTGTGCCCGATGCGCTTGCGGCAGCGAGCAGCGCGGTCTCGGTGCCGGTGACCGACGCTTCGTACAGATAGATCGACGCGCTCGTGAGGCGCTGCGATGTTTCGAGGAAATGATCGTCGCCCGAGACGATGTGCGCGCCCATCGCCTGCAGCGCATCGAGGTGCGTGGCGATCGTGCGCCGGGCGGGAAAATCTCCGCCCGGCGGCGCGATGTGCGCACGGCCGGTGCGCGCGAGCAGCGGTCCCAGCAGCAGCACCGATCCGCGCAGCCGTCCGACCAGCGATCGGTCGGGCTCATGTGTCCTCACCTGCGTCGCACGAACTCGCAGCGTCGTCGTCCCGAGGCCGTCGACCTCGGCACCGAGGTCGAGCAGCAGGCGGACCATCACCTCGACGTCGCCGATCCGCGGCACGTTCGTCAGGACGCATTCGTCTTCGGTGAGCAGGCACGCCGCGAGCAGCGGCAGCGCCGCGTTCTTGTTGCCCTCGACGGCAACGCGGCCCTCGAGGCGATGGCCGCCTTCAATCAATAGTGTCGACATCCGTCAGACCACGACAATTATTTCAACCACGAAGATCACGATGGTCACGAAGTAACGTTGAGCAGGAAATCCACGTCGGGATCGCCCTCGAGCCCGACAAATACCGGTTCGGGGCGCAGCGCCACGCCGAAGCGATCGATGACCGCGCGTTTGATCAGGCCCGCAAACTCCAGCACATCGCGGGCCGTCGCGCCGCCGCGGTTGATGACGGCAAGGGGGTGCTTGCTCGAGAGGCCAACCCGCCCATCGGCGTGACCCCGGGCAAATCCGCTCCGTTCGATCAGCCACGCGGCGGGAATCTTCACCTCGCCATTCTGCATCACGTAGCTCGGAACACGCGCATCGGCGTTGGCGGCCGCGATGCGATCGTAGGTCGCGCGGGCAACGATGGGATTCACGAAAAAGGAGCCGACGCTGCGCGTGTCGGGATCCGCGGCATCGATCACCATTCCCTTGCGCCTTCGAATCGCGAGCACCACGTCGCGGACGTGGCGGACATCCGGCGTGGTGATGCCGTCCCGGGCAAGTTGGTCGATGACGTCGGGATACGTGATCGTCGGCGGTCCCGGTCGCAGGCGGTACGTGACGCCGCACACGACGAACCGTCCCGCATCGTCCTGCTTGAATCGGCTCATGCGGTAGGTAAACACGCACTCTGCCGCGCCAAGGCGAACCATTCGCCGCTCATGACGATCGAACGCGGTCAGCGTCTCGATGACGTGACTCACTTCCTGGCCGTAGGCGCCCACGTTCTGGATTGGCGTTCCACCAACGGTGCCGGGGATGCCTGAGAGACATTCGACTCCGGCAAGACCACGCGTCACCGCACTGGCGACGAGTGCATCCCACGATTCACCCGCAGCGGCCGTCATCAAGGTGTCCGCGCCGGCCCGGGCAACGTCAACGCCGGTCAGCGCGATCTGCAGGACGAGTCCGTCAAACCCCGTGTCCGCGATCACGAGGTTGCTGCCGCCGCCGAACACGAGCAGTGGAACCCCTCGATTGGCCGCCCACGCGTGCGCAGCCGCGACCGCATCAGGAGAGGTCGCGCGCACGAGCCAACGTGCGGGCCCGCCGATGCCAAGCGTGCTGAGCGGCGCGAGCGGCACGTCGCCCGAGGGTTCGCGCGGATCAACCGATGGCACCGAGCGATCCTTCCTGGGCGATCAACGCCGCAACCGCCTGTTGACGCGTGCACAGCTCGAACTCGACCCAGTCTCCAGGCGCGAGCTGCCCCGCCAGTGGAATGTCGGCTGTGATCACCGTCGCCATCTGCGGATACCCGCCCGTCGTCTGCCGATCCACCATGAGCAGGATCGGGTCGCCGGACGGCGGCACCTGGAGTCCGCCGGTAAACGTCGCGTCCGAAATCATGTCGCCGGCGGGTCCGCCCGACCTCGCTCCACGAGCTTCGTCGGACAAGAAAGGACGCGCCCTCCGGGGAATGGGAGCGCCGTTGAGGCGATAGCCCATGCGGTCCGACTGCGGCGAGATCATGAAGCGCGCGCGCTGCAGGGTCTCGAACGCCGCGTCGGCGAACCAGTCGTCCTGCGGTCCGCGCATGACGCGCAGACGCGCCCCGCCCTGTTCCGCGGACCTATAAGGTCCGCGCCGAATGTCCATCGACAACCGCTCAGGGTCTGCGGCGCGGACCCAGCGGGTCCGCGAGAGACCCCGCGGATCACCGAGAGGCAGTCGATCGCCGGCGACGAGCGCGCGGCCATCGATGCCGCCGAGACCGCTGACGGCGTGCGTCGCGCGGCTGCCAAGAACCGGCGCCACCGCGATTCCCCCGTCGCACGCGATGTAGGCGCGCGCGCCCGCGCGGCGTTCGCCAAACCGCAGCACGGCTCCAGCCGCGCATGCATGCGGAGTGTTCAGCCGCACCGGCGTTCCGTCGACTGAAGCACCGAGATCGCCACCCGCGACCGCGATGACTGCGGGCTGGTCGAGGCGCAGTTCCGGGCCGGTCAGCGTCGCTTCGAGCGTCGCGGCATCGCGCGCGTTTCCGACGAGCGCGTTGGCGAGGCGGTGCGAGATCGAATCCATCGGGCCGGCCACCGGCACGCCGCGATCCTGCTGTCCCCAACGGCCGGTGTCCTGGATCGTCGTGAAGAGGCCGGGACGAAGCACTGTGATGGATCGGGATCCGGGATCGGGGATCCGGGATCCGGTTTCATTTGCGATTGCGGAGTCCCGACCCCGGATCCCGGATCCCGGATCCCGGATCCCGGCTATCGGCACGAACCTCACGCGATCGCCCGGCGCGAAGATTGACGCCGGCTCTCGCAACGGATCGAATACCGCCAGCGTTGTCCGGCCGATCAGTTGCCATCCGCCCGGAGACTGCCGCGGATAGATGCCCGTCTGTCGCCCCGCGATGCCAACGCTGCCGGCAGGCACCCGGGTTCGCGGCGTGGCCCTCCTTGGCGCGGCAATCGCTTCGTCAACGGTCCCCATGTACGCGAAGCCCGGAAGAAACCCGAGCATGAAGACGCGGTATTCCGTCGCGGAATGGCAGTCGATCACCTCCTGCGCGGACAGGCCTGCGAACGCGGCCACCTCCGATAGATCCGGCCCGCCTTCGCCGCCATACGCCACCGGCACTTCGATGAGCGCGCCGCCCCGCGGCGCAGGTGAACCGTCCATGGCCTCGCGCATCGCGGTCATCAGCGCCGCGACGTCGGTCGCGAGCGGATCAAAGTGCACGGCCACCGACCGGTACGTCGGGATGACGTCCCGCACACCTGCGAATCGCCGGCTGGCAACCGCGCCAGCAATGCCGATCGCCCGTGCATTCACCGCGGGATCGATGATGGCGTCCAGTTCGAGCAGCACCGCCGCATCACCCGCGTCCCGAATGCGCGCGTCCCGAATCCCGAACCCCGAATCCCGAATCCCGGAACTGCTCACGCCGCAAGCGCCTGCAGCAGTTTCCGGTGGATGCCGCCGAAGCCGCCGTTCGACATGAGCACAACCACGTCGCCGTCGCGGCGCTCGTCGACAATCGTGCGGATGATGTCGTCCACCTGTGGCACGTAGCGGGCCTGCTGCTTGCGCATCCGCAAGTCGGCCACGAGCTGCTCCGCCGACAACCGCTCGGAATCGGGCAGCGACGATCGAAACACGGCGGCCACGACGACTTCGTCCGCCGCGCTGAAGGATCGCGCAAAGTCGTCCTGGAAAATCCGCCGGCAAGACGTTGCGGAGCGTGGCTCGAAGACGGCCCAGATCCGCCGGTTCGGATAGCCGCTGCGCAGCGCGCACAGCGTTTCGTGGACCGCCGTCGGATGATGCGCGAAGTCATCCATCACCGTCACGCCGCCGGCCGTTCCTACGATCTCGAGCCGGCGCTTGATCCCCTTGAAGCGTCGCAGCCCTTCGGCGAGATCGGCCGGAGCTATGCCGACGTGGCTTCCGACGGCGATGGCCGCCAACGCGTTTCTCACGTTGTGGACGCCAAGCAGTGGAGACGCAAACCGGCCGACCACATCGCCGCGGACGCGCACGTTGAAATGCGTGAGGCCATCGGCATGCTCGATATCCACGGCCTGCCACTCCGCGTCCCCTGTCGTCCCGAACGTCTCGACCGGGCTGATCGCGTTCGCGCGCAACGCCGCGGCGTGCTGGCTGTCGGCGCCGAGCAGCAGCAGGCCATTGCGCGGCACGAGGTTCACCAGCCGCCTGAACGCCAGGAGTACCGCGTCAAGGTCGGCATAGATATCGGCGTGGTCGAACTCGATGTTGCTGATCACCGCGATGTCTGGCAGGTATTTCAGGAACTTCGCGGTCTTGTCGAAGAACGCGCTGTCGTATTCGTCTCCTTCGATCACGAAGTCGCGTCCCGAGCCGACGCGGTAGCTCGAGCCTTCGTCGCCGAAGTTGAGCGCGATGCCGCCGACGAGCACGGTCGGATCGACGCGGCCATGCGTCAACAGCCAACCGGTCAGCGAGGTGGTCGTCGTCTTTCCGTGCGTGCCGGCGATGACGATGGAGCGCGCGCCCCACAGGAAGTGATCGCGAACGGCTTCCGGCAGCGAACAGTAGCGGATCTTCCGCTCCAGGACCGACTCCAGCTCCGCGTTTCCGCGCGAGATGGCATTGCCGACGACGACGAGGTCGACGTCGCTCCCGATGTGATCGGCGGCATAGCCCGTGAAGGTCGGAATGCCTTCGGCCGTGAGGAAATCGCTCATCGGCGGATAGACGTTCTGGTCGGAGCCGCGCACGTCGTGTCCGCGGCGCTTCAGCAGCGCCGCGAGCGTCGCCATCGCGGTGCCGCAGACGCCGATCAGGTGAATGCGCCGGCGCTCACTCAACGGGCGATTCCTCGACGACCACCGACGCGAGAGGCGCCGTCACGACCCGCACGCGGACGCCGAGCGGAAGCGTCCAGCAGGGTCCCGTGGTGTGGCCGGATGGAAAGCCCGTGATGACGGGCCCTTCGAAATCGCGCGCGAACGTACGGATGACGTCGAGCGCGCCGGGCTGCCCGCCCGCCTCGTCGCAGCCGCGCATCTCGGCGAACACGAGCGCGCGCGCGCGGGACAGGATGCCGCTGAGGCGAAGCTGCATCAGCATCCGATCGAGTCGATACGGGCGCTCGTTGACCTCCTCCAGCAGCAGCACGCACCCGGCGGGAGGATCGAAGGCGTACGGCGTCCCGAGCGACGCGGTGAGCTGCGTCATGGTGCCGCCGAACAATGGCCCTGCGGCCTCCCCGCCGCGCACGACGCCCACCCCGTCGGGGCTGAGCGTGAGACCGGCGCCGTTCCGCAGCAGGCCGACAAACGACGCCTCGTCGTACCCGCCGGCGCCTTTTGCGAGACGCCCCTCGAGCATGGGGCCGTGGAGCGCGGTGATCCCGCATTGGCACGTGAGCCACGAGAGGATCGACGTGTTGTCGCTGTAGCCGATGAACAGCTTCGGCGTGCGGCGGATCACATCGGCATCGAGCAGCGGCAGCATCTGCACGCTGCCGTATCCGCCGCGGACGGCAATCAGCGCAGCGACCGAGGGGTCCGACCAGGCACGAGAGAACGCCGCGGCGCGCACATCGGCCGCGCCGGACAGATACCCTTCGCGCGCGAACACGTCCTCGTCATAGGTGGGCTCATACCCGAGGCGACGCAGCTCCTCGACGCCGCGGTCGAATTCCTCGCGCGTAAACGGGCTGGCTGGAGAAACGATGGCGATGCGGGCCCCGGGCCTCACCGCGCGCGGCTTCAAGAAAGGCTCAGGGCTCAAGGCTCAGGGCTCGGGCTCAGGCGCGCTCTCACAGGTAACGGGCCATTTCGTCGGCGATGCGCCGATGCTGGTCGGACCCGAGGAGGTGGCGCAGCGCCGGGCCGCGTCCGGGCGCTACCGGCGCCGCAAGGAAGCGCTCCTTCGCGCGGCGGTGCCTCGCGAGCGCGTCTTCGGCACGCTTGTAGGGGATGCGTCCATCCTCCACACCATGAATCACCGCCTCGAGCGTCGCGATCTGAAGATCGAGATTGCCCTGGCAGACCAGCACGCCATCGCAGCCCGCGGCGATCGCCTGCACCGCCGCATCCGGCACGCTGTAGCTGTCCGCAATCGCTTTCATTTCCAGGTCGTCGCTCAGAATGACCCCGTTGAAATCGAGCTCTTCGCGGAGCATCCCGCGCACGATCGCCGGCGAGAGGGTGGCCGGCCTCTCCTCGTCCAGCGAGGGCACGAGGATGTGGGCGGTCATGATGAACGCCACGTCGTTGCGGATCGCTTCACGGAAGGGAACGCACTCGACACGGCGGATGCGATCCGGAGGATGCTCGACCAGCGGCAAGGCCAGGTGCGAATCCACCGACGTGTCGCCGTGCCCGGGAAAGTGCTTGCCGCAGGCGGCGACGCCGTTCTCCTGGAGGCCGCGGACGATGGCGGCGCCGAGCCTCGCCACTGTATCGGCATCCTCACCGAGCGCGCGGTCGCCGATCACGGGATTGCCCGGATTCGTGTGGATGTCGAGGACCGGCGCGTAATCGAGCGTGATCCCCACGGCCTTCAGCTCCGCCGCCAGCGCTGCGGCGAACCGGGACGCCAGCTTTTCATCCCCGCTGCGTCCGAGCGTCGCCATCGCGGGCCATTCCGTGAACGGCGAGTGGAGCCGCGCGACGCGGCCACCTTCCTGATCGACGGCGACCCAGACTGGAACCCCGGCGGAGAGCGACTGGAGATCGTGATCCAGCTCCGCCACCTGCTCCGGCTCCTCGATGTTGCGCGTGAAGAGCGTCACGCCGCCGAGTTGAAACTCTCGCGCCAGCGATCGCATCTCCGGAGTGATCGTCGTCGCGGGCAGGCTGCCAATCAGCAACTGGCCGATCTCGCGACGCAATGACGCAGGCACCGGAACATTATAGAACCCTGTCGTTCGTGGTTCGTGGTTCACTGTTCGTTGTTCGTGTTCCGAGTTCGGTTCCTGGTTCGCGGTTCCTGGTTCGTGGTTCGGGCGTTCCTGCGCTCTCGCACACGTCGGGCATTCAATAGCGCCTGTGGCGACTGGAGGTAGGTGATCAATCCCAGAACCTCCTCTATGGCGGCCTGAGCAAGAGGCTCGAGCCTGAGGCGGTCTTCCTCGGTGATGTGCTTCTTGTCAACCGCGTCGAGAAGATGACTCTGCGATTCCATGAGCGACGAACTCGCCATCCTTGCGAACCGGGCAAAATCTGGCGGATCAAAGCGCCCAAAGCCCTCGGCGATATGACTGGGGGGCCCTGCGACGGAGTCCCTGATTTGATCGCGGAGCTCGAAGTCTCGGGAGAGCGGTCCCCTCGCGCACAAGACGTAGACCGCCTTCTTGTACAAGTCGCACGCTTGCCACGCACGTAGATCGGTGAATCGGCGAACACCCATGGCGATCAGCAGTGCAGGAGGCCCGCCACGCGATCTCTGGCCGAATTCCGCGCGACGCCGGCACAAACGTGCAGTAACTGCAATGCGCCGCTGCGTGCGAGGGCGCGGAACTTTGAACGGCGCGGAACCTCGAACCGAACACGAACCACGAACCTTGAACCACGAACCCCGAACGACTGCAGCTTTATAATCCCATCGTGATCATCGAAACGTCCGCGCCTACGCGGATTGATCTCGCGGGTGGCACGATCGATATCTGGCCTCTCTACCTGTTTCATCCCGGCGCCCAGACGCTCAACGCCGCCATCAGCCTTCGCGCGCGGGCGCGGATCGAGTCGCGCTCGGACAATCGCATCGTCATTCGATCGGAAGACACTGGGGTGACCGTCGAGGCGGACGACTGGAAAGAGCTGCGCGATCGGCGCGAGCTGCGGCTGCTCTCCCTCCTCGTCCACTTCTTCGAGACGCGCGGCATCACGCTGACGACGACGTCGCAGTCGCCCGCCGGGGCTGGCATCGCGGGCTCGTCTGCGTTGAACGTCGCCGTCTGCGCCGGTCTGGCGGACTGGAACCACACGCACTTCGAGCCGGAAGCGCTGCTCCAGGTGGCGATGAACGTCGAGGCGCAGACCATTGCCGTGCCCACCGGAGTGCAGGACTACCGTCCCGCGCTGTACGGCGGCATTGCCGCGCTGGAGCTCGAGGTCGATGGCGTGCGGCGGATCCCGCTCGATATCGATGCCGCCGATCTCGAGACGCGCATCGTCCTGTGCTACACGGGTGAGCCGCGGAATTCCGGCACGAACAACTGGGACATCATGAAGAAGCACCTCGATGGCGACGGCCACGTGTTCGAGTGCTTCGAGCGGATCCGCGACACCGCCGCGTCGATGCGCGATCGCCTGACGTGCGGCGACTGGGACGGCGTCGGAGCGGCTCTTGCGAAAGAATGGGAGAACCGCAAGCGCC
>Ga0209515_10007246_pt1 | contig 13413 bp, 10 predicted proteins | sample Subgroupgradi54m_FD_187454 | JGI IMG/M metagenome (GOLD analysis project Ga0209515, IMG submission 187454) | Subsurface groundwater microbial communities from S. Glens Falls, New York, USA - GMW60B uncontaminated upgradient, 5.4 m (SPAdes)... ...
GCCGAGCCGCTATGGCACACCGAGACCATGGCGAGCGGCTCGTGCCGGCTACTCCGCTACCAGCTCGAGCTCTGCGATCCGCCCTGCATCGGCGTCTGCTTCCAGCACAACGTCTGCAAGCCGTGGCCCCAGTATCGCAGCGCCGGCACGTTGACCCTCCTGGGGCTCACGGTGCCGGCGATGATCTCGCCCGACCCATCCGGCACGTACAACCACCCCACCGCGCCGGTGACCGAGCTCTTCACCGACGATGCGGTCATTCAGGTCTCCGCCTCCGGCGCGGCCTCGCCGGCGTTCTCGGGGACGGTGCGTGGCGTGCCACAGCTGGTGCCAGCGATCCAGCACGGCGCCATCACCTTGGCGAAGCACCAGGACCACACGCTGAGCTGGACGCCGGCGCCGGGGAGCGACACGCGCGTCCGGCTGACCATCAACAGCGTCAACGGCACTCACGGCGCACCCTGGGACGCGATCATCGAGTGCGACGTGCCGGATTCGGCCGGCCAGATCACCATCCCCGCGGCCATGGTGGATGCGTTCCCCGAATCGGAGGTCTCGTGGGGGTGCGTGGCTCATGAATGCCCGCCGTCATCGATCCAGCGCTACCGCGAGACGATCGTCGCGCGCGACGGCGGCGGCAACGTGTCGCTCATCGCCGGCAGTGTGTTCGAGTTCGGCGTCGAGCATCACCTCGCGCCGTGAGCTTCGTGGCGCGAGGCAATGGGGAGGAAGGTCAGTACGTGCGCAGGATCTTCAGGCGCCAGCCCTGGTTCCACAGGTCGTCGTAACGGGCGCGGAAGTCGGCGTAGCTCCAGCCGTAGACCTGGTACTCGCCCGACGTGCTCTGTTTCCACACGGCCGTGTAGTACACGTTGCCGTTCAGCACGTACGGCTCGAGCAGCTTGAGGCGCCAGCCCTGGTTCCACAGCTGGTCGTACTGGGCACGGTAGTCGGCGTAGCTCCAGCCGTAGACCTGGATCTCGCCCTCGGTGCTCTGCTTCCACACCGCGGTGTAGTAGACGTTGCCGTTCACCACGTACGGCTGGATGAGCTTCAGGCGCCAGCCCTGGCCCCAGATCTGATCGTAATAGGCACGGTAGTCGGCATAGCTCCAGCCGTAGACCTGGATCTCGCCCTCGGTGCTCTGCTTCCACACCGCCGTGTAGTAGACGTTGCCGTTCAGCACATATGGCTGGAGGATCTTCAGCCGCCAGCCCTGGCCCCAGATCTGATCGTAATAGGCACGGTAGTCGGCGTAGCTCCAGCCGTAGACCTGGATCTCACCCTCGGTGCTCGGGCGCCAGACGGCGTTGTAGCGCACCTGGTTGTTCACGACGTACGGTTGCAGCGAGTACAGGCGCCAGCCCTGACCCCACAGCTGGTCGTACTTGTTGCGGTAGTCGGCGTAGCTCCAGCCATAGACCTGGATCTCCGACGAGTTGTTGGGCTCCCAGACGGCGGTGAAGCGACCCGGCACCGACGGCGCGGGCATCGACGTGAACTGTGTGATCTTGCACGACGGCGAGCTGGGCAGCGGGCTCTCGTTCTTGCGCGCAGCGCAGGCGCGAATCTCCTGGGCGGCCGCCTCGCTGGTCGGGTTGTAATAAGTCTGCCCGGGCGTCATCCAGATGCGCGAGTCGGGCCCGTGGTCATTCTTGTTCGGCTCGGACATCGCCGTGGCGAGCGGACCAAAGTGCAGCGAAGTGCCCGAGCCGGAGCCGATGTTGCTGACCCCCATGCGGTGGCAGCCGTTGCACATGTTTCCGGCGACCTCGACCTTGTAGGCCTTCCACGAGGCGAAGTCGTTGCCGACGAAGTAGTAGGGCTGGTCCTTGTTGAAGGTCGGGTCGCCCGCGCCCGGAAGCTTGTTGCTACCGGTGACCTGGGTCAGGTAGGGCGAGCGAATGATGGGACCGTTGTCGTGGCAGCTCACGCACTGGTCACTCGCGGTGCCGGCGGGCGTCTTCCACGGCCACGCGCCCGTGCCTCGGGAGGGGGCCTTGACGTTGCCGTTCAGGTCGCCGAGCGCCTGGTAGAAGCACGTGGCCCCGTTCCGCTTGCTGTGCTGGATGACGGCGATGTCCCCGTAGCGGCCATTCGCGTGGTTCTGCTTGCGGCAGTGGGCGACGACGTACGCGTCGGCCGTATTGACCAGCACCTGGAAGCGGCTGCCCGGATCGCACTCCTGGTGCAGCCGGTTGGGCTGGTCGCACTTGCTGCCATTCTGATGAGTCGTCGGGACCAGCGTTCCGCTGTCACAGTTGAAGTCCCGCACGGTGACGCCGGTGGCCGCGTCGCACTTCTGCGAATACGCCTCCAGGGAGTCGGTCAGCGCCGAGGTCTGCTGCGCGACTTCATCATTCGTCTCGGTCGCGTCTCCGCACGCGCCGAGGCCGGCCAGAAGGACGCCCGAGAGGACCATCCAGGAAGCGACAGACCTTGATTTCAACACGTCAGCACGATCATTCCGCATGTCATGTTCCCTCCGCCCGATGAGGCCGAACTGCACGTGTCGCTCGCTTTGCGAGTCCGGTGCCATCGCGACGGCGTGTCTCTGCGCGGACTTACGTCACGCCTGGAGTCGATCGGGACATGGGCGCATGGGACAGGGACAGCACGTGTCCCGGTCCCACGGCAGCAGGCGGTGATGCGAGTGGGGGAGATGAAGGGCAGACCGTACGTGCAGAGCGATGCTACTCGTCGTTCTGCGGAATCCCGTCGGGCTGCAGCGAGCGAAGGTACGCCATGATCTTCGTGTCGGAAGCGATGGAGTGGTTGGCCGCTCCTATCGCCAGGTCGCCGCCCTCTGGATTCTGGCCCAGCTTGATCGCGGCCATGACCTCATCCTGGCTGTGCTTGCCGATTCCCGAGGGAGTGACGTCGGGACCGCTGGCATCATGACAGCCCGAGCTGCCGCAGTTCTTGCTGGAGTACTCGGCCTGTCCCGCCGACCTGTCGCCACTGGTGAAGGCCTCCACGGTCACGGTTGCCGTCGATGACTTCCCGCCCGCGCTGGCCGTGATGGTCACCGTCCCGGCCTTGAGGCCGGTCACGGTCGCGACCTCGTCATTCCCGCTCACGCCGGCGATGCTGCTGTCCGAAGACTTCCAGGTGATGCCGGTGGCACCACTCGCAGCGATGGGAACCTTGTAGCCACCGGCCTCGTCGAAGCCGGTGTAGACGGCGACGGGGAAGAGCACGGGCGCCGCTCCAGGAGCAGGCGCCGGGTCGGCGCTGCATCCGACGGTCAGAAGAGCGCCCATTGCTATCGCGATGCAGGTGCGGTGGCCGGAAGTGATCATCGCGCTCCAGGAAGCAAGGGTCACGCCAAGACCACCGGGACGCACAAGCCTCGACGGAGCCTCATGATTACGGCGCCGCGCCGGCGTTCGGCCTGGGGTACGTCCTACCCAACGCGCGTGGCCTGGTCCCTCGGGGGAGGTCCCCGCAGCGGGTCAGATCCGGGCGTGGACGACGAGCGCAAGAAGCACGATGAGGACCGCCGGCAGCGCGATGTGGAGCGGCTCCTTGTAGACCACGCCGGTGCGGACCGCGCCCAGCATGAGCAGACCCAGGCCGACCGCCGCGAACGGCGCGGCGCGCGGAACGAGCAGGCCGATCGCGCCCAGGATCTCGGCGGCGCCGACGGCACGCATGATGGTGGGCGAGAGTCCCCAGCGGGCGAAGTTCTGCGGCGAGGGCTTGACCGCGCCCACCTTGCCCGCGCCGGTCACGAAGAAGGTCAGCGCCAGCAGGCCGCTCAGGCTCCACAGCACGGCGGGTCGCGCCAGCCATTCCATGCAGCGGAGTGTCTCAGATAAATCTCGCCTCGGCGCTGCGACAACCGGACCCACGACCTGTCATGTGCACGCAGCCTCACCCGAGTCATCCCGCAGAAGAGGAGAGCATCCATGCACGCGTTCAACAAGGTCGTCGCCGCCGCCACTCTCGCCGTCACCGTCGCCTTCGCCGGCGGCATCGCCCGCGCCGATGTGGTCGACTGCGTCCCCGAGCGCCTGGGCTCCAAGTCGGACCGCTTCGACATGCGCTGCCCAGGGGTCAACCGCTGGTTCATCGCCTGGCGCTCCAGCTTCGGCGTCGAGCACTTCCGCGAGATGGTGGCGCTGGTGAACGCAGCCATCGTCGCGGGCAAGCCGATGAAGATCTACTACAACCTCGACGGCTCGGGGAACGGCATCATCACCCAGGTCGAGATCTTCCGCTAGGACGCCATGGACTCGCCAAACATGTTGCGCGTCCTCGTCGGCGCGCTGGGCCTCGTCGCCGCGTGCGGCCAGGGCCCACCCGAAGCGGAAGCGCTGGACAGCCATGCCGCGCCCGCCACCTACGTGGGCGGCACCGCGCTCCTCCCCAGCACCGCATCGGTCTGCTGGGTGCTCGGCCCGGGTAGCCCGGTCAACCAGGCCGAGCTGAACGGCGTGCAGGCCAACATCAGCGAGTGGACGCAGGGCGATACCTCGCTGCGCTTCAACTTCGCCTCCAACCTGGCCACATTCACCAACCTGACCATGGGCGGCACGACCTACCGGACCAGCTGCACCCGACGCAGCGACGGCACCTTCGTCGAGACCTTGCGCCTGTACCTCGACCACAACGGCTACCCCGACCGGGCCACGGCCTATCCCAACACCCTCCTGGTACCCGGCTGCTCCGCCGACGAAGGCATCGGCACGCAGGACAAGGACGCGATGGGCAACCCGGTCAAACGCAACAACCTGTTCGTCGCCAAGGTGTACCTGTGGTCGATGTTCCCGCAGGACATCGTCAGCAACCAGACGCGCTGCCTGTACACCACCCACCTGCTGCGCGGCCAGGCACGTAACAACTACCTGCACGAGACCGGGCACGCGCTCGGTCTGTCGCACGAGCAGGATCGCATGGACGCCAACTGCGTGCCGGTGGCCAGCGAGCCGGCGGGCCCGTTCAAGGTCACGGCCTACGATCGCGACTCGGTCATGCACTACGTGATGGACTGCACGGACGGCACGAGAACGGTGGGCAACTGGGGCAACACCGGCCCGAGCGCCTCCGACCGGCTGGCCCTGGAGATCCTCTACCCCATCGGCAGCGCCGCCAGCATCTGGGGCCACCTGACCGGATGGGCGGGCGCGAACAACCTGAACGCTGCTTCGCTGTGGCTGCTGCGGGGCGCCTACCCCGACACGGCCGATGGCGTGCTGAGCAACTTCCGCTGGAGCGTCGATGGCCAGCTGGTCAGCACGCGCGCCTGGCCGAGCGCGGCCGAGCTGAACGTCTCGGTGGGGCGACACACGCTGCAGCTCGACTTCCGCGACCTGTGGAACCGGCAGTATTCCGGCACGGTGGTGCTCGAGCAGCTGCCCAGCCAGGCCGCCTACCTGGCCCGCGCCGCGGCGGTCGTCGGCCCGCTCTAGGATCTGCGAATCGCGGGCAACCCGGCTGTGCGTCTCGCGTACGGTGTGGCCGGACCGGCCCGTGAACGGATTTACACAGACGCTGATCCGGGCCCGCCGTGGGCCCAGGCTCGGCGCGCCGCGGGGGTACTTTCACAAGTGAATGCGCTTACTTGCCGGTTCGGGGTCTGACCGGCACTGCCCTTGCTAGAGAGTCGCGTGGCGACGCGCTGACGCGCACGTCGCCATTTGAAAGGACTCCGTCATGAAGACCCCCTCGATCGTTCGCGCCCTGTTCCACCGAGCCACCCGGATTGGCATTGCCACGTCGCTGGTCACCGCATTACTGGGCAGCGGCTGTCTGAGCAGTACCTATCGCATCCCCGGCACCGAGCTGCAGACGCTCGCGCAGACGGCACCCGCCGATCGCGGCCGCAAGGTGCGTGTGGTGCAGAACGTCGGCGGGCAGGACGAGCCGCCCGCCGCCGGCCGCGTCGAATCGAGCACCACGATCATCATCGTCGGCGACACCGGCCCGTCCCACGGTGGGGGCGGCGGTGGACGTCCGAGCGGCGTGGGCGCGCGTCCGGGTGGCGGCTACGGCCCGAGCGGCAAGCTGGCCGCCGACGACGCGAAGGCGTGGATCTTCGTCGCCGCGGTGGTCGCGGTCGCGCTCGCCAGCACCGAGGGCGCGCGCTACGACGGCTGGGTGGCCATGCATCCGATGATGCCGGTCCACCTGTACGGCCCCAACGGCGAGTACATGGTCGTGCCGCTGGCGCAGCTCACGCCCGAGCTGGCCAGCTGGGCCGACCACGCGGTGGTGCGCGACAGCGAGGGTCCGTGGAGCGAGATGGGCCGGGCGCCGCTCGCCCGCGCCGGCTTCACCTACTCCCTGTTCTTCGGCAGCGCGCAGATGCCCTCGTTCAATGGCGACAAGACCGCGGGCTTCCAGAGTCACATCCAGATGGGCTACTTCCCCATGCAGCAGTTCGGCCTGCAGCTCGACATCGGCCTGGGCTCGCGCCAGAACGAGATGGGGCTGTCGCTCTTCGACGGTCGCTATGCCCTCGAGGCGGACGTGTTCCCGGTCGCCATCGGCCCGCTGCACGCGGGTCTGTTCGGCCAGGTCGGCAAGGCGCAGCGCATCGAGGACGGCGGGCCGCAGAAGCGCGACAAGACCGGCAACCTGTTCGGCGGCGGCCTGCTGGTGCAGCTCGACCTGACCACGCGCCTCGCGCTGACCGCGCGCGGTGGCTACACCAGCGTCATGGGCGAAGGTGCGACGGAAGGCCTGCTCGGTCTCAGCATCTACTAGCTCGGCGAGACCGGTGCCCGCGCTGGCCGGGCTCGCATGCTCCGGCGCGCCACGAAGGCCAGCACCACCGACGTGAGCCACGAGAAATGCCGGCCCACGAACACACCCAATTTGCCGTGGCCGGTGAGCACGAGCTCGCCGCGCCGCCGGCGCGTCGCGCGGATGATCTTCCTGGCCGCGACCGGCGCCGGCATCTGCATCCACAGCGGAACCGGGTCCTTGGCGTCGAGGTTCTTGCGACCATCCGACCCGACCCGGCGTAGCTCGGTGTTGATGAACCCGGGCGCCACGTGGGTCACGTTGATGCCCAGTCCCGACAGGTCGACACGCAGTGACTCCGCCAGCGATCGGGCCGCCGCCTTGCTCATGTTGTAGGGCGCAGCAGAGGGCAGCGGCAAGTACGCCATCACGCTGCTCACGATGACGACCGATCCGCGTGTCTGCTGGAGCGACGCCAGGCAGGCGTAGACGGTGCGAATCACGCCATACACGTTCAGCTCGACCTGCTCGCGGAAGTCTTCCAGCGTGAGCTCGGTGAAGTGACCCAGGCGGCCGCCGCCCGCGTTGGCGACGACCGTGTGCACGGGCCCCAGCTCGGCCAGCGTGCGCGCCATGGCCGCCTCGACGTCGCCGTCCTTGGTGACGTCGGCGGTGATGGCGATGGCACGCTTCACCCCGCCCTGGTTCAGCTCCTGGCACAAGCTTGCGAGGCGACCGCTGCGTCGCGCCAGCAGCGCCACATGGGCGCCCTGCTTGACGTACTCGCGCGCGAGCGCCTCGCCGATGCCGCTCGACGCTCCCGTGATCAGAACGACCTGGTTCACTTTGCTCAACGTGCCCTCACCTTTCAGCCTCGCCCGCGCGCTGCTTGCCTTGGCAAGCCTGTCGCGGTCATCGGCGGTGAAACGTACACGTGTTTGACGTAACATGCCCCGTCCGCGCCAACCAACTGGCGCGCAATGGCAACTGGAGGAGCTGCTCATGAACCGCGTGTTGTTCGGGCTCTGCCTTGGACTCGCCGCATGTCAGGAGCACCTTCCTTCGGCACCTGACGACGCGTCGGCGATCACCGATGCGGCCCCCGACACTCCCGATGCAGCCCCCGGCATGCCCGATGCGGCGTCCAGCAGCGGCGAAGCGCGGCTCGCGGTGCTGCAGCTGATGGAGCGCGTCGCCGACTGGCAGATCCACGCGCTCGACGGCAACAACACCTCGACCTGGCAAGAGGCGACCTTCTACACCGGCCTGGTCGCGACCTACACGACCACCGGCAAGCTGCGCTTCTTCGAGGATCTGCTCGACTGGAGCAACGCGAATGGCTGGATGCCGCGCGCGGATCGAATGCACCCGGACAACCAGTGCGCCGGGCAGTCGTACGTCGAGATCCACCTCCTGGACGGCGTCGCCGCGCACCTGAGCGGCACGCGGCAGGTCATGGACCAGGCGCTCGCACAGCATCGCCGCGGCCGCGACCTCTGGTGGTGGTGCGACGCCCTGTTCATGGCGCCCACGGTCCTGGCGCGCCTGGGCGTGGCCACCGACGACGCGACCTACTTCGACGATCTCAACACCAAGTGGTGGGACGTCTACGATGCGCTCTACGATCCCGGCGCGGATCTGTTCTCCCGCGACGCTGGCTATCTGAGCGCGAAATGCCCCAACGGCTCGAAGATGTTCTGGGCACGTGGCAATGCGTGGGTCGTTGCCGGGACCGTGCGCGTGCTGCAATACCTGCCCGCCGACTATCCCGACCGGAGCCGGTACGTGGAGCTGCTGCGCAAGATGTCCGCGCGCCTGGCGGGACTGCAGCGCCCCGACGGATTCTGGTCGTCGTGCCTGACCGACACCGCGGCCTACCCGGAGCCGGAGACCAGCGGCACGTCAGGCTTCGTGTACGCCATGGCGTGGGGAGTGAACCAGGGCCTGCTCGACCGCGACACGTACCTGCCCGTGATCCGCAAGGGCTGGCATGCTCTGGTGGGCGCGGTGGATGCGAGCGGCAAGCTTCGCTGGGTGCAAGGGGTCGGCTCGGCGCCGGCAACGACGACAGAGATGGAGAGCCAGCCCTACGGCGTGGGGCTGTTCTTGCTCGCCGCCAGCGAGGTGGCCGAGCTCGCCGACGACCTGGAATGACGGCAGCGGCGCGCGGCTGACAGCGCGAGGCTGGCACGCGAATGGCACCTCTTCCAGGAGGCCGGCTACAGACAGCCAGTGCGCTGGATCAGGTTGGAGATACGGCTGGCCCAGGTGAACGCGTCGTTGTTGCTCGATGAGGCGAACACCGAGACGAGCGCCCAGCTGCTGCCGAAGCTCACGCACTGGATCGCCACGCTGGTGCTGGCGTCATTGCCGGTGATCAGAAATGGGTTCTGAATGACTGGACCACTGGTCAGGCCCGAGTCACGAATTGCAGCCTGCGAGATCAGCGAGCACCAGTTGAAACCGCCGCAATGATCGGGCATGGACTTCCACTGCTGCGCCACGCTGAGGGCGATGGTTCCGGCAGGGGGCGCATTCTGTCCCACCACAAGGCCAGGAGGGCCGGAGCAATCGAAGAACCGTATGCGCGGGATCTCGGCGCGAATGGCGTCTCGCCAGAATGCCGCGTTGTTGCCGTTGCTCGCGGACGTGGCGAAGACGTCGAACCAGAAATGCGTCTGATCGATCGGCACCACGGTGACGACGACCTTGGTGTCGCCATTGACGGCCACGACGTACTGGTAGTTTGGATCGACGTAGGGCGCCGACGAGAAACCCGTGTTGCGCATCGCGCCGTCTGCGGCTGCGGCGGCGTACGACCGGTCACAGTCCTGTCGCTGCAGGTCCCCGAGCGCCCACCAGGGGCTGGCATGGGCCACTCCGGCACTGCCTGCCACCACGATGAATGCCAGGATCGCGCCCAGGATGGGCGGCAACATCCGACGCTTCGGTGCTGAAATCGCGAATGAATGGGATTGCTGCATGTCCGGGCTCCTCGGGTTGGGGTCATGCGGGGCATCGCGCTGCCCCGTCCAGACCGTGGCGTTCATTCGCGGCGAACGATGTTCAACCGCGATGAACGACCCCCGGGAGCTCTACGGGAACGTGACCGGGCAACCGTCCCAGCCGGCCGGGATGGGCTGCTGGGGCGTCGAGGCGTCGATCGACAGGAGGAAGTTGACCAGGTCCTTCTTCTTGGCCACGGGATCGCCGCCATCGAGCAGGAAGTTGGGGTTGGCGGCGCGCAGGTGATCCTGCCATTTCGGGTCGTCGAACAGGTCCTCGAGCGTGGCCGCCTGCCCGTGGTGCAGGTAGGGCGCGCTCAGCGCCAGGCCGTAGAGTGACGGCACGTTGAAGCCGCCCGCGCCGGGCGCACGGTCGGTGAGGGCCGAATCCTTGTGCTCGAGCGCGGCGGTCGCCGCGCTGTTGCCCGGGATGCCGAAGGTCTTGACGTCGCGGATCGTGCACACGGCCTGGGCGGGCTGGATGACCGCGCCGGTGGTGTCGGCCGCCGCGACCTGGGGCGCGATCTGGAAGCTCCCGTTGTGGTGCGTCCAGCTCTGCGGCCACTTGCCAGGCTTGGCGAAGGTCGCGACGGTGCTGAGCTGGTTGTTGTTACCGCTCGTTGGCGTCCAGTAGCGGCGTGACGCGGTCCAGCCGGGACCGCCATGGCAGCGGACGCAGCCGCCGTTCGACGCGGTGGCGCTGGGTTCGCCGAACAGCGCTGCGCCGCGGGCCACCGAGGCCGCATCGAGCGTGCGCAGCGCGCGCGCCGGGCGGATCGTGCGCACGAAGGCGTCGATCTTGTCCCAGTCCTTGGTGCAGTTCTCCGCACGATCCTGGAGCTCCTTCATGGGCTGGGCCAGGTTGGTGGCGCCGCCCAGCGCGGACGAGGGCGGATCCTGCACCTCGGTCGCCAGCGAGCCGCCGTCGCGGACGCACGCCCCGCCCGCCGCCGCGACGGTGATCGCGCCCAGGCCACCCGAGACGTTGCGGGTGTTGCGCTCGAAATCGTGCAGCTCGTCGAAGATGCCGGTCCAGTTGAAGACGCGCTGCAGCTGCGGGCCGGAGCCGTGCGAGAACGACCCGTCCATGGACACGGTCTGGCGCGGCCCGGTGCCGAAGCTCCAGGTCACATTGTCGCTGAGGCCGTCCGGGTGGCACGAAGCGCAGGCCGACCAGGCGTCGCGCGACCAGCGCCCGCGCGCGGTGAAGAAGAAGCGCCGGCCGAGGTTCGAGTTGGTGTCCGCGGCCAGCAGATCCGACGACAGGATCGTCCTGGTCATCGACTGGGTCGAGAAGTCCACGATGGCGAGGTTCTTGCTGACCCAGCAGTTCACGTAGGCGCGCGCCGCCGCATGGGCGGTGACCATTCCGGTGGGCGTCTGGCACACGCCGCCGCCGTCGGGCGCGGGGATGAGCAGATCTATCTGGCCGTTGAACTCCGAGCCCAGCTTGATCTGGTCGGCGGGACTGGCGAGCGAGCCGTCGTAGACCACGCGTTGCATGACGTCGGCACCACGCGACAGCACGTAGCCGATGTTCCTGTCACCCTGGACGAACACCATGTCGACGATGTCGGCGAGGAAGAAGCGCGGCGCGGCGATCTCGTCCTTCACTTCCTTGGCCATGTTGGTCGTGCCCACCGGCGACACATCCTCGCTCGACGAGGCCAGATCGCCGACGTAGACCACCGGCTGGACGTTGGCGTTGAACTTGAGCGGGGGCGCAGGCGAGACCGACACCGAGGTCACGTAGATCTTGCCCTTCTGCACCACCACGCCGCCGAGCTGGTTGGGCGAGGTCATCACCGTGGCGGTGCCCGCCGCGCTGCCGTCGGGGACGAAGCCCGAATCGCGCGGCGCGAAGGTGATGGGCGTCCTGGCCGAGAGGTCGGCGAGCGAGTAGATGCGCACGCGCCCGGTGCGGCTGACGTCGCTGGTCTCGGCGTTCGCGATCGGCTCGCCGAAGTACTCGGGCACGATCAGCAGCTCGTCGGAATCGTCGATGTCACCGTCGTTGGTCACGGCGAGCGCGCGCGGGTGCAGGGGCGCATCGATGGTGCCGGTGATGGTCATGGTCGCGGTGTCGATCACCGACACCCGGCCCTCGGCGAACTCGGCCACGAACAGGCGCGCGCCGCTGGGCGAGAGCGCCAGTCCGACCGGCTCGGAGCCGACGTTGGTGGTGCCGGCGAGCGCCGGCGAGTCGCCGTCGATGCCGGTCACCTTGACCACGGTGGCCGCGCCGCGGTTGGCGACGAACGCGGTCTTGTCGTCGGGATGGATGACGACCGAGCTCGGCTCGTCGCCGGTCGCGATCTTGGCGATGCGGGTCTCGCTGGTCACGTCGAAGATCGACAGCGAGTCGTCCTCGGGGTTGACCATGAGGACGTGGATGTCGTCGCCGGTGATCGCCACCGTCGACGACTTCGATGCGCGCTTGAGCACCGAACCGGGCGGTGGCGGCTGGGCGTCAGGTCCCAGGTCCCCGTCCGACCCGGGTCCACCACCGTCCGGATTGTTTCCGGTGATGTCACTCGTGCAAGCCACCGCCGAGGTCAGGAGCAGCGTCCATATAACCAGTCTCTTCATACGTAACCTCCATGCGACTACCCTGCAGGCAGTCCACAGCAGTCCCCACGCTCGGAATGGGCATCTCGTGCTTCAGCTGAGCGCGCACGCAGAGTTACGTGTACGTGCCCCCGGTCGTGATCGGATCCATTGCGAGGTTCGTGCCGGCTGTCCATGTGGACAGGACGCCACGGGTACACGAGCGCTGTACCTGTGGCGCGATTGCCGCGAAGAGCGGCGCGCTAGTGGATCTTCACGAAGACGGGGTTGGAGTAGAACCAGAGATCGGCGTAGTTCCGGTTGTTGATGGCGTCGAAGCGTGCGTGATGGTCGACGATGTCGATCTTCGCGTCGGCCAGGGGCTCGCCGTTCTCGGTCTCGCCCGGGACGTCGGGGCCGAGGTTGGTGCCGCGCAGACGAAAGTACTGGTCCTTGTCTGCCGTCAGCTCGTAGGTCACGACGTGGAAGCCCGCGGCGTCGGTGACCCAGTCCTTGGCAGTGAACCGGGCGACCACATGCGCGGAGGCATTGGTGGCCAGGTCGTAGGCGGGCGTTCCGGGCTGCGCCTTCGCGCCCACGTCGCCGGCAATCAGATCCACGTGATCGACGACCGGGAGGGCGCCGGGGACATTCCCGGAGCCGACCGAGGTCTCGTAGTTGCTGGGCAGGTCGCTCTTGAAGCGGATCTTGATGGTGACCTTGCTGCCGCGAGCGACGCCCAGCTCACCGCCCATCTCTGCGGGTCCCCCGGCAGGGCCGACGACGGCGAAGTCGAGGGCGCTGACCAGGTCACCCGTGACCGAGAAGGCCTTGCCCGAGCGCAGGCCACGCATGAGGGCTGGCATGCCGTCTCCATCGACCCAGACGTAGTTCTTGGTGTACTCGCCCGGGAAGTAACCACTGCTGTACATGTCCGCGGCGGTCTTGAAGTGAAAGTCGGAGTCGCCGAAGCTCCACATGCGGCGCCCCTCGCCCAGGAGCGCGTCCCACACGCCACCGACCTTCGCGATCACCGAGTCGCAGCCGCCGTAGGTTCGTGACAGCGCGTTGGCCTCGATGTACGGCGAGGCATATCCGCCTCGATCGGGCTCCATCTGGTTGCCCAGCATGCCCTCGATGGCGAAGACGATGCTGGGGGCGAGATCGTTGA
>Ga0209515_10007247_pt1 | contig 13411 bp, 8 predicted proteins | sample Subgroupgradi54m_FD_187454 | JGI IMG/M metagenome (GOLD analysis project Ga0209515, IMG submission 187454) | Subsurface groundwater microbial communities from S. Glens Falls, New York, USA - GMW60B uncontaminated upgradient, 5.4 m (SPAdes)... ...
CTTCAACTCCACCGCCTGTACCCGCGCAAACGCGCCATACGCCTGCGCATCGAGCGGACACTGAATTTCAATTCCCAATCGCGCGCGAAACTGAATGCGCTTTTCGGAGATGAGCGGTTCAATCAAACTCGAGAGCAATTGTACCGACAACGCTTCGTGCTCCGCCGCCTCTGCAACGCTCGCCGCTTTTTTCCCCGCCAGATCATTCGCGATATCCTCAATACGTTGCACCGCATTGCGAATCATGATGCGCTTCTCTTCCGGCAATTCGGCAAGATGACCCGACACCACTTTCAGTGCGGTGAGTGGAGACCGGATGTCGTGGGCGACTTGGGCTGCGAGTTTGACAATTGTCTCAAGCTTTAGCTGATTCTGTTGAGTTTCTTTGAGCTCCAAAAGACGTGTGGACACATCATTGAGGCTTCCCCATATCGTCTGAAATTCTGCAATTCTTTGTTCCTCCACGACATTAATAGAATGCCCACCCACCAACTCATAGAGTTTTTGTTGCAAGCGCGCAAAGAATCTAACGAGCAATCTGGTGATGCTCAGCCATGCTCCCAACAAACCAATAAAGAGCAATGCCGATGTTGCCGCAATAATGGCGCTGTGTTTTTCGAAGATAGAGCGTAAAAATTGATAAGAATAGGCTACTCTGACTCGCCCCAAGTTGGTTGCAGTCCCGGATGAAACTCGATCTACAATATTTCTCTCCTCGACAAATACGTTCGAATTCTTCGATCCCGTCTTTGCGCCACGAAAGATCACATCACCATATCCATTGACGATCTCAACGGATTCAATGTCGGGCAGGTCTTCAATTGTTTGCCCAATGCGTTGAATCTCATGGTAATCTGAAATGACCAAGGAGTTCTTGATTAACTCGGATATGATGTTGGATTTCGAGCGGGCCTCGTTCCGAAATTGCGCTTCCACTTTACTGCTGAGCATATACAAACTTGCGAACACGACGACACACGATACAATGTATACAAGAATAAAAAATTGAAGAATATTTTTCAGTTGGAGTGTCATGGTGTCGAGTCCGCGCGCTTGAGGCGACTCATGTTCAATTGATGAGGCCCTAAAATCGACACATTATGCCCGACAAAACCCTTCCTCACAAAGAGATAGGGAACAATCCCGTGGTAAATTGGGATCACCGCGTATTGCTGCCTCAATAGGTCATCTACATGTGCATACAATCTTCCTCTTGCCAGGCGATCACTCGTCTCAAAGGACGTCTCAAGCTGCCTTCCAATCTCATCTCGTTTCAATCCTGGGTGATACATATCCATCATAAGGTAACTGAGCAGAGAATAGGCATCCGCGTACCGAATATTATTACCAAGAAACAACATTTCATAATCACCCTCGATAAACCGTTTGTACCATGCATGGCGCTCAATCTTTTTTAAATTTATTGTTACCCGATTGCCATATTGCTCGCGAATAGGCTGGAATAATTTTCCCAAGGCAGATTCGACATTTTTTTCATAAAGCAACTCAATGGCGCAAGGGTTTTTTGGAAAGCATTTTGCCGACTCCAGCAGTTGCTCTGCACTAGCTACTTTATCTGTCACTGGGGATTCATCGTAGCCGAGAAGTCCTCTGGGAATAAACCGTGTGGACGCAAAATGTTCCGGCAAATTTAATGCGCGTAAGAAGCTTTTGCGATCAATATGCTCAGCAATGAAACGGCGGAGAGCCAACTTTGCGACGTGCTCCTTTGTCAGGTTAAATTCAAGGTACCAGGTGTTAGCAGAATACGCGGGGATCTGTTCGTATCGACCCATCAGCTGCTCAGTAGCTTCAATAAAAATTGGCCATATATCGTCATATAAACCACCGAAAAAAGCTGCCTTGGCCATAATAGGGCTGCGGACAATATCATAAGAAATGCGATCAAAATAAACGTTGTCGGCGTCATGGTAATATGCATTCCGTTCAATTCTCAGCGTTTTGTTCTTTTCATAGCGTGTTAATTGGTATGGGCCTGAAGAAACGAAAACTGCCACCTTCTCGTTATGCAGGGTGGTGAGACTACTTTGCGGAAGCACGACAAACGGGGGCGTTGCGATAATTTCAAGAAATGGAGAAAAGGGCTTCAACAACGTGATTTTGATTGTTTGAGGAGAAAGCTGTTCAATACCTGACACGCTTGGTGCCACACCTTCGTGAAATTCTTTTGCACCGCGAATAATTGATAGTTCTCTCCAGACCAATGAATCATTGCCCAACAAATATTGGAATGAACGAACGACATCGTTGGCCGTTATTGTTATGCCGTCACTAAAATGGGCCTGCGGATTGAGATGAAATAAATATACTTTCAAGTCTGCAGATGTTTCCCAACGTTCTGCGATGGCAGGAACAATCCGATTTTGGTCTAATCCGACCAGTCCTTCTGCAACCTGCAGCATGATATGCAATGCATTGACATCTTCAATGCGAGCCGGATCAAGATCAATAGGGTCCGACGGCAAAATGCGGCGATACTCGTGCACTGCACCACCAAAGGCAGAGAACACCAGCCAACAAAAAAACAGCAGAAGGCCTCGTACCCCACTGGTGCGCATTGACACCCACCATAATGTAGAAACCCGAATATTTCCCATGGTGCAATCCATGTACGCAGACGTTTATTTTCTCAGCACTAAAACCTGCCACGGTGAATCAACAGACTGTGGAGACAGATCATAATCTCCATAGATCGCATCTAGTTGAAACCCCGCAGATTGCGCATCAGCGAGCATCTCAGAATGCGAGATGAGCGCAGTGGGTATGGTATGATTCTCACTAGTTTCGTTCCATGCCAGCTGTAGTGTGTAAATTCGCAATAATTTTTCAGGATCCACTTCCCAAGATATATTGAATTGTAATGAGCCGTTATCCATTTCAAACGTCATGTTTCTTTGATGCAATCCCTCAGGATACGAATTGACAATCACGACCATCATTAAACCACCGATTACAAGCCCTTCGTAACAGCGCCGCCACATTGTTTTTCTGCTCTCGCGATCAAGTATCATTGGCCACGTATTCGACAGGCAGGTGATGAGTCCCACATTGCGGGGTAGTAGCATGCTCGTAAAATCGTTGTGATGCAACGTTAGCAAGTGTGCATATCGGGGGAGCAGTTTTGCCCGAGCCACATCCAACATGTCCTCCCACATCTCAATGCCAACCACCTGACGCCCAGCAACGAGTGAGACAACAAGCTCTCTGCCAGTACCGCACCCCAACGCCAGGTGCGTCCCCGATACGCGGTCGAGACAACGTTGGACTAACGGCAAATCAGGATGTTGGTAAACATGCTCATAGGCTTTTGCCAGCAGGTGAGCTCGTCCAATTGGCGACATACTTTGTCCTTCCAAAGCATTTGTTTCGGTTATGCTGCTCCATCAACCGCTGGGGCCGCATTACCGACTTTGATGCTGCGTGGTTGAATAAGAGAATCTTCTTCCGCCAACGAAGGTTGTAAATCAGATGGAGCCTCATCTGCGCATTCCCGAATGTTAAAACTATTTTCTAGAATAATACGAACCGATTTAATGAACTGCATATTGCCTCCTTGGTTTCTGACAAATTAGTTGTACTGGCCAGCATGCCCCTAACGTTCGAAAATCCTCATTGGTAAGCGCTGAAGCACCTTCATGCGCTTCCCACTGCCTCGATTCTTGCTGATTCAGCTGATAAATATTGATGGTCACTGCATCCGCTGCAACTTCGTAAAGAAAATATTTTTTAGTTACATCCAAAGACAGCCAGTATGAAAGTCGCTGATCGCGTGCAACGTACTTTCTGCGATAAATTTTTAAGATCCTCGCCAGTCGCTCTTCCTCCTGAAAGATTTCCCGAAGCCCAGTCACTAGCGAGTCTTGCAGCGCATGTTCGAGAGTCGACTCTCGAAGGTCGTCTGAACTAGACTGTCGTCCGAGCACTTGGATTGCGCGTCGAATATCTCCGTTGCAGTGTTGCAGGACATGCCTCAGTGATTCAGGGTGCGTTGCTAAGTGAGAGCCCCAAGACACCATGGAGAACATTTCATCTTTGGAGATTGAGTCATGTTGTACCCATCGAAATGCGCTAAACAATTTCGGATGCTGTTGAATCCATGCGACAGATCGATCTGTTTTAATTGGCAAACTGGAACGTTGTAAATCCCGATCCTCTATTTTTTCAGCAAGTTTTGCGGTACGAAAAATCTCGGTGCCTGGCAGCGCCATTAAGAGATGCATATTGGCGCGACCAACATTTGCCGATCGTGCAGCGATGCACAATTGTGCCGTGGCGGAAATGTCCGCCCATGTTTCCTGCGGAAAACCGAAGATTGTCGAACACACACAATCGACACCATTTTTCACGCAAGTTTCTAAAGTCGGTAAAATGCGATCTACTTTCAGCCGTTTTCCAACAACTTTTTGTATTGTGGGGGAGGCTGATTCGACACCAAAAAAAACACCCGCACAACCTGCAGAAGATATGCGTACAATTTCTTCAGCATCCAAGCCATCGATACGAGAAGAGCAGAGCCAACGCAAATCTTTTCCTTGTGCTTCTGAGCAAAACTCTCCGACGTATCGTTTGTTCGCCGTGAAGATATCGTGGATTAAATCAAATCGTCGGCAACCTGTTTCGGCTGCGATTCGCTGCATTTCGCACACGAGTCTGCGAGGGGATTTAACACGAAAACGTCGTTCCCACATGACGGAAGTTGAACAAAATGTACAGGTAAACGGGCAGCCGGAACCAGCCAGCAGTGGAAAGGCAAAATGTTCACGAATCCCGGGTTCCAAATACGAGGGCCATGGAACCAAGTCTAAATCCAAATCTGGAATCTCATCGAAGGACGGCATCAATGGTCTGGGAACAAGTGGACGATTTCTAGAGAGGACACCAGGCAAATTATTCCATTCTTCTGTGTTGCTGGTCCCGAGCATCTCCGCCAGCGTTTGCTCCCCTTCGCCAACGACAACATAATCAACGCACGCATAATTTCGTAGCAAATCCTCCCCGATCAAGGAAACATGCGGTCCCCCGAATACAATAGAAATGTCTGGTCGCGCGGTTTTTAGCTCCAATGCAAATTCCAACGCATTGGGGAAATTGTTTCCCATACAAGTAAACCCCACAGTGGGTGAATCAACATCTAAAACCAACATCTTCAGCGCGTCATAATCGGCATGTTGTTTCCGCCAGATGAAATTCAAATCCAAAATGGCGGGGGCAAACCCACGGGCCTTCACAAAACTAGCAAGCTGCCATAACCCGTACGGCAGAGGATGATTGCCTGCGTCTTGTCCAATAGGAGGGTTAATTAAAGTAATGTCCGGCATAATTTAGCCACCTGTATTGCTCCGATTAAACAATGCCCCATCACTAGGAGGCACTAATTTCATTGGATTCCGTGACAGCGCTCGCACAGCAAAAAAACAGAGCAGCATTGCAATTGCAATGGCGCCAATGGCCATGCAGGCCCACCATACTTTCATAGAAGCTTGCGACTGAGTGGCCCATTCAAGGTAGCGCAAACCGAGGCCAACACTTGCCGCGCGCCCAAGAGCCATGGCCGTATTACTAAGGGCATAGAAATAAACGTGCACCGCTGGTGCGGTGCCTGCGCTGATTAAGTAATCGATCAGGGGCATAGTGAAAATTTCTCCGAAAGTAAAAAAAATCATTGTGACCCAGGTAATCTGCGGCGCCCAATACGTCGCCAAGCTCACCGCACCGACTCCCATCAAAATGAATCCGCCTGCGATAATTTGAAGATGGCCGCGCGCAGCCTTGTGCTTGAACATTGCGACAATGGGATTTTGCAACAGCACAATGATCAAGGAATTTGCCGCAAAAACCCAACCAAACCAGCGCCACGGACCTACTGTACGCTCAAAAAATACAGGCACAAGCTCATAGAGTTGAATATAAAAGAAGTAAGCCAAAGAGGAGAGAGTAATGTAGGCAGCTCCGTTGCGCAATGCGGAGCGGAAGGCAGGGTCCGTAGTTAACGTTTTGCAGACAAGTGCGAGTGGCAATGCAGTAGGTTGTTCATGCGTATTTTCTAATGCCTGTGTCAAAATTGCCGTACAACAAAAAATCATACCCGCAAAAAGAAAAACTAAATAGCTGTGCACCCGAAATGGCAGCGAAAACACGAGAATTGTTCCCAGGGTCGACCCCGCATTTAATCCGATGTAGAGTTGAGAAAATCCATGTAAGCGTAAAGCATCATCTGTAACAGCCCCCAAGTAAGATCTAGCACCCGTTCCCGCTAGAGACAACCCAATGCCCATCGCAAGAAACGCCACCAAAAGATACCAATAGGCATGCATCAGGAGTATTGAAAGACACGCCACTCCTGACAATAAATAACCGTAACTTTGAAGATGACGATGCCCAATGCGAGTGGCGATAGGCAAGCACAACAGAGAAAGACCTCGGTCGCCAATTGCATAGACCATCAGTGCTATTCCAGCTTGAGTTGGAGTGAGTGAAAATGGCGGAACCAACAAAATAATAGCGAGAGTTGGCAATAGCATAAAATAACCAACCGCAAATAAGAGGCGCGATGCTGACAAAATATGAATGTCTTTTTTTGACATATACTCTCTTTAGGCACCCATAGGAAAGGCGGCCCCACACACGTCGGCAGCTACAAGCACGCCCTATGCCATTAGTAATGGCGGTCGTAACATGTTGATTTTCTACAATGCGGCTGCAATAATTTTTCCAACATCGTTCCGCAATCCGGAATGCTGGTTCGGATTTGTGGACAAAATGAAACTCTGACTTACTTTGCAGCCTCCATACTTCAAACACGCGACAGGATTGGTTCCCCAGAGTTGGAGGCATTCGGCGAAGGCTAGGGTGGAGCCCGCCTAGTTTTTCACGAAGCAACTTTTCCCGCGTTCTGCCGATACTTCATGCATGACTTCAGCCCACAGCAGTTTGCGCTTGACACGGTGCATTTGGGCTTGCGCGCCTCGTGAGCGAGGCGTATACGGCGTTTGTTGTTCGCGCGGAATTTTCCAACACAATCAATCGGCAGGTGGGCAATGACGACGCACGCCACAACTCGCAAGCTCGTAACCGCAGGCGCACTGCTGGTGCTGAGTTGCGTGATGGGTTGTGGTGGTGGCAACAGTGACTCGATCACCAACGAAGACGCGGCGAAGTCGGTGCTGTCCGAGTTATCGGCGAGTGTGTCAACGGAAGCGTGGGCGAGTGCCGCGAAGTGGTATCCGTTTCTGCAATCCAAGAATTACACCGGCGCGATCGTGGCGCACTTTCGGGAAACCGCCGGTGTGCGCTTCGAGGTCGGCACCAATCAATGGACCAGTCGCACCGGTGCCGATGTCGCTGCGCTGAACACCTTGCAGCGAGTTGTTCCCAGTGCAACCGTTCGTCGATCATTAAAAATCGACGAAGCGACGGTCGATGCGGTGCGCGACGACGTTCGGCGTCGCGGCAAAACTTTTCCGGATTGGAATTCGACTTTTGTGTGGCAGGTGAGCGACCCCGCGCAGGCGGAACAGGTGCTCGCCGTATTGTACGGGCACAATTTAGTGGAGTGGGCGCATCCGCAACCGCGGTTGCAGTACATGACGGTGCCGCACAATCTGCCCGCGGTGCAAGCCCCGAGCGGAAGCGGTGGCCCATCGCCCGTTCTCACCAAAGCGGTACTCGAAGGTGATAACGATCAAGGGTATTTGCGCGCCACGGGTACGGGGCTCAATGTCGATGCGGCTACCGCGCTGGATTTGCGCGGCGAAGGGCAGACGGTGATTGATGCCGAAGGCAATTGGAATTACGCGCATGTGAATTTGCAGCTCGATCCAAAAAAAACAACGCTGGACGGGATCACGTCCAACACGATGTATCCTGATCAGCTCTCCATCCAGCACGGCACGGGGGTCTTGGGCATTGTGGGCGCGCACGATTTGGGAAATGGTATTGTGGGCATCGCCCCGGCCGTCGAGGTGCGGACTTTTTCGCCGGGCGTCAATGGCGCTGGCTTTTTGGCATTCGACGGTGCGTTGAGTTTGATCAGTGACTACATTCAACTCTATACCGACAATGGCAGCATCGGCGACAACCTCGGTGGGCAAGTGGTGTTGATTGAAGGTGCCGCGGCGGGGCAAAATGTTTTTAAGGATTGTTTTGAACAAAATAGCAATGGCGTGTGGTCCCCCACTGGTTGTCTGCCACCCGAATCCTACGGCGACGAATTCGACGTCATTCAAAGTCTGCAGGGGCTTGGGGCGGTGGTGGTGGAAGGGTCTGTCAACGGCAACGTCAATTTGGACGACCCGAAGCAACAAGCCACGGACTGCTCACCAAAATGCAAGAATCTGGGTAGCGACGACTCCGGCGCCCTCATGGTTGGCGCCTCCATGGGCACCACGCTCGATCGCGAGCCGACCAGCAATTACGGCAAGCGCGTCAATGTGTTCGCGTGGGGCAAAGACGTCGTCACCATCGGCGCCCTGACCGACACCTCCACGTTGTTTGCCAACCCCAACGATCCCAATCCGGTGGGCGATCATCCTTTGAGTGTGCCGGGTGATTTGAATCGCCAGTACACCAAAACGTTCAGCGGCACGTCGGCCTCGACCGCCATCATCGGTGGCGTCGTGGCGTTGCTCGAACAATATACGCAAAAATTGTACACTGATCCAGCCTTCGCCGCACAGGAAGGCGTGGCGTCGCTCAAACTGAGTTTGAAAAAATACGAGCACGTCTATCTCGATGCCGCCCAGGTGCGAGAAATTCTCACCGACCCGGACGTTGGCGTCTCCTCCACCAGCCCCACCACGCCCATCGGTCTCCAACCCGACGTCGGCAAGGCGCTGCAAAAAATTACCGAGAAAATGCTCACCTCGGATTGGCGCCCGACGATTGCGGTCAAGGCGCTCGGGACGAAGGGGAAGTGTGTGTACACGGAGGACTGGAGCCCGGAATGTGCGGAGGAATGTTTGGCGGTGTATGCACAAAAGAATTACTCCTTCACCGATCTCCCGAAGCTCTGCCCCAAAGGGGGCCGCATGTTCGCGAAGGCCATGGATGTGGATGGCGTGAAGGACAGCGGCGGTGTCGTCGACAACCAAAATGGAAAACTCCGCGCCGATCTCGTGGCGTGGGGGCGCGATGGAAAATGGTATCTGGATTTGTCGGGTACCAACCCGCTGGGGACGCCAGATGGTTTTGGCCAATGGGATCTCGTGCTAACCCCGCCCCCGATGGCAGCCGGGCGACTGTTCCCGATGGTGGCCGATTACGACTCAGACGGTCTCGCCGACCTCGCCCTCTACAACACGGATACCGGCCACTGGTACATTAAATACACCACCCCGGCGGTCTTGAGCGGGACGTTTGGCGATTGGGATGAGGATCTAGATTTCAAGAGTAACAACCCCACGCTCGGGAAAGCCGGCGCGCGGCCCGAGGTGGGTGATTACGATGGCGTGTTGTTCACATTGAACCCCACTCCGACAACGTATCAGATTAGCCCAATGCTGGATCTGGCCCTAGTTGGCTCGAATGGCAGTTGGTTCATCAGTTATGCTGACGCCACTCTTCGCAAGCATTCCGCCAAAATGGAACCCGTAAAAATTTTGAGCAACGAACAGTTACAGCAAGCTCCGGCGTGGGCGTATCTGCCGGTGTCTGCATATTACGATTATTATCACGAAATTCTTTACACCGTGCCCGACGATATTCAGAAAACGACGCCAGATGGAACCACGGAAAGTGGCCGCTTGTGCGGTGCGAACTATCCCGCGCCGCTCTTGTCCGAGTCAAAGAAACCGTTTGGTTGTTATGTGGGTTCTCCCTACGGCGCCAGCAACAACAACATGATCCCGGGGCGCTACGATCAAGGAACGTATGATTGTATTGGTGTTCGCGCCTCCACCGGTGCGTGGCAAATTGTTGATCCTGTTTATGGAAAGACGATGCAAGTTGCGCCGCCAGACGGATTTGGTGACGCCAGTTGTCGTCCGATTCCTGCCGACTACGATGGAGACAATAAGGATGATCGCGCGGTGCTGTGCCCCAATGGGGCATGGAAACTCACCTATTCCGATGAAAAATTTACCCCACTCATTGGCGCTGACGGCTTTCGTCAACCTGCCTTATCGCTCGGCGGCGTCTTCCAATCTTTGCCCGGCCGCGTCTATCCCGGCGGTGTGAAATACCAAGATCTCAAATCACTCTTCTCAAAATACAACTTCGGCTGCGCGAAAAATAAAACCTGCACCATCTTCGATCTCCCCGCCCCCATCGGCCCCTACTTCGCCGAATGCCTCCAACTCTGGGGCACTAATCCCGTCGCGTGTTTGAAGTATTGAGTCCGCCTCGCCCGGGCATTTTGCAAAAAAACTTTGCGCTTGCCAGTTTTTTGGTTGACGCTGCAGCGTCGTCTATTTTACACAGGCACATCGTCGCTCCTGGGGGATCGACCAATGGAGTCTGCTGCGATGAAGAAGAAATCCAATCAGATCCCCGAAGCAATCAAACCAATTTGGAAAGCCGTGGCGTTTGTACAGTTGTGCAATGGCCTCGCATTCGGGCTGTACATATATACGTACGGCCCGTGGTTTTTTGATCATTTCGGTGGCGAGGCCAATGCCGCCACCGCCATGATGCTGACCAGCATTTTGCTTGGCGTGCGACAAGGTGGCGTCGCTGTGCTGGAGGCACCGACGGGAGCAATCGCTGATGCGATAGGTCGCGTACACGCGATTAGCTGGAGTTGGTTTTTTCGGGTGTTTTTCTTTGTCGGCCTCGCGGCGTTGCACTTGTGTAGCAGCGTTTCGATCGCGTTTGTATGGAGCGTACTGGCCAGTATCGCCTATGCAATTGCGTACACTTTTTACAGTGGAGCGCTCAGCGCCTGGGTTGTCGATTCATGCAAGCGCGCCGACCCAAACTACCAATATGGCGTCATTCTCTCGAAGGGGCACTCCATTATGTTGTGGGGTACCTTTGCTGGTGCCATTCTCGGCATGTGTTTCTTTTTGCAGGGCATCACGCATGTGGCGTACATCATCGGTGCGATGATATCTTCCATCGCGATGTCGTATTGTCTGAAGGAAATGCCCGAGACGCCCGGCATGGGATTCCTCGGGTTGAGCGGAACGTTGACGGCATCCTTGCGCAGAATGGGAGAAATTTTGGGCACTGGCGCAATGTTGGTGAAAAAATTGCCGGCCCTTGCGGCGCTCATCTTCGTCTATGCCGCCACATTGTTCTTGATCAATGTGGTGAATTACTTTTGGCCCCTCGCGGTACGTACCGAGTTGGGGGTCACCGAACGCCAATATCTCTGGCTTTGGTTTTTAAGCATTTTGTGTCTCATCCAAATTTTTGGGGCTCGCGTCATGTTGGCACTGCTGAGCCGGGCGAAGCATCTCCCGATTCCACAACAGCGCGTGACTCTGCGACGCTGGTTGGTGAGCTTGTGTTTAATTAGCGGTACGTCCGTTGTGGGACTCGCGTGGAATAACTACACCGGGCACTCATCGTTTATCGGCGTGATGAGTGTGGTGCTGATCGTCTCACTGACGTACGGATTTTTGGTGCCCTGTTTTGAAACGCTCGTGAATCACTATATTCCTGAGGAATACGCCACGTCGCGGGCCACAATTTTGTCATTTGGAAGCCTGATGCGTAGCGCCATGATGTTGATACTCGCCGTACCGTCTGGTGGCCACAGCAGCAGTACCACCACGCGCGGTTGGCTCGTGCCTGCATTCATGGTTCTTTTCAGTGCACTTGTTGCGCGGTTCGTTCTTAAGCGGACGGAGCGGCGCACAGCCATAGTTGATGATGTGTCAACCAACACGGAGGTTCCGACATGAGATTCATGGGAACATTGGGGCAACGATTTTTTCAGATTATTTGTGTTTTGGTAGTCGCCATCGGACTTCTCGCCATTCGTGAACATCTCAAACTCCTTTTACCTGACATCGTTACGCGAAACCAGGTTTTCAATCTCATCATCATCGTTACAGCTCTCATGACAGTCGTGCTTATCACCGCCCAAGCCAAAGCGCAGTACTGGGCCACCGTAAAAGGCACGCGCCCGTTAAAAACATTCGCGAACGACGTGCGGCACCATGCGGTGCAACTATCGACAGCGCTCGCCGCACATGGAGTGACCAGCGCAGAGGTGCAAGATATTACGACCACACTGCGCACGCGACTGCAAGCGCAAGGGTGTCCGTGGGAAGAAATGCAGACATTAAGTTTTGCGATCGAACAACTCACCGAATGCCTCACCAAATATTGGCAACATACAGGTGAAGTGCAAGTGCAACAGGTGGGTGAAGACATGGCGAAGCAGGTTGCACACGACATGCGTAGTCCGGTGACGGTCCTCACCTCCGTGTTGCGATTTTGCAAAGGCCACACGCAAGACGCCAAGCAGCTGCACACAATTTCCATGGGCGAAAAATCATTGGAACGGCTCGCGCACATGGCCGCTGATTTATGCAATGTCGCGAAGGCACGCGTGCTCGATCGGCAACCCACCGATGTTGGGGTGTTGGCGAGGAGCACCGTTGATGCGGTGCGAACGGCGCAAGCCGATGCGCGTGTTGCCCTGCACTATGTCGGACCAGAAAATTTTACGGCGCCGGTCGACTCCGACAAGCTACAGCGCGTGCTCACCAATTTATTGCAAAACGGTGTGCAAGCGATTGCCGCCGAACAATCCGGCGCAGTGACGTTGTCGCTATCGGCCACTGAAGAAGAAATCCAATTCGTCGTGCACGACACCGGCAGCGGCATGAGCGAGGCCACGCAGGCGAAATTATTTCAACGCCTCTTCACCACCAAAGGTGCCGGCGGCACGGGCTTGGGCCTCGCGTATTGCAAAGATGTGATTACGGGTCATGGCGGAAAAATCCAGGTCGAGAGCGCACCAAATCTGGGCAGCACGTTTCGCGTGACGATTCCAACGCCACTCATTCCCGCGACGCCGGTGTTACATCTCATCGATGGGGGCAAGCCATCGGTTGCGGTGATCGAAGGGTAAGCAGGCCGTCGTCGGAGCTTATTTTGACAGATTCAACACCGACCGTTTCATTTTGAGAAAATGTGTGCGTCGGGGTTCCCTTTGACCCGCGCATTCTTGTTCGCTTTCGGCCTGTTGCGCTTCTGTTAACTCCCTCGCTGATAATTTGTTGGTACGCCACTTGCTTTAGCAAGCAGCGGGTGGGGGACTATGCTGAATACATGGCGCTACAACGACAGCGCGATCGGTTGTTTTGCGCGATGCTTTGTCCTGATCGGGACGATGCTGTTTTGTGTAGTTCATAATGCCAGCGCATGCGACGGAATCGAATTGGGCACTAAAAATTATCCAATCGTTCAAACGAGCCTTGCAAGTGGTGCGGCCGATTCA
>Ga0209515_10007248_pt1 | contig 13406 bp, 17 predicted proteins | sample Subgroupgradi54m_FD_187454 | JGI IMG/M metagenome (GOLD analysis project Ga0209515, IMG submission 187454) | Subsurface groundwater microbial communities from S. Glens Falls, New York, USA - GMW60B uncontaminated upgradient, 5.4 m (SPAdes)... ...
TCCTAGGAGGGGATCGCATCCAGTATCCGGCCTTCCTCGGGTGGACCAGCCAACGAGGGTTTCCGCTCTTCCCGATGTTGTTCGTGACGGTGGCGTGCGGGGCCTGCTCAGGATTCCACGGGATCGTCAGCTCCGGAACGACCTCAAAGCAGATCGCGAAAGAGTCAGATTGCCGGGTGGTCGGCTACGGGGGGATGCTGTTGGAGGGGCTCGTAGCGGTGATCGCGCTCGCGACGGTCATGCTCCTTGCACCGTCAGATCCGGCGACCCAGCAATCACCGGATCGGATCTACGCGAACGGGATCAGCCACTTCGTCGAGCGCTTCGGGGTGAACCGGGAGTTCGCGCGATCGTTTGCGCTGCTCGCCTTTGCAACCTTCATCTACGACACGCTCGATGTCGCGACACGGCTTGGCCGCTACGTCTTCCAAGAGCTGACCGGCCTGAAGAACCGGTGGGGGAGCGTCGTGGCCACGCTGGCCACGCTAGCACTACCCGCATTCAGCGTCACCTGGACGGTCAAGGACGCGTCGGGCCATATCGTGCCGGCGTGGAAACTGTTCTGGACGCTCTTCGGGACCTCCAACCAGCTCCTCGCAGCCCTCACGCTCCTGACGATCACCGTCTGGCTCAAGCGGACGAACCGGCCGTGGCTCGTGAGCGCTGCGCCGGCCACGTTCATGCTCGTCATGACGCTCTGGTCGCTGACCCTCACGGTGAAGCCCTGGCTCGTCGGCCTGCTCAGTGGTCCGCCGCATCTCGACCAGATTGCGTTCATCGCCCTCATCCTGATGGCCCTCGCCCTCCTCGTGCTGCTCGAAGGCCTGAAGGCGCTCTTCCGCCCGAAAAGAATTGGGGTCAGACCCCAAGCGTAAAAGTCTCGAGGGGACTACTATAGGAAGGACACACCGGTGGAACGGCGGGCTCAGCAACGTCCTGAGCTTGTGGAGCCCCACGGGCAAGCCGTAGCACCCTCAAACACCCCACCGCGTGGGGCGACATCCCGCACCCCCACGGCTAAAGCCGTGGCTCGTTCTGCGGGGTCGAAGGATCGGGCGTTCGCACCTGTCTGCCGTCCTGGCGGGGACGGGACAGGCAGGCAGGAGCGACGGGGGACGCGACTCCCCGGATGGTGTCTTGGATGATTCGCTCGACATCGCCCTGCGTGACGCCCTGATACCAGATGTCGTCGGGGAAGACCATGACGTTGGGTCCCTTTGCGCACAGGTCCTGGCAGCCGGACTTGCTCACCCGCACGACACGTGAGAGCCCCAGCGCCTTCACGCGGGCCTTCAGCGCCTCCGCAATCGCCTCGCTCTGACGGTGTGAGCAGCACGTTTCGTTGGGCTGCCGTTTGTTCACGCAGACGAACACGATTCTCTTATACGGAACTTTCCCTCTTTCCATCTACGTTTACGAGTGTACCAGTGTACAGGTTGACCGGTACACCTGTACACCCGTACACCGGTTCACCTTCATTTAGATGTTGAACCCCAGTTGCCGCAGGTCGTGCTCAAGCTGCTGGCTGTTCTCGAACCGAATCCCCACAAGTCCCACGCTGCGCCCCGCGTCGACCAGCTCCGGCCGGTCATCGATGTAGACCGCCTCGTGCGCCCGGACCCCAGCGCGCTCCAGGGCCAGCGCGTAGATCCTTGGATCGGGCTTGCGCAGCCCGACCTCACAGGACGCGATCACGTAGGTGAACTTGCTCAGCGATGGGATGGTGGCGCGCATATGAGTGATGTGCAGCTCGTTGGTGTTCGAGAGTGCCAGGAGCGTGTAGCGATGGCGCAGCCGCTCGATGAGCCCGGCGACGTCCTGGTTTTCAGAGAAGATGTCGTTCCAGATCCGGGTGAACTGCTCGAAGGTCCATGAGAGCTTGAGCCGCTCCTTGAGGCGCTCGTAGTACGCGACGGGTTTCAGATCCCCCAGCTCAAATGGCAGAAGGAGCTCCTTGTGGTAGACGGCGGCCTGGACTTCGTCGAAGGGCTTGCCGATGAGCTGGGCCGCCTGGTGGACGAGCCGGTCCGCATCAAAATGGACCGCCACCCCGCCCAGGTCGCAGATCACCAGTCTGTATCTCATGAGTTACTCGAGGGATTGGCGGCCGGCGAAGCCCGCCTCCGGGGTGTGCCAGAAGCGGATGCGATCTTCGCCAAGTTTCCAGCAGAGAAGAATGAGCTCTCCATCACGAAGGCCGTAGAAGTCGATGAGCCCCGCGTTCAGATCCTTCAGCCAACAGCCGAGTTCCTCAAGCCCTTTGAGCGCGGACTGGAACTGCTCGAGGAGCCGCAGCTGCTGCGCGGTCAGATCCTTGATCTCTTGCTGGAGCGACGGGATGGGATAGCCGTTCCCGGCGGACACCTTGCGAACCCGCTCGTCCAACTGCTGGCTCGTCTGCGCGATGGAGCGCTGGAGCCCCTGGAGCCGCTCGATGAGCGGCTTCACGTGGGGAAGCAGGGTGTTCGCTTCGTCCACCGTAAAGGTCTTGGGCGACTGGTCAGGTGACGCGTCCATCATCGCAAGGCGGTTGAGCGGCAATCGCAAGAGGCAGGAAAAAGGAGGGATGCGGGTCGTTATGCGGAAAACGACGTCCCACACCCGCACGACTTCTTGGCGAGCGGGTTCTGGAACTCAAACCCGCCACCCATGAGGCTGGTCTTGAAGTCGATCGTCGTCCCGTCGAGGTAGAGGTGGCTCTTGGCGTCGATGAGCACCTTGATCCCCTCCTGCTCGAAGATCGAGTCATACTGCTTAGGAGTGGCCTCATCGACGCTCAGGACGTAGTTCATGCCGGAGCAGCCGCCCCCCTTGACCCCCACGCGCAGGCCGAGGTTGGGCTTGCCCTCTTTCTCCACGAGTCGCTTCACTTCTTGCGCGGCAGCCGGTGTGAGTGTAATCATCGTCGGTCCCTCCTGTTGCGTCCCTTCTTATGATTATAGCACGAAGCGGCCAGGCGGGCAATCAGCCGTTGATTGGCCGGAGGGAAGCGGTACCGGCCAAGCCGGCCTGGCAGGACCCACCGCAGCGCTTGGGCATCTAAGGGCCGCGGGCTTCCGCGCGCCACAGCGCATCGAAAGACCTTGAAGGTGATCGGGCGCTGCCCATAGCGGTAACGCATCGTGCCAAACCGCCTGATCCCTCGCACGGTGATCCCCAGCTCCTCGCGCAGCTCTCGCCGAAGGCACGCCTCCCATGATTCCCTGGGCTCCCGCTTACCCCCGGGGAACTCCCAAAAGCCGCCGAGGAAGTCGCCGGCCCGGCGCCGGCAGATCAGGTAGCGGCCGCGGCGTTCAATGAGCCCGAGCGCGGCCTGGACGGGCTTGGCTCTTCGGTTCATACGGGAAACTCCGACACGTCCTCCTCAGAGCACAGGTGGGACACTTCGGGACTCGCGCCGTGCACACCAATGCACCGAAGTCCATCATCGCCTGGTTGATGACGTGGCCCTGCCCTTTCGGGATCACGTCCGAGGCGAGCTGCCAGAGCCGGCGCTTGCTCCACACGTTGGGCGCGCGGCGTGTGAGTCCAAAGTATCTCGAGAGGAGCCTCGCGACGTTCGTATCGACGATCGGGGCATCTTGCTTGAAGGCGAAACTCAACACCGCCCCGGCCGTGTAGCGGCCGATCCCGTCCATCGCCAACAACCCCTCGTAGGAGTTGGGGATCATTCCGCGGTGGTCGCGCAGGGTCCGCTGCGCGATCCGCCGCAGGCGAAGCGGACGCACATTGTAGCCCAGCGGGTACCAGAGCCGGCGCAGCTCGGCCGACCGAGCTTTGGCCAGCGCCTTCACACTCGGGTAGCGGCGCAGGAACTCGCGGTACTTCGGCACCACGCGATCCACCTGCGTCTGTTGGAGCATGATCTCGGAAACGAGAATCCGGTAGGGATCGCGCGTCTTGCGCCACGGCAGGTCGCGCTGATGGACGGCGTACCACGCGAGCAGCCGTTGCTGAAATGCGCGCAGCACGGTGTCGGAACCCATCGCGGTGCCACGATAGCAAAGCCGTTGAAGCCCGTCAACGCCTCTGTTACAATGGCCGCGCGTTAACCGCAACGATGCCAGCAACCGCATTCCGCGCGACCGTCGAGCGGATTGATAGCCTCTCCTACAATGTGCGAGAGTTCCACCTCAAGCTCATCGATCCTCCGACCATGGCGTTTCAGGCCGGGCAGTTCGTGATCGTCAACGTCCCGAAGGACGGCAACGTCGTCAAACGGGCGTACTCGATCGCGTCCACGCCCCAGGAACCCAACGCCATCGACCTGTGCATCCAGCACATCGAGGGCGGTATTGCCTCCGCCTATTTCTGGCAACTGAAAGAAGGGGCGGCGATATCGGTCAACGGCCCCCACGGGAAGTTCCTCCTCAAGGAGCCGTTGGATTACGAACCGGTCTTCATGGCGACGGGAACCGGAGTGGCCCCTTTCCGCTCCATGATCCGGCATCTGTTCCACCTGAACTGCAAGCAGACGATCTGGCTCCTCTTCGGTTGCCGCTATGAGCACGCGCTGCTCTACGAGTCGGAGTTCAGATCGCTGGCGAACTTGCGGCACAACTTCCGGTACATCCCGACGGTGAGCCGCCCGAAGGACTGGAAGGGCGAGAGCGGGCACATTCAGCAGACCTTCCAGAAGCACATCACCGACTACGCGAACAAGGAGATCTACATCTGCGGCTGGGACGTCGCCGTCAAAGCGGTCTATCAGGACTTGGCCGGGTTCGGCGTCCCGAAAGAGAAACTCCACTTCGAGGAATGGTGACGCCCACCGACAGCGATCAGCGGGTCATCACGGTCGGGCACACGCCGGACATGGACGACGCGTTCATGTTCTACGCGATCGCCTCGGGCGCCATTCCCATGAATGGGCTCCGGTTCGAGCACGTGATCGAGGACATCCAGACCCTCAACCAGCGGGCGCTGAAGGCCCAGCTCGACATGACGGCGATCTCCGCAGCAAGTTACCCGGCCCTTGCGGACACGTACTGGATCGTCTCGGTGGGCTCCAGCGTCGGGCAGGGCTACGGCCCGCTCGTCATCGCCAAGCAGCCGTGCAGTCCGAAGGAGCTGGAGGGCCGCCGCATCGGGGTGCCAGGGCGGCACACCACGGCGTCGACGCTGCTGCGCCTTGCTGTGCCAGCGTGCGTGCCGGTCGAAATGCGGTTTGAAGAAATCCCCAAGGCGGTCCTCGATGGGACCGTCGAGGCCGGACTGGTGATCCACGAATGGCAGCTGACCTATCGAGACGCGGGCTTGCTGCCGATTTTGGATCTTGGGACGTGGTGGCAGCAGGAGACGAAGCTGCCGCTTCCGTTAGGACTCAACGTCGTGAAGAAATCGCTCACGAAGCCGGTTGCGCAGCAGGCCGTGATGCTCCTGCGAGAGAGCATCCTCTACGCCTTCGCCCACCAGGAGGAAGCGCTCGCCTACGCGATGCGCTACGGACGAGGCACCGACGTGACGCGATCCCGCCAGTTCGTCGGCATGTACGTGAACGAAGAGTCGCTCACCCTCTCCAAGCCCTGCCGGGAAGCGCTCCGTATCCTCTTTGAGCGCGGCCACCAGGCAGGTCTCCTCCCCGGCGTCCCCCGCCTCGACATCATCGCGCCCCCCACCAGCTAAAGACTGCTAAGAGCTCCTGACTGAATATTGCTCCGTATAGCGGTCGACTAATGCACGGATCATTCGCTGATATTTCGTCCGATGCTGAGCGGCTTTGTCCTTAAAGAACCTCACGCTGGATTTAGTCAACAGGAGCGTCACTTTGATCGTCTCCTCCGGCACAACCAACTTGCCCGGTGGTGGCAAGACATCCTTGATCCGTGTGAGCTTGCCAATCGGAAAATCTGGATCAGACATCTTCTTGCTCATAGTAACGCCTCCCCTTTCTCCAGTAACCAGCTCCGTAGATGCGAATCAATCCGCTTCGATACGTAAACCGGACGGTCACAATTCGCCCGCCGACCTTCCCAATGCAGAACATGCGTTCTTCTTGCTCGCCATGCCGCTCGTCTGTGTAGAGCTTCCGTCGTGGATCTTGAAACGCCCTCGCGGCAGCCTCAAAGTCCACCCCATGCTTCCTGATGTTCTCCCGCTCCTTCTCCACATCCCAGACAAAGTTCCCAAATCGCCAGTCCATGCCGAGAGTAAGGATAACTTATAGTATGTATAAATGTCAATATTTTAATACATATAAATTCGGCGGGGCGCTAGGGGGAGGTCTTGCGGCGGAAGACGTCGGTCGTCTGGCTGGCGACCCGGTCCAGGAACAGCTTCCCGTCCAGGTGGTCGATCTCGTGCTGCGCGATGATCGCCTCGAAGCCCTCCAGCGACCATTCACGTCGGGAACCGCCCCGGTCAAAAGCCACGAGGTCAACGCGAGCCGCGCGGCACACGTTGGCAGTGAAGTCTGGAATCGATAGGCACCCTTCCCGCTGAATTACCGCTCCCTCAGACCGCGTGATCTGCGGATTGACCAGTACGATGAGCCCTTGGCTCGTTTCGGCTTTCGGGTGACCGGAGCTATCCATCACGGCGATGCGCAGCTCACTGCCCACCTGCGGGGCGGCCAGGCCCACACAGCGAGAATGGCGTCGCATCGTCCGGATGAGCGTATCAATGAACCGGCGCACGTTGTCGTCCACACGTTCGACGTGCCGCGTAGGCTGTTTAAGGAATGGGTCCGGGAATCGCCGAATCGGCAACATGGCCGTGGTCACACGGGTCACTCGTCACTGACCACTGGTCACTGCTCTAGAGGATGTCGGTCTCAGAAGGACGTAGGCTCAGCTCGACATGGAGCTGCTTGGCGATCCGCTTGAGCTGCTCTTCCACGGAGGAGATGGCAAGCCGCTTGGGGATTTCCACCTCGAGCAAGAGGAGGTAGAGCGAGGGGGCCGCACGGCCGCCTCCGGCGCTGCGGTGCGTGTGGACGTCGGTGATATTGACCCCGATGTGCGCGAGGGCATCCGACACGCGGAAGACAATCCCGGACCGGTCCGCGCCGTACACCGAGATGAGGTAGGTCCGGCCCTGCTTACGCGGCGCCCGGGATTCCGTGGCGCTGAGCGGCTTCAGGTGGACTGAGAGCTTGAACTGACGCGCCAACGGTTCGAACCGTGTTCGCAGCGCCGCCTCGTTGACCCGCGCGGGGCTTGAGAAGATGAGCATGATCGTAAACTCTCCTTCCAAACGCGTCATCGCGGAATCTTCCAAGTTGCAGCCAAGCCCGTAGAGCACCTTCGTCACACCCGCGACGATCCCCGGCCGGTCTTGCCCCAGCGCGGTTACGATCCACCGTTGCATCGTGCATCCTCCACCTCAAACCCCATGTCCTCGATCATGCGCTTGGCCTCCTCGGCTTGCTGGCCAGGTGTCGTGAGGTAGCCTTCGACAAAAATGGAATTGGCCGCGTAGAGTGCCAGCCCCTGCACGGAGCGGAGGTTCACCTCGCGTCCGCCGGCCGCGCGGATCTCGCTCGTCGGGTTGAGGAACCGGAAGAGGCACAGCACCTTCAGACACTTCATCGGCGTCAGGAACTTGAACGTCTCCATCGGCGTCCCCTTGATCGGATGGAGGAAGTTGATGGGGATGGAGTCCATCTTGAGCTCCCGGCACGCGAAGGCCATGTCGAGGATGTCCTCATCCGTCTCGCCCATCCCGACGATGCCGCCGCTGCACGTCAGCAGGCCGGCCTTGCGGACATTGCGCACCGTCTCGACCCGATCCTGGTACGTGTGGGTCGAGCAGATCTCCGGGTAGAAGCGCTCACTCGTATTGAGATTGTGGTTGACCCACCCGACCCCGGCGTCCTTGAGCCTCCGCGCCTGGGACTCCGACATGATGCCCAGACAGATACAGATCTCCAGCGAAAGGGATTTCTTGATCTCGCGCGTCACGTCGCAGAAGTGGTCGATCTCTTCGTCGGTCGGCCCGCGCCCGCTCGTGACCATACAATACCGCGTGGCGCCGGCCTGAAACGCCCGACGCGCTCCTTCCACGAGCTGCTCCGCCGACATCAGGGGGTACTTGTCGATGCTGGCGGCCGAGAGCGAGGATTGCGAGCAGTAGTGGCAATCCTCCGGGCAGAGGCCGCTGCGCGCGTTCTGGAGGATGCAGATCTTCACCCGTTTGCCGAAGTGGGTCTGTCGGACTTCGAACGCCGCGCGCAGGGCCAGGGGGACGTCCTCGTCGGGGATCGCGAGAATCGCCCGCGCCTCCTCGCGCGTGATCTCCTCGTCGCTGAGCGACCACGTGACAAGATCGCTCCAGGAAAGTAGGGTGGGAATCGTCATGGCGGATTGCGAAGTTCGTCCGCCATTGATCTTTGGCGGACGCAATCCGCAATATCGAAGGTCCTCAGAATCTCATAGAGGGTGGTGCGTTGGGCGGCCCGGAAGCCGGACTCCTGGATCAACGCGATGATCTCCTCCACGGTTGTCTTGTTAATGAACGAGGTCGCGGCGTGGACGTTTTCCTCAAACAAGGTCCCCCCGAAGTCATCGGCCCCGAAGTGGAGCGCGATCTGCCCGGTCTTCTTCCCTTCCGAGAACCACGAGGCCTGGATGTGCGGGACGTTGTCGAGGTAGATGCGGGAGAAGGCGATCATGCGCAGGTACTGGGTCGGGCCGGCGTGCTGCGGGATATGCTTCTGAAGCGGGGTGTTCCCCGGTTTAAACGTCCAGGGGATGAACGCCGTGAACCCGCCGGTCTCGTCCTGGAGGGTGCGGATATGGTCGAGGTGGTCGAGGATGTCCTCGTCCTCTTCGATGTGGCCGAACATCATCGTGGCCGTCGACTTAAAGCTAAACCGGTGCGCCTCCCGGTGGACCGACAGCCACGCCTCGGCCGGGCCCTTCTTCGTCGCCAACCGCCGCCGGATGCGGTCGGAGAGAATTTCGGCTCCGCCTCCGGGTAACGTCACCTGGCCGGCCTCTTTCAAACGCTGCAGCACGTCGCGGATCGTGAGACCTGACACCTGCGCCATAGTGGTGACCTCAGACGCGGTGAAGAAATGCGGCGTCACCTGCGGGAAGCGCTGGCGGGTCTCGCGTACCAGCGAGAGATAGTAGTCGAGGGGGAGATTCGGATTGTGCCCACCCTGGAGCAGCACCGTCGTCGCGCCGAGGTCCGCGGCCTGCCGGATCTTCTCCATGACCTGCTCGACGCTGAGCGTATAGCCGCCGCTCGCGCCGGGCTTGCGGTAGAACGCGCAGAAGACGCAATCGGTGATGCAGACGTTCGTGTAATTCGGGTTGGAATCGATGACGAAGGTGACGACCGGCTCAGGGTTGAAACGATAGCGCACGCGATTGGCGAGCTGAGCAAGCTCCAAGAGATTTCCGTGCTGCCACAGTTGAAGCCCCTCCTCCCGGTTGAGGCGACGCCCGGAGAGGACCTTTTCCTCAATCGCTTCAGAGCAGGTGATGCTCATCGATCAGTATGCGAAGCCGCGTGATGCCTTCTTCCTCAGGCTGGCTGAGTCGGTAGATGAAGCGTGTCAGGTAGGTCTGAAGGAGTTCGGGCGCAACTCCCAGGTCGGCGGAGCGCTCTTTGGCTAGGAGATCGAGTTGCCTCGTATTGAGGCCGAGCGATTTTGAGAGCGCGGTCTCGAGGTGTTTCCTCTCCTCGGCGCTGGCATCCTTACGGATCGCCCAGACCGCGAAGACGCAGGGGGCGTGCTGCCACAGCCACCATTCAAAGGCGATGTCGATCTCGTAGGGATACTGCGTGTTGGTCTGCTGGAAGCGCAGCGCGTCATCACCGATCAGTAGCAGCGCGTCTGCCGTTGGATCTGGCCCTCGACGATACGAGGCGGGGGCAAGGTCGTATCGTTGCTCCAAGATAAGCCGCAGCAGGACGGCGCTGGTCGAGGTCTCCTCGGTCACGGCAATGGTCGCCCCGTCGAGCTGACGGATTGGTTTGCGGGAGAACAGCAGGACGCTTCGCGCCCGCCCGCGCACTGCGATTCCGAAATGGCCGACTCGCTCAAAGGTCTTTTCGAGGCGAATGTAATCTGCGAGCGGCAACAGCCCCGCCAGAATATTTCCCGCCGCGGCCTGGCGGCCCAACTCTCGCGGGACGTAGTCCGCGAATTCGTACCCTGCCCCGACCGTCAAGCCGCGAAAAAACGGTGCGCTGTTAAGATACGGGACTCTCGCGATACACGTGGTCGTCGTAGACCTGGATGGTGCGATAGAGGGCATCGCGCTCCACCGGGGTGCACCCGGATTCACGAATCAGCTCCACCAGTCGATCCCGCGTCAAGCTCACGGGTGAGGCCGCATCGGCCGCGTGCATGATGCGCTCCTCCCCAATCGTCCCATCGATGTCGTCGGCGCCAAAATGCAACGCCACCGAGGCGATCTCTTCTCCCATCGTGACCCAGTACGCCTTGATGTGCGGCACGTTGTCGAGGAGGAGCCGGGCGATGGCGATCGTCTTGAGATCGTCAACGGCAGAGGTCTGGCGAGTGACCACTTGGGTCTTGCCTGGCTGGTAGGCGAGCGGGATGAAGCTCATGAACCCGCGCGTCTCATCCTGGAGCGCGCGCAGCTTGAGCATGTGGTCCACGCGCTCCTCGTGCGTTTCCATGTGGCCGTAGAGGAGTGTCGAGTTTGTCGGAATCCCCATCCGGTGCGCGATCGTGTGGATCTCCAGCCACCGAGGGGCGCCGATCTTAAAGGGAAAGAGCGCCTTGCGCACCCGCTCGGAGAACACCTCCGCTCCGCCGCCGGGAAGCGCAACGAGTCCGACCGCCTGGAACTGGCGCAGCACCTCTTCGACGCTCAAGCGGAACTTTTTCGAGAAGTAGTCGATCTCCACCGCCGTCCACGCCTTGATCTGGATCTGGGGAAAGTTCGCCGTGATCTGCCGGAACATATCGAGGTAATAGTCCCACTTCCAGTCTGGATGCAGGCCGCCGACGATGTGGACTTCGCGCAGCTCGGGGTTGCACCGCTCGAGGATGTCATGAATCGTCATCTCGTAGGCGTTGGCCCGACCGCGCTTCGTCGCGAAATCGCAGAACCGGCAGGAGAGCACACAGACGTTGCTGGGGTTGATTTGTCGGTTGATGACGAAGTGGGCGCGATCGGCCCAGCGTGCGCGCTTGACCTCATCGGCAAGCCGGCCGAGCCGCACGATGTCGTGCGTCTCAAACAGCTCGAGCGCATCCTCGCGCGTGAGCCGCTCGTGGTTCTGAACGTGCTGCGCTACGCGGTCCAGTACTGCTGCCATCGCGAGTCAACACGTTTGATTACTGCAGGGTCCATGATGACCGTATCCGGATAACCTCGTTTGAACGTCGCATCGATCCCAAGGCAGCCTCGGTACACCGGCCAGGCGTCGTTCAGCTCGGCTGCGGTAAACACGACGTCCCGCGCCGGGTCAAACCGCGTGAAGATCCCCCACAACACGCTCTCGCGATCCTCGAGATCGACGTCGGCGCTGACCGCAGCGATCAGTTTCACCCCGGCAAGCGGCTTGGCACGGACGAGCGTCTTCACGATCTCTCGCCCCTCGCCTTCCACGTGAACCGCAAGCAGTGTCCCTTCTACTAAGCGGGAGCGCCGAATGCGAGGATGGAGTGCGTTCACCTGGGCCTCGGTAAGTTCCACCATGGGACTTGCGGACGCCCCGGCGCTTCGGGTCGCGTCCAGCACCATCTTGCTGCCCAGGTTCAGGGTAAAACTGGTGAAATCCAGCGTATCAAAAGGGACTCCGGGAAGCAAGAGGAAGTCCTGCGCCGGATTGAAGTGCGCGCCGATCGCCCGCAGCACCGCGCGGGGATCCCGGGCATCCACGTCCGCGTCGACCAGGATGAGACACTTCGTCAACGCCATCTGCCCGGTCCCGAGCAGGCCCAGCGCAGTCTTCATCCCTTCTTTGCCGAAGCGCTGCATGACCGAGGCCACCGCGAGGCTGTGGAATCCGGCTTCGTAGTACGCCCAGATGTCCCGCAGTTCCGGATGGATGAGCCGAATCATCGGCAGCAGCATGTCTTGGACCGCATTGCCGATGTACTTATCTTCTTGGGGAGGTTTGCCGACCACCGCGGATAGGTACACAGGGTTACGCCGTTGGGTCGTGGTTTGAATCCACAACACGGGAAACGGAGCCGGATGCGAGTAGTGGCCGAAATGGTCACCGAATGGTCCTTCAGGCATGGACTCATCAGGCGGCACAATCCCTTCTAAGACGATCTCTGCTTCGGCCGGAACAGCTGTCACCCCGGTCTTGCCCAGCGCTAAAGGGACACGGCGGCCGCGCAAAAATCCGGCGAACGCCAGCTCATCGATCCCTTCAGGGAGTGGAGATACTGCGGCGATGTATAAAATCGGATCACTTCCAATAATCACGGAAGCAGCCAGGGCTTTATTTTGTTGCTGGGCCTTCCAATAGTGGAATCCCCCGCCCTTCTGAATCTGCCAATGCATGAGGACTCGATCTGGCCCCACCACTTGCATGCGGTAGATACCAAGATTGCGCGCATCCGTCTCAGGGTCGTGCGTGAGGACCATCCCACAGGTGATGAATCGGCCGGCGTCATTGGGCCAGCACTTCATGATCGGAAAACGCGAGAGGTCCGGGGGTTCTTCGACCTCCTGACAGGCGGCCTGCTGGACGCGCTTCGGCGGCATCGCGAGGACACGGCCTACGGTGCGCCATTCATCGAGGAGCCGCTTGGGCCGCGGGGGCATCGCCGCTTCGATGAGCCGTTTCAGCTCTGCGCCAACTTCTTGTGGGTGCCGGCCGAGCGCGAGCTCGATGCGCCGTTCGCTCCCAAGGATGTTGATCGCCAGCGGAAATGCGGAGCCCGTGACGCGCTCAAACAGGAGCGCCGGCCCCTGCTCCTTGACCACGCGCGTCGCGATCTCGGTGATCTCAAGCTCAGGATCCACCTCGACCCGCACGCGCGCGAGCTGTCCTTGGCGTTCCAGCTGAGAGAGAAACGATTGAAGATCACTCATGGTTTATTTCGAAAATCCAAAATCCGCGCGCGTTTGAGGCTACTCAAGCGCTTCGGGCTTCCAGGCGAGGGCGGCTTCAAACCCGAGGAGGCTCAGGACCTTGTCGTTGAATTGGCCCACCATCTCGTCGATCGTCTGTGGCTTGTGGTAGAAGGGGGGCGAGAGCGGCATCACAATCGCCCCGGCCTGCGAGAGCTTCGCCGCCTGCTCGAGGCTGATGGCGGAAAGCGGGGTCTCCCGGAGGCATACGATGAGCTTCCGCCGCTCCTTCAAGGCGACCTGGGCCGTCCGGGTGAGCAGTGTATCTCCAAGGCCGCAGGCGATCTTGGCCATCGTCGAAATCGAGCACGGCAGGATCACCAGCGCATCAAACGGATTGGAGCCGGATGAGAATGGCGCCGCCAAGTCCTCATCGTTGAAGCTCTGGTGATC
>Ga0209515_10007250_pt1 | contig 13403 bp, 9 predicted proteins | sample Subgroupgradi54m_FD_187454 | JGI IMG/M metagenome (GOLD analysis project Ga0209515, IMG submission 187454) | Subsurface groundwater microbial communities from S. Glens Falls, New York, USA - GMW60B uncontaminated upgradient, 5.4 m (SPAdes)... ...
CGACAAGCTGCAATTGCCGGTGGTGAAAAAAACCGCGAGCGGCGCGCCCTCCACTGACGAAGAAGTGCTGCAAAAACTGGCCGAGGATTATCCGCTGCCTAAACTGCTGCTCGACTATCGCGGCATGGCAAAACTGAAATCGACCTACACCGACAAGCTGCCGAAGATGGTCAACCCAAAAACCGGGCGGGTACACACCAACTACGCACAAGCGGTGGCCGTTACTGGACGGCTGGCGTCGAATGATCCCAATCTGCAAAACATTCCGGTGCGCACCGCTGAGGGCCGCCGCATCCGTGAAGCCTTCATCGCCGGGCCGGGCAACAAGATTGTTTCCGCCGACTACTCGCAAATCGAACTGCGCATCATGGCGCACATGTCGGGCGACGCCAGCTTGCTGCGCGCCTTTGCTGCGGGCGAAGATATTCACCGCGCCACGGCGGCGGAAGTGTTCGGCGTCACACCGCTGGAAGTGGACAACGATCAACGCCGCGTCGCCAAGGTGATCAACTTCGGCCTGATCTACGGCATGAGCGCGTTCGGCCTGGCCAGCAATCTGGGGATTGAACGCGATGCCGCCAAGCTCTATATTGACCGCTACTTCGCACGCTATCCCGGCGTGGCGGGTTACATGGACGAAACCAAAATGGCCGCGAAATCACAAGGCTATGTCGAAACCGCCTTTGGCCGCCGCCTCTGGCTACCGGAAATCAACAGCCCCAACGGTCAGCGCCGCCAGGGCGCAGAACGCGCCGCGATCAACGCGCCGATGCAAGGCACCGCCGCCGACTTGATCAAACTGGCGATGATTGCCACGCAACAGTGGTTGACGCAGGAAAAAATGCATACCCGTCTGATTATGCAGGTACATGATGAACTGGTGCTGGAAGTGCCAGGGGATGAGTTGGCCGCAGTGCACCAGCATTTGCCGGACTTGATGTGTAACGTCGCGCAACTCAAAGTGCCGCTACTGGTGGAAGTGGGTGTGGGGGATAACTGGGATCAGGCGCATTGAAGGCGGACAGGACAAGCATGGAGATTTTTGCATCCGAATGTTTCCCGGAAGAGATGACGACATCAACCCTGGCTTTTGATCGAGCCCGCTCACAATGAAACCACCACGCACGCCTTGGCACGATTTCCCTGATGTGTTGATTCACGCCAATGAAACCGCTGTCAAGCAGCATCCGGCCTATCGCGCGGCAAAATCCGGCGATGGTGAGGCGGCGTTGACACTGGTGCGCGACACGATCAGCCCGGCGCAGACGCAGCAACTGGCCATGCTGTTGGTGGGACACCGGCCGACACTGGTCAGTGCCCATGCGTTTGAACGCGAAGGCGTCAACGCGATTCCGGAAATCCTTGCTGACGTGCTGGGTAAATTGCTCGATTGGCCAGTGGATGCTGGCGTCGTGCAGGTTAATGTCGTTGCACACACCGGAGCTGACGGTTTTACGCGCATGGCACGCCAGCCAGAATTCGACGGCGAGATTCGGACCGGGTACGAATACGTTCTGGTCGATGACTTTGTCGGTATGGGTGGCACACTGGCGAACCTGAAGGGCTATATCGAATTCAATGGAGGACGGGTCTTGGCCGCTGTTGTCTTGACAGGCAAACCCCACTCTGCAAAACTCGGGCTCACGCACGAACGACTGGAAGAATTGAGGAAAAAACATGGCGCACAACTCGAACATTGGTGGCAGGCAAGATTCGCTCACGCCTTCGACGCGCTTACTGAATCTGAGGCTCGGTACCTTGCGCGCACCGCGGATGCTGACACCATCCGAAATCGTATTGCTGCGGCAGAGTAAGCGGGAGCTGGCGCAGCTTGCCTCTGCTGCCATACCGCAATAGACAGACCGTTTTTATTGAATCGTGATGGCTTCAGTCCATCAACACAGCCTTCTCTCCCGGCAGCACCCGGCCCACAATACGCCCCGCACGCACCTTACGCAATGCTGCCTGTACAATGCAACACTGTTGCAATAACAATCTCCCACGACCATGGATAGTCAACTCGTTTTAATTCTCGCGGCCACCCTGGCGGCGGGCGTGCTCAGCATGAGTGCGGCGGCCTGGCTGTCGTTTCGCTGGTTGTCGCACTTGCTGGAACCGATGGTCAGTGTCTCGACTGGCTTGTTGCTGGCGACGGCTTTTCTGCATTTGTTCCCGGAAGCCTTTGCGGCACACGCGGCGCTCGCGATTGATCCGCATGTACTCGGTGCGGTGGCGCTGATCAGCATTTTCGGTTTTTTTCTGCTGGAAAAAGTTTCACTGATTCATCACAGCCATCATCACGAAGGTGACGGTCATCATCATCCACACGGCTTCGATCGTGAACATGCGGGGCGGGGCGGGATGCAAATCCTGATCGGTGATTCGGTGCACAACTTTGCCGACGGCTTGCTGATTGCGGCAGCCTTTCTGGCCGATTTCAATCTGGGCCTGGTGGTGACGCTCTCGATCGTGGTGCACGAGGTGCCGCACAAGGTGAGCGATTTCATGGTGTTGCTCAATGCCGGCTTTACCCACAGTCGCGCCTTGATTTACAACGTCGTCATCATGCTCGCCTGCGTGGCGGGCGGCGGCACTGGTTATGTGATGCTGGACCGCATGCAGAGCTGGATTCCCTATGCCCTGATCGTGGCTGCCAGCAGCTTCATCTATATCGCGATGGCGGACCTGATGCCGCAACTACAACGCCATGCCAGCTGGCGACGCACCGTACCGCAGATTTTGCTGATGCTGTGCGGCGCGGCTATCGTGGTGCTGGGGCAGAGCGCGTTGCACGTGCATTAGTGGACTGAACCCTGATGTATCAATCGAACGCGCGGCGCACCATCATTTGGATGGTGTGCCGCGTGCGTACACCGCAGGCCGGAATTCACGGCGCCGGATAGTCCTTGAACAGCTTGGCGAAGATGCCGGTGGCCTGTGTCAGAGCGGTGATGGCTGCGTTGGTATAAGCCTGCGGCGTGGTTTGAGCGAGGTAGCCGGTTTTGCGGGTGTTGCTGCCGACCACGTTGAACACGTTGGGAATATTCATCGTCGTCATCAGGCCGCCCTTTTGATCCTTGATCTTGGTCATGTCGGCAAAGGCAATATCGGTCGAGATCGCTTTGGTTTGCGCCAGCCAGCCGTCCTCTCCCTTGCCGTAGGCGACCATGCCGCTGCGGCTTTCTTCAGAGCGCAGCACGCGGCTGGTAAATTCCTTCACCGACATGGCGATGGCACCTTCAACCTCGGCGCCGCCGGTCCAGGTCGTCGTGCCGGAGGTTTGCACGTTGGCGAAATCGACCACGATCTGCGGCGCGATGACAATGGCGTTGATCTCATGCGCGAGGGTGCCCAGGGCACGCATATTGGTCTGGTTCAGAACGCCGGTGTCGCCCCATGCTTCACCGATTTGCCACCATAGCGGCATGCCGGCCGGCGAGAGCACCAGACCATTGCGCACATATTTGCCGGCGATGTCCAGCTTCTTGTTATACGGTGCCGATGCCAGCTCGGCGCTGCTCCAGAACGATTTCAACTGCTCCATCGGCACCACCTCGCGTCCGGCATTTTTCAGTTGCGCAACGAAATTGGCATAGGCTTGATCGGTGATCGCTTGCAAGGTGGCTTCGTCCACGCCCTGCAGGCTGATTTCCATCGCCACATGCGCGGCGCCGGTGTGCACGCCGCCGGGCAGATAGCTGGAACGCTGGCTGGCGCTGACCTTGGCATAGTGGACGAAGACGACGCGAAAACCGGCAATCGCCACGCGTTTGTTTTTCGGCAGGGTTTCGACCGTCTTGGCGCCGAAGGTGCCACCGTTTTTGCCGTCGAAATATTCGCTGGCGTTGACGTCAGGCAATGCGGTGGAGACCGTCACGGGAACCACCGATGCAACTTTGGGTGCATCGACAGTGGCCGTGGGCTGGGCTTTTGCGGGCGGTTCATAGGCCGGGTCGGAATCCTTGCATCCCTTGTTTGCGGTCAGCGTGGTCAGATGTTCTTTGCGTGCCTGTGCCTGGCGCCCGATAGCGCCCGCATCCTGTGCCTTGTTCCGGACGATGCCACCAATGATCTTCCCGAACAACCCTCCAAACGGAACCGCGCCGAGTGCCGGTGACTCGCTGGCTTTTCCGGCGGTGTCGGCAACCACGGCAGTGGTGTTGCCGTTCTGCTCCGACGATGTTGCCTGCGCGATGATCTGGTTCAGATTGCCGATTTCGGCAAAGGTCTGCGCACAGCTCATGGCCGGGTCGCCGGTTTTTACGCGGTCGATGGATGCGGGAAGCTCTGCGGCGGCGGCGCTGCTGACGGCGCCGAAGATCAGCGTGACGATGGTACGCTTCATGGGTACAACTCCTTGGAATGGGGTGGGCTGGCTGCGCCCGGCAAGAATAGCAAAACTGCGGTCTGACACTACCCCCGGATCAGGGGGTATAGAGATTTATATCAGGCCAAGATTACGCGCCGTGAGGGCCGCTTCGGCGCGCGACGACACATTCAGCTTGCGGTAGATTTCCTTGATATAACCGGCCACCGTGTTCGGGCTGATATTGAGCAGTCGCGCTGCTTCCGCCATCGTCATGCCCTTGGCGATGAGAGACAGCACTTCGGTTTCGCGCTCGGTGAGTGGTGCGATCATGTGCTGCTGCGGTTGTGGCCGGAAATGCGCCAGCAGACGGCGGGCAATCGCGGGGGACAACGGCGGTCGTCCTTCGGCAATGCCACGCAGCAATTCGGCAATCTGTTCCCAGCTCTGATCCTTGAGCAGATAGCCCTGCGCACCGGCGCGCAGGGCGGGCATCAGATGCAGGTCATCGTCGTAGATGCTGGTGACGACGCAGAGTGTCTGCGGGGAATGGCGATTCAATGATTCAATCAAGTCAATCCCGCTGCCGTCGGGCAGGCTCAGATCAACCAGCGCCAGATCGGGGCCGGGTTGCGTTGACACAGCAGCGAGAGCGTCTGCGAGACAGACAAAGTGTGTCAGGGCGGCAGCGGGAAAGACTGCCTGCAAGGCTTTACTGAGCCAGGCCTGTGATTCCGGCAAATCTTCGAGGATCCAGACGCGGTTCATGTTGACTCCGGCGGGGACAGGTTTTCCGAGGCAGCAGGTGTCAGCGGCACACGCAGCTTGACCCGCGTGCCACCTTGTTCTGGCGTGTCGATGTTCAGCGTGCCATCCAGCACGCGCGCGCGCCGTTCGATGCCAGGCAAGCCGTGCCCGTGCGTTTTCTTTTTTAGGTCAAGCCCGCAGCCGTTATCCTGAATGCACAACTGCAGTTCGCTACGGCTCACTTGAATCTCAACCCGGCAATCGCTGGCGCCGCTGTGCCGGATCACATTGGAGATGGTCTCGCGCAATACCCGCGTCAGTTGCACATAGGTGCGCGCAGGCAGCAGCAATTCGCTTGGCGGATCGTTGACAAGCCAATCCGCGGTCACGCCGGCGAGCGTGAGGCGCTCGAGCGTTTCGGCGCGCCAATCGGCCAGTACTTCAGAGGCAGGCGTGGGAGCACCGGTCAGGCCGCGCACCGACAAACGCATATCGTCGAGCGCCTGGCGCGCGAGGGTAGCAATGCGTTCGATATCGTTAGCGTACAGGCTGGCCTGTGTCATCGTGACCAGCTTGGCCCCCAGATCGTCGTGCAAATCGGAGGCGATGCGTTGGCGTTCCTCGAGTGCCGCTTGATTGGCACGCAACGCGCTCAACTGAGCATAATTGCGTTCGATTTCGACGGATTTTTCCGCGACGCGACGTTCCAGTTCTAGGTTGATTTGTTCGGCGCGCCTGAGAGTGGCGCTGAAACGCTGCACCAGCCGGATCGCAATAGCGGGAAAAACCACCGGAACGGCAAACAGGATCAGGGGCGTCTTGGGCAGCAACAGCCAATTGTTTTGAATGGCAATCTCCGTCATCGCAAGCGCGACGGCCAGCAGTTCGGCACCACCGATCAACCAGAAGTCGGGCCGCATCTCACGCCAGGTATGCCAGGCGAAATACAGCAGCGCAGCCACAAACTCGGCGGCGAACAAGGTGTAGGCCACGCTGGCCAGCAACAGCAGATGGTCGGGCGCGGCCCAAACCAGCGCCAGTGGAATGACGACGCACTGTGCGCACAGCAGCACGGTGACCCAGCGCAGCGGCCGGCGTGCGTAATGCAACAGGAATTGAATCGCCGCCAGCACGACCGGCGGAAAGATGGCGCCGTACAGCACTTCAATCGAGAGCCCCGGCAGCGGCAGGTGTTGCAGATAGACGCGCAGACCGATCAGTGAGAACCCGAGTTGGAGGGCAGCAAAATAAAGGAAGTGTGGCTCCTGCCGCCGTCCCCACCCCAGCGCCAGCATCAGTCCGCCGAATAGCACCATGCTGGCGCCGATGATCTGGATGACGGTGATATTCCAGAAATACCGTGTGTCATGAAGCGGGCGTAACTCGGCTTCCGGACCGATTTGCAACGGTGACAGGCCGCCGGCACGCTGACGCGCCGACACCTGCGCCAGCGGATAACCCACCACCCGAATATCGAGCCGGTTGCCCTGCGGTTTCAATACGCTGTGAGGAATGTTGAATAGCTGGGGGTAGTAGCAATTGTGCGTGATCGGTTCGGTCATCCGGCCGCCACGCCCGATCAGCGACCCGTTGATCCAGACTTCGGCATTGCTGCAGACACGTTCTATATAGACCGCCGGCAATTCGACGCCGGGGTCGTCGAAGACGATGCGATACCAGCGTTGGCCGTTGAAGCCGGGAACAGCGTCGGCCCAGTCGTGTGGCAACGTGGTGGTTGCCGCGGAGAAGTGTTCGGGGGGTGTGAGCGAACGATCAAGAGAGGTCCGCGCCTGATCAAAGATTAATACAGCGGGTGTCTCTGCCGCGGGGGTGCGCTGAATGCAGCACAAGAAAAGAAGTGAAATCAAAAGGCGCAACATGGTGCGGCAAGGATACGCGATCCAGGGGATGCCGCCTACCCTGAAGGCAGGAGGAGAGAGCATCCAAAGTCGCCGCGAAATCGACACAAACGATACAAAAAAGTAAGTGGGAGACCGCAACGAGGCAGCGTAAGAAAAATCGACACCCCTGTTCAGGGGGTGTGTCTGATTGGCGAGTCTTGTTACATTGCTTGCGCAGAATGGCGCGGGGAAGGTATCCCGGGAATATAAACAGTGTGCAAGGGAAAAATAATGAACAGGTTCATGTGGGGTTTGGCAGGGGTTTTACGTGGCACTCTTCAACGCGCAGTGCTGGTGAGTGCGATGGCTGCCGTGATGTTCGTGCCGGCGGCCGAGGCGGCGCTGATCATCGATAATTTCGCACCAGTGCCGGGCGTGGGGCCAACCGTCGCACTGAGTGGCACCGGTGCGACGGTCACGGCAACGCGTTCCTATACTCAGGGAATCATTGTCGGTGGCGAACGCGATGTGCGCGTCACGACCGGCGCCGATGTCCCGGGCACAACCGGCATCGTCGGCGCTGCAGATTTCGGTGGCTCTGGTCCCTTTCCCGGCGAGACGAGAGGCAGTGTAGCTGTCGATTTCGCGGGGAGTGCACACTTTTTAATGCAATACGATGGTCTCGACAACAGTCCCAGTCGCGCTAGCGGTCTGGGCCTCAATCTCGCGGGTGCCGGCAGCTTCATCCGCCTGGCGCATGTGCTGAATCTGACCGATCCTTTCGGGACGGGTTTTCCCGATCAACCTCTGACGGTGACCCTGGTCGATACCGCTGGCCGCAGTGCTGCGGTCACGCGCCTCCGGCCGGCTTTTGCGCCGAACAGTTTCCCCGATATCGATTTCGCGTTTACCGATTTTGAAGCCGCCAATGCGCTGTTCAACATTACCCAGGTCGATGTGATCGAACTGGCGCTGACGGTCGAACAGGAGAACCTGATGACCGGTGGCGTATCGTTCGGCGGCTTATTCGTCGATGGGTCGCCGTACACGCCGGGTAATTCCATCCAGGCTCCCGGTCTGCAATCCGTGCCGGAGCCACTGAGCTTGGCGCTCTTTGGCATCGGACTGGCTGCGCTAGGCAGGGCACGGCACCGCTTCTGAATGGTCAGGAATTGCCGGTGGCTACCGGGTGCGTCGGGTCGGCGCACCACTCGCTCCACGAACCGGCATAGAGCGCTGGCCTGGTGAGTCCGGCGATTTCCAGCGCCAGAATATTGTGGCAGGCGGTGACGCCGGAACCGCATTGCTGGATCGTTTCCTTGCTGGTGCGCGGTTGCAGCAACGCGCGCCATTCGGTACCGAGTTGTGCGGCGTTCTTGAAACAGCCATCGGCTTGCAGGTTGTCTTTGAAAAAACGATTGCAGGCCCCGGGGATATGGCCGCCGATCGGATCGAGCGTTTCGTTCTCGCCGCGAAAACGATCCGGGGCGCGGGCATCGACAATCAGAAATTTATTCTGCGTCAGATTCGCCAGCACCTCGTTCGCAGTGACGACGTGTTGCAGGCTGGGACGCCGCATCAAAGCGCCGCTGCGCGGTGGCGGCAACGCTTGCGTCAGCACCCCACCGCTCGCTTGCCAGGCGGGCAGACCGCCATCCAGCACGGCAACTGCTTCATGTCCCAACCAGCGCAATAACCACCACAGGCGCGCGGCAAACATGCCGCCGTGCGCATCGCAGGCAATCACCTGAGAGTCGTTGTGGACACCACATGCGCGCAATTTTTCCAACAGAGTTTCAGCTTCAGGCAAGGGATGTCTGCCGTTGCGGCCGGTTTTTGCGCCGGACAAATCCTGATCGAGATGCAGATAGTGCGCACCGGGAATATGGCCGGTGGCATAGGCGGTGGCACCGGCGGCGGGATCAGCAAGATCGAAACGGCAGTCGAACACGATGGCGTCGGGATGTGCCAGGAGTTGTGTTGCGGTGATGAGGGTCGTGTACATGTGAGTGGTGGCGAGCGACAGGTGACAGGTGACAGGTGACAGGTGACAGGTGACAGGTGACAGGTGACAGGTGCGCGATCTACTCCCCCCCTCGCGGGGCATACGACTTTGCACGCGCTTTAACCAGCGACTTAACCAGCGACTTAACCAGCGACTTAACCAACGACTTAACCAACGACTTAACCAACGACTTGGCACGGGTTTATCGTGCCTAGTCGGCTGGCTATGCAAAGCATTGGCGCGTAGCAAATCGGAGCTCCCTTGGGAGTTGGGGTTGGGGGAGAGGGGGTGCAACCACGAAGCCCCACTGCCATAAGCCCGACTATTCGCGCAACTGGCCTTGTTTTTTTGCTTGCTGGCTCATGCAAAATGCAATGATCAGTCAAGTCACAGAACAAGGACAGGCGTGACGGGTGAAGAGTGATGAGCCGGTTGTGCTTCGTGGTTGCACCCCCCTCTCCCCCAGCCCCTCCCCCGCGAGGGGGGAGGGGGGCAAATCGCGCATCCGTCACCGCCTTAAGCTCTCGAACACCAGGTCGCGTACGCGCCGCTGAGGACGATCAACACCATGCCCAGTGCCGTCAGCGGCACGATCGCTTCGTTCCACAATAGCAGACTGTAGCCGCCGGCAAACAGGATGCCGGAATAATTCAGGTTGGCGGCCAGCAGGGTGTGGCCGTAGCCGTAGGCGCGTGTGATCGCCAGTTGCGCTAGTACTGCGCAGACGCCCACGCCGGTGAGCAACAGTAGTGCGTGCAGATCGAGTGCGTGGGTGGGCGTGACCGACATGCCCAGACCACCACCCAGCAAGCCGCTGATGGAAAAATAAAATACCGTGCGGGCTACCGGCTCACCCAATCGGCCTAGCGTACGCACTGTGAGTAGCGCAAATGCAGCCATCAAGCCCGAGGCTAATCCGAGCAAGGCCCAGGGTAGTTGGCCGCTGCTGAACGTCGGGCGCAACACCAGCAGGATGCCGACAAATCCGGCCAGCAGCGCGAGCAACATCGCGCGTGCCGGGAGCGCTATACCGCGCCGCCAGGTACCGATCAACACGATGGCCGCGATGAATAGCGATGAGGTGTAGTTGAGCGTCATCGAGGTCGGCAGTGAGAGTGTCGCCATCGAGCTGAACCACAACACGACCGCCACGGTGCCGCTGAGATTGCGTGTCAAATGGGTGCGCCAATGCGGCGTGGCCAGCCCGGCGCGCAAACCGCCATCGCGCATCAACAGCGGCAGCAGCATCAGAATGCCGACGATATTGCGGTAGAACACAATCTCCCACACGCTATGCGTCGCCAAGGCGAGCTTGACGCACACCCCCATGGTGGCGAACAGAAACGCAGCGACGAGCATCCAGAGTGATTGCATGGTGGGAAAATTCAAAACCGTTTACCACAGAGAACACAGAGAACACAGAGAACACAGAGAACACAGAGAAAGGCAAAGACAAAAGCCAATCCGCAGAGGAACGCAGAAAGTTTTTGCCCTTCTCTGTGTTCCCCGTGGTAAAAAAAGTTTTTAAAGTGGGTGGCATGGGCTGCGCGGTCAAGCGTCGCTGGCCACTGCCTCGGAAGCAAATGCCCGGCACCATTGTACAAAGTCATCGGGCGGCAGGGGACGGGAGAAGAAATAGCCCTGGATTTCGTCGCAGCCGAGGGTGGTGAGCAGGTCGAGCTCTTCCTGCCGTTCCACACCTTCGGCGACGATGGACAGGCCGAGATTATGGCCGAGGGTGACGATGCTGGCCACCAGCGTGCGCATCTGTGGTTTGTCGAGAATGTCGAGCACGAAGGAGCGGTCGATCTTGAGCGCATGAGCAGGCAGATTGCCGAGGTAGCCGAGCGAGGAATAACCGGTGCCGAAATCGTCCAGATAGATGCGCGTGCCCATTTCCTTCAGGCGCGTCAGGATGCCGTGGGAAATCGAGTGATCTTCCATGATCACGCTTTCGGTGATTTCGATATGCAGCAGTGCGGGGTCGAGTTTCCAGGCCGCCAGGCGTTGATACAGTTTGTCCGGCAGCAGCGGGTCGCGCAGATTGCGCGCCGACAGGTTGACGGCGACCGGGATGTGGAGCCCGGATTGTTGCCACTGGCTGGATTGACGCATGGCTTCGTTCAACACCCATTCGGTGAGTGGCTTGATCAAGCCGGTCTGCTCGGCCAGGCCAATGAATTTGTTCGGTGGGATCAGGCCCCGCTGCGGATGTTGCCAGCGTACCAGCGCCTCCGCGCCGGTCACGCTGCGGGTGTGGATGTCCACCTTGGGCTGGTATTGCAGCAGGAATTCATTGTGGTCGATGGCGCGGCGCAGATCGGCAATCAAGGCCAGGCGTTCGGGATTTTCGCGTTCGGTGGCGCCCGCATAGAGCATGATTTCCGTGCCGCTGTGGATGCTGTCGCGCGCGGCGATGATGGCACGGCGAATCAAGGCATCGGCATCGTCGCCATGCTCGGGGAACAGACTGATGCCGACGCTGGCGCGCACATCGACCATGATGCCGGCCAGCTGGAACTGGCTTTCAAACAATTGCAGCACGCTGCGGGCGACGTCGATGGGATCATTGGCCTCGGGCACCAGTACCCCAAAGCGATTGCCGGAAATGCGGCCAATCAGCCAGTCGGGCTGGGCCAACTGACGCAGGCGCCGGGCGATTTCGAGCAGCAATTGATCACCGCCGCTTTGCCCGAGGGCATCCTGGATATCGCTAAAACTGTCCACCTCCACCAGCAGCAGCGCGAATTTGCGCGGCTGGTCGCCGCCGGTCGCCATCAGTTGACGCATCTCGGTCGCCATCTTGACCCGGTTGGACAGGCCGGTGTGGGCATCGAAATGGGCCAGACGGCGGATCGTTTCTTCGGCAGCGCGATGGGCAATGCGCTGGCGCAAGGTGCGGATGCCGAAGGCAAGATCATCGGCCAGCTCCTTCAGTGGCGCCATTTCCGCCTGCTGGAAGGCATCAGCTTCGGCGGCGTAGAAGGTGATCGCCCCGAGCGGCCGGCCATCGATGATGAGCGGTAGTGAGCAGGCCGAGCCCAGCTCCAGCTTGCGCAGAAATTTGCGCCAGGGGACAAAGCGCGGATTGCTCTGGATCCCTTGTTCGATCTGCGGCTGACCGGTGCGAATCGCGGTACCCACGATCCCCTGACCTTCAGGGTTGTCGCCCCAACTGACGCGCACCTTGGTCAGCGCGCCGTCATCGTTGCCGGTGTGCGCCATCGGTTGTACCGATTTTTGTGCGTCATCCATGGCGTAGCCGACCCAGGCAATCTTGTAACCACCATTTTTGACCGCCACCTTGCACATGTGGGTGAGCAGGCTTTTCTCATCTTCAGCACGCAACAGTGCCTGATTACTGGCGCCCAGAGTGCGTAGTGCACGCGTGACGCCCTGTAAATCTTCCGCAATGGCATCGAAGCTCTTGGCCAGCAAACCGAATTCATCGTCACGATCCGACAACTGCGTGCGTGCAGTCAAATCGCCCTGCGCAAACTGGCGGGCGGTACGCGTCAATGCCTCGACCGGGCGCAGCACCAGACGGTCGCCCCCTTTCGACAGGCCGATAAAGATCAGTAGTGTCATCACCGCCAGGATGGCCGTGTCGCGCACAAAATCGTCTCGTGCGCTCTGGCGCGCCGCATTGGCCGGGATGCCGACCCGTAGATACAGGCTGTCGCTCGACGAGGTGAACAAGGGCAGATAGGCATTGACATGACGGCTACCGTCGAACCAGACCGAGGTACTCTCCCCTTCGGCCTGCCGTGCTGCAATACTTTCCCAGGCGCTGGCATCGGGCACCTGGCGGCCGATCAACTCCTTCGCAGCCGGCGCTTGCCAGACAATCCGGCCACTGGCGTCGATCACGCTGACGACCGTGCCGACCGGATTGAATGTGTACTCCAGCCACGATAAATCAAGGGTGAGCACAATCACCTCATAGACCTGCCCGGCCGTATCCAGTAGCGGCAGCGCAAAACTGATACGGCTGCTGCCGGTGACAGGATCCTCACGCACATTGCCGAGGGAAAATTCCCTGCTGATCAGGGCACGCCGGAAATGCACGCGGTCACTGGCGTCGGAAAATGCCGAACCATCCGCCGTGCCGCAGCGCAATCTGCCATGGCGGGTCAGGATGCCGATCGAGACAACCTCAGGGAGATCCTTGGAAAACCCCGTCAGGGCGGTATGGCAGGCTTGTGTATCGCCATGATGCAAGGCGGGATGGCGGGCGATGGCATCGAGAAGTTTACGTGGCTGCGGCAACTCCGCCCGCGCACTGGCGAGCAGATCGCGTGCCTGATGCAGCGCCTCCCGCCCCGACTGTGCCGAGATCCGGTTCAGATTGCGGTTCGCGCTGAACATCAGGAAGCTGTAAATCGGCACGACCGCGAGCAAAAACAGCAGCAACAGCCGATGGCGCAGACGCAGTGCGGGCAGAGGCAGAAATTTCATCTTCGAATGTTCATTTCAGAGGCGGCTGGCGCGGGCGCAAAGAATC
>Ga0209515_10007251_pt1 | contig 13403 bp, 16 predicted proteins | sample Subgroupgradi54m_FD_187454 | JGI IMG/M metagenome (GOLD analysis project Ga0209515, IMG submission 187454) | Subsurface groundwater microbial communities from S. Glens Falls, New York, USA - GMW60B uncontaminated upgradient, 5.4 m (SPAdes)... ...
AAACATCACGCTTGCACGTTTTCTGAATGCGCTCGGTATCCCGCAAGTCGGCGAAGCGACGGCCCTGCAGCTGGCCACGCATTTTGGCGACCTTGGTCCGATCATGGACGCGAGCACGGAGACGCTGCAGTCGGTACCGCATATCGGGCCGGCGATGGCGGAGGATATCCATGCGTTTTTCCACCAGCCGCACAATCGCGATGTCATCGAACAGTTGCGTACTGCCGGTATGCAGTGGCCCACGTTTGAGCGGCGCAATACCGGCGAGTTGCCGTTCGCGGGCAAGACGTTCGTCCTGACCGGCACGCTTCCGTCCATGACGCGCGATGAAGCCAAGGCACGGGTACAGGCGCTTGGCGCGACGGTAAGCGGCAGCGTGTCGAAGAAGACCAGTTACGTCATCGTTGGCGAAGAGCCGGGATCGAAGGCCGACAAGGCACGCGAGCTTGGCGTGCCGATGCTGAATGAAACTGAATTTCGTAAACTGATCGGTGAATGAGGCTAGTGGCACTACTTAAGCACGAATGCAGCCGGGCGTGCTGTACTCCCTCTCCCTCCGGGAGAGGGTTGGGGTGAGGGGGTCATTACCTGGAACCGTGTCGCAAGTTTCTTGATCCCCTCACCCTGGCCCTCTCCCGGAGGGAGAGGGGAGATAACTTTTGTATCGTCCGCTACCGCTTAAGGTAGCGCCAATGGCGAATGAGGCGTTATTGTGGCACGGCCGGTTCCGCTGGAAGCTCAACGTAAAGCAACAACGTGCGCTGCACGAACAGATCGTTGTCGTCACTGATCATAAAAAAACGATTTTCCTTGTGCCGCGCGAGCCCCTCGAAGTTATCGATGCGATGACCGGCGGCGAGATCGAGCGTGGCAATGTCGGTGACGTGCAGCAGTTCGCCGCTTTTGGGAGTGGCCGGTAGTGTGGTCTGTTTCAATGCCACTGCATTGCGCCCAAAAAAATGACCGAAGCTGCGCTCGAGCACGAGCACGCGGCCATCGCCCAGGCACTCCATGGCAGAGATGCCGAATCCCTTGGTGGCCGGGTAGCGCCAGCTTTTTCCGGACAGACTGAAGATGTGCGTGCTGTCCACAGGCTCGTTCTTGAGCGGCATTTCTGGCGCCGTCAGCACGCCGAGCATCGGATCGGCGCACACCGATTCGAGCATCTCATTTGCCGCGTGGTAGTTCGATGGCTCGGCAAGCGCCGCCGGCAACGGTAATTCTCCCAGCGCCTTGCCGTCGGGCCGATAGCGCATGATGCGTGGCCGGCGTTCGAAGCTGACGAGCAGTTCGGCGTCGCCTTTGATGCCGTTGCGGCCGTTCAGGATATCCAGCCCTTCGGAATCGGCGCGCAGTTTTTTTAGCGGCTTTCCATTGAGTTCGGTCAGGTGCACCGCTTTGAGCAGCGTCACGCCGATCAGCGCGCCGTTTTCAAATATCGGTCGGAGATGAAACAGAAAACCCTTGTCGGACAGGGCATAGAGAATGTCGTCGTCATCGTCCCAGGCGAGTGCGGAGAGCTGCGAGAAGCGGATGTCGCCAACGTAGAACGACGGCAGCTGCAGCATTCCGCGCGGGCGCAGGCGGCCGAACGTCGCACTGTCGGAAACCGCTTCCGACATTGCGACTGGCCACGATCTAATGAGGAGCGGAAGGTCTTCCGCGCCGACTGCGGGGAGCGCGGCCAGCAGCAGTGCGCTGACACCCCACAGCGCACAGGCGCGGCGGATCATCGATGCGCCCGCCGCGGCAGGGGCTTGCGATGCGCCTTAGCTGAAATCGACCTTCGCCTTGGCCTTCAGGTCTTTCAGCACTTCTTGTATGCGCTCTTCCTGAATGCGGTGACGCAGGCCTGCCGGTGCGTGCGGATCGGCCATGAACTCCTCCCAGGACGGAAGTTTCAGTGCACGCGTGTTGTCGACCTTGATGACATGCCAGCCGTAGTCGGATTTGACCGGTTCGGATACCTGCCCCTTCTTGAGCGAGGTCATTGTATTGAAGAACTCCGGCACGATTGGCGATCCCTGGTTGATCCAGTTGGGAAGGACGCCGCCCTGATCCTTGCTGCTGTCATCGAGCGATTTTGCCTTGGCGAGTTGCGCGAAATTGGCGCCCCCCTTGAGCTGTTTGGCGATGTCCTTGGCCTCGTCTTCGGTCTTCACCAGGATGTGGCGCGCCTTGTATTCGGTCTTGTTCGTGTTTTCGAGTTCCTTGTCGAAACGCTTTTTCAGATCTTCGTCGGTCACCGGCGTTTCTTTCAGCGCCTTGCGGATGACTTCCTGCGCCAGCAGGTTTTCGCGCACGCGCTTCAGGCGGAAGTGGACCTCCGGGGTCTGTTCGACGCCGGTCGCGGCGCCGTGCTGCGTCAGTAATATGCGGTCGACCATTTCATTGAGTACTACCTTGCGTTCCTTTTCCTTGTCCGGAATCGGCTGCTGCTGGTTTTGACTTTGACGCAGCAACAGGTAATTGTCGTAATCCTGTTCCGTGATCTTTTCGCCGTCGACGGTGGCCAGCACCTTGCTGTCGTCGGAAAACTTCTTGCCGCAGCCAACGAGCACGACGGTGGCGAGCAGCAGCGGGAGAGTGACGTAGCGTAAAGCGGACATAAGCAGTTCCTTCAGTGTCAGTAGTGGTGGAAAGGTTTAGTTATAAAAAAAGAAATCGAAATAGTTCTAGTCTTCGCCGGGCGCGAGCGCCCGGATCGAAAGCGCATGAACGTCGGTCTGCATCAGATCGCCGAGCGCCGCATACACGAGGCGGTGGCGTTGAATCGAATTCAGACCGCTGAATCGGGGCGATACCACGGTCAACGCAAAATGGCCGCCGCCGGAAGCGGCTCCGGCATGACCGGTATGTCCGGCCGATTCGTCTGCAATCTCGATACGCTCGGCATCGAGCTGCTCGCGCAGGCGGCACTCAATAGCTGCAGCACGTCCGCTCACGGTAGCATCTTGCGAAACGGTTTTACAGTCACGTCCGCGTACACGCGCGCCGCCACATACGGGTCGGCCGCGGCCCACGCCTTCGCATCTTCAAGCGAGTCGAACTCGGCAACGATCAGGCTGCCGGTGAACCCGGACGGGCCGGGATCGATGGCATCGATGGCGGGCATCGGCCCCGCGAGCAACAGCCGGCCGTCGTCCTTGAGTTTGTTCAGACGCTCAAGGTGTGCCGTGCGTGCCGCGAGTCGGTGCTCAAGACTGTCCGGCGCGTCTGTCCCTATGATCGCGTAGTACATCAGGAGGTCTTTTCACCCGACGGTTTTGGGAGATGGCGCGCCATGTACGGTGCCTGGGCGAACACAAACAGCATGGTCAGGATCACGGTTCCCGGGAATTTGAAATAGACCCATATTTTCTCACGTGTTTCGGGTGCGAGATCGAGGGCGTAATAAAACGCGACGTAGAGATTCAGGAATCCGAGTGCGATGAAAAACACCGCCCAGATCAGATTCATCCGTAGCCAAATCGATGCCGGCAGCGGGATCTCCGGTCCGAGCATGCGTTGCAGTACCGTTTTCTCGGTGAAGCAGCTACCCACGATCAGGATCGCCAGGGCCCAGTACACGATCGATGGCTTCCATTTTATAAAGGTATTGTCGTGCAGCAGTAATGTCAGGCTGCCGAAGATCAGGATCGTAAACAGCGTGACGAGGTGCATCGTCTCGAAGCGGCGACGCCTGAACCAGTAGTGTCCGACCTGTACGCAGGAGGCGACCATCGCCACGGCGGTGGCGACATAAATGTCGAACAGCGAATACGCCGCAAAGAAAACCACCAGCGGGAACATGTCGTAGAGAAACTTCATGATGTTTCAACGCAGGATTTTAGTGCCGTTATTCTCGCATCGTGCCTCCCGAGTGGCAATCAATCGCACCGGCAACGGTGGGCCGGAGCGGACGCATTCGATGGACGTGCGGTCGTGCGGAAACGGATTAATTCGTTGCACCACCGCGTCGGCTGCAAACGCGGCGGTGCAACGCGGTCAGATCAGAGCAGATCGGTGGAGCGCAATTTGAGCGTGAGGTCATAGTCGAAACTGCCTTCGTTGCCAGTCGTACTTGAGCTCGCACCGTTAACGCCCATGCGCAATAGCGTGGTGGACGACAACCCGAATCCATATTCGATGCCGCCGCCGAGCGTGCTGATGCGGCCTGTCACTCCGTCGGCCTGGGCTCGTGCCGCCAGCGCAAGCAGCGCAGTGAAGCACAGTAAACGTTTGAACTTCGATGAGGTACTCATTTTTACAGCCTCCTTGCGCGGTGCGGAACCTGACAACGCCATCGTGGCCGGGCCGATGGCTGTCAATCGCGTGCCGACGCACGCGACCTGACCTGGGTACCGTGCTATTCTTCACGCGACTCCCTCACCGTATTTCCCGTGCGTTACGACCTGCATCTGCACAGCCATTATTCCGACGGCATGTTGACCCCGACCGCGCTGGTCGAACTGGCGCATGCCAAGGGCGTCAACGTGCTGGCGCTCACCGATCACGATTGCACCGACGGGTTGGCCGAAGCGGCCGCCGCCGCGCGAACGGCCGATATCCAGTTCGTGCCGGGCGTCGAGATTTCGGTCACCTGGCAGGACATCACCATACATATCGTCGGACTCGGCATTCGTGCCGACGACGAAACCCTGATGCACGGTCTTGCGCGGTTGGCGGCCGCACGCCACGAACGTGCGCGCGACATTGCGCGCCGGCTCGAGAAGCGCAAAATTCACGCCGCCTATGAGGGCGCGGCACGGCTGGCGGGCGGCACGATTCTCGGGCGCACACACTTCGCGCGCTTTCTGGTTCAGGAAGGTTACGTTGCCAATATCGGTCAAGCCTTCAAGCAATACTTATTGCGCGGCGCGGCCGCCTACGCGCCGGTACGGTGGGCTACACTTGAGGAAGCGGTGAGCTGGATTCGTAGTGCCGGCGGCCAGGCGATCATCGCGCACCCGACGCGCTACAAATTCTCCAACGGCAAGCTGCGAAAGTTGCTGGCCGATTTCAAGGCCTGTGGCGGCGCGGGTATCGAAGTGATTTGCGCCGGACAAACGCCGGAGGTGACCGCGCGTTGTGCTGCGCTCGTGCGTGAGTTTGAGTTGCTGGCATCGGTGGGCTCCGATTACCACGGGCCCAATACGCCGTGGATCGAGCCCGGTAGGCTGGCCGCGCTTCCGGCGGAGTGCACGCCGGTGTGGCAGCACTGGCAGGGAGTAACGCCGGCTGCTATGAGTTGACCAAGGCACTGTGGACGCGCATGATGCGCGCGCAGTCCAGCTTCTTACCCAGAATCGTTACTCACGAGGAGGTGAAAGATGGAGCAACAAGTCAACGTCGTTCTCGAATCAGTCCGCAGTTTCATGATCGAACTGGGCGCGTTCCTGCCCAAAGTCATCGGTGCCATCGTTATCCTTGTTGTCGGCTGGCTGATCGCCAAGCTTCTACAGTTTGTCGTCGTGCGTGGACTCAAGACAGTTGGCTTCGGTGTTATCACGGACAAGGCAGGACTGGACGGATTCCTCAAGAAGGGCGGCGTGAAGGCGAGCACCATCGACGTGCTGGGAATGCTGGTGTACTGGCTGGCGATTCTGGTGACGTTGCTGACAACCTTTAACTCACTTGGCCTCACCGTGGTCTCGGAGCTTTTCGCCCGCGTGACCGAGTTCATTCCGAACGTGATAGTGGCCGTGCTGATCTTGACGATCGGTCTGTATTTCGCGCGCTTCGTGTCTGATGCGATTACGACCTATACGCGCAACGTCGGCATGGAAGACGCTTCGCTGATCGGGCGGGTAACGTACTATGGCATCACCGTGTTTGTGATCGTGATTACACTCGGCCAGATGCGCATTGCCGATGGCATTCTGTATCCCGCCATGTTGATTATCGTTGCCGGCATCGTGCTTGCCCTGGCGCTGGCCTTCGGGCTTGGCGGACAGAAAGCGGCCGCCGATCAGCTGGAGAAGTGGGGCAAAAAGAAGAAATAAAGTCGATACGCGCTGGCTGTAGAAAACGGGGGCGTGCCCCCGTTTTCTTTTTAGAATCGCCCTCGAATGCGTCGCAGCGTTAACCGTGCCTCGAGGTAACCCCAGGCCGCACCGACGCCCAGCCCGGCGGTATGTGCCCAGTTTGCAATTGGACCGAACAGCCCCAGCCAGCAGATCACAAACCACACCAGCATCATGACCACGATATGTTGGTGCAGGGCGAAGCCGAAGCGCGGGTTGAAACGTCCTTGCATCCAGACATATCCCAGCAGCCCGTATACCACGCCTGACATCCCACCGAACAAGGAACTGTCGGTGATCAGGTATTGCGCAAGATTGGAGGCAACCGCGTCCGCCAGCACGAAGCCGCCCAGAAATCGCCATCCCCTGATGCGCTCCAGCGTTCCACCGAGATCCCACAACCACAGCATGTTGAACACCAGGTGCAGGATTCCAAAATGGATGAAGGCCGGCGTTACCAGGCGCCAGACCTGGCCGGCACCGACTTCGGCTAATCCGTCGCTGTGTGGGGTGGCGATCAGCAGCGGTAGCAGCACGTCCATCGATCCGCCCAGGTTCGACAACAGGGCGACGATGACGCAAATGGCGATGAGGGCGACGGTCAGTGGCGGGTAGTTTTGCATAGAGTATTTGGTGTCCGATGTGCGCGCGGTAATATGATACAAACTATCGGGCGGTTCAATTCTGCACACGTCGAATCACACGTCATGGCTCAGTACTTTCAGATACACCCCACGCATCCGCAATCGCGCCTGATCAAGCGCGCGGTGGAAATCGTCCGCGCCGGCGGCGTGATCGCCTATCCCACCGATTCAAGCTACGCGCTCGGCTGCCACCTTGGCGACAAGACCGCGATGGAGCGCATCCGGCGCATCCGCCAACTCGACGACGACCATAATTTCACGCTCGTGTGCCGCGATCTTTCCGAACTGGCGCAATATGCGCGCGTGACCAACAGCGATTTTCGCCTGCTCAAGGCCTACACGCCCGGTCCTTACACCTTCATTTTGTCGGCAACGCGCGAGGTGCCGCGTCGTCTGCAGCATTCGAAACGAAAAACGATCGGTCTACGCGTGCCGGAGCACGTCATTACCCACGCGCTGTTATCCGAGCTGAACGAGCCGCTCATGAGCGTGACGTTGATGCTCCCGGGCGAGGAACTGCCGCTTGCCGATCCCGAAGAAATTCGTCTGCGTCTGGAGCGCCAGGTGGATCTGGTCATCGACGGCGGCGCTTGCGGCATCGAGCCGACCACCGTGGTGGTGCTGGAAGACGGCACCGCGATGGTCACCCGCACGGGAAAAGGCGATCCAGCGCCATTTGGTGGCGCCAGTCTGCCGTCCGGGGAGCCCGCCTGATATACTCCCGCCGATGCAGCAGATCCTGAGTAATCTCAACAGCCTTTCCACGCCCGCGCTGATTTCGGTTTCGATCCTCCCCGTTCTGTTCGCGATTACCTTGCACGAAGTCGCCCACGGCTGGATCGCCAAGCATCTCGGCGACCCCACGGCCCAGCGGCTCGGGCGTCTGACACTCAATCCGGTGAAGCACATCGATCCGATTGGCACCATATTGCTGCCGGCGACGATGATCTTTCTCAAGCTCGGTTTCGTCCTTGGTTGGGCCAAGCCGGTACCGATCACCTGGGAAAACCTGCGGCATCCGAAGCGCGACATGGTGTTGGTGGCGGTGGCCGGACCGGGGGCGAATTTCCTGATGGCGATGTTCTGGGGGCTGATTGCCAAGATCGCTGTCACGTTCGGCGACGGCGCGAGCTGGGTCACGATTCCGTTGCTGTACATGGGGCTGGTTGGCATCTTCGTGAACGCACTCCTGATGGTGTTTAACTTGTTGCCGGTGCCGCCGCTCGACGGCGGGCGCGTGGCAGTCGGTCTGCTTCCCGGCCGTTGGGGATGGACCCTGAGCCGCGTCGAGCCGTACGGGTTTTTTATTGTCATCGGCATCATGATGACGCCGGTATTCGGGCTTGTGGTCTATCCGGCTATCAGCGCCGTGATGGCGTTTGTGGTATTCCTTTCAGGGTTGGCGTAAATCTCATGAGCGCCGTTCTTCCTGGTCAGACGCAGCGCGTGCTTTCAGGCATGCGCCCCACGGGGCGCTTGCACCTCGGGCATTACCATGGCGTGCTCAAAAACTGGGTGCAACTCCAGACCCAGTACGAGTGTTTCTTTTTTGTTGCCGATTGGCATGCCCTCACCACCCATTACGACAATCCGCGCGTGATCGAGGAGTCGGTGTGGGACATGGTGATCGACTGGCTTGCGGCCGGCGTGGACCTGAACAGCACCACCATCTTCATTCAATCGCACGTCCTGCAGCATGCCGAGCTGCATGTGTTGCTGTCGATGATGACGCCGCTGTCGTGGCTCGAACGGGTGCCGTCCTATAAGGATCAGCAGACCCAGCTCAAGGACAAGGATCTGTCGACCTACGGCTTCCTGGGTTATCCGCTGTTGCAGAGCGCGGATATCCTGGCCTACAAGGCCGCCTTCGTCCCGGTGGGTGAAGATCAGGTGGCCCACGTCGAGCTCACGCGCGAGATCGCGCGGCGCTTTAATCACCTCTATGGCCGCGAGCCCGATTACGAGGTGCGCGCCGAAGAGGCGATCAAGAAGATGGGCAAGAAGAACGGCAAGGTCTATCGCGACTTGCGCGCTGCGTATCTGGAGCAGGGCGATGGCGAAGCGCTCGCCACCGCGCGCGCCTTGCTGGAGCGCCAGAAAAATATCGCGCTCGGCGATCGCGAGCGGTTGTTCGGTTACCTCGAAGGCGGCGGGCGCATGATCCTGCCCGGCCCCGAGGCCAAGCTCACGCCGTCATCGAAAATGCCCGGTCTCGACGGGCGCAAGATGTCCAAGTCCTACGACAACACCATTTCGCTGCGCGAGGACCCGGCCGAGGTCGAGCGTAAGTTGAAGACCATGCCGACCGACCCCGCGCGTGTGCGCCGCACTGACCCCGGGACCCCGGAAAAATGCCCGGTGTGGCAGTTCCACCAGGTGTATTCGGACGAAAAAACGCGCGATTGGGCCTACAAGGGCTGCAAGAGCGCCGGTATCGGCTGCCTCGAATGCAAGCAGCCGGTGGTCGAAGCGGTGTTGGCCGAACTGAAACCGATTCAGGAGCGCGCCGCCGAATTTGCCCGCGACCCGCTACTAGTGAAAAATATCGTTGCCAACGGCGACAAGCGTGCGCGCGAAGTCGCCGAAGACACGCTCGTCGAGGTACGCAACGCCATGGGATTGGGGTACGCAACATGACGACCGAACAGACACAAAGCAACGGGCAGGTATCGCCGACGCTGGCAATGGTGAAAGGCGAGGCGGTATTGCAGATGCCGCAGGATCTTTATATCCCGCCAGAGGCGCTCGAAGTTTTTCTCGATCAGTTCTCAGGCCCGCTCGATCTGCTGCTCTATCTCATCCGCAAGCAGAATCTCGACATCCTCGATATTCCAATTGCCGACGTGACGCGCCAGTACATGGGCTACATCGACCTGATGCAGACGATGAAGATGGAGCTCGCCGCCGAATATCTGCTCATGGCCGCGATGCTGGCCGAGATCAAATCGCGCATGCTGTTGCCGCGGCCGATGGAAGAAGAGGGCGACGAGACCGACCCGCGTGCCGAACTCGTGCGCCGGTTGCAGGAATACGAACGCTACCGCGCCGCGGCCGAGGGCATCGACCGCCTGCCGCGCGTCGGGCGCGAAGTACATCTGGCGGTGATCGATGGCAGCAATCTGCCGCACCGTAAGGTACAACCCAACGTCAGCATGTTTGAATTGCTGGATGCCTTCCGCGAGGTGTTGAAGCGTGCCGAGCTGTACAAGCATCACCAGGTATCGCGCGAGCCGTTGTCGGTGCGCGAGCGCATGACGCGCGTGCTCGAGAGTATCGGCAGCGTCGGCGCCGAAGGTTTTGTGACGTTCGAATCGCTGTTCGACCTGAAGGAAGGGCGTAGGGGGCTCGTCGTCACCTTCCTCGCGATTCTGGAGTTGTTGAAAGAGACGCTGGTCGTTATCGTCCAGCAAGAACCGTTTGCCCCGATTCACATTAAAGCCGCAGCCTGATGACTGAGAAGCAAATCAATCCCGAACTGAAGAATATCCTCGAAGCCGCGCTGCTCGTTGCCGGACAGCCGCTGACGCTTGAGCGCATGCTCGCCATGTTTCCTGCCGACTCGCAGCCGACGAAAGAAGAGCTGCGCGACGTGCTGGCGTACATCGAACAGGACTACGCCGAGCGCGGTGTCGAGCTGAAACAGATCGGCAAGGGCTGGCGCATCCAGACGCGCGAGAAGTACGCCACGTTTGTGGCCAAGCTGCTCGAAGAGCGCCCGCCGCGCTACTCGCGTGCCTTGCTCGAAACGCTGGCGATCATTGCCTATCGCCAGCCGGTCACGCGCGGCGAGATCGAAGAGATCCGCGGCGTGGCGGTAAGCACGGAAATCATCCGCACGCTGATCGAGCGCGGGTGGATCAAGCAGGTCGGCGTGCGCGAAGTGCCGGGCCGCCCGGGGATCTACGGTACGACGCCGATGTTTCTCGAACACTTCAATCTTAAAGGCCTCGACGACATGCCGGCGCTGGCGGAACTGCGTTCCATCGACGAGATCAGTGCCGACCTCGATCGACGCGTGCACGAAGCCGAAGGCACCCACGGCACGACGCCGCATCATGGCGCCGACCAGCCGGCCGACAATGGCGTACAGTTGGCCGCCGACGAAACGGTTGCCGACGAGGCGGTCGCCGAAACCGCCGTAGAAGAAACGGCGCATGCCCACGGCGAGGCTGCGATAGCCATCACCGAACCCGAGCATGCGCAGGCTGTTGAGGCCCGGCCGGCCGAGCGTGAGTGAGAAACTACAGAAAGTCCTCGCGCGGGCCGGCATCGGTTCGCGCCGTCAGATCGAAGGCTGGATAGAGGAGGGCCGCGTCACGGTCAATGACGAGGTGGCTACCATCGGCGCGCGCGTCGAACCGAGCGCGCGTATCGCCATCGACGGACGCGTGGTGCCGCTTACCGAGTTCACGCCGAAAGCGCGCGTCCTCATTTATCACAAGCCGATCGGCGAAGTGTGCTCGCGTGCCGATCCGCAGGGACGCGAAACGATTTTCGAAAAGCTTCCCAAGCTGCGTCACGGCCGCTGGATTTCCATCGGTCGGCTCGACTACAACACCTCCGGCCTGCTGTTGCTCACCACCGACGGTGAGCTCGCCCATCGCATGATGCACCCCTCGCACGAGATTGAACGCGAATACGCGGTGCGCGTACTCGGTGCCGTGAGCGAAGAGATGCTCGCGCGCCTCAAAACCGGTGTCATGCTGGAAGACGGCCCGGGACAGTTCGACGAGGTCCGCGATGCCGGCGGTACCGGCGCCAATCACTGGTATCACGTCACGTTGCGCGAAGGCCGTAACCGTGAAGTGCGCCGGCTGTGGGAAGCCGTCGGCGCCAACGTCAGCCGCCTGATCCGTGTGCGCTATGGCGATATCAGTCTGCCGCGCATGTTGCGGCCCGGCCGTTCCGAAGAGCTCGAACCGGAAATGGCAGCGCCGCTGTACGAAAGCGTCGGCCTGCCGCCACCGGTAACGGAAAAGCGCAAGACGCTGCGCCTGCGCGCGCCCACCGCGCGCGCACCGCGTGCCGACAAAAAGCCGTTTCGGGGAAAGAAAGACACGCGCCCGAAGCATCAGCGCCGTCGCCCGTCCTAGCCCGGGCGGCGTAAGCCGCTCATCTTCCCTTCAGTTGTAGCGTTTATAACAGGCATGTAGAGTTACCTACATGTCATCTCCCTCCGCGTCTGACTGGTGGTTGCTCGTTATCAGTCTCCCAAGTCGCAGTGCGACGGCGCGCATGCGCGTCTGGCGCGGGCTCAAGGCGCTTGGGGCGGCGGTCTTGCGCGACGGCGTTTATATCCTCCCTGCGGCCGACAACACGGCACTGACCCTTGAAGAACAGGCGCGCGCGGTGCGGCGTGCCGGTGGCAGTGCCAGCGTGTTACCGCTGAACGGATTGAGTACGGCCCAGGAAGAAGATTTTCGCGCGCTGTTCGATCGCTCGGCCGACTACGCGCGGCTGACGCATGCGCTGACCCGCGTGCGCACCGGACTCACGCCGCGTCGGGCCAAATCGATGCAGTCGCGTCTGAAACAACTGCGGCGCGAATTCGAGACCATTCGCGGCACCGACTATTTCGCCGGTCCCGCGGCGGATCACACCGGGCAGTTGCTGGAAGAGGCCGAGACGGCAACAACGGTCGCGCTCTCCCCGGGCGAACCGCGCGCCGAAGACGGCGTTATCCGTCGCCTTGATCCGAAGGAATACCGTGGCCGCAGCTGGGCAACGCGCACACGGCCGTGGGTCGATCGCCTGGCGAGCGCCTGGCTGATCAGGCGTTTTATCGATCGGAAGGCGAAGTTTATCTGGCTCAAAGATCCGACGCGCTGTCCGCGGTCGGCGATCGGATTTGATTTCGATGGCGCGCGATTTACGCACGTCGGCACACGCGTGACCTTCGAAGTGTTGCTGGCGAGTTTCGGTCTCGACGACGACCCGGCGCTGCGGCACATCGGCCAACTCGTGCATTTTCTCGATGTTGGCGGCGTGCCGCCGGCAGAGGCACGCGGACTGGAAGTCATCTTGCGCGGCGCGCGTGAACATTGTCTCGACGACGACGCGCTCGTTGTCGAGGCCGGCAAGATTTTTAATTACCTCTATCAAACCTATCAACACGTACCGCCGGAGCGATGAGTATGTCTCAACATGCTGACCCGACCACACTGCAGAAACCAAACCCGGTATCGTTCGGCGAAGCGTTTCGTTATTGGCTGAAGCTTGGCTTCATCAGCTTCGGTGGCCCGACCGGACAGATCGCCATCATGCATCAGGAGTTGGTCGAGCGGCGGCGCTGGATCTCGGAGCATCGCTTTCTGCACGCGCTCAATTACTGCATGGTGCTGCCGGGGCCGGAGGCGCAACAGCTGGCGACGTACATCGGCTGGCTCATGCATGGCGCGTGGGGCGGTGTGGTCGCGGGCGCGCTCTTTGTGCTGCCCTCGCTCGTCATCCTGATCGCGCTGACGTGGATTTACATGGTGTTCGGCAATCTGCCGGTCGTGACCGGCATTCTGTACGGCATCAAGCCGGCAGTGACGGCGATCGTCGTGTTTGCTGCCTATCGCATCGGCTCGCGCGCACTGAAGAATAGTGCGCTGTGGGCGATCGCGGCGGCTGCCTTCGTCGCTTTTTTTGCCTTCAATGTGCCGTTCCCGATTATCGTACTCGGTGCCGGCCTGATCGGTTATGTCGGCGGGCGTGTGGCGCCAGAGCGGTTTCGCACCGGCGGCCATCACGGCGATGGCCACAAGGGTTA
>Ga0209515_10007252_pt1 | contig 13401 bp, 12 predicted proteins | sample Subgroupgradi54m_FD_187454 | JGI IMG/M metagenome (GOLD analysis project Ga0209515, IMG submission 187454) | Subsurface groundwater microbial communities from S. Glens Falls, New York, USA - GMW60B uncontaminated upgradient, 5.4 m (SPAdes)... ...
TCTGGCTCAAGCAATGCCTTGACGCCCTCCACGACCGCGTCCAGATCATTGATATGCGCGAAGACATTGGTGGCCGTGATGATCGCGGCGCGGCCATGCCGCGCCGCGATATCCTCCGCCACGTCCGGCGTGAAAAAATGCGGCAGGGTTTCAATGCCGATCGCTGTGGCCGCCGCGGCAATTTTTTCTGCAGGATCCACGCCCAGCACCCGCATGCCGAGTTCCTGAAACGGCCGTAGGAGGATGCCGTCATTGGATCCGATGTCTATGACAAGCGATCGACTGCCCAGATGAAAACGGCGCACGACTGCCTCGGCAAATGATTTGAAGTGGCTGACAAACGCCGGAGACGTGGACGATACATAGACATAATCTTTGAAAAGCAGTTCGGCAGATACGATATCGCGCAACTGCACCAGCGAGCAGTCGGCGCAAAAATACACATCCAGCGGAAACGCAAGTTCCGGACGCACGAGTTCTTCCGCACGCAAAAAAGCGTTTGCCGGGGGCTGGGCGCCGAGCGAGAGGATACGCGTAAACGCAGTGCCGCGGCAGGCGCGGCACTGCGTGTTTCTCGTCATTAAAACCGTCTCCTGCGTCATGGTTTTACAAGTTCAATCCGCACCGTATCCGCTTCATAATCCTCTTGGCTTCGCGACTCGGTCGCCATGGCAAGAAATACCGAGGCCTCCAAAAACCGCATGGCATGGATCATCTGCGGCGGAGTAAATACCATATCACCCACAGACAACACCGCGGTTTGTGTGCCGTCGCCACTCACCGGCCGCTCCGAGTATTCCATTTTGCCGGACAAAAGATACGCATAGTGTGAATCTTTTTTATGGTAGTGATTAGCGCGCACCGCACCCGCCTCGGAGGTGATGAGCAAAATACTTTTTATCGCAGTGCCATTATCCAAAATCTTGGTAATGGCCCCGCGCACATCCATAAACTCCGGCGTGATGTTTTTCATCAAAATCATAGCAAGAAAAATTATCGATTCTTCACCACTAAAGAATACGTATTTTTGACTCCTTTGTCACTATTGACAAAAATACATTTTATACCAATTCATCTAATTTTTCTTATAGCATCAATTCTTTAAGCACTATTGATGTTATGCTCCTTACCCTCGGTCTCTCCATCACTGCGCGATTCCGCCATCGCGTATCTGTCGGGAAATCGCGTCCATCATGGATGTGACGCGTAGACCGTGACTTATGCCGCTTGCAGGCTGGATACCTGTCTGCACACAGGAAATAAAATGTTCCAGCTGATTGCGGAGCGGCTCTGCCGCCTCAATCGCCGGAGTGATGATCTCGCTTTCGGCAAACTCCATAAAGTGCGAGCCAGATCCTTCGGCCAGCGGCGCTACAGGATACGGATGCAGGAAAAACTTCAGTTTCTCTACGCGGCGGTCATCAAAAACCGCCATGCCGCGGTCCCCGACAATCGTCATCCTTCTGATCTTTTCCGGCGCAAACCACGACACTGCGATAGCCATCGCAAGGCCGCCTGCAAAAGAAACCTCTACGGACGTAAAATCATCGCGGCCTGATGCGAGAAAATCAACGCTTCTTCCGGCCACACGCCGAATCTCCCCCGGAGAAAAAAGATAATCAAACAGGGAAAGCTCATGCACCGCCATTTCGGCAAAACATCCGATGTCAGACCGGATGGGTCCGAAAGAAAAATGCTCGGCAAAAACATATTTTATGTTGCCCAGCAGTCCCTCATCCAATTCTTTTTTCAAATGCCGGATATGGTCGTTATGCACATACTGATGTCCGACCATAAATGTTCTGCCGCTCTTCTCTACGGCAGTGCGCATCCGCTCCGCCTCCTCTCCGTTCATCGCCATGGGTTTTTCCACCAGCACGTGCTTGCCTGCGGCGAGCGCCTCTTCCACAAGGGCTGCGTGGGAAGACGCGGGGGTTGCGATCACCACGCAATCGATTTCCGGATCCGCAAATAAATCACGCGCGTCGGTAAAGCGCCTTACCGACGCCGACAACACGACGCCATTTTTTTCAGCCGCGTGTCCGGAACGATCCGCGACTGCGCGTAGCATCGCACCCGGCATATCCCGTAAAAGCCGGATATAATGCCTGCCAAAATATCCTGCGCCGACGACCCCGAATGCGAGAGTTTTTTTCATAATTATTATTTTCCTTTCTTACCGCATCAGTCGAATCTCAACGACGAACGCACATGCCGGACCAACGACGAAAAATGCGTCCAATCCTCCTCCTCAATGGTGGCCAGCATCGCAGGGGTAAAGCGCTCAATCAGTCCTTCTTTTTTCAAATACCGATACCGGAGCATTACGATCAGCGCATTCGTCAAAACCTCCACCACGCCAAGGCCAAGAATCCCGAGCGTCGGGACCAACACCAAAAATGAGGCAGTCCAAAACGCATTTTTAGCGAATGTTTGCCAGAATAAAAATTTCTGGCGCCGGAACGCGACCAGGAAAAAACTCATCGGCTTCACAAACGCGAACATCGGGACGATGATGAGCATCACGTAAAACAACGGTAGGGACGGCGTGAATTTCGGGAATAACACCTGTATCGCAATCGGCACTCCCCCTGTCGCGCCGACCGAGAGAAGCAACGCAAACCACACATAGTACTTGGTGCCAAAATGGTAAAAGCGCGCGAGCATCGCCGGATCCCTGACCCTGCGCGGTACCAGCACTTCCGCGGTGCGCGTCGGCAGGAGGTCCTTAAGCGCGGAGATAAACGTATTGGCAATGCCGAAAATGCCCACCGCTTCAGTGCTCAAAAACAGCCGGATCAGCCACGGCCGCACCTTTCCGGTAAAATCATTGAGCAGGGAGCTCGGGATTGCCCACTTGCCATAAGATCGGATGATACGGATGCCAAGAAACGACGGGTATGCCCCCACGCGCCGCCACGGCGCGAAACCCTTGACAACGGCCGGCAGGAGCAGGAGCGTCACGCCGACCGCACCCGCGATTTGGGAGAGGAAAATCTCGCGAATGCCGAGGTTCGAGAAAAAATAGAAATATCCGAGCGTCAGAAACTGGAATAATCTCTGGAGTGTGGCGCGCGGCGCCAAAACCTTGAATTGCAGGCGAAGAGTCAAGAGAAGTGTTGCGAGCGCCACCGCCGCATCCGCGAGAAAAAGGAACGCGAGCATCCGGATCCAACCAATCATCTCACTGCCGTAACGGAAAGAGGCCAGAGGCGCGGCAAAAAAAAGCACGGCACACGGAATCCCCGCCATCACGAGGCGAAAAACCGCGTATTCAAAAAAAAGGCGCTTTGCCCGATCTTCTTTCCCCTCGCCGATGAAACGCGCGAGGTCGTTCGCAACGACATCGCCAAATACATCATGAAAAAAATCCGACAGGATGCCGTAAAAAGAGAGTAGGAGCTGGTAGAGACCAAACTGGTAGAGGGTGAGCGCCCGCAGAATGAAAAACGAATCCAACGCGCCGGTGCCCTTTTTTACGAAACTCCAAAAACCAAGGTGAAGTTCCCCGTGGATGAACGAACGGCTAAAAGAAAATTTTTCACGGGATGCATCCATAAACATTTCTCGTGGCAGGCGCGGGGAGTAATCAGAACTTATCTTAGAAAGTGTTTGAAAAGCCCCTCTCCTACTGCAATTGCAGGATTTCGGCTACGAAGAAGGCTTTTCAAACACTTTCTCAATCGCGGATTACGCATTAATCAGTCGGCGTCTGCTTGGTTGCGACGATGAGCACTGACGTGCCGAACGGGAAAGTGATGTAACCAAGCAGTTTGCTTTCCCATGCAAGGATGCGGATGAAAAACGCATTCAGCGCGGCAGGAAGACGGACATAGGAGGCTTTTGATGCATGCGGGTGGAGAAAATTGAGCGCTCCTTTGAGGAGCCGATACGCGATGATGATCGGAAACGAGAACGTGATGACATAACTTGCCGAGACGATCTTCAATCCTTCATCAGTAAGCAGACGGGTGAGTTTTTTTCTTGTGTATCGCCGGTAATGATGCAGTGCGATATCGTGTTCGCTCCACAAAAATTGAAATGCCGGAACGGTAATAATGAGCAGTCCGTCCGGCCGGAGAACGCGGCGGATTTCGCCGAGCAACGGGCGTTCGTCAGCAACATGCTCCAAAATATCAAACATCGTCACGAGATCCGCGGTTTCATCGGCAAACTGCAGGCGGCCGTCTTTTTGGATCAATCTTACCGTGTTCCAGCCGCGGCTCCGGCAATAATCCAAAGCTTGCGGACTGGTATCCAGACCGATGACTACTTTACTGAAGCGGGAAAGCACGGGAAGATTTCCCCCGGTCCCGCATCCGATATCAAGCGCCTGCTCCACGGGGGAAGTAATGTGGCGCTGAATGGTTTCGGCGAGAATAATGCGGCGTCCCACGAACCACCAATACGTTGTTTCCAACTCAAACATCGTCTGGTATTCATTATGATTCATACGAAAATATCGTATCATATCAGGAATTACTTCGCCAATGGTTTAGAACCCATCTCAAAAATACATTCGGGCTACAAACGGCGGATTTCTGCCCAACCGCCTTCTCGGAACTCTGCGTATTTTACCATACGCATCGCCCCTGCGGCGGCGGTTGGGCGGACGAAATCCGCTCGTTTTCGCCTACAAAGCTATTTTGAGATGGGTTCTAGAAAAATACAATCGAACGTGTGATGCTTACGGCGCAATCTTTTCCTAAGAAACTGTCTAAAAAGCCCCTCTCCTACTGCAATTGCAGGATTTCGGCTACGACTGCGTCCGTCCTCCTTGATGTATATTCCCCATATACGCCTTCGTCGTCCGTCCTTGTCTCGCTCGAAATCCTGCAATTTCGCTACGAAGAAGGCTTTTTAGACAGTTTCTCAGTAATTTGCTTCTCCGAGCCCGATATGGTACAAAAAGTCAATGAATCCGGAGCTTTCCATTGTCATTCCCCTGCATAATGAAGCGGCATCTGTCCGAGAACTCCATGCGCGCATTATTAATACCCTCGGCTCCATCGGGCGATCATTTGAAATCATCTACATTGACGACGGCTCCACAGACGAGACCGCCGGCATCTTGGGCGCATGCGCTCCGTGCCGCATCATACGGCTCAAAAGAAATTATGGACAGACTATTGCGCTCGGAGTCGGCGTGCACTCGGCCCGAGGAGCGATCATCGTGACGCTGGACGGCGATCTAGAAAATCATCCCGAGGACATTCCCTTACTCCTTGAAAAACTCGCCGAAGGGCACGACGTCGTATCCGGCTGGAGGGCCGATCGCTGGTCGGGCAGACGCATCACGCGCCGTATCCCCTCGCGGCTCGCCAATACCATGATCTCGCGCCTTTGTGGCGTGCCTATCCATGACATGGGCTGCACTCTCAAGGCCTATCGCGCGTCGGTTTTTGAGCACATCACATTCTCCGGCGATATGCACCGGCTCCTGCTGGCGTATCTGGCACGCCACGGCGTTAAAATCGCCGAGATCCCGGTGCGCTTCTCGCCGCGCCGCCACGGGACTTCCCACTACGGCATCGGCAGAGTTTTTGATACCGTGACGGATATGCTCGCGTTCACTTTTTTTGAACACTACCACAACAAGCCCATGCAATTCTTCGGCAAAGCGGCATTTCTCTCTTTTGCCGCCTCTCTCGCCGCATTCCTCTGGATGCTGTGGCTCAAATTTTTTGCCGGCGCATCTTTTATCCAGACGCCGCTCCCGATCCTCACGGTCTCTTTTGCCGTCATTGGCATCCAGTTTCTCCTGCTCGGGCTCATTGCCGAACTCATCTATCGGCTCTCCCTGCGCAACCAGGCACCGTCTCCCGCGGACTATATTAAAAGACCTACTGATTAATGATCCTTTCTATTCCAATTCTGTTTTTTCGGCTGCAAACAACTCATCGCTCGTCAATGAATACGCCGTATTCACCTCCTCGCGCTTCGTTGTTTTCGCACGAAAAAACAGAATTTCATTACGAAAAATCATTAATCAGTAGGTCTAAAGAAGATGTATCGCTCAACGCATAACCTGCTGTTGCACTCCATCCGTGCCGCCAAGCGGCACGGATGGCTCATCGTGCTTATTTTTTTCGTCGCACTTATCCACGGCGGCCAACATTTCTTCTTTCAAAAAACACTTACGGCACAGGGACTTCCCTACTATCCCATGCTCGTAAACGTGGATGAAAGCCGTATCACGGCGGCACACGCAAACGCGGTATTCCGCGCGGGCGCCATCAGCGGCGACATCAACTTCCCCGAACACCGTGACGCGCCCTATATGGTGCCGCCGCTCCCTGATCTCATCATGGGGTACCTCTCTCGCGCATTGGGATCGCTCAAGGCGGGTTTTATCGCAGGCGATTTTATTTTCCCGGCTGTCAATTTTTTCCTCCTGTATCTCCTCGGATTCGAACTCGCACGCACCAGGACATTCGCGGCGCTTTTTGCAAGCGCCTCTCTCTTTATCACGCGTACCTTCCTTTTTATCCCGCTCCTAACCCGCTACTATCAAGCGTACATCCTCAATTACACCTTCCATCTCCAGCCGCGCCTGTATTTTGACCGATTTGAAGACCCTCTGCTCACGGCACCCTTTTTCTTTCTAGCGCTCTATCTCCTCCTGCGCTCCCTCACGCGCGAGGAACGATGGGCGCCCTGGCTTGCAGGCATAAGCGCGGGGCTCCTGTTTTATACGTATTTCTACTATATGGTGTATTTTTTTACCGCGCTCGGCGCCATAGCGCTGATCTCGCTCCTGCAAAAAAATACTGCCGCACTCAAAAAAATTGTAATCGTGGGAGCTGTCGGGCTCGCCGCCTCGCTCTTCTACTGGAAGAACTTCCTGGCGCTCACCCACCTCTCCACTTATACGGATATCATCTCACACGTCGGACCCGAACACGGCTGGGCGCCTTTTTTTTATCTGGTTCCCTTGTTTGCGTATGCCCAGCATACCGCACTCGCCATTATTTTATATCTCCTGCTCCGGCGCGCGTCCCCATCGCGGGCCGCATATATGGCAGGCCTGCTCCTGCCGGTTTTTGTCGTCTATAATTTCCAAATCGTCACCGGCTTCAACCCCCAGCCCGACCACTGGATCAAGCCACAACAATTCATCCTTACGCTTTCTTTTCTCTACCTCGGTTTTCTGCTGGTCAAAAACCACCCGCGCATCCTGTGCGCAAAATACATCCTGCTCGCCGCGTCCCTCCCCGCGCTCTTCCTGCTCTGGAAAGGAATCGCAACCCAGAACGGATCGATCAAACTAACAGCTTTTTGCATCATCGCGGGCATGGCGCTCCTCGCCGGATTATACTTCTTTTTGAAACGATATGCGTCGGTCACCCCTGTCCGTTTTGCCGGCATACTCTCACTTGCAATCGTCGTAGCACTTTTCACCAAAGGATTCCTCATCGCAAAGGTATTTACCGAAAAAAACATCGCGGTAGCGACGATTCCCTTGGCTGAAGACGCGAGCTATCGATGGCTCACTACCCACACGCCCACGGCATCAATCGTCGGGTCAATTTCTGCCGTCACCAACATGAATCTCCAAATTTTCACCGCGAACAAACTTTTTGTCCCGATGGGCCTCCACACGATCATCTCAAACCAGGAACTGCTCGCGCGCTTCATGGCGCTCAACCGATTATGGGGCGTTGATCCGGCCGCCTTCGGCTCGTATTTCCCCACCCAAGAAACCTATCCGCCGAAAGACGAGGATCACTCCATAGTCAGATATCTATTCGGCGGTCAATATATGGCCCAGGCACCGGGGAGTATTTTCACGGACAGAGGATCTTCCGATGCACTGCCGACATCGCCAAAAGATTATCAACGGTGGGTAATAGCAGAGTACCGGCGCATGGCGCGCCCCCGCGTCGCGCCAAAAAACCAGGAAGCAAAAGCAAGGTCCGCACTCCTTCCCTACCGGCTTGATTATATCTATTACGGCCCGCGCGAGCGACTGTTGGCGCCCGACGCTCCTTTTCTTTATTCATTCAAAAAAATCTATGATGAGCAGGGCATCAGCATCTATACCTATGCTCCTGCCGCCAAAAATTAAAAAACATATGCCATTTTTTCGTGATATTTTTCAATGCTTTTTTGTCTGGAGAGTAGCACAGGCGACCATGCAGGATATCGCGCAAGCCGATGCCATTGTGACCATGGCGCAGGGCTTGCTCAAAAACGGAAAGCCAAGCCCGGGCGATATGGTACTCGCCAATGTGGTGAGAGATCTCCACCGGCGGTTTCCGGACAAACCCATTATCCCGCAAGAGCCCGTGGCTCTTGCGGCGCCGGAGATTCCGTATATTGCCGTGGCCAAGCCACCCCAAGGAAACACTCTCGGCTTTTCAACGATGGCATGGAACACGCGAACTGTTGCAAGATTTGATGCGACTGTCTGCCTCAAAAATGGGTGGAGAACCGTGGCATTCGTGGCAACGCCATACAGCCAGCCGCGGACGCAATGGGAACTGGAACGCTGTGGACTGCGGTGCATGGCAGTATCCGTACCACCCTACAGCAAAAAACTCTACGACCATCCGCTCTCCATCTATTGGTACGGCCGCGGAGGAGCCTGGCGCGATCTTCTGGTTGAAGCCCTGCGGGGACGCCTTCATTATCTTTCATACTGGATCCTTCCGGAATAAGCTGAACTTGACATTTATTAAAGTAGGGTATATAATATAAATCACACACCGACCCTATCCTTACTTAATGGTAGAAAAGGAGGTATGCATTGTTCTTTCAAGATGTCAGTAGATGCTTGTTTATTTGGAAAGCCCCACAAGCGACCATGGCACAGATTGCGCAAGCCGATGCCATCGTAACCATGGCGCAAGGATTGCGCAAAAACGGAAAGCCGAGCCGCGGAGATTTCCTATTCGCGAATGTGATGTGGAACCTCCACGAACGATTTCCGCGGATATCCATTATCCCGCAAGAGCCGGTGGCTCTTGCGGCACCGGACCTCCCCTATGTCGCCGTGGCAAAGCCACCGCAAGGAAATACTCTGGGCGGGTCAAACATGGAGTGGAACACGCGAACTGTTGCAAGATTCCAAGCTGATGTTTGCCGGAAACATGGCTGGAAAACCGTGGCACTCATTGCGGCGCCCTGGACCCAAACCAGGGCATCATGGGAGCTGGAACGCTGCGGTTTAAGAGTTGTCGTGGTGCCTATGCCGCCTTACAGTAAAAAGTTGTACGGCGATCCAGAGAGTGTCTACTGGTATTGCAGAGGCGGGAGCATCCGCTACCTCATGGTTGAGGGTACGCGGGGTCGCGCTCACTATATGTTGTATTGGGCTGAAAAATTTTTATCTTGGCTCAAAAAATAGATCGGGTCGGCTATCCATCATCGCCGCTCGGATCCCCTGGGATCCCGAGCGGCTTTTAATTGCGTCAGAATTTCATCCCTCCCCGGCTACCCTCATTCTCGTACGATCGTACGAGAATGAGGGTAGTAAAAAAATCTGTATTTCTCTCCGGCTCCGGCGCATCAAAAATCGACAGCACGCCTGCGCGTACCGTCGGTACATCGCGTCGGATTTTTACTCCTTATACCTTACGGCGTGAGCGCAAAACGCGCCGCGTCGTCGTATCCGGCGAGCGCCGACGCGTTGGGACGCTCAAAGTTTATCGGGCTCACCGCCGCGCGGGAACAGAACGCCGGCAGAAACATCGTACGCTCCACGGTCGTACTGTATCCGCCGCGATGCAATCCGCTCGTATCGCAAAAAATCACCGTACCCCGCGACGCAAGACAGAGCGCGATATCTTCTTCCGGCACCGCGCGTTCCACCGCGCCCGGAGGAGGATAACTCCCGGCCGGCGGGCGCTGGGGAAACAAATGCCGCCACCGGCCGCCGTGCTGGGAGCCACGCACATACATAAAAGGCCCGGCGCCGCGTTCATGCACATCAGTAAGATAGACAAAGACCTTCAGCATTTTTTTGTCTTCAGAATCGCGATGCCAACGCTGGGACAGATATTCGGGCGTACCCGGCGGAACCAAAAGCGTGCTCTGTAAAGTAAAGCTGTTCAGTTTCGGGAAGAAGCCAAAATACAAACCCGCGATTTGGAGAATCCGCGGGTGCAGGACGAATTGAAAAAAAGGATTAGCCGCGTCATAAGGAATCTTGCCGTCTTGATCAGTTGGAAAAAGCGGTACCCAAAAATCCTTGAGATATTTTCCCGCGCGCTTCCCCTCGCTCGTTCGGTTCGCCAGCAATTCTTTGCGCCGGCTGGTCTCGCGTATCACGGCCGGATCGCTCGTGCGTCGGCTAACATACGCGCGCATCGCGTCAAAAAAAGACAGGTCTCCCATGAGATCTTGCATGGGAATCACCGCAATGCCGTCCCGGGCAAGTGAGGCCGCCACACGCTCCTGCACCGCATCCGGCCGCTCGGCCAATTTTTTCCACAGCCGGCGCGGCTCAGCGTTATAGACATAAAACCAAATTGGCCATACATTGCGCAGACGATGATACAAATGGAAAAGCCGTTCGGATTGTGTTTTGAAAAATGATGCCATACGATCAACACACACGAAAAACAACAACTGATTTTACCCCAAAGTATAGCCGGGAGGAATCGTGTCGCGGAACCATCCAATCGTCCGAGTAAGCCCTTCTGTCAGATCAACGGTCGGGACAAAACCAACATCCCGCTTGATTTTAGAGATATCCGGACAGCGGCGGCGCGGCTCATCAGAAGGATATGCCTCCGGATACGGAACGGTCTCAACCTTCATTCCCGTACCTGCCAAATCAACCACCATGTGCGCCAATGCCGCCATCGTAATCTCGCCTGTGTCAATGCCCACATTATATACCCCGCCGTCTTTGCCTGACAAGAGTACCTTGAGAAACGCCGTGATCCCGTCTTGCACATAACAGAACGTCCGCGTCTGATTGCCTTTGTCATGCACCGGCAGAACGCCTCCGGTGAGTGCGCGCACCACGAATGTAGGCACCACGCGATAATCATCCGGTCGCATCCCGGGCCCGTAGATGTTAAAGGGACGCACGATTTTCACCGGCACGCCGTACTCGGTGTGGTAGACCATGGCGAGGGTCTCGGCAAGGCGTTTTGATTCGTCATAGCAGGCGCGCGGCCCGATGGCAGAGACATTGCCGCGATAGTGTTCGGGCGTGGGAATAAAATCAGGATGCGGGTCTCCATAAATCTCGCTTGAACTCAACAGTAAAAATCCGCGGACGCGTTTCTCGCGCGCGCACTCAAGAAGATTCTTAGCGCCTATAAACGCGGATTCAATGGTTTCCACCGGAAACTTCTGATAATAGACCGGCGACGCCACGCCCGCGGCGTGAATAATATAGTCCGGCGACTCATCGAGTACCAGCGGCGTACGCACATCTCCGCGCACGAGCCGTATGTTGGCGTCGTACATGTCGCTCATAAAATTCTGCGAGGGCGCGGTGATGTAATTATCAAGAGCAATCACGCGGCAAGGCCGGGAAAATATGTTTTTGTTCAGAAATGCTATTACCCCGCACACATAAGAGCCCAAAAAACCCGCTCCTCCGCTGATGAGAAGCGTGGTCCCGGACAATTTTTTCGCGTCCTCTCCGAGACCCGCGGCAACGCGCTCCAAATCTTCAGCAATAACACTATGAATCATATATGCAAAGAGTATACTGCATCTTGGGCACAGAGTCAAAACGGGAGGAAGCGCCACTTCGTGATGGTCCAGAGGATTTTGAAGCCGTGGTGCCATCGGATTTTTTTGCCCTTCTCGTAATTGCGCGGGTTGTAATGCACCGACACATCCACGATTCTTTTGCCCCGGCGCAGAAGCTTGCATATCAGTTCATTGTCAAAATCAAAATCATCCGTCTGCACCTCAATCCCTTGCACGGTCTCGGGCCGGAACACTTTGTAGCAGGCCTCGTATTCGCGGGCATTGTGCCAGTAGAGCCAGTTGGTAAGCTGCGTAATAGCGTGATTGCCAAGCCAGCTCAACCAATAGAGCGACTTGCGCCGCCGCGCGTCCCGCGCCGGCGGTATCCGCGCTCCCATCACCACATCCGCTTTGCCCGCGAGGATGGGGGCCAAAAGGCGCGGATACTCTGCTGGGTCATATTCCAAATCCGCATCTTGCACTAAAATAATATTGCCTGTGGCGCGCCGGATCCCAGTTTTTACCGCGCCTCCTTTTCCAAGGTTGCGTTCATGGAGCACCACCACGATTCCGGGAATAGTCGGAAGTATTTGCCGCGTGCGATCGGCCGACCCGTCATCTACCACGATAATTTCTTTTTCAAAATCGAGCGGGACCGCGCGGACGCGCCGCACTGTTTCCTCAATGGTTTGCTCTTCGTTATACGCAGGGATGATTATCGAAAGTCTCTGCATATCAAACATTAAACCCGCAACAATAAGGTACTCTATCGCATCCGGGCGAAAGCCGCAAGAAATTGCCTGTTAGGGATGGCGTGTCATTATCTCGGCGAGGATACGCTCCGATGCTTTGCCGTCAAGCCGGAAACAGATGCGATCCCGCAGTGATTGGCGCTCTGCGGCATCCGCCGCCGGATCATCCAGATAGCGGCGCAGAATCGCGAGCAGATCGTCAAAACTCCGCGCGGTCCGCACCGCGCCTGATACAAGCACTTCCCGAAAATGATCAAACTCTTCAAACCGCCTGATAGAGCGGTGATACGGACGCTTATGATACCCGTCAAATGCGGGGGCCACCAGCGGCCGATCAAGCGCCGCCGCCTCAATCAGCATCGTCGTATAGACCCCCATCACCACATCGGCATGAGCCAGGATATTTAAGAAGTATTCGCTTTGCTCTGCATCTCCCCAAAACTCTTGCCGATAAAATACCGCGCGCGGGTGCGTTTCAAAGCGATTGAATTTTTGCATGTCAAATTGTCTGTCTCCCCGCCTCCCGCCCTGATACGGCCGTATGACCAGCCGCACGTCGCGCTCGCCCAATTTCTCCTGATCCGCCCATGCCAGCATCTCGCCAATAATATCCGGTTCATCCGGGCAATACGCGCTCCCGGAAACATACACAATATACTGCGCATCTTCTCCGAATCCGAGCTTCTTCAAGACATCGGCGCGCGGACGCAGGTAATCCTTGCGCGTAATAAAATCAAAATAGGGAAAGCCGACGATGGCGATCTGCTCCGGCATATACGCCTGATGTTCCAGCGCCATGCGCCGTACCTGCCCGCTCGGCACGAGCAGGCGATCCGCACGCAAAGGAAGAAAATATTTATCCAAATGATCCCATCCTGCCGGCATGCCGAGCGTCCTCACCCCGCGGCGTTTTGCCTCGCCGATCAGCATCGTATCAAACCATCCGTACAGATGCGGCGCAAAAACAAGATCCGGGTGATAGCGATCAAACAGC
>Ga0209515_10007256_pt1 | contig 13400 bp, 11 predicted proteins | sample Subgroupgradi54m_FD_187454 | JGI IMG/M metagenome (GOLD analysis project Ga0209515, IMG submission 187454) | Subsurface groundwater microbial communities from S. Glens Falls, New York, USA - GMW60B uncontaminated upgradient, 5.4 m (SPAdes)... ...
GCCGGAGCCCGCCCGGATTCGGCGAAGCGGCTTCGCCGCGCGCGACCCCTCGGCGCTCCTGCTCTTCGATCTCGCCTGACCGGATCACCGACCGCACCGGCGCCCGTCTTCTCCCACGGCTGGTGCATGTGCCTCGGGTCCTCCCCAACGGCTGGGAGGCCGTGGCGCCTTATTTTTACTGCGCCGATTCGGTCGCTGCCCTCCTACCATTGGGTCACTTCGATGAAACCCATTCTGCGCGCGGGAGGCGCCCTCGTCGTCGCCGGGGCCATGCTCGTTCTGGCGGCTTGCGCCGGCGTGCCCAGCGGCACCTACTTCCCGTCGCTCACGCAGCCGGACAGCGTCAAGGTCTCCAACGCCCTCTACAAGGCCGCCGTCGCCGCCGGGGACGATCCGGACCGTTACAGTTTCGCGCTCGTGGCCGCCCCCCAGGTCCAGGCCTGGAGCGCGGAGGACGCCACCTTCTACGTGACCGACGGCCTGGCCCGGATGCCCGTCCACGTCGTGGAACCGCTGGTCGCCCACGAGGTCGCCCACGAGGTGCTCGGGCACCTGGGAAAGAAGCAAGCCCTCTCGCTCTCCATCACCGCAGGCTTCTCGCTGCTCGGCGTGTTCATTCCCGGGGCGAGCCTCGGCGACCTCGTGGTCAACCCCCTGGTCGCGCGCGCGTTCTCCCGAGAGCACGAGCTGGAGGCCGATGCCCGGGCGGTCGAGATCCTCCGGGCTATGGGATACAAGGCCCCCCGCCGCGCGCTGTCGCTCGCCCTTCAGGCGGTGGAGATCCGGAACGGAAAGAGTAACGAGCAAGGCGGCATGCTCGCCACCCACCCACCAATGAGCGAGCGTCTGGCCGCGCTCCAGCCGCTCGAACCGCCGGCCTCCCCGCTGGCCGAGGCCGTCATCGCGAGATAGCGTCGGCTAGCCGAGGGCGGCGTACACGCCAGCCGGTTCGGACCGGGCATGGGCCTGAACCACCCGCGTGCCCGCGACGAAGTCGTGCAGCCCGCGCCGTTCAGCCGTGAACAGCGCGGAGACGAAGCCGAGCCCGAGCGGTAGCGCGGCCGCCCAATAGCCGAACCAGCGAAGGAGCGCCCGCCCGTACCCGATGGCCCTCCCGTCCCGGCCGACGACGAGGACGCCACACAACATTTTACCTGGCGTCTGGCCGCACCCGCCGACGAAGACGACGAAGTAGGCGGCGTGCAGGACGAGTCCCAGCAGCAGGAGGAGTCCCGCCAACGCGACCCAGTTCCGCACGTCTCCCGGCCACCGAGCGATCACCACGTAGAGCGCCGCGCCCCAGCAGGCCAGGAGGATCCAGAGGGTTCCCAGGATGACGCGGTCGACGATCCACGCGGTGAGCCGCGCGAGGAGGCCCGCCGGCTCGACCCCGGTCACCGCCCCGCTCCCTCGGCCATCACCCCGGAGCCAGCGTAAATACGCCGGTACTCTTCCCAGGAGACCATCACGCGCTTGACGAAGTGCCGCGTCTCGTCGAAGGGAATCCGCTCGACGAACAGCTCCAGGTCGTCGCTCGTCCGGGCGGCCCACCACTCGCGGACGCGGGCGGGACCGGCGTTGTACGCCGCGGCGGCGAGGCGCGGATCGGAGAACTCCGCGAGGAGCCACGCCAGGTACGTCGTTCCGAGCTCGAGGTTCGCTCCCGGTTCGTCGAGGAGCTCGCCGTTACCGAACGCCAGCCCGCGACGGAGCGCCAGCGGACGGGCCGTGTCGGGCATGAGCTGCATGAGCCCGCGAGCGCCCGCCGGGGAGCGCGCCTGGGGGAAGAAATTCGACTCCTCCCTGACAAGCGCCGCGAGAAGAAACGGGTCCACGCGCGCCCGCGTCGCCGCCTCCACGAGCTCGCGCTGCCAGCCGAGAGGGTAGACCATCTCCCAGAACGCGCTCGGCAGCGCCGGATCGCCGCTCGACACCAGGTCGCCGAAGTACCAGCGGACGATCCGGAGGGCCAGGTGGAAGCGTTCCTGGCGGACAAAGGCCGCAGCCACCGCGTAGAGCCTGGCGGGCTCTGCGAGCGACCGGGAGAGGATGTCTTCGAGCTCGCCCACGACGAACTCGTCCAGTCCGAGGCTCGACAGCGCCTCGGCCCTGGCGAAGCGCCGATCGCCGGCCAGAGGACGCAGGGGATCTCTCGGGAGCGCGATGGGAACCGCCCGGCCGCGGCCGGTCACTTGCGCGCCGCTCCGCCGTCCGGCCAGGATGCCGTAATAGCTCCTGGGCGCCTCCCGGACGACCAGGCAGTAGAGGTGCCTTGCCCCGGCCTCTTCGCCGAGCACCTCCCGAGCGCGCGCCGCCCAGTACGCCGCGGGGTAGCGGTAGGGACCGGCGGCAGGCAGCGCGCTCAGGCGCGCGAACTCCAGAGCGGCGGCCCGGAGGTCGGAGCGCAGGTAGGCGAGCCACCCGAGCCGCCAGAGCGCCGCGCCGCCTCCCTCGTAGTCGGTGAACTCACGGACGACGCGCCGGTAGTAGGCTTCGGCCTCGGCGGTCCTCCCGGCGTCCTCGAGGATCCGGGCGCTCTGGAGCACGGCGTCGGCAACCTCGGGCGCGTCCGGGTGCTCCCGCGTCAGACGCTCCAGCGTCGCCAGGGCCGCCTCGCGCGCGCCCGCGCGCTGCTGGAACCGGGCCAGCTCGAGGAGCAGCGGAGGGCGCTGCGCCGCCGCGACGTCGGCCAGCGCCCGCTCCGCGGCCTCCTGGGCCACGTCGTACCGGCCGCCGCGCCGCCACGCGCCGCCAAGCACTCGGAGGCCGCGCAGCGTCAGCTCGGGGTCGGGCAGCTCCGCCAGCAACGCCTCGGCCTCTTCGCGGGCCTGTGCCCGGACACCACCGGCCAGGAGCCGTTCGGCGCGATCGATCCGTTCAACAGTCGTCGGCGAAGGCACGGGGACACCGCGGAGGGCCAAGAACTGTAGCCGCTCCCCGGCGGCTTCACCATAGGGCGACGCGGGAGCCCGGAGCCAGAGCTCCCGGAACGTTTGCGCCGCTTCGACGCCACGCCCCTGAGCCTCGAGAGAGAGCCCGAGCACGTACCTGGCGCCGGGCGCGTCCGGAAAGCCGGCGAACCTCTGGAGAAAGCGGCGGATCAGCGCCTCGCTGCCGGGCTCGTCTTCCTGCCGCGCGGCCAGGCCCGCCGCCATGAGGAGCGCCGAGGGCGCGAGCGGGCTGTCGGGATGCCGGTCGAGCAGTTCCTCGGCGGACCGGCGCGCAGCCGGCAGATCGCCCTGACGGGCGAGCGCTTCAGCCAGAAAGAACTGGGCGTAATCCGCGAGAAGCGCTCCCTTCCGCGCCGCGGTCCCGAAGCCCGCCGCCGCCACCCGCCAATCGCCGCCGCGAAGCGCCTCCACGGCCGCCGCGAAGCGCGCGCGCTCCTCTTTCGTCAGCCCCGAGCCCGCGGCAGCCGCGCCGCCCGGCGCGAGGAGGAGGCCGATGGCAAGGACGGAAGCGATGATCCGCACGGCTCAAGTCTAACAGATGTCAGGCGACGGGCTCCCGATGCGAGACGCGCCGGGTGTAGAGGATCCGCTGGATCGCGGTGACGTTCACCAGCACCGCCAGCACCCACAGCGCCCAGTCCATGCGATAGAAGAGCCCGCCCGCGATGAGGAGGATCTGGCGCTCCGGGCGCTCCATCAACCCGATCTCGCAGGCGACGCCGATGGCCTGGGCCCGAGCCTTCGTGTAGCTCACCATGACCGTCCCGATCAGGGCCAGCAGCGTGAGGAGCACCTCCGTCCGCCGGCCCGCCCGGGCGTAGAGCACCAGGATGCCCGCCAGCACCACGAGGTCCGAGTAGCGATCGATGACCGAGTCGAGGAACGCCCCGAACGGGGTCACCTGCCCGGAGAGCCGCGCCAGCGAGCCGTCGAAGAAATCGAAAAGGCCGGCGAGGATCAGCAGCGCGCCGCCCCACCGCTCCCGTCCGCGTGCGAACGAGAGCGCGGCGAGACAGCTGACGCCGAGCCCCAGGACGGTGAGGTGGTTGGGACGGAGCCGGAGCCTCAGCAGTGCCCGCGCCAGGGGATCGGTGCAGCGGGCGAACCGGTCCTTGTAGTGGCTCAGCATCTGCCCGGTGGCGTCCCTAGAGCGGGGTGATCAGCGCCTCTTCGAGCGCCTCGCGAATCCGGTTCATCGCCTCGGGGTCCTCGATCTTCCGCCCCCCACGTTCGGTAACGTAGAAGGCGTCGAACGCCTGGTCAATCTCCGTGGCGATCCGGGCGCTCCCGATATCGAGCCCAGCCCGCGAGAGCGTGCGCGTGATCAGGTACAGGAGCCCTACCCGATCCGGGCATTTCACCTCGACCACGGTGTGCGTGTCGGACAGCGCGTTGTCGAGGGCCACCTTCGCCGGTCCGGGCACCGTCTCCGCCTCGCGGCGACCGGCCTGGCGGCGTTCGAGCAGCGTCTCCACCGTTTCTTCCTCCCGGATCACCCGCGTCAGATCGCCGAGCGTCCGGCTCCAGCGTGCTTCGTCGGTGATGGCTTCCCCGATCCGGTCGTTGACCTGGAACGTGTCCAGCGCGATCCCGTCGGAGCGCGTGTGAATCTGGGCCGAGAGGATGTTGATCCCGTTGGCCGCGAGGGTCCCCGCAATGAGCGAGAAGAGCCCGGCGAGATCCCGCGTCACGACCACCAGGTCGGAGAAACCCAGATCCCGATGGTGGAAGAGCTCCGTCGCCACCGGCGTCGCGGCCAGCTGATGGATGAGCCGGAGGTGCGCCGCGATCCGCTGGGCGCCGGTGGTCGCGAGGTAGCGCTCGGACATCCAGGCGAGGTGCGCTTCGACCTCCCTGCGGGTTCCCTCGCCCCGGAGCTCCGCCCACACCCGGCCAGCGACGGCCTGCCGGTCCGGCTCCTCGGGCAGGCCGCCGGCCAGGCGCACGAGCGTCCGACTGTAGAGCTCCCAGAGGATCGCCGCCCGCCATGAGGTCAGCACCCCCGGCCCGACGGCCTTCATGTCGGCGTAGGTGAGAAGGTACAGCATCCGGAGCCACTGGGGATCCCGCGCGGCGGCGGCGAACTGCGCGATGGTCTTCGGGTCGTCGATGTCGCGGCGCTGAGCCACGTGCGACATCAAGAGGTGGTGCTCGACGAGGAAGACGAGCGTCGCCGCCTCCTGAGGCGCGAAGTCAAGCCGCGAGGCCAGCGCCTTGATCAGCGGAATGCCCTTGGCCACGTGCCCGTGCCCCTTGGCCTTGCCGATGTCGTGGAGAAGCATCCCGAGGATCAGGAGTTCGGGCTTCTCCACCTCCGTGAGCACCCGCGCGATCCCCTCCGATTCGGCCGACTGCCCGGGGGCGAGCGCCTCCAGCGTCTCGACGGCGAGCAGCGAGTGCTGGTCAGCCGAAAACCTGTGGTAGACGTCGTACTGCACGAGACACGTCAACGCGCCCCACTCCGGCAGATACCGCCCCAGCAGTCCGAGCTCGTGCATCGCGCCGAGCGTCTGCGCCACGCGTCCCCAGTTGCGGCAGATCGCGAGCAGCAACGCCCGCACCTCGGCCGAGCGGCGGAAGCGCTCGTCAACCAGGTCCAGCGCGGCCTCGACGGCCCGCTCCAGGTCGATCGAGAGCCCGCACCCGAGCCGGTGGGCGTGCCAGAACACCTTCATCAGGCGGGTGGGATCCTCGACGAACGCCTGTCCGTCGGGCCGCGCCAGGTGGAGCTGCCCGTCGAAGAACAGGAGCCCGTCGGCCAGCGCCTCCTGCCGGAGCCCGCGGTGCGCCGAGCCGCGCCGCGAGAGCAGCTCCTGGCAGCGCGCGATGAGCCGCCGCGAGACGCGGTGGATCGCCCGCGCGTGCAGGTAGTACTCGCGCATGAACCGCTCGACGCCCAGGGCGGTCTCGTCGGCGGCGTAGCCGAAGTTGCGCGCGATCTGCGGCTGGAGGTCCCGCGAGAGCACGTCGTTCTTGTGGCCCGAGAGGAAGTGCAGCTCGTTCCTGACGCGCCAGAGAAACGTCAGCGCCGCGTCCGTGGCTTTCCGCTCCCGGTCCGTGACGAGCCCCTTGTCCGCCAGCTCCTGGAGCGTGCGGGTGCCGAACTTCGCGGAGGCGAGCCACATGGCGGTGTGGAGGTCGCGAAGGCCCCCCGCGGATTCCTTCACGTTGGGCTCGCCGATGTACGGCGAGGCCCCGAACTTCCGGTATCGCTGGTCGCGCTCGCCGAGCGCGGTGTCGAGAAAGCCGGCGAAGTCCTTGCGGAAGAGGTTCGCGCGGAGCACCTTCTGGAAGCGCCGGAAGAGGAGCCGGTCCCCCGCGACGTCGCGCGCCTCCTGCATGGAGGTGCGGCTGGGGAAGTCGGTCCGCGCGATTGCGAGACAGTCGGGGAGGCTCCGGCACGAGTGCCCCACCTGGAGTCCCAGGTCCCAGAGAGTGTAGAGCAGCTCCTGCGTGATCCGCTGGACGTACGGCATCATCTCGCCGTCGTAGATCACCATCACGTCGATGTCGGAGGAGGGGTGGAGCTCGCCGCGCCCGTACCCGCCCAGGGCCACGAGCACGAGGGGGACGGGCAGGAGCCCTTCCCGGCGCACATCCTCCCCCACCAGATCGAAGAGCTGTCGGAGGAAGCGGTCCATGAAGCCGGCGTGCGCCCGGACGGGTTCCTGCCCCGAGGCGCCGTCCACGTGGCGCGCCTTGAAGGAATCCAGCCCGGCGACGAGGTGCTGGCGGAGGAGGTTGAGGCGCAGACGGCGTCGCTGGTCGGCCAGCTCACCCGACGGCCCCTCGAAGCCCTGCTGGAGCTCGGCTTCGGCGCGCTTCAGCCTACGGAAAACCTCTTGGGCCATGGTGCCCGTAGCCTACATGGGGGGTGTCAGGATTGTCAAACACGGCGCTGACTTGGGCGCTACAATGAAAGCCCATGCGACGGCTCTGGCGCTCGACGCTCGACCACTTGACGCCCTACGAGGCCGGGCCCTCGCTGGAGGCTCTCAAGGCGCAGCTGGGGCTCGCCGAAATCGTCCGGCTCTCAGCCAACGAAAGCCCCCTCGGCCCCTCCCCGCGGGCCGTCGAGGCCATCCGGGCCGAGGCGCCCCGTGCCCACCTCTACCCCGACGGCGGGGCGACGGCGCTGCGGGAGGCGCTGGCCAGGACGCTCGCCGTCGGCCCGGAGTCGGTGATCCTGGGCAATGGCGCCGACGAGCTTCTGGGGCTCATCGCCTGGGCGGCCCTTGAAGCCGGCGACGAGGTGGTGATCCCCCATCCGGCCTTCGAGCCCTATGCCACCCTGGTCGCCCTCGCGGGGGCGACGGCCGTCAGGAGTCCGCTCGCCGACTACCGCCTGGACCTCGACGACATGGCCCGCCGCGTGACGTCACGGACGAAGGCCGTGATCCTCTGCTCGCCCCACAACCCGACGGGCACGATCATCCCGAGCGCAGCGTTCCGGCGCTTCGTCGAGGGCCTCGGGGGCGATCCGCCGCTCCTCGTCCTGGACGAGGCCTACCGGGACTTCGCCGACGATCCGGAGGGCGCTGACGGGATCGCCGCCCTGCCCGCCTGCCCCACGCTGATCGTGCTCCGGACGTTTTCGAAGATCGCGGGCCTAGCCGGGCTCCGGGTCGGTTATGGCGTGGCGCGCCCCGACATCGTCGCCATGCTGAACCGGGTGCGCGCCCCGTACAACGTCAACCGCCTCGCCCAGGCGGCGGCGGTCGCGGCGCTCGAAGATCGCGAGCACTGGGAGCGGACGCGACAGCTCGTGATCCGCGAGCGCCGGTTTCTGAGCGCGGAACTGAGTCGCCTGGGCTTCGCCGCCGCGCCCTCGCAGGCGAATTTCCTTCTGGTGGACGCCGGCGGACGCGCTGAAGCTTTGAGAACCGCGCTGCTGAAGGACGGTATCCTGGTCCGCGACGGGACCGCCGTCGGGTTTCCCGGCCACCTCCGGATCACGATCGGAACCCGGGAGACGAACGCGCGGCTGCTCAGGACGCTCGAGCGGGCGACGGGATGAGAGCGGTCAGCGCTTCGGCGCCGGCTTGGCGGGCGTGGTCGGCTTCTTGCCGCCGAGGCGCGCCTTCGCGGCGGAGAGCTCCGCCTCCAGCTCCTCGATGCGCTTGGTCGTAGCCTCCCGCTCGGCGGAGAGCGCCATGACCTGCTTCTCGAGGAGCGAGACGCGCTGCTGGGACTGGGCGGCCTGGGCGCGGAGCTGCTCGGCCTCGAGGTACACCTGCTTCACTTCGGCCCGGAGCTTCCCCTCGGCGGCGGCCGACTGTTTCCACTGATAGGCGCTCCAGGCCGCCAGCGCGGCCAGCATCAGGCTCGCGATGACGAGGAGCCACGGACGGGAGGGCTTCAACGCTTCGTCCATCTCGTCCCGCATCCGCCTTCCGGGCTCCTTCGTGAGATCCGATCCCTTTTCGTCCATCGTGACTCCGAGTCTACCGGAGCCGCGCCGGGAGAGTCAAAGAAATAGGCCGTCTCTTGGCGGCATACGCACGATCATGTATCATCCTCCCTGGAAAGGAAACCGGGTGTCGCAGTCGGGTGCCGCGCTCACGCTCAGGCGCTTCTTCGATCGGGTGGTCGGCCGGAGCTTTGGCGACCGCGCCGACGCGCGGCCTCAGGTGTACTTCCGACCCGAATGCTCGCCTCCCGATCTGCCCTTCTTCCGGCACCTCATCACCGAATGGTAGCCCGCCCCGCCGAGGACGAGGCCGTCCTCGCCTGCCTCGCCACGCTCGAGGCGAGCCTCGCGAAGACGGGCGGAGAGTCGGAGGCCCTCGACGAGTTCTCCCCGGGCACGCTCGAGGCCGCGCTCGACGCGCTGGCCCGGCGCGGCGATGACCCGGCGCTCCGGCTCCTCACGACGCTCGCGGAGCGGGCATCGAGCAAGCAGGCGCGCAAGGCCGCGCGCCGCGTCCTCTACCGCCTGACCCAGGCCGGCGTCGCTCTACCGCCCGCGGTCCCCAAGCCCCAGGCGGAGCGCCAGCCGCCGCGGGCGGCCCGCGCGTGGGTCTCCGGCGTGGACGGCAGCGGCTCGCGCGCCGTCTGGGTCCTCTTCGAGGACGCCTTCGGTGGGCTCGCCCTCTGCGCGCTGATCGTGAACGACCAAGCGGGGATCCTGGAATCCTCGGGCGGCGCCATCTCCAAGAAGCGACTCGAAGCCGAGCTCCGGTCTCTTCGCCAGAGCCAGAAGCTCCCCTGGCTCGAGCTGCCGCCCGCGCGTGCGACGGGGCTCGTGGCCGCGGCTCTCGCCCTTCACGCGCGACTTAAGACCGACCCGCCCGCCGAGTTCTCCCGGTGGCAACGCTCCTTCGACGCCGCGGCCGGGGGCGCGGGGCCCATGATCGGCGAGGACCTGGCGGCCGACGAGGTGCGGCGCGACGCCACACTCCTCGACCACTCGGCGGAGCTCCTCGCCCTGCCCGAGCTCGCCAGCTGGTTTCTCGATCCCGGCACGCTCGGGAGCGACGCCCTGGAGCTGCTCCAGGCCCGGGAGAGCCGCCTCGTCGTCTCGGACCAGATCAAGGCCGAACGCGAGGCCGCCATCGTCGAGCGGGTGGTGGACTGCGCGCTGACGGCCGACGCGCGCGGGCTCTGGGCCCGGCGCCTTGAGGAGATGGCCTGGATCTTCCACGCGACCGGGCGACTCCGCGAAGCCCGCGTCGCCTACGCCACAGCCCTGGCCCTCGACGACGCCGAGCACCCTCCGCGCCGGATCCCGCTGGCGCGCGGGCTCGCGGAGCGGGGGCTCGCCGTCGCCTCGGAGGTCGCGCTCGGTCGCCTCTCGGCCGCCGAGGTCAGCCGGGCGCCCAAGCGATGATCACCGACGTCCCTGGTATCCGGGTCGGCCACGTGACCGACCCCCGCGGGGTGACCGGGTGCACCCTCATCCTGGCCGACCGTCCCGCGGTCGGAGGGGTCGAGCTGCGCGGCTGGGCCAACGCCGTCCACGGACTCGAGTTCCTCGATCCGCGCCACCTGGTGCCGACGCTCGACGGGGTCCTCCTCTGCGGCGGGAGCGCGTTCGGCCTCGAGGCGGTGTACGGGGTCATGCAGTATCTCGAAGAGCGCCGCGTCGGCTTCAGCGCCGGGCCCACCGTGGTGCCCCACGTGGCAGGGGCGGTCCTCTTCGACCTCGGCCTGGGCGATCCCAAGGCGCGCCCGACGCGGGCGATGGGCTACCAGGCGGCCCAGGCCGCGCGGCCGGGTCCCGTAGAGGAGGGAAACGTCGGCGCCGGCATGGGAGCCACCGTCGGCAAGCTCTTCGGCATCGCCCGCGCCATGAAGGGAGGGATCGGGACCGCGAGCCAGCGGGTCGGCCCGGCGGTCGTCGGCGCCCTCGTCGCCGTCAATGCTCTCGGCGACGTGCGCGATCCGGAAACAGGCGCCCTCCTGGCCGGCGCGCGCGACAGGCCCGACGGCCGCACCCTCGTGGACACGGCGCGGGCCCTGGCCAGCGGGACGCCCCTTCCGAGCTTCGCCCCCCAGCACACCACGCTCGGGGTCGTCGCCACGAACGCCCGCCTGTCCAAGCCCGAGGCCAGCAAGGTGGCCCAGCTCGCCCTGGTGGGCTTCGCCCGCGCCCTGTCTCCCCCCCACACCGCGGTGGACGGCGACACCCTCTTCTGCCTGTCCGTGGGCGAGGCCTCGGTCGACCTGACCGCGCTGGGGCTCGCGGCGGCCGATACCGTGGCCCGCGCCATCGCCCGCGCGGCCCGCGCCGCGGCCTCCCTGCCGGGCCTGCCGGCGGCCAGAGACCTGTAGAGACCTGTGAGGGACCTCCATATTTTCCCCTTGTCTCGCCTCCCGGGTTGGGTTAGCCTTGGTGCCGTTGTGCCCGATGTGAACTGCCACTCCAGGGAGAGAGTTGTGCGTCCAAGATGGGCTGGCGCCCTGCAGTGGGTGCTGTTCGTCCTTCTCGCGCTCGGACTCGGAGGCTGCGCCGGAGTCTCAAGCCTCTTCAAGAGCACGCCCGACCTCAGCCAGCAGGGGGCCGCCCCCTCATCCTCCGCGAAAGACCTGCCGGACGCCCCGAAGCCTGACGCCCAGCCCGCGGTCACCGACGCCGGGCCCCCGGTCGCTCCCGCCGACAGCCGGCTGGCCGCCGCCGACCCCGTCCAGATCAGCCTCCAGCTGGCGCAGCAGAAGGGACCAGGCCGCCCGAGCGCGCTCGAGCCCGAACTCGAGGAGTACGACCCCTGGGAGCCGTTCAACGAGAAGATGTTCGAGTTCAACCGCGGCCTGGACCGGTGGGTCCTCAAGCCGGTGGCGAAGGGCTACAACAAGATCATGCCCGACCCGCTCCAAGAGGGGGTCAGTAACGGCTTCGACAACATCGCCTTCGTCCCGCGCTTCGTCAACTGCATGCTCCAGGGGAAGTTCGCGGGGGCCGGCCGCGAGATCCTGCGCTTCGTCATCAATAGTTCGGTCGGCATCGGGGGCCTCTTTGACGTCGCCGGCACCGAAGGCTTCAAGAAGTGCAAAGAGGACATGGGCCAGACGCTCGGCAAGTGGGGCGCCGGGCCCGGCGCCTACCTCGTCCTGCCGTTCCTGCCGCCGCTGACGGTGCGCGACGCCGTCGGCTTCTTCGTGGACGGCGCCATGGACCCCGCGAGCTACCTCCTGCCCTTCTTCTCAGCCCGCTTCCCGATGAAGGCCGGCGACACGATCAACGACCGCTCGGTGAACCTGGACCTCTACCAGGGCTTCGAGGAATCCACCGTCGAGTTCTACAGCGCCCTCCGCAACGCCTACCTGCAGCGCCGCAAGAAGCTGATCGAAGAGTAACCGGCCGTCCCGCACAGCGCCTCGCCCGGGCTACGGCACCCGGATCGCGTGGTAATCCCCGACGGGATTCGTCTGGTCGGGGAGGTCGGCGAGCCTGGCCGGGAGCGCCGTGCGCTGGAGCGGCGGCGTTCCGCGGAAGAACTTCAGATCGCGCACGCTGTAGAGATAGCCGGGATCGAGGAGCGTGAAGCCAAACAGGAATTGCCCGGGGAAAACGATCGGCGGTCGAGTGCCTTCCAAGGGAACCAGGAGAGTCGAGGGCTCAAACGTCGCACCAGAGAAGTCGAAGACCATGACCGTACTCCGGGTCACCGGCCCGGCGAATCGAACCCCCGGTTGATCGAGCACGGCCCGGGCGCTCGTGCCCGGGTTCCAGACGAGAATTCTGTCACCCTGGGTCGTGAGGACCAATCGTTCGGCCCCGGGCGCGGGCGCCGGGCGTGAGCGCCGGGCCTCCTGGAGCCGAGCAGGCGATTGGATCACCGCACCTGCAGAGGGGACAAGCCAAAGAGTGCGGCACGTGTCGAGGGTCGCGCCGCTGCAATTGGTGTTGACTTCGATGGGGTCACCGGTCCTTGTGCTGAGTTGAAAGCCGACAAGCCCAAGCCGAGCCAACTCGTCCTTCACCTCTCCCCCAGACAACCCACCGACAGAGATTCCGAAAAACCCCTCTTCGGTTTGAAACTCCGTGACTTCCGCCGGCGGCCCGTTGGCAGGTCTCTGACGAAAAGGGGGGGACGTAGCGAACCAGCCGAAATCGAAGAGGCCGTCGGACGGGCCACCCCCTTCGAGCCTTACGAAATCGTGTCTCCCAATCCCACCGGTACCGAATGCGGGGACAGAACCCCAACCCCCGCCCTCCAGGCGTGTTTGCGAGACCATTGTGATCGTGGAATCCGCGGTAGAGGCAACGAGCCGGCCCTCCGTGAGATCCACGAGCACCCAGAGGGGACCCACTCCCGGGGGGAAAGCGGGGAAAATTGAAACTTGCTCAGCCACCGCAAGTCCCCCGCCGGCATCCACGTTGAAAGACGGGAGCTTTACCTCGGGAATCGTGGGGAAGGTAAGATGCACGACCACCAACCCAAGGAGGCGCCCGGACGCATCCGCAGCGACCTCCTGCAAGGACCACACGTACGGCGCCCTCTCCGTGCCAAAACCGCTGTTGTGCGCAATATTCAAGACGATGGGGAAACTTTGGGTGAATGGCACGGTCTGTTGGTGGACTGTCTCGACTTGATAGGGGCTGTACTCAGTGGGTAAAGGGTCATATTCGTGAAACAACAGGTTCCACTGAGACACGAACGTGCGGGCGTATCTGACCAGCTGCTGCCGGTACTGGACCGTCTGGGAGAATTGCACGGTCGTGACTGCGGGCATGTTAAAAGGAAATCCCGCCTCGCGTGTCTTCGTGAGCTGGACTTCGGGCCCGTCGGCGGTATCCACGGTCCTCAGTTCGATCGAATCTGCTAGGCGCTGGACCTCATAGGCGAGTACCCGAATGGGCTGCTCCGGCGTGAACACAGCGCGGGCTACCAGGGTGTTATCGCCATCCCCCCAGCGGACGTCCTCGAACTCGGCCACCGTTAGCGGTAGCAGGAACACCCCTTTAGGCGTCCGGAGCTTCCAGCGGACCCCATCCGAGAAGACCTC
>Ga0209515_10007258_pt1 | contig 13396 bp, 10 predicted proteins | sample Subgroupgradi54m_FD_187454 | JGI IMG/M metagenome (GOLD analysis project Ga0209515, IMG submission 187454) | Subsurface groundwater microbial communities from S. Glens Falls, New York, USA - GMW60B uncontaminated upgradient, 5.4 m (SPAdes)... ...
ACGAGGCGAGCGAAGAAGCGGTGCTCTTCAGCGCGTCCGATCGCGCCGCGCAGAAGGCCCTCGGCCTCTGGCGGGAAGAGAACAACATTCCGGCGTAGGTTCGTGACCACCGCCCGTACGTATCGCATCGGCCAGATCGTCCCGAGCTCCAACACGACGATGGAGACCGAAATCCCGGCGATGCTCCGCGCTCGAGAGACCGTCGAACCCGAACGGTTCACGTTTCACTCGAGCCGCATGCGCATGAAGAAGGTGACCAAAGAGGAGCTGGCGGCGATGGATGCCGACTCCGATCGCTGCGCGGCCGAACTCTCCGACGCGCGCGTCGATGTCATCGGCTATGCGTGCCTGGTCGCGATCATGAGCATGGGGCAGGGCTATCACCGCGCCTCGCAGAAGCGGCTACAGGAGGTCACGCAGCGCGAGGCCTGTGGCTGCATTCCGGTCGTGACGAGCGCCGGCGCGCTTGTCGACAGCCTCCACGTCCTGGGCGCAAAACGCATTGCGATGGTCGCCCCGTACGTCGAGTCGCTCACGTGCATGGTGGCTGACTATATCGAGGCGGAGACCATCAAGGTCGTCGATCGCATAGCGCTCGAGATTCCCGACAACGTCGAGGTGGGGCGGCGTGATCCGCTGGCGCTCTGCACGATCTACAAGGACCTTCAGCTTCGCGATGTCGACGTGCTCGTGCTCTCGTCGTGCGTGCAGATGCCGTCACTGGCCGCCGTGCCGATCGTCGAGCAGGAGTGCGGCCTGCCTGTAATCTCCGCCTCGATTGCGACCACGTACCAGATGCTGAAGAGACTCGGATTGAAAGCGGTTGCGCCGAACGCTGGGGCGCTCCTGTCGGGGCGGTACTAGCAGCCGAGATCTGACTCGCGCCAGGACCATGCGCATCGGCTGAAGCGTACGGTTCAGCGGATTGAGCATCAGACCAAGCGTCTCGAGCGTGACGGCGCCGAGGAGCGCTTCATCCTCCGTCTCGCCGAGCACGACAGGCGATGTGGCCCGTCGTCCCTCGAGTTCGAACATGCATTCGCTCACTCCTCGCGTGAGCGTCGTGCCATCCGCGAGGACGAAATCCAAATCACGTTCCGGCTTGAGGTTGAGGCCCTTCCAGTCTGCGGCAGGAAGAACTGAGTAGACGGCACCGGAATCGACCAGAAAGCGAACGCTTCGTCCGCGTCGCCCGCGGCCAGGCGTTCGCACGACGCCCTCGAGGTACGTCAGTCCCATTTAGAGTTGCGGTCGGACCTTGAAAGCTGTACCAGAAGTGGACGCGCAGTCACAGCGTCAGGATAGCATCGTCGTCCCGCTTGGCGCCGAGTTTGTCCAGCCCCGGAACGCCCCACACGAACCCATCACAACGCCGTACGGCCAGGCGCCACACGCTTCCTGAGGAAGTTCGTTCGCCGCGACGGCGGCAGCGCCTGCCAGCGGCGAATCAGGTCGCGCAGTGCGCGTTCACTTTCGCGCGCGACGGCCGCCAGCTTTGTTCGTCGTCCGTGACGTCTCTTCAAGGGCCTTCTCCAGAATGTCGATCATCGCGAGGTCGCGCGGGCGGCGCGCCGCGTTCCCGATCAGGACGGCCTCCAGTTTGAGTTCGTTCAGGCGCCGGCTGATTTCGACGAGCGCGGGCGTCGCGTCCACGGCATCAGTATAGAGGGGCGCGGCGTCAGAGAGGCTTGCACTGTCTCGCCCGTATAATCCACGAAAAGATACCGTGGCCCTCACCCCAGGCACCCGCCTCGGCCCGTATGAAATCACCGCGCAGATCGGCGTGGGCGGAATGGGCGAGGTCTATCGCGCCCGCGACACGAGACTCGATCGCACGGTCGCGATCAAAGTCCTGCCCGAAGCCCACGCCGCTGATCGGCAATTTCGTGACCGGTTCGAGCGCGAAGCGCGTGCGATCTCGTCGCTCAACCATCCGCACATTTGCACGCTGTATGACGTCGGCCACCAGGACGGAACGAATTACCTGGTCATGGAGTATTTGGAGGGCGAGACGATTGCGCAGCGATTGGAGAAGGGCGCGCTCCCGCTCGACCAGGCGCTCCGCTGCGCGATCGAGATCGCGGACGCGCTCGACAGCGCACACCGCCAGGGGATCACCCATCGAGACTTGAAACCCGGCAACATCATGCTGACGAAGGGGGGCGCAAAGCTGCTCGACTTTGGATTGGCGAAGTCGGGCATCCCGGGCGCGGCCGGAGCTGACCTCTCCGCGTTGCCGACGACGCCGCCCAATCTGACAGCGCAAGGCGCGATCCTCGGGACCTTCCAGTACATGGCGCCGGAGCAGGCTGATGGAGGACCGCTCGACGCGCGCGCCGACGTGTTCAGCTTTGGCGCGGTCCTGTATGAGATGGTCTCGGGGAGCTGCGCATTCCGCGGAACGTCCGTCGCCCAGGTACTCAGCGCAGTGCTGCGCGATGATCCTCGGCCGTTCGACGCACCGCCCGCAGTGGCGCACATCGTGACCCGCTGTCTCGCGAAACAGCCAGGACAGCGGTTTCAGACGATGGCCGACGTGAAGGCCGCATTGGAACAGGCGGTCCAGAAGTCTCCCAGCCTCGAACCCTCGATTGCCGTCCTCCCGTTCGCCAACCTGAGCGCGGACAAGGAGAACGAGTACTTCAGCGACGGCCTGGCCGAGGAGATCATCAACGTGCTGGCGCATGTTCCCGGCCTCAAGGTGATCGCCCGCACGTCGGCGTTCGCCTTCCGTGGCAAGGAGCAGGATATCCGCGCGATCGCCCAGACGCTCGGTGTGCGCAGCGTGCTCGAAGGCAGCGTGCGGCGATCCGGGAGCCGCATCCGTGTGACCGCGCAGCTCATTGACGCCGAAGGCGGCCATCACCTCTGGTCCGAGCGCTACGACCGGGAGATGGCTGACGTCTTCGCGATCCAGGACGACATCGCGATGGCGATTGCGTCGGCGCTCCAGACGAAGCTGTCCGTGGCACCCGTGGCACTGCGGCGTTACATGCCGAACCTTCCGGCGTACGACGCGTACCTGAAGGCGCTGCACGACATGGGACACAAGACGCCCGAGCAGCTGGCGCCCGCGAGGAAATGGCTGGAGCAGGCGATCGCGCTCGACCCGCAATTCGCGCTGGCCCACAGCACGCTTGGCTTCTACTTTCTGAGGCAGGCGCTTCCCGGATTGCTGCCGGCACACGAAGCGATGCCACTCGTGCGTGAGGCGGCGCGAAAAGCGCTGAGCATCGATCCCTCACTGCCGGAGGCACACTCGCTGCTTTGCGCAGTGGCCGCCCTCTACGACTACGACTGGGTGGAGGCCGAGCGACTCTTTCGCCTGGCGAGACGCGGCGATTCGGTGCCGCCGACGGTCCGTTTCACGTCCATGTTGTACCTCTTGCCGGTTGGGCGGGTCCAAGAGGCCGTGGCGGAGTACGAGCGGGCACTCGACGAAGATCCGCTGAACCTCGTGGGCCGGTTTCAGTTCGCGTTTTGTCTGCAGGTCGCCGGAATGCCGGCGCGGGCCGCGACGGAGTTTCGACGTGTACTGGCCCTCGACGAGAACTTCTGGATTGCCGCGTACGGTCTGAGCGTGGTCTGCGTCCTGAGCGGGATGCTGCCCGAGGCCCTCCACTACGCGGAAAAAGCTTATGCGTTGGCGCCGTGGGCCCCGTACACCATTGGAACCCTGGCAGGTGTACTGAAGATGCAGGGAGATGCGCGGCGGGCTGAGGAGATACTTGGAAAACTTGGCGACGGCAGCTCGTATGGGGCGCCCATCGGCTTCCTGATCTTTCATCTGCTGCGCGCGGAGCCCGACAAGGCTGCGGACTGGGCCGAGAAGGCCATCGAACAACGTCATCCCCAGATGCCGAGTAACCTGCGGCTTTTCGACTCGATCTGGAGGTCCAGTCCTCGATGGGCGGGCGTGGCGAGGCAGATGAATCTGAGGGATATGGTCGCCTGAACTACACCTTGGCTCTCGGCCTCCCGCGCGGCCGGGACGGATGTTCAGCCTTCGGGGTTCTCTGTTCTCGGTTCGTGTTCAATTTCAAGTGCCGCCGCGGGTTCCAATTACTGTCAAACCAGACCTCGCCCCGCTGCGGCGCCTTCACCGCGACTGCTCGCGTCGATCGAGCTCGACGAAAAGTCGGTCTGCGGCAGCGGTCAGGTCGTCCGGATCCGGCAGGTCGTGCGGCGCCAACGCCACACGCCGCAGCAGTTCGGCCAAGACCTCCGCCCGGTCCAGGTCCTGCAGCGCGTCGAACTCCTCGAGCAGCTTCTTGGCCGCCTGCGTCATGAGATCAGAGTCCCATCGTCCGTCTTCGCCGTCAAGTCCACGTCAGTTCCGAGGTCTAACGACCGGCGTGAGCCGCGGGTGGCATCACTCGCGCGTCCGCGCCAAAGAATGTCAGCCAGGTTTCCACATTGTGCTGGGAGCTTCCATGGATTTTGCGGAGCCGCATGGCCATGACGGCCGCCAGCATCGCCGATGCGCCGATCGAATGATTAGACTTTCGCGCGCGGTCGGCCGCGCGGCTTCTTCGGCGGTTTGTCCAGCGCCTTCAGCAGAATCTCCGCGGCGACGTCCGCGCCGTTGGTCTCCGGCTTCTTCTTCATCTTCGGCTGCGCCAGCAGTTTGTCGATGTGCGACTCCCACTTGCCGGCGAAGAGATCGTCCTGGCCGATGAACGCGTTGCGCAGGTATTTCGGCATCTCGGCCACGAGCACGTCGTACTCGGGGAAGTGGCCGCGCGCCGTGTACAGGATCGCGGTGTCGTTCGCGATCGCCTCCGAGATGATCCCGTAGCCCGGCTTGGTCACGACAACTTCGGCAGCGCCGACCAGATCCTCGTAGCGCACGCCGGTGTCGTACATCGCCTCCTCGTTGAGGCTGATGAAGGATCCCTTCCGCTCCGCGGTCGGCATCTCCTTGCGCGTCCGCCCGAGCGGCAGGTTCGCCGTCGTCACCACGGTGTATTTTTTGAACTTGCCGAGCGCGTCGGTTTCAAGACCTGGAAGGCCGTAGCCCCCGAACGAGGCGAGCACGATCGGCTTGTCGGACGGCAGCTTCAGCAGCTTGCACACCTGCTCGCGCGTGTGGGTCGCGTGGCGGGCGATGAACGGGATGTCCTTCACGTTCGAGAAGGTCTCGAACCCGCCACACATCGGGAGCCGCAGCGCCATCGACGCCTTCGAGTACGCGGTCTTGATCGCGGGCAGGAGCGAGGGCGCGAGCCGGACGCGCGGATAGTCCGCGTAGATCCAGTCCCACGTGAAGTTGCCGAGGCCAATCGACGGGATGCCCGCGGCGCCGCCGACGGCAAACGCCAGCGGCGGAATGTCGCCGACGATGATGCCGGCGCCCAGCTCGCGAAGCACGCGCGTTTCGCTTGCGGCGCGGGTGACGAGATCACTGTGGAAGGACGACGCGCGGCGGATCGAGTCCGCTTCGTCGAGCGTCAGCGCATCAATCTGGACGACGCCGGTATCGGTCTCGAGCGTGCTGAAGGTGATCTTGCCCTTGACGGTGAGGTCGAACAGCCACCGCGGGGCGGCCGTCCGTACGCCGATGCGCGTCTCCGGCCGCCTGACGAGGATCGCGTTGATGACTTCGATGACGCGCGCGGCATGGCCGAAGCCATGCCCGGAAACGTAGAAGACGAGCGCTGATGTCGCTGCCAACTTATCTGTCTGCCGGCATGTTCACTAACGGCCCTCGAATGCGACCTTGAGTACTTGATCGAGCGTCTCCGCCGGCACGAAGGTCATGTCGCGCCGGAGCTCCTCGGGCAGCTCGACGAGATCGGGCTCGTTGAGCGCCGGAAGGACGAACGTCTTGATGCCGAAGCGCCGCGCCGCCAGCGCCTTCTCGCGAATCCCGCCGACAGGCAGCACCAGGCCGCTCAGCGTGATCTCTCCGGTCATCGCCACGTCCTTGCGCACCGCCTGGTTCCGTGCCGCCGACAGGATGGCCGTCGCCATCGTCACGCCGGCGGATGGCCCGTCCTTCGGAATAGCGCCCGCGGGGACGTGGATGTGGAGATCGTGCTTCGCCAGGAAATCGCCCGAGATGCCCAGCTCCTCGGCGCGCGACCGGATGTGGCTCAGGGCCGCGCGGGCCGACTCCTGCATCACGTTGCCGAGCTGGCCCGTGAGAATGATGTTCTGGTTTCCGCCTGGAAGCAAGGTCGCTTCGATGAAAAGCACATCGCCGCCGGTTTCGGTCCAGGCGACGCCGGTCGCGACGCCCGGCCGCGACGTGCGGAAGGCGACTTCTTTCCTGAACCGCGCGGGCCCGAGGTAGTCATCAACCTGGTCGCGGTCGATCACGGTCTTTTCCACCGGACCGGCGTCCGGCGGACGCGTGGCGATCCTCGCTGCGACCTTCCGGGCCAATGCGCCGAGCTGCCGCTCGAGACTGCGAACGCCCGCCTCGCGCGTGTATTCGGCGATCACGAGCCGGAGCGCGGCATCCGTGATTTCCAGCGAGCCTGGCGGGATGCCGTTTTCCTGCTCCTGGCGCGGCTGCAAGTACCTGCGCGCGATGTGAAACTTCTCCTCCTCGGTGTAGCCGGCAAGCGAGATGATCTCCATCCGATCGAGCAGCGCCGGATGAACCGTGCCGAGCTGGTTCGATGTCGCGATGAAGAGCACCCTCGACAGGTCGACGGAGATCTCGAGGTAGTGATCGCGGAACGAGTGGTTCTGCGCGGGGTCGAGCACCTCGAGCAGCGCCGCCGACGGATCGCCTTGAAAGCCGCCTGCCGAGACCTTGTCGATCTCGTCGAGCATGAACACCGGGTTCATCGAGCCGGCCTGTTTCAGCGCCTGGACGATGCGGCCGGGAATCGACCCGATATAGGTCCGGCGGTGACCGCGGACCTCGGCTTCGTCCCGGACGCCGCCGAGCGAGATGCGGACGAACTTCCGATCCATCGCGCGCGCAATCGACTGGCCGAGCGAGGTCTTGCCGACGCCGGGAGGGCCGACAAAGCAGAGGATCGGCCCCTTCATGTCGCCCTTGAGTTTCCGGACCGCCAGGTACTCGACGATGCGCTCCTTGACCTTGTCGAGGTCGTAGTGATCCTCGTCGAGGACGCGGCGTGCCTCGACGGGATCGAGGCGGTCCGGCGTCGTCACGGACCAGGGCACGTCGAGCAGCCAGTCGATGTAGGTCCGCAGCATCTGGTATTCAGGCGAGGCCGCGGTCATGTGAGACAGGCGATCCACCTCGCGCATCGCGACTTCGTGCACCGATTCCGGCAGCTTCGCGTCGTCTATGCGCTTGCGCAGCTCGACGAGCTCGTTGCCTTCGCCCTCGCCCAGCTCCTGCTGGATGGCCTTCATCTGCTGGCGCAGGTAGTACTGGCGCTGCGCGTCGGTCATCTCCTGCTGCGCCTGCGACTCGATCTTGCTCTTCATCTCGAGGAGCGAGATTTCACGCGAGAGCGCGGCTTCGATGCGCTGGAGTTTTTTCAGCAGGTCGTTCTCTTCGAGCAGCGCCTGCTTCTCGTCGGGGTTGATATCGATGAGGGTGGCCAGGACGTAGACGAGGCGCAGCGGATCGTCGATGTTCATCACGACGCCTCGCAGCTCTTCGGCGAGCCCTGTCGCAAGCCCGAGGGCTTTCTCGATCAGGTCCTGCACGCGGCGCATGTGCGCCTCGACCTCGATCGAGCGCTCGACAGTCTCGGGCATCGGCGTGATCTGCGCGCGCATCGACGTGCCCGCGCGCGTGACCACGTCCGCGCGGACGCGCGCGATGCCTTCGATGATGATGTTGACGCCGCCGCTCACCTTCGCCATCTGCCGGACGATGCCCACCGTGCCCACCCGGCGGACGTCGTCCGGCGTCGGGTCGTCGGCGTCGCTGTGCTGCAGGACGAGCAGGACAAGCCGATCGGAGCCGAGCGCGCGGTTGACGGTCTCGATCGAGACGGGTCGATTGACGGCGAGCGGCTGCAGCGTCAGCGGAAACGCGACCGTGCGTCGAAGCGGAAGGACAGGGAGCTCGGATGGGAGCGTCGGAGGAGTCGGTTCGGCCATTGCGCCAACTGCGGCCGAGCCGGTGTCACCGGACGGCAGTTGTGTCGTGTAGAGTTTATACCGAGTCGGATTCATCACATGGACGAGCGACAGTTCTTTACCGAAAAGCCCGAGCAGCGGCCGGCGCGCTTCCAGTGTCCGCGGTGCCGCCGCACCAACGACTACAGCATCCGCTGGATGCGCCGCACCAAGAAGGCGCAGATTCCAGGCGGCGCGGATGCGCGCGACCGCGCGATGTTCGAGAAGGTCAAGGATCATCTGGTTCGCATCGACGACGACGTTACCTGTAAGACGTGCGGGAAGCGGTTCGAGATCCCCTCCCATCGCGCGCTGGTGTTCCTGGAAGAGCTCGACGGATTACCCCAGGAAGACGAGTTCGAGGATCAAGAGGATCAATAGGGGATCGAGACCCCATCGCACACAAGAGGACTCGAGTCGAGCTGTGCGAGGTACGCGATCGTCCCGCGATCCTTGCGTGACTGCGCGATGCAGCGCAGCGTCCGGAGTTCCTCCGCGTCGAGGCGCGCGCCGCGATCGCGGACGAGCCTGATCATGTAGCCGCGCTCGCTGACGACAGCCGCTTCAAGCGGCGTCAGCATCGCCGGCTCGTGCAGCCGCCGCGGAATGCGGGTGGGCACCGGACGGTTCATGTCGGCTGACGCCGACATCACGACGACGTCGGCCGCGTCGCGGTTGCCCGCGGCTTCGGCGACGGAGGCCGGCACCGGCGCGAGAATCAGCGGCCGGTCCGCGACAAACGCCGACACGCCCGAAAGACCCGTGAGCAGCGCGACGACGACGCCGGGCAGCGCGATCGCGGCAGGCAAGAGCAACTGGAATCGTCGCGCATCCACTAGTTTTCTCCCCACAAGCGTGCGTACGGCGGCCAGAGCAGATAAGGATTCGTCCGCCCGCGATGCAGCGCTTCGTCGCGCAGCCGCGGCGTGAGACGCGCCTCGGCGGCCGGCACCGGTGGATTGCTGTACGGAGGCAGCCGCAGCACCCACTCGCTGCGCGCCTCGAATGCGCCGCGCTGCAGCCGATACTGAAGGCCCATCGCGCGAAAGCTCCACGCGCTGCTGATCGCGAGCACAAGCAGGAGAACGGGGACGCGCAGCGATGCGCTCGTGTGCGTCATCAACACCTGCGCCAGCTCGCGGACCGCGAGGTAGACGACGAGCGCATAGAAAACCCCCGCGGCGCTCATGATTTCGCTCTTCGCGTATGCGTACGACAGGGTCGCGCTTCCCGCGAGCACGGCAAGCATCGTCAGCGGCGCGGCATCGCGCCACCGGCGCGGTCCATCAGGAACCGCGCGCCTCGACATGTACCAAATGACGAGGGCGGTCGCGACGAGCGAGGTCCCGATGTCGTTCAGGAAGAAGAGCGGCGGCGCGTCGGGATCCCACGGCGCGAAGGCGGTCCACTGTCCAGCGACCGGCTGCGACAACGGAACGGTCAGCGCCGAGCAGACGATCGTGTAGGCGTAGAGCAGCCACGGGGTGCCGCCGAATCTTGCCCGCAAGTCGGCTGTTGACAGCATGTCCGTGCCGAACCCGGTCTGCCGTTCGCCAACGGTGTTGCCAATCATGTGGAGACCGGCCACGCGCAGGACCACGTAGCCGGCCGCGAGCACCGCCATCGCAATAAGCGCACCGCGCGAAATGCCGCGGAGGCCCGACACGTACGCCGCGATCCCGATCGCAAGCACAACGAGCCCTGACTCGAGCGTCAGCGATGCGACCACGAAGATGACGCATGCCGCCACGTCCGCGACGATGCCGCCGCTGGACTCCGCGATGGCGAACGCCGCCAGGCAATAGATCGCGATCAGCAGGAAGTGGTTGATCGGATAGGCCTCGCGCATCATGCCGCCGAAGGTGTGCAGGCCGGTGAGGACGAGCATCGCGAAGCAGAGCGCTGCGACGGCCGTCCAGTCACGGGGCCGCGCGACGTAGGTGAAGAGCAGGATCAGCAGCGCTGCGGTCGCCGCATGAAAGCCGCGGAACACGAGGTTATAGCGGTCCCCGATTCCGTGCGCCGCCTCGAGGAGCAGCTTCGTCACCGTCTGCCGCATCGGCCGGAGCATCGTCCGCGACGCGTGGAGACCCTGCGTGAACGCCGCGACGACCGACGGCGCCCGGTCCACCCCTTCGAGAATCTCGTCGCTGTCCGAGACCTGGATGGGAATGCGGAAGACGCTCGCGGACACGGCGATGGCAAACAGCGCCGTAAGCAGCCACTTTTCCACTTTCAGAAGACCCGCGGCAGCAGCTTCCACCGGACCTCGCGCATATAGCGGTCGTAGGCGCCGCTTGAAGAGCGCCGGAGCGATCGTTCCTCGAGTGGAATGGCGATGAGCAGGTACACGCTGCTTGTCACGGCGAAGACGAGTCGGGTCATCGTCATCACGGGGACCGCGAAGACCATGAGGAACCATCCGGTGTAAATGGGATGGCGGACCCATCCGTACGGGCCGGACGTTTTGAACACCATCGTCGCGTCGTTCGGCGGGTCCGTTGATGACGGGACGGAACGGACCCGCCCTACCTGCCTGAGGCCGGCCAATTCCAGGAAATCGATCATCAACGCACTTCGCAGTGTCAGCACAACGCCGACAAGCTGAGCCGCCCGAGTGAGCCACACGAGAGTTGGCTGATCAACTCGCCATGCCGCGCCCGCGACGGGCCGCCACCACGCGCAGATCGCGATGAAGAGCGCGCTGGCGATCCAGACGTACGCCGATCGTTCGAGCGCGCCCACCATTCGCGTGATGCGTTTACGGAACATGTCGCGCGCGAAGATGCTGTGGTGGAGCGCGAAGACCGTGAACAGCACGACGTCGATGGCGACCGCGCGCGCGCGGATCGGTCCCGCCAGCTCGCGCCCGAACACGAACATGTAACGGTATGCGAAATAAAGCAGCGCATCGACGAAGAAGATGAGACCGCCGAGCGCAGTCGGTCGAGCAAGCCCCTGCGGTACGGCGCCGGTTGGCTGCACGGCCGGTATTATAGTGACGCGATGCGATCCAACATCGGGGCCCCCACCGCGCCTGCGCGGTGGGGTGATAGCGGTCTGCCGCGCGTGGTCATCAGCGGAATCGGCGTCGTGTCGCCGTTCGGCGCGGGGCGCGACTGCTTCTGGCGAAACGTCAGTCGCGGCGTGAGCGGCACGCGCGCCATCACGCAGTTCGATGCGTCGACGTATCCGTGCCGCGTCGCCGCGTCAGTACCTCCCGTCTCGGTTGACGCCGCGGCGGCGCTCGAGGGCGACGACGAATCGGACGGACGCGCGGATCCGAAACGCTATTCGCGCGCCGCGCTCTTCGGCGTCATCGCGGCGCGGGAGGCGTGGCACGATGCGGGGCTTCGCGCCGGCGAGCCCGAGGCAGGCGTGCTGATTGGCAGCGGCGGCGGCGGGATCGACATCGGCGAAAAACAGTACGAGGACTTCTTCACGGCGGGCGGACGCCACGTGACGCCCTACGCCATCGCGGTCGGCATCTGCGGCATGGTCTCGAGCGAGATCTCCATTTCGCTCGGACTCCACGGCATCAGCCACGTGCTGTCGTGCGGCTGCACGAGCTCCACCGATGCGCTTGGCTACGCCGCGTCGCTCGTCCGTGCGGGTGAATACGACCTGCTGCTTTCGGGCGGCACCGATGGATGCGTCCTGCCCGGCATGATCTTCGGCTTCTCGCGCATGCGCGCGGTGTCGACGCATTACAACGATCGTCCCGAGACCGCCTCGCGGCCCTTCGATCGCGGGCGCGACGGGTTCGTGCTTGGAGAAGGCGCGTGGATGTTCGTGATCGAGCGCGAGGATCGCGCGCTGGCGCGCGGCGTGCGTCCCTACGCGCGCATCGACGGGTACGGATCGACCTGTGACGCGTATCACCGCGTGCAGATGGACCCAGATGGCGGGGAGATTGTCCGCTGCATGGAGATGGCGCTCGATCGTGCGCATCGCCGGCCTGAAGAGATCGGCTACGTCAACTACCACGGCACCTCGACGCAGCTCAACGACGCCATCGAGTCCAAGTGCGTGCGCCGCGTGTTCGGCGCGCACGCGGATCGCGTCCCCGGATCGTCGACCAAGTCGATGATCGGCCATCCGCAGGGCGCGAGCGGCGCCGCGGGCGTCGCGGCGACCGCGCTCGCGATGCGCTACGGCATCCTGCCGCCGACGATCAATCTCGACGAGCCGGATCCGGACTGTGACCTGGACTTCATTCCCAACACGCCTCGTCCAGCCGAGATCGACGCCGCGCTGTGCAACTGTCTCGGGTTCGGCTCGAAGAACAGCGCGCTGGTGCTGGGAAATGTTCCGTAATGTCGATTGGAGGTTGGACGAATGGAGGTTGTTGATGATTGGCGAACGTCGATCGATCGGATTGATTCGCTGAATTCAGGAATTGTCGGAATCAATTCGGCAATCAGACAATCGTCATTCGCCAACATTCATCATTCGTCCAATCAGCAATCGGCAATGCTCAGATGATGACCGACGTCCTCGTCGTCGGCGCGGGGCCGGCCGGCAGCATCGCCGCACTCGTGCTCGCGCGAGCCGGCGTCCGGGTGCAGCTGATCGATCGTGCCCGCTTTCCGCGCGACAAGCTGTGCGGCGACACGCTGAATCCGGGAACGCTGTCGATCCTCGATCGCCTGGGCCTCGGAGGCCCGGTGCGTCAGAGGGCGCTGGCGATCACCGGCATGCACATCACGGGCCCCGGCGGCGCCCGCGTCTGGGCGGACTACCCGGGCAGCGTTCGCGGGGCATCCTTGACGCGCCGCGAGCTCGACATCCTGCTCGTCGAGGCGGCCACCGCCGCCGGCGCGAGATTCGAGGGCGGCGTCATCGTTCGCGCGCCGCTCATCACCACCGACACCTCGCGCGTGATCGGCGTCCGCGTGGCCGCCAGCGGCGACGACCATGATGTCCACGCGCGCATCGTGATTGCCGCCGACGGCCGGCACTCGAAGATTGCGTTCGGCCTGGGGCTCGCCAGATACGCGCCGTCGCCGAAGCGGTGGGCGTTCGGCGCGTACTTCATCGACGTCGAGGGGCTCTCGTCGCACGGCGAAATGCACATCAGACCCGACGGCTACATCGGCGTCGCGCCGCTTCCCGGCCAAGTCGCCAACGTCTGCGTCGTCCGCGAACTGAAGAACATGTTCCGCGCCCAGCGCGTCGACGCCGAAACCGTGGTGGATCTGGCAGTCCGGCGCGACCCGATCCTGCGCGAGCGCTTCGCCCGCGCGCGCCAGGTGTCGGAGGTGACGTCGCTCGGGCCGCTCGCGGTCGATTGTCCGTCTGTCGGCTATCCGGGACTCCTGCTCGCCGGCGATGCGGCGGG